>Ga0081539_10005375_pt1 | contig 13112 bp, 10 predicted proteins | sample TabmetS4T2R2_FD_71023 | JGI IMG/M metagenome (GOLD analysis project Ga0081539, IMG submission 71023) | Tabebuia heterophylla rhizosphere microbial communities from the University of Puerto Rico - S4T2R2 | ecosystem: Host-associated > Plants > Roots > Rhizosphere ...
ATGACGTGGCGCGCCATGGGGAATACCGGCTCGCCGTCGACGACGAGCCCGCCGAGGGGGTCGGGATGCGCGTGTGTGATGACAACCACGTCGACGTGACCGGGCTCGACGCCCTCGCCGCGCAGCGAATCGAGGAGCCGTCCCGCACCCGGCGCGGGTGCGAACCGCCCGAATCCCGTGTCGACGAGGACGATGGCATTCGGCACGCGGACGACGAGCGGATTGAAGCGGCCGACGATCATGCCGCGCTCGTCGAGGTCGTCGCCGAGAGCCCGCCTCAGCTCGTCGGCCTCGGCGTTCGCGAACAGCATCGCCGCGGGCAAGGGCAGATCGCCGTCGGCGACTGAGACACATTCGAGGGCGCCCGCGGAGAACGACCGACCACCTGCCATCGTCTCGTAACCGTAAATCGGTCCGAGGCGCGCGCATAGCTGCTACCTAGCCGTACGCAGCGGCCTGCAAGGCGAAGAGGTCGGCGTAGATCCCGCCGCGGGCGACGAGCTCGGCGTGCGTGCCCTGCTCCGCGATCCGGCCAGAGTCGACCACCACGATCCGGTCGGCCATCCGCACGGTCGAGAAGCGGTGCGACACGAAGACCGCGATCCCGCCGGTCGCGCGCGCGACGGCCTTCGCAGACGCCGCGTACCGCTCGAACAGCTCGTGCTCCGCATGCGCGTCGAGCGCGGAGGTCGGCTCGTCGAGCAGGAGGAGCAGCGGCCGCTCGCGCATCATCGCCCGGGCGAGGGCGACCTTCTGCCACTGGCCACCCGAGAGCTCGACGCCGTCCGCGTACGTTCGTCCGAGCTGCGTCTCCAGCCCGTCCGGCAACCGCTCGACCACGTCCCCGGCCGCTGCCCGCAAGACCGCGGCGCCGACCGCCGCGCCGTCGTCGATGTTCTCGAGCTCGCCGACGCCGACGCTCTCCCGCGCGACGAGCTCGAAGCGGACGAAGTCCTGGAAGCCGGCGGCGATTCGCTCACGCCAGCGCTCCGCGGGAATCCGGGCGAGCTCGATCCCGTCAACTGCGATCGCCCCCTGCGTCGCCTCGTAGAACCGGCAGAGGAGCTTGACGAGCGTCGACTTGCCGGCACCGTTCTCGCCCACGAGCGCGACAGTCGTTCCCGCAGCGAGGTGCAGGTCGACGTCGCGCAGGACGTCGTGCTCCGTGCCGGGATAGCGAAAGCGCACGCCGTCGAGCCGGATTCCGTCGCGCAGCCGCTCGGGGACGTCGCGCTCGTCTTGCCGGACCGGGTACAAGCGCGTGACGAGCCCGCGCAGCCACGCGAGCCGTCCCATCGCCTGGGCGCACCGCTGGAGGAACTGGCTGTCGGCGACGACGTCGTACACCAGATTGTTCGTCTGCGCGGCGAGCGTGACCGCGAGCACGACATCGCCCGGCGTCTGGTGTCCCTGGACCGCGCCGCGAACCACGAGCAGCAGCCCGCCCACGTAGCCGAGCGAGAACACGAGTTGGGCCGCCGCCATCGCCGCCATCCCCTCGAACTCGGCGCGAAGCCGCCGACGCCGAAGCTCGTCGCGGCTCTCCCGCAGGCGCCGGCGAAGCTCGTCCTCGAGCCCGAAGATGCGAATTTCCTTCGCCGCGTCGGCGCGCAGCGCGAGATCGAGGAGCTGGGTGGCGCGCCGCGACCCCTCGACATTTCCCCACATCACCTCCGCGAACTGCCGGAAGGCCCAGCGCGCTCCTAGCAGCGGCGGGATCGCGAACAACAGCAAGAGGAGCAGCAACGGCTGCAGCAAGGTGAGCATGACCACGGTCACGACCAGCTGCACCGCGAGGCCGACGCTGCGCACGGCTACACGGACCGACTGGTACATCGGGTTTCCCTCGTTCCGCATCAGCTCGAGCCGGTCGGCGTACTCGGACCGCTCGTGATGCTCGAGGCCGCGAGGCCCCTGCGCGAGGCGGCCCAGCTCGCGGTTCACCTCGAGCAGGTTGAGATCGGAGAGCTCGACCCACATGACCTGGGCGAGGTGCCCGCCGACCTGGTTCAGAAGTGCGAGCAGCGGGAGGAAGGCCGCGGCGATCGTCGCGGCGCGGGCGTCGTGCGCGAGCGCGGCATCCGTCACGTGCTTCAGCGCGAGCGGCGCGAGCGGCCAGCTGACGAACTCGAGCAGCGACAGCCCGGCCACGATCAGCATCCGGCCGCGGCTCGCGCGCCAGCCGCTCCTGAGGATCGCGGCGAAATCGGCGGCGAAGCCGCTCATTCGTCGTCCTCCTCTGCGAAGCGCGCTGCTTGCAGGCGGAAGAGCTCCGCGTATCGTCCGCCTCGCGCGAGCAGCTCCGCGTGCGTCCCGTCCTCGACCACCCGGCCGCCGTCGAGGACGACGATCCGGTCGGCGCGCCTGACCGTCGAGAATCGATGCGAGATCAGGATCGTCGTCAGCCCGCGCGTCAACTCGAGGAACCTGTCGAAGAGCTCCACCTCGGCGCGCACGTCGAGGTTCGCTGTCGGCTCGTCCAGCACGAGCACGCCCGCGCCGCCGTCGACGGCCGTGAGCGCACGCGCGATCGCGACGCGCTGCCACTGCCCGCCGGAGAGCTCTGCGCCGTCGTCGTATTCGCGGGAGAGGATCGTGTCGAGCCCGCGCGGTAACTCCTCGACGAGGCCGAGCGCGCCTGCGCGGTCGAGCGCTCGGTGCAGGCTCGCGTCGTCGTCGAGCATCGCGACGTTGCCGAAGCCGACGTTGTCGCGGATCGAGAGCGGGTAGCGCACGAAATCCTGGAAGACGGCGCCGAGGCGTCGCCGCCAAGCCGCTGCCGGGAATTCCCGCACGTCGATCCCGTCGACGGTGATCCGTCCCGACCGCGGCTCGTACAGCCGAGCGAGCAGCTTGACGAGCGTCGTCTTCCCCGCGCCGTTCAGTCCGACGATCGCGAGCGAGCGGCCCGCGGGGATCGACAGGTCGACGCCGCGCAACACGGGCGGTCCGCCGTCGTAGCCGAACACGACGTCCTCGAACCGGATCTCGTCGCGCGGCAGCGCGGTCGCGTCCGCGTTCCCGACGTCTCCCTTGCGCTCGGCCGCAGCGCGCGCCTCGAACCGCTCGACCGCGGCGAAGGCGCGAAGGCCGTGCTCCGTCGCCCAGTCGGAGTCGTGGAAGAACGCGCCGAACGCACTGACCAGGACGATCCCCTGCAGCGTGAACGCGAGCTCGCCGAGCGTGACCTCGCCGTTGGCCGCCGCGCGCGCGACGCCGACCGTGGCCAGTCCCGAGAGCAGCAGCCAGACGGGAATCGACAGCGCGTACGGCACGTAGACGATCCGTCTCCGTGCCCGCCAGACCGGCTGCACGGCGGCGAGCCCGTGTTCGCGGTAGCGGTTCTGCAGCCACGCCAGCAGGCCGAAGACCCGCACCTCTTTTGCGGCGGCGGGCGACGCGAGCAACTCGCGGTAGTAGTCGCGGCGGCGGCGTGCACGCGCCAACATCCCCTCGAACGCGCCGAGCCGACCGACACCGGAGCGAATACCGACGCGCACGGCGAGCGCGCCGAGCCCTGCCGCAAGCCCTGCCCACCACGTGAACACGATCCCGATGAAGACCGAGGCGACGAGCCACTGGACGTAGCGGGAGACGAGCAGGACGACGCCGGCGCAGGCTCCGCCCGGCGAGAAGCCGAGTCCGCGGTCGGGATCGGCGATCTCGGCGAGCTCGTCCAGCGTCTGCTGGTCCTCGAGAGCGGCGATCCCGATGGGGTCGAACGACGCCGCCGCAACGCGTTCGCGCACGGCGTCGTCGACGCGCCACCTGAGCATCTCGCCTAACGCCCATTGGACGGGCCACGAGAGCTGCTGGACGACGAAGAGCACCCCGGCCACGAGCAGCGCGTTCCGCAGCGCGTCCCATTCCGGCGAGCCGACGCCGTGCTCGACGGCTGCGGGCACGCGCCCGACGACCACGCTCGTCGCGACGATGAAGGCAACCGGCGCCAGGCCGAGCAGCACCTGGAGGACGACGCTGCCGACGATCAGCCGAGAGCCGGCGTCGGGCAGCAGCCGGAAGATGCGAAGGCGCAGGGCGATGCGCTCGGTGAGGTACGTGCGGAGGAGTCCTGCCACGGCGCTCACACGCTTAGCAGCTGCTCAGCTGAAGGGCTCCAGGAGCGCCGCACCGGTAGCGGCGTCGACCCCGAAGGCGAGGGCGCCGACGAGCGACCGGACGTCGCGCGGGCGATCGACTCCCGCCGGCGCAGGCGCGAGCGCGCGAAGCGCATCGACGACCTCCGCCCCGTGCGCACGCAAGGCGGCCTCGAACGACGAGATCGGGTCGTAGCCCCGAGGGTCGCGCGCCCAGTCGGCCACGCTCGCAAGCGCGAGCTTCGACGGGACCGCCTGCAGCATCCCGTTGGCAACGATGCCGCGCAGCCGGCCCTCGGCGAGGCGCGGATCGCGGCCGCGCACGGGACCCAGGAAGAGGGTTTCGGCCGCGAAGTCGTTGACCGGGTAGTTGTCCCAGAGCAGGAGCTCGTGGTCGTGGAAGCGCAGCACCGCTGCGTCGAGCTCCTCGCGCCCGATCGCGAGCGAGACGACCTCCGGGCCCGTCCAGTAGAGGACGATCCCGGGATCGAGGCGCGGACCGAGTGTCCGGCGATACGCCGAGTCGCCCGTTCCCGCGTAGCCGGTCGGGCACACGACGAGCGGGCCGGGTTGCACGAGCTCGCGCGCGACGCGGTTCGAGAACGCAGCCTGCCCGGCCGCGCCGGGACGCTCCTCGCCGCCGTAGAGGGCCTCGTCCTCGGCGCAGTGCAACTCGTGCTCGATGTCGTCCCAGAGAAGCTGGAACGAACGCACGCCCGCGTCCTGCAGCTGTCTGCACCGCGCGAGCAGCGTCTCCAGCTCGGAGTCGCGCGAGTAGCAGACGTCCAAGCCGGGCGCGATCGCGTACGTGAACTCGACACCGTGTCGCTCGGCCTCGCGCACCAGCTGGGCGAAAGGCTCGAGCTCGGCCTCCGGATACGGCTCGCGCCAGCGACTCCGGTGGTGCGGCTCGTCCTTCGGCGCGTGCACCCAGGTGTTCAGCCCGTGCTCGCCGCAGAAGCGGATCAGATCGAGACGCTCCTCGTGTGCCCACGGCCGTCCGTAGAAGCCCTCGATGACGCCGCGGACGTTCACTTCTCACGCCAGGGACGTCCGTGCGCGTCCACGATCGCGGCGAGCTCGCGCAGACGCGGGAGCGATTCTTCGCGCAGCGCACGCTTCGCGTCGTCTGCGTCGAGTGCGTTCGTCCAGAGCGCGCGCCCCGCGAGGAGGCCGGAGGCCCCGCCCTTGCACGACGCCTCGACCGCACGCGGGAAGTCCGCGGGGTCGACGCCCTGCGAGAGAACGACCCACGGTACGGGCAGCACCGCGTCGATCTCGCGCGCCCAACGCGTGATCTCGGCCGGGTCGCCCTTGCCCGCGAGCGGCACCTGGCACTTGTAGAGCGACGGCCGCACGGCCCCGAGCTCACGCGCCGCCTCGACGATCGCGGCCTCTCGCGCCGGCTCGGGCACGCGTACGACCGGCTCCAGCACGGAAAGCAGTCCGTGGCGCTCGGTCAGCTCGACGAAGCGCGTCGCCATCTCCAGGCGCGCGCGCCGACGGTCGTCGTCGCGCCAGATGACGAGGAGCTTGAGGCCGACGACCGACGGCCGCAGCGCAGGCGCTTCATCGAGCGTCGTGTCCTCGACGAGCCCGCCCGGCTCCTGCTGGAGGACGTCCACCGCGAGCAGCAGCCCTCGCTCGACGAACGACTCGACCGCCTCCTGATGGTCGCCGTCGATCAGGAATCCCGACGCATGCGGGGCGAGCACGGACGCGACGGCGATCTTGAACCGCTCGACGTCCGCGTCGCCGTCCGGGCGCCCCCGCTCGCGGAACATCGTCCGCAGTGACTCGCGCTGATCCATCGCGACCATCAGGAACGTCCCGCAGTCGCGCGCGAGCGCGTCGAGGGTCGGGGTCACGGCCGCGCCGCCTCGTCGAGGAGGATCGCGCCGTCGTCGCAGGCGTAGACGACGCTCGCCGGCCACTCCGGATCGAAACGGCCGAGCTCGAGGAGCCGCGCGGCTGCCGCCCGCTTGTCGGCGCCGTGCAGCACGAGGCGAACCGCGCGCGCCCCGCGGATCGTGCCCAGCCCGACCGAGACGCCGCGATGCGGAACGTCCTCGAGCGAAGCGAAATCCGGAAACGTCGCGAGGTTGTCGCGCCGCGTGCTCTCGGCCAGCTCGACGACGCGGGTGCCCTCGTCGGGAGCCGATCCGGGCGGCAGGAACGCGACGTGCCCGTCGCTCGCTCCCGAGGCCAGCAGGAAGAGGTCGATCCCGCCGGCCGCGCGGATCCGCTCGTCGTATGCGGCGGGGTCGTCGGGATCCGGCAGCCAGACGCGGCCCTCCGGAATCCCGAGCGGCGCCGCGAGCTCACGCAGGGCGAAGCCGCGACAGCTGTGGTGCGCGTCGACCGGGGGCACGGGGACGTACTCGTCCATCATCACGACGACGAGCCTCTCGAGCTCGGCGCCTCGCCGCGCGAGCGCGCGGTAGGTCGAACGGAGACTGCGGCCGCCGGGACAGCCGAGGAGGAACGCATCGGTGGAGCGCTCGTATCGCTCGAGGATCTCGCTCGCAAGCGCTTCGCCGAGCTCTTCGGCATCGGCGAAGACGCGAACGTCAGCCGCCAACCGTCTCCACCGCGACCCCGGCGCGCACCGCGGCGCGAAGCCGCTCGCCCGCGGCCGGCGGCGCGCCGACCGCTTCGAGCGCCACGAGCGCGGCGCCGACCACCGGCGCGTCGACCGCCGCGACCGGATGTGCACGCGGCGCCCGCTCCGAAAGCCGCGCGACCACCTCGTCGAAGAGCGGGCCGGTCCCGTCGCGGAGCATCCCCCCGCCGAGCACGACGTCCGCGTTCGTCAGGCCGAGGTCGGCGAGCGCGCGCAGCGCCAGCAGCACGATCTCCTCGGCGAGCCGGTCCACCAGCCCGCGCGCGACGTCGTCCCCGTCCCCGGCGGCGCGCACGACCGCAGGCGCGAGCTCATCGAGCCGCTCGGCGCGCATCCGCCCGTAATGGACTGCCTTGCCCACTTCGCCGACCGACATCCCGTACTGCGCGCGCACGACCTCCGTGAGGAGCGTGGGTTGTCCGCGCCCGTCCTCGGCACGGGCGGCGAGGAAGAGCGCCTCACGACCGAGCGCGCCGGCGCCGCCCCAGTCACCGGTCTCCCAGCCGAGCGCCGGGTACCGCACGACGCGACCGTCCGCGGAGCGGCCCACGCAGTTGATCCCGGACCCGCAGACGACGGCCACCGCGTCCGCCGCCTCGGTGCCTGCGCGAAGCAGGGCGAAGGTGTCGTTGTCGACAGTCGCCGCACGCGCCCAGCCGGTCCTGCGCACCGCATCGACGAGCTCGACGACGTCCGACTCGATGTCGGCGCCGCAGAGAAAGAACGCCCCATGCTCGGCCGGCAGGTCGGCGCCGGCGCGCTCGACCAACCGCGCGATCTCGGCGATGCAGCCGTCCGCCCCCACACCGTGGGTGTTCGTACCGGCGCCGCGCACGAACGCGACCGGCTCGCCGTCCAGGGTCGCGACGAGCAACTCGGTTTTCGAGTTCCCGCCGTCGACGCCGAGGATCACGCCCATGCGAGGTACTCACGGTTCGCCTCGATCAGCTTGTCCGTCAGCGTTTCGGCAACGTCGACCTGGCCGACGAGCGGGTGCGCGAGCAGTGCGCGGAAGACACGCTCGCGACCGCCGCGTAGCGCGGCCTCGAGGGCAAGCTCCTCGTACGCCGAGACGTGGGCGACCAGGCCCCGGTGCATCGGGTCGAGCGACGGCAGCGACACGGCGGCGACGCCGTCGGGCGCGACGCGTGCCGGAACCTCGATCACGGCGTCGTCGGCAAGGAACGGGAGCGTTCCGTCGTTGCGCAAGTTGATCACGTGCCGACCCTCGCCGCCGCTGCCGACGAGGCTCGCGAGCAGCTCCACGGCGGCCTCGGAGTAGCCCGCGCCGCCTCGGCGGGCAAGCAGCGCCGGCTTCTCGCTCAGCGCTTCGTCGGCGTACAGCTCGAGCAGCTCGCGCTCGATCTCGGCGACTTCCTCTGCGCGCGACTTCGTCCGCCGCTGCTCGTCCACCACCTCGTCGTGCTCGTAGAAGTAGTGGAGGTAATAGGAGGGGACGACGCCGAGCCGCTGCACGAGCTCCGGCGGGAGTCCGCTCGAGCGTGCGACGCGCTCGAGGTGCTCGTCGAGGAGTCGGGGAAGGACCTCCGCCCCGTCCATGCGCACGCCGACCTCCCACGTCAGGTGGTTCAGCCCGACGTGGTCGAGCTCGACCCGGTCGGGCGTGACGTCGAGCAGCCCGGCGAAGTGCTTCTGGAAGCTCACGGCGGCGCTGCAGAGCCCGACCGCACGGTGACCCTCGTCGAGCAGCGCCTTCGTGACGATGCCGACCGGATTGGTGAAGTCGACGATCCACGCTTCCGGCGCCCGCTCGCGCACCTTGTCCGCGATCCCGAGGACCACCGGCACCGTACGCAGCGCCTTCGCCAGTCCCCCGAACCCGGTCGTCTCCTGGCCGAGGCAGCCGCACGCGACGGGAACCGACTCGTCGACCATCCGCGCCGCCTGGCCGCCGACGCGGATCTGGATCAGCACGGCGTCGGCGCCTTCCACGGCGTCGTCGAGGCTCGTCGTCTCGGTGATGCGCAGTGGGACGCCCGCGCGGTCGAGCATCCGCCGGGCAAGGCCGGCGACGACCGCGAGTCGCTCGCCGGACGTGTCCATCAGCGTCAGCTCGTCGACGGGCAGGAGCGCGCGCAGTCGGACGAGGCCGTCGATCACCTCGGGCGTGTACGTCGAGCCGCCGCCGACGACCGCGAGCTTCACCGGCCGAGCCGCCCGTAGTCGTCCAGCCTGGTGAGCGCGCCGATCGTCCAGAAACCCCGCCACTCGTGCACGGCGGCCGCGCTCGGCGGCTCCCAGGTGATCGGCCACGCGCCGTCGGGCTCCTGCTTCGCCGCCAGCGCGTCCAGGTGCGCATCGATCGTCGCGTCGTCGAACAGGCGTCGCCCGAGCCGATCCGGATGCGGCGCGTAGTCGAGCGGCGACTTGACGTAGCCGGACGCCGCGGGATCGAGCGCGACCAGCTCGTCGACGATGCGCCTGCCGAGTCGCACGAACATCGCCTCCGCGCGGTCGCGGTCGGGCACATGCTCGAGGAACTCGAGGATCGAGATCGCGTCGTCCTGGCCGATCTCCTCGAAGTCGCGCTCGAGCGCCGCCCAGCAGAATGCGGTCGCCTGCTCGAGCCAGGGGTGCTCGATCTGGTGCTTGTACAGAAGTCCGGCGATTCCGGCCGTGGGGTTCAGGTACGCCTTCCCGGTCGGTTCCCACCACGGCGCGTGCGGCCCGTCCTCGACGGTCTCGAGCACGAACGGCACGCCGCCCTCCTCCGTCGAGACCGATGCGAGCCAGTCGCACGCGGTAGCCACGAAGTCCGGGTCGAAGCCGTCGATCTCGTCGAGGATCCGGAGCGCGTGCTCGAGCGGCACCGGCTGGCTCGAGCGCCCGCGCAGGTCGGGCTCGAGCGCGTTCCCGAAGCCGCAGTCGTCGTTGCGGTACGCGAGGAGCGCCGCAAGGACCGCGCCGCCGGAGCCGTTCCCGAAGCGATGCTCGAAGCGCCTGCGGTCGAGGAGCCGCGCCTCGCGGAGGATGAACTGCTCGGCTGCGGCGAGATCGACGCTCACACGCGAACCTCCTCGGGTTCGACAACCGCGTTCGCCCGGGCAACGCGCGCGTAGTAGCGGCCGCTGTCCTTCACCGTACGTTCCTGCGTCGCGTAGTCGACGTGGACCAGCCCGAAGCGCGGCGCATACCCGAGCGCCCACTCGAAGTTGTCCATCAGCGACCAGTGGAAGTAGCCGCGGACGTCGACGCCGCCGTCGATGGCCTCACCGACCGCCTCGAGGTGCGCGCGCAGGAACGCGACGCGGGCGGGATCGTGCGGGGCCTCCGCGAAGATCGCGCCGTTCTCCGTGATGTAGACGGGAACGTCGCCGTAGTCGCGACGGAGGCGCCGGAGCAGATCGGCCAGGGCGGCGGGTGCGATCTCGTAGCCGCCGCCGGTCAGCGGGACGTCGAGCTCGCGCGCCGAGATCACCTCGTACGGGAACGGCTCCTTGCCGGGTGCGGCGCGGATCGTGCCGCGCGAGTAGTAATTCACGCCCACGAACGCGCCCGCGTTGATCTCCGCGAGGTCGCCGTCGCGGACGAAGTCGAGCGGGCCGATCAGCTCCTCCCACAGCGCGCGCATGTCGTCCGGGTACGTCCCTTTCAGCACCGGATCGAGGAACCAGCGGTTGTGGTACCCGTCGCAGATCGTCGCCGCCTGGCGGTCGGCATCGGACTCGGTCGCGGGATACGTCGGGAAGAGGCTGAACGCGATACCCGCGTCGCCACCCGGAAGCTCGCGCACCGCACGACCGTGTGCCAGAAGCATGTGGTGGACCGCGGCGACGGCGCCGCGCCGGTCGCGCTCGCCCGGGGCGTGCTCGCCGGTCGCATGGCCGAGAATGCCGTGCACCCACGGCTCGTTGATCGTCACCCAGCGGCGCACGCGGTCGCCGTACGCCTCGAAGCACTGCACCGCGTACTCGACGAACGCGTCCACGGTCTCGCGTGCCGGCCAGCCGCCGCGGTCCTGGAGCGCCTGCGGAAGGTCCCAGTGATAGAGCGTCACCAGCGGCTCGATCCCGCGCTCGAGCAACGCGTCGATCAGCCGGTCGTAGTGCTCGAGACCAGCCGGGTTCACGCCCCCGCGACCCCTCGGGAACAACCGCGGCCACGCGAGCGAGAAGCGGTACGCGTTCACGCCCAGCGAGGCGAGCAGGTCGACGTCCTCGCGCCAGCGGCGGTAGTGGTCACACGCCGTCGCGCCCGTGTCACCGCTCTCGCCGGCGAAGCGATCCCAGATCGACGGGCCGCGTCCGTCCGCTTCCAGCGAGCCCTCGATCTGGAACGCGGAGGTCGACACGCCCCAGAGAAAGCCGCCCGGGAAGCTCACAGGCCCAGCTCCAGCGCCGCCTCGCACCCGTACAGCAGCACGCCGACGCTCCAGGCGTGGGACAGCGTCAGCAGCATCCCCTTCGCCTGGAAGCAGTCGGTCTGGTAGTAACGCTCGCTCGCCATCCCTTTGTACGCGTCGAAGTCGCCGTCCTCGCGCGCGATGAACTGCCTGAAGCAGGCGAGGTTCCCGCGCGCGCTCTCGAGGTAGTGGTCGTCGCCCGTGGCGCGCGCGAGCCGGATCATCTCCGGGAGGCAGATCAGCCCGAACGCGTGCAGATGCTGATTCGGAGGGGACGCATTGTCGGCGCCGCGCGTGCGGAAGCCGTACGTGCCGAGCAAGGTCTCCCGAGGGAAGTCCACGTCGTACGTGTACCGGAACGTGAGCATCCAGTCCGCCGCTCGGCGGGCGGCTTCCCAGTCCTCGAGCGCAACGTATGCCATGACGGCCGCGTAGCCGTCCTCCGAGGTCGGTGCGAGGTCGACGTCCTCCGCGGCGCCGTGGTAGTTGCGGAAGCGCTTGTAGTACTCGCCCGCGCGGCGCGCCTCGTCGACGTGGCCGGCCTCGACGAGCGGCGGGATCCACGAGACGCCTGCCGTTCCTTCCCAGTCGACGGCTTCGCCGGTCCGGAGGTGGTGCGCGGCGGGGAGCGCGCCGTCGTCGCGTTGCGTGCGAAGGGCGACGGCGACGTTCGACCGCGCCGCCTCTCCCCAACGTCCGCCGGCGCGCAGCATGAACAGCGTCGCGTCCGCGAGCGTGCGCGCGTGCGCGCGATCGTGGTCGGGATGCCAGCCCCACGTCCAGCCGCGGTCGTGCGTCCACTGCGGCCAGAACGTCCCACCGGGTGCGAGGTTCTCGGCCACGTGGTCGAGCACCGCCTCGCCCGCGCGCACGTACTCGGCGTTGCCGACGCGCCGGCCGTGGAGGAGCAGCGCGTAGGCGTACGGCACACCGCTGACCCAGGCGACGTGCATCGCATCGCGGTCGCCGTCCGCGCCGAACGCGTCGCGGTCGAACGCAGCCGTCTCGACCAGCCGCGGCGGATCCGGCCGGTAGTGCCAGCGGTACAGCCCCCACGCGGCGAGCTCCGCCGCCTGCTCCACAGAGACCCAGCCGGGATCACTTTGTGGCTGAGAGCCACAAAGTCGGATCGTGCGCCGCCAGTCGCCGTCGTTCCGCTCCACGTCGAGCGCGACCGATTCGCCGGGGCTCCAGCGATACGTCTGCACGTCCGCAGGCGCCGGCGTCTCCGAGCCGTCGTAGCGAAGCGGTTCCTCGCGATAGGGGAAGTCGAGCCAGATCGAGGGACGTCCGTCGCGATACGCGAAGCCGACGCCGGACAGCCCGAGCGGCGAGCGCTCGCTCGTCACGAGCCCGCCGCCGCGCGCGAAGACGGCCGGGGTCGCGCAACGGTCGGCGCGAAAGGACCAGGAGTCGGACTCCATCCGCGGTATGTCGACGCCGCTCGGGACGAAGCGGGGATACAGCCGCCGGCAGGCCTCCGGGCGGTTCTCGCCGTAGAAGATCCCGGGGACGAGCCAGTCCGGATCGTCCGTGGGCGGCAGCTCGAGCTCGACGCGAACGCCGGCGTCGACGGGCTCGGCACCGGTGTACGTCGCCGTCAGCGCGCCTTCGAACGTGAAGCCGTCGACCACGGAGCCGTCCGGCGCAAGCGCCCTAGGCACCAACATTCCATCCCTCCACATGCGGCGGGCCGTCGCCGTCGATGTCGATCGTCCGCTCCTCACCCGGCAGGAGGTCGAGAACGTTGTCCGAACAGACAACACCCTCGACGACCACGCCGATCGCGGCGACGTCCGACACGTTCCGCAGCCGGAGCTTGTGGCTGTCAGCCACGATCTCAAGGCGCGCAGGCGGCAGGTCGAGCAACGGCGACAGGTCGTCGGTGCGGGTCATCACGTATCGGTTGCTCCCGAGGTCGAGGACGAAGACGTCGGACGAGAACGCGTCGAGCGGCGCGCGGATCTCCCCTCCCGACGACTCGGCGACGACACGGCCGTCGAGATCGACGAGCCGCGCCTGCGCCGAC
>Ga0081539_10005376_pt1 | contig 13110 bp, 10 predicted proteins | sample TabmetS4T2R2_FD_71023 | JGI IMG/M metagenome (GOLD analysis project Ga0081539, IMG submission 71023) | Tabebuia heterophylla rhizosphere microbial communities from the University of Puerto Rico - S4T2R2 | ecosystem: Host-associated > Plants > Roots > Rhizosphere ...
CTTCAGCATCGTACAGATATTCGATCAGCAACTTCCCGTCGCGGATCAGGACCTCACCTGTTTCACCGGGCGGCAAATGGCGCCCTTCATGATCACACACAGCCAATTCCGTGCCCGGTATCGCCGTGCCTACGGTATAGGCGACCCGCTCCATGGGATCGCCGGGCAGCGTCTGTGTTGCCGATCCGCAGCACTCGGTCATGCCATACCCGGTCGAGATAACCGCAATGCTCGTCTCCGATCGAAGACGCCGCATCAGCTCGATCGGCACTGTGGTCCCGCCCGTGCTGACGAAGCGCAGGCTGCTGATGTCCCAGTCACGCCAGTTGGGATGGGCAAGCGCATCCTGCCACACGGTCGGCGGCGCTGACATGACGCTGATCCGGTCTCGCGCAATGATGTTCAAGATGGCCTCCGCATCATAGGATTCGGGCCAGTAGGTTGTGCACCCCGTCACCAGCCCGGTCACCCATCCCGCTTTGTAGGAGGCATTGTGCGAAAAGGGCCCGAACGCGCAGTGGCGATCATCGGCGGTCAGCGACGTGATGTCGATCCAGGCCTGTGCCCCCAGCAGCGAGCGCCCGTGATCGAACACCGCGCCCTTCGGCAATCCGGTCGTCCCCGACGTGAACATGATGTCTGACAAGGTGGCGGGCGTCACCTGGGACTCGCGCTGGGCAAGCAGCCCGTCGTCAATTCCCTCGCCGCGCGCGAGAAACTGGCTCCATGACTCCTCACCCTGTCCGATTTGATCCTCATGGCCGCGCAGGACGATCACCCGCTTCAGTTGGGGCATGGTCTCGGTCCGAAGCATTTCGGGATAGTAGCGCCCCAGGAAGTCGCCAATCGAGAAAATCCGGGTAACCTGGGCCCGGCGCACGATGTCCGCGACCTCGCCGCCGCGCAGGCGCGTATTCAGCGGGACGAGTATTCCGCCAATGCGCTGGATGCCTGCGGCCGCGGCAACCCATTCCCACATGTTCGGTGCCCAGACCGCGGCGCGTTCGCCAAAGTCCATGCCGTCCGCGAGCAGCGCCTTGGCGACGCGATCGGCGGCCAAATCGAGCTCGGCAAAGCTCATCGCTCCATCGCTCGCACAGGACAGCGCCGGCTTGGCGCGAAAGCGTAGAGCGGCGTCGCGCAGCAAGGCGGGGATGGTCTGAACCATGCCGGAATCTCTTCCCACCCTCACGGGGCCAGGCAAAGGCATAGCGAAGCCCGATGCCGACCCACAGCCGCCGAACATCAATTTCCTTCCAGATGCCCGGGCAGGCGGGGCAGGAAGACGGCCTTGACCTCGGTAAATCCCTGCAGTCCTTCAATGCCGCCCTCGCGGCCGAGGCCGGACATCTTGAAGCCGCCATACGGAATGGTGAAATCGATCACCCGCCCGTTCTGAGTGAAGTTGCCGGTGCGGATGCGACGCGCAACGGCATAGGCGCGCTCGGTGTCCTCAGTGAAGACGCCACCAGACAGGCCATAGTCGCTATCGTTGGCAATGGCGATCGCCTGCTCCTCATCATCATAGGATATGATAGTACCAACCGGCCCGAAGATCTCCTCGCGGGCAACGACCATGTCGTTGGTGACGTCGGTGAACAGCGTCGGCTCGACATACCAGCCTTTCGGAAGATGGGCAGGACGGCCACCACCTGTGACGATGCGAGCCCCATCGCTCGATCCCCGCGCGATATAGCCGCATACGCGATCGAGCTGCCGACGACTGACCACCGGCCCCATCTGCGTTTCGATCTCGAACGGATCGCCAACGCGAACCTGCTGGAAAGCTGCGGCCAGCGCTTCGGTGATCTCATCGCGCCTTCGCGCGGGGACGAGGATGCGGCTGAAGGCCGCGCACTGCTGGCCGGTGATGCCGATCAGGTTGGGCATGATGCCGGCCACGACGGTCTCGATCCTTGCATCGTCGAGAATGATCGCAGCCGATTTGCCACCCAGCTCCGTGGTGCATCGCGCCATGCGGCTCCCACAGACCGAGGCGATGTGCAGCCCGGCCGCCGTCGAGCCGGTGAAGCTGACCTTGTCGATCTCCTTCTTGCGGATCAGATAATCCGAGACCTCCCGATCCGCGGTCAGCACCGAAAAGACGCCATCCGGCAGCCCTGCTTCGGCGATGCATTCGGCGAGGATCAGCGCCTCGAGCGGCGTCTCGGGGGACGGCTTGGCAATGACGGTGCAACCTGCCGCGAGCGCGGGAGCGACCTTGAGCAACATCGTCGCCAGCGGCGCATTCCACGGCACCACTGCAGCAACGACACCGACCGGCTCGCGAACGACAACGCACGCGCCTCCCCCCGCCGGCGTCCGTGCTTCTTCGAAACCCTGCTCGGCGAGCTGTGCATAATAATCCAAATAGCCGCGAAAATTTCCCGCGACGGCGGCCGAATGGGTGTATGGCATGCCGACCTGCTGCGACCAGGCACGGGCGAAATCTTCACTGCGGGCAACCATCGCATCGCCGATCAGGCGCAGCTTGGCGGCCCGTTCAGGTCCGGACATACGCGGCCAGGGGCCATGGTCGAACGCATCCCTGGCGATCGCTACCGCGCGATCGACGTCGACGGTTGTCGCGGCGGCGACGCAGCCCAATCGCTCTTCGGTGGCGGGAGAAATAAGGTCGATGCGCGTGTCCTGGGCCGGTGCGGTCCATGATCCGCCAATGAACAGATGCTCGGGATGGGACAGATTGGCGAGCACAGACGTCATGACGGCACCTCCGACTGATATTGGGTCAGGATTAGCCGATCTCGGCTGCGGCCGGACTGGGTAATTCGGCGCTCACCGGAGTGATCGGATATGTGATCAGGTTTCGACCACGACCGGCAGCGACAGGATCCCGGCAACCCCGCCGTCCACCGGCAGGATCGTCCCAGTCACATAGGAAGATGCGTCCGAGGCGAAGAAGAGCACGGGCCCGACGATCTCCTGCGGATCGCCGAACCGCCCCATGGCAATGGCGTCGCGGAAAATCCTCGCCCGCTGCGGGTTGCCGACCGTCGGAGCGGCCATGTCCGTATCGAAGAATCCCGGCGAAATGGCGTTGCAGGTGATCCCGTAAGGGGCGAGCTCTGCCGCGACCGAGCGAGTCAGGCCAAGCACGGCATGCTTGCTGGCCGTATAGGCGGCAAGATTGGGTCGCCCCGTCTGCGCGACATAGGAGGCAAAATTGATGATCCGTCCGCGCCGGCGCTCGATCATGCCGCGCGACACTGCGCGGCACAGCACGTACATTGAGGAAACATTCACATCGAACATCGTCTGCCAATGGTCGAGCGCCACATCGGCGATGCTGCCCCATTCCACGATGCCGGCGTTGTTGATCAGAATGTCGATCTCCACGCCGCTCTCGATCAGGCTTAGAATCGAGCTTTCGACCGCCTCAAGATTGCCGAGATCGAAGGAGCAGACGGACGCCCTGCCGTCGGAAGCTTCGATCGTCTGCGCCACGTCCTGAAGCTTGGCCGTGTCGCGAGCGGCGAGCACCACGTCGGCGCCTGCGGCCGCAAGGCTGACGGCAGCGGCCTTGCCGAGACCGCGCGAAGCGCCGGTGACCAGCGCCGTTCTGCCTTTCAAGGAAAACAGGTCGTTCATAGCCGGGCATCGATAGGATCATCGGCCGCGGCGGATAAGGCCCGGGCGGCACTCATCATATTGGCGATCAAAGCGGCTCGGCTCTCGTCCGCGGCAGACACCTGCCCTATGCTCCAGCAGCACCAAACAAGGGCGGACGAGGAGCTGAAGGCATGGAGCTGGGGACGGCCGATTATATCATCATCGGCGCGGGGTCGGCAGGGTGCGTGCTCGCCAACCGGCTCAGCGAGGATGGCAGGTCGCGCGTGCTGCTGATCGAAGCCGGCGGCGATGACCGGCCCCTGCACAATCCCTCTCAGTTCTTCAGCAACCTCAACATCTATCTGCCGGCGGGGTTCACCCGCATGCTGTCCGATCCCAAGATCAACTGGAACTACATGACGGATCCGGATCCAGGCACCAACGGCCGCCAGCACGCCTTTCCGCGCGGCCGCGTTCTGGGCGGATCTTCGTCGATCAACGGGATGATCTATGTCCGCGGCCTGCCCGAAGATTATGACGGCTGGCGCCAGATGGGCTGTGCCGGTTGGTCCTGGGCCGACGTCGAACCGCTGTTCCGCCGGATCGAACGCCAGCATGGCGAGGGCCACCAAGGTAGCGGCGATGGCCTGCTCGACGTCTGCGACGTACCAATGCAGCATCCGATGCTCGACCTCATCATGGAGGCCTTCAGACAGGCTGGCGCGCCGGCCAGCTCGGACCTCAACGGGACCACGCGCGAAGGGGTCACGCGCGTCCGGCTCAATCAGCACCGAGGATGGCGGCGGTCTGCCGCTGCCGCCTATCTGCATCCTGCCATGAAGCGGCCGAACCTCAAGGTTGAGACCTTTGCCCAAGTCCCGCGCATCCTGTTCGAGGGCAAGCGGGCTGTCGGCGTCGAATTTTTCCGCGATGGGAAAACGCACCACGTGAGAGCCGGCGCGGAAGTCATCCTGTCAGGCGGCGCGATCGCGTCGCCGCAGCTTCTGGAACTGTCCGGCATCGGCCAAGCGGAAAGGCTTCGCTCGCTGGGCATCGAGCTTGTCGCGGACAGCCCACGCGTAGGCGAAAATCTTCAGGACCATTTCGCCGCGATGGTTCGCGCTCGTCTGAAGCCCGGGTCGAAAAGCTTGAACGAATTGTCGCGCGGCATCGGCCTGCTGGGACAATTGCTGCGTTTTGCCTGCACGCGCAGCGGCCTGCTCGCGCTCGGCGGATCCAATCTCACCGCCTTCCTGAAATCCGATCCAGCGCACGACCTCCCCGATCTTCAGTTCTTCGCCAGTCCCGGGACGGTCGACTTCGATGGCTTGGTCAAGCGTGGCTCGATGACAATGGAGAAGCAGCCGGGATTGACGATCGGCGGCTATGTCATGCGGCCGCAGTCCAAAGGCTCGGTGCACGCGATCTCGGCGGACTTTCGCGCTTATCCGTCCATCCTTCCCCATTATCTGGAGGAAGAGGCCGACCAGCGCGCGACGGTCGCCGCGCTCAAGTGGGCGCGGCGCATCATGCGCCAGCCGGCGCTGGAACCCTTCCTTGACCATGAGCTGACGCCAGGCGCCGCCTGCGACAACGACGAAGCCCTGCTGGCCTTCGCCCGCGCCGCCGGATCGACCGGCTATCATCAGGCCGGCACATGCGCGATGGGCGCAGACTCGCGCGCGGTCGCCGACCCGGCGCTCCGGGTGAACGGAGTCGAGGGACTGCGGGTGGTCGATGCCTCGGTGATGCCGAACGTCGTGTCCGGCAATACGCATGCAGCGACGGTGATGATCGCCGAAAAAGCCTCGGATTTGATCCGCAGCCGCGCTCTTGCGCAAGCCGCCTAGTGCTGGCTGAGCGGCAGGCTCACGCGCAGTCCGTCAAGCGCATCGGTAACGCGGATCTGACAGGCCAGGCGTGACGAGGGGCGCGGCTCGACCGCGAATTCCAGCATCTCAGCCTCATCGCCTTCGGCGGCGCCGACATTATCGATCCAACCTTCATCGACATAGACGTGGCAGGTCGCGCAGGCACAGGCGCCGCCACAATCCGCCTCGATGCCGGTCACGCCATTGCGCACGGCAATTTCCATGACCGACATACCCGCATCGCCGACCAGCCTGCGCTCGGTGCCATCGGGATCAATATAAGTGACAGCGGGCATTTAGCTCCTCGAATTCAAGTTATTGGCGACTGCAACCATAGACGTTGGCCGCTGCGGACGCAGCCGGTGCCGGCCGCGCCGGGATCGATATCATGTTTACGATGCCTCGCTCGCCCCACGCTCCCCTGCTTGAACAGCGTGGCTGTTGGGGGCTTACTCGTGCGCTCACCACCAGCGGAGAGATGATGCAGAAGGTCGAACTCAGGCTGCGCACGGACCCATCCACGGGCAGCACGATCGCCATGACGGCCTTCCTGCCCGAACCTTCATCCGCCAGCGGCTGCGTGATTCTGGCATCGCCCGGCGGCGGCTATGGACGCGGCTATTACGACATGCATTTCCCCGACCACCGGGGCTACAGCCAGGCCGAGCATCATGTCGCGCGCGGCCATATGGTCATCGCCTATGACCATCTCGGCGTCGGTGAAAGCAGCACCGAGCGCCTGGATGCCCTCACGATCGAAGACATCGCCGATCACAATCACGCCGCGATCGAGGAGGTAGTCGATCGCATCTGCCGCGGCACCTTGGCCGACTCTTTTCCCGCGCTGCCCGCAGCCACCTTCATCGGGATCGGCCAATCCATGGGCGGTGGAGTCTCGATCATCATGCAGGCGCGCCACCGCTGCTTCGATGCCATAGGAGTGCTCGGCTACAGCGCCGTCCACACTGTGCTTCCGCAGAAAACGAAGGAACTGGAGGCACAGGGGGCCGCCGCCTACCAGTTCGATCGCGGCACTTCGCCGACCGAGCTGGCGATGGCCCAGCCGGCGAACAGCGTGGCAGACTTTGTTTACCCCTTTCATTGGGACGACGTTCCTGCGGACATCCTGAACGCGGACATGGCCGGCGGCTATCCGCTGCGGCGCACGGCGCCGCCGTTCGGCAGCCTCACCATACCGCCTTGCGTGATCGGCATGATGAGCCCCGGCTATGTGCGGGACGAAGCAGCCGCAATCGATGTCCCCATTCTGCTCGCTTTCGGCGAACGGGATGTAAGCCCGGATCCCTATGCGGAAGCAGCGGCCTTTCCCAACGCCTCCGATGTTTCGCTTTGCGTGATTCCGCGCATGGCGCACATGCACAATTTCGGTTCCACCCGCACGCTGCTCTGGGACCGGATCAGCGATTGGGCAACGAAGCTTTTACGCGCTGCAAAAGGCGATTGAACCTATGGCAAATTACCCGATGAGCCTGGACGTGCCGGCGCACGTGCCGCCGGAGCTGGTCTTTGACTATGATCTCTATGAGCCGGGACCGCCAGGATCGGACTATTATGCCGAGCTGTACAGGCTGAAGCATCGCGCTCCACCCGTCTTCTGGACCCGTCACAACGGCGGCCATTGGTACATCACGAACGCCAGGCTGGTGGACTCGGTGCTTCGCGATCCTGAGCATTTCTCCAGTCGGCTGCTCGTCGTGCCCCGGTCCAACAACCCGGAAAAAGGACTGATCCCGATCTTTCTCGATCCGCCCGAGCATTCCGATTATCGCCGGCATCTCTCGATTGCCTTGTCGCGCAAGAGCGTGGCCGAGCTCGTCCCTGGCGTTCGCAGCCTCGCCGTGCAGCTGATCGAGGATCTCCAGCCGAAAGGCGGGTGCGACTTCATGGCGGATTTCGCGTTCAAGCTGCCAATCATCGTTTTCCTCCGTCTGGTGGACTTACCGGAGGAGCATCGCGAGACTCTGCTTGCCGAGGTCGCCAAGATCATCCGTCCCGGCAGCGACAAGGGCGAGATCATCGCCGGGCTCGCCGCCTATCTGGCGCCGATCATCCGCGAACGGCGCGACAACCCGGGCGACGATCTGATCAGCTGGCTCTCGAACCGGGAGGTCGAGGGCGAGCGGATATCCGAGGAAGCATTGCACAGCATGTGCACGCTTCTGCTGATCGGCGGACTCGACTCTGTAGCCAACACGCTTGGCTTCTTCGCGCGATTCCTCGCCGAAAACCCGGCGCACCGGCGGCAGATCATCGACGATCCGTCGATTATCAGCGGCGCCGTCGAGGAGCTGCTGCGGCGCTATCCGACCGTGACGGGCGGCACGGGACGTGTGTGCGTCGCCGATGCCCAACTCGGCCCTGCGCAGATCAGGACCGGCGAGCAGGTCATTTCGGCAACCGCCATGATGAACTTCGACGACGAGACCTATCCCGATCCGCTGACCGTGGATTTCTCCCGCCGGATCAGCAGCGTCGGCTCCTTCGGCCAGGGACCGCATCGCTGCGTCGGCGCGAACCTCGCCCGGTCCGAGCTGACCATCTTCCTGGAGGAATGGCTGAAACGCATTCCGGATTTCCACTTGGCCGAACAGCCGACATTCCAGGCCGGCGTGAATATTTCCTACAATCGCCTGATGCTCACCTGGTGAAGAGGGGGACATGAGGGCGGCAATCTTCAAAGCTGCGCACGCTCCGCTGGAGATCGAGCAGGTCGAGGATCCCACGCCTGGACCGGCCGAAGCGGTCATCAAGGTCGGGCGCTGCGGCATCTGCGGTTCGGACATCAGCATGACCTCCGGATGCGCGATGGATTATCCTCACGGCACTATCCTCGGCCATGAATATGCGGGCGAAGTGGTCGCGGTCGGACGCGACGTCGCGCATCTCCGGCCTGGCGACAGGATAACGGCTTTGCCGGCGCGGGGCTGCGGCGCCTGTGCTGACTGTGTGTCCGGCTATCCGCTCGGCTGTGCCAACATGTCCGGAATGTTGGGCGGCTTCGGCGAATATCTGCGCGTGGCCGAGAGCAGCGCAATCAAGCTGCCCTCGACGCTTTCGCTCGCCGACGGCGCGCTGGTCGAACCCCTGGCCGTGGGTTTGCACGGAGTGATGCTCGCGGACATGGTCCCAAGCCGCCGCGTTCTCGTCCTGGGCGCAGGGTCGGTCGGCCTCGCCGCCTTATACTGGGCACGGCATCTCGGCGCCGGCAAGATCGTCGCAGCCTCGCCCTCTGCGCGCCGCCGGGATATCGCCCTGGCCATGGGCGCGGATGCATTCGAGACGCTGGGCGAGGGCGAAGGCGAGCGGATCAATGCGGCGCTCGGTGGGCCACCCGATGTAGTGCTGGAATGCGCCGGCGCGGTCGGCGTGCTCAACAAGGGCATCCAGCTGGTGAGACCCGGCGGCACCATTGTCTCGCTGGGCTTCTGCATCAGTCCCGACCCGATTGTGCCGGCGATTGCCACGTGGAAGCGGGTCACGATAAAATTCTCGATGGCTTACACGCTTGCCGACTTCGAGCATGCGGCGGACATGCTCGATCGCGGTCACCTCGAGCCTCGCCTCATGATCAGCGATACGATCGGCCTCGATTCCCTCCCCGCCATGTTCGAGGCGCTCCACGCGGGCGCGCCGCAAACCAAGGTTCATCTCGATCCATGGCAACGGTGACCGAGCGCTCCCCGCTCACCCCGTCCGTGATGTTGGCGGCGGCCAGCGATCGAACGAGCCTCACGGATTTCGGCGAAGCCACCTTTCGTGAGGGGCTCGACTTGCTGCTGGGCGAGATCGAGCAGCTCGATCTTGCTCCGGAAATCGCCGCGGCCACCGCCCAGCAGATCGGGAGCTTCCTGGATGCTCGGCTGATGGCGGTTGCGGGCTGGAGGGCACATCCGGAATGCCTCCGAACGCCGATCGAACGGCCGCTGATCATCGCCGGCCTGGTCAGGTCGGGGACGACCGCCCTTCATCAACTTCTTTCGCTCGATCCGCAGTTCCAGGTTCCGGAGCATTGGCTGACCGTCGCGCCCATGCCGCGGCCGCGCCGCGAAGCATGGAACAACGTCCCCCAATATCGTGCCATTGCCAATCGCATGGCAGCCTATGTTCAGGCAGCGCCCGAAATGGCAGAGGACCATATGATGTCGGCCGAAGGCGCCGAGGAATCCTTGTTCATCCTCGCGCAGAATTTCGCCAGCAACATGTTCCCCTCCACCTGGGACGTGCCGCATTACCAGCTTTGGTACGAGCAGCGCGACGACACGGACAGTTACGCCTGGCTTGCCGATGTCCTGCGCCTGATTGGCTGTCGCGATCGGCACCGGCGCTGGCTGCTCAAGAACCCGACCGACCTGTTTTCGTTGAACGAGGTTCTGAACGTCTTCCCCGATGCCATGATCGTTCAGACCCACCGCGATCCTGTTGCCGCCATCCCCTCCATCGCCAGTCTCATCTTCGCGGCGCGCCGGGTCTTCATGGGCGAGAAGGCCGATCCCCAACGCGTCGGCCGGCGCGAAATGCGCTTCTGGGCCCTCGCCCTTGAGCGCGCCGAGCAGGCGCGCGCACGGGCGCCGGGGCAGGTCTTCGACGTGGAGTTCGGCGAATTCGTCACCGACCAGCTTGGGACCGTGAAGGCGATCTACCGGCACTTCGGCCTGGCACTCACACCCAGCACCGAGCAGGCCATGCATGCCTGGCTCGATGCCCACCCGCGCCGACCGCACTCCGGAAACAAGTATCTTCCCGAATTCTACGGCCTGGATCGGGAGGAGATAGCCGGAACCTACGCCTGCTACCGGGCAAGACGCGGCTACGGCTAGCGTGGATTGCGATCACAAAGACTCGTTCGTCCTGAGTAGGGACCGAGCTTGACGAGGGCCCGTATCGAAGGACCTTTCGGGCGAAAGTGCATCCTTCGATACGCCGCTTCGACCTTGGTTTATCCTGAGCGGCCGCCGTAGGCGGCAGCCGAAGGGCTCAGCGGCTACTCAGGACGAACGGAAGTTAGTGCGATGTGATCACAAATTGGCTCTAAGGCAGCGAGCATTCATTCCAGACCATCATTGCGAGGAGCCCTTCGGCTGGCCGGCAGGCCGGCCGCTCAGGATAAACTGCGGCGACCGCCGCAGCGACGCGGCAATCCAGACCGAGCCTATCGCTGCTCTGGGCTTGCTCCAGACCACTTCAGATCACTTTGGCCGCGCGCAGTTCGGCAATCTCCGCCTCGCTAAATCCCAGCTCGGAGGCGAGAACCTCACCGGTGTTCTCCCCTAGCATCGGCGGCGCGACGTAATCGGTGATCGGAGTTTCGGAAAAATTGAGCGGACTGCGCACGACCTTGAGGTCGGGCGCGAGCTTGTGCGGGGTCGGCACCGCCATTTTCCTATGCTGGATCTGCGGATCGGCGAAAACCTGGCCGATGTCGTTGATCGGTCCGCTCGGGATGCCGAATTGCTCCAGCCGCTCCAGCCAATAGGCTACGCTCTGGCGCCGGAAAATCGCATCGAACGTCTCGGTAAGGACGTCACGATTCTCCACCCGCAGAACATTGGTGTGGAACAGCGGATGGCTGGCCAGATCGGGCCGCTCGACGGCCTCGCAAAGCCGGACATATTGGAGGTCGTTGCCGGCCGTCAGCATGATCGCGCCGTCGTGGCACGGAAAGAGCGTCGAAGGCATGCCGCCGTTGCCCTGCGTGCCCCTGCGCACCGGAACTTCGCCCGATGTGAGATAGATTTGCGCATAATGCGACAGCGCCGCGACCACGCAATCGAGCAGCGCCACATCGATATATTGCCCTTCACCGCCATTGGCATCGCGGTGGTAGAGTGCCGCCAAAATGGCGTTGGAGACGTTCAATCCGGTGAGCACGTCGACGATGCTGGGCCCGACTTTCATCGGCCCTCCGCCCGGCTTGCCGTCCGGCAGGCCGGTGACGCTCATCAGCCCGCCTTGGCCTTGAAAGACGGCGTCATAGCCAGGCTTGCTCGCATAGGGTCCGGATTGGCCGTAGCCGGTAATCGAACAATAGATGACGCGCGGATTCGCCTGCTTCACGCTTGGATAGTCGAGACCGTAGCGGGCCAGATCCCCGACCTTGTAGTTCTCGACCAGAATATCGGCCTTGGCGGCAAGCTTGCGGACGACATCCTGGCCGCGCGGATCGGCGATGTTCACGGTGATCGATTTCTTGTTGCGATTGGCGGAGAGATAAAAGGCATTCTCGCGCGTCGGTTCGCGGTCGCCATCGCGCAAATAGGGCTCGCCGAACACGCGCGCATCATCCCCGCTTCCAGGACGCTCGACCTTGATCACCTTCGCGCCAAGGTCAGCAAGCATCTGCGTCGCGAGCGGTCCAGCCAACACCCGCGTAAGATCCAATATCCGAAGATTCTCGAGCGGCAGCCTGCCCATGGACATCCAATACGACACGGCCCGCCTGACGCCGAGACAGGAGCCACGGGCATCACAACTCTGATGGGATAGGTGCGCGCCTTTCCTGCCTTCGCGTCCCGCTGCAATAACGCTCTTGAGGGAAGCGAGTAATGAGCGAGATCGAACAGGACTGTCCGGCCGAGGGCGTGTGCCGCTTGACGCTCAACCGGCCGGATTCGCTGAACGCATTCACTTATTCCATGTACGAGAACCTGCTCGCGAGACTCGAAGGCATACGCTTCGATCCCGACGTCCGCGTCGTCATCATCACCGGCGCCGGCCGCGGCTTCTGCGCAGGCCATGACCTTCGTGCGAGCGGAGCGCCATCCTGGGTGCCCAACGGCTTGGGAAAAGCGCAGGGCACGCGCGCCATCATGGCGAAGCTGAGCGCCATTCCGTCATTGATCCGCGCTTTGCCGCAGCCGGCCATTGCCGCAGTCAATGGCGTCGCCGCCGGCACTGGCTATTCTATCGCGCTCGCGGCCGACCTGTGCCTTGCCGGGCGATCAGCCAGGTTCGTCAATGCCTTCCACAATGCGGGGACCGGACATGAGCTCGGGCTCAGTTACATGCTGCCGCGGGCAGTGGGCGCGCAACGCGCAGCCGAGCTGCTGCTCACCGGGCGATCCGTCCCGGCAGAGGAAGCCGCGGCGATGGGCATGATCGTCAAGGCGGTGGATGATGATCGGCTCCAGGAGGAGGCGCTCGCGCTCGCGGCGCAAATCCTGGTGAACAGCCCGATCGGCATCGCCCTCACCAAGCAGTCGATGTGGCTGAATGCCAACGCGGCGAGCCTCGAATCCGCGATCGAGATGGAAAACCGTGCGATCTTCATGAGCCAGACGACCGAAGACACGGCCGAGAAACGCCAGGCCTTCGTCGAAAAGCGGCAGCCTCAATTCAGGCAGCGCTGACATGGCCGTCGCGACCGTCACTTGCGCCATTGAGCCTCTCCTGGTGCCGCTGGCGATCCGTGGCTGCCGGCTCGCCAATCGCATCGCCATGGCGCCGATGACCCGCTATTCGAGTCCCGGCGGCGTGCCGAGCGCTGAAGTCGTATCTTATTATGCCCGCCGCGCCGCGACCGGGATCGGGCTGATCATCACCGAAGGGGTCGCCATCGGCCATCATGCCGCGGTCGATCATCCGGATGTGCCGCGCATGCATGGCGACGCATCGCTCGAAGGTTGGGGCAAGGTTGTGGCTGCCGTGCACG
>Ga0081539_10005377_pt1 | contig 13109 bp, 15 predicted proteins | sample TabmetS4T2R2_FD_71023 | JGI IMG/M metagenome (GOLD analysis project Ga0081539, IMG submission 71023) | Tabebuia heterophylla rhizosphere microbial communities from the University of Puerto Rico - S4T2R2 | ecosystem: Host-associated > Plants > Roots > Rhizosphere ...
GAAGCCGTCGACGAACCGCTTCGCGTCTTCGACGGGATGGCGGTCGAGGTGCCCCCCGGTCGCCGCCCAGATCAGCACCACCTCGCGCTCGACGGGAAGCGGCTGGTACTGCGGTTGCTTGAGCACCTCGACCACGCGCGCCCCGCGCGCGAGCTGTTGCTGGGACGCCCGGTCCAGCTCCGACCCGAATTGGGCGAACGCCTCCAGCGCCCGGTACTGCGCGAGGTCGAGCCGCAGACGGCCGGCCACCTTCTTCATCGCCTTCGTCTGCGCGTTGCCGCCGACGCGCGAGACGGAGATCCCGATGTTGATCGCCGGTCGAACGCCGGCGAAGAACAGGTCGGGTTCGAGGTAGATCTGCCCGTCGGTGATCGAGATCACGTTCGTCGGGATGTAGGCCGAGATGTCGTTCCCCTTCGTCTCGATGATCGGGAGCGCCGTGAGCGACCCACCGCCGAGGTCATCGGACAGCTTCGCGGCGCGCTCCAGCAGTCGGGAGTGCAGGTAGAACACGTCGCCCGGGAAGGCCTCGCGGCCCGGCGGCCGCCGCAGCAACAGCGACAGCGTGCGGTACGCCGTCGCCTGCTTCGACAGGTCGTCGTAGACGACCAGCGCGTGCTGGCCCTCGTACATCCAGTAGGCGCCGAGCGCGGCGCCCGCGTACGGCGCGATGTACTGGAACGGCGCCGGGTCGGAGGCCGGCGCGTTCACCACCACCGTGTACTCGAGCGCGCCCTGCTCGCGGAGCGTCTCGACGACCTCGGCGACCGTCGACGCCTTCTGACCGACCGCCACGTAGATGCACTTCACCTGGCGTTTCGGGTCGCCGGTCTGCCATTGCTCTCGCTGGGCGATGATCGCGTCGATCGCCACGGCGGTCTTGCCGGTCTGGCGGTCCCCGATGATCAGCTCGCGCTGCCCGCGTCCGATCGCCGTCATCGCGTCGATCGCGGTGATCCCCGTGTACAGCGGTTCCTTCACGGGCTGCCGGCTCACGACGTTCGGCGCCTGCACCTCGAGGTTCCGGCGATCGTTCGAGCGGATCGCCCCCTGGTCGTCGATCGGCTCGCCGAGGGCGTTCACGACGCGCCCGAGGAAGCCGTCACCGACCGGCACCGAGAGGATCTGGCCAATCTGGCTGACCTGATCCCCTTCCTCGATGTGGGCCGCCTCGCCGAGGATGATGCAGCCGATCTCGTCGACGTCGAGGTTGAACGCCACCCCCATCACGCCGCCGGGGAACTCCAGCAGCTCGTTGGCCATCGCGCGCGGGAGCCCCGAGACCCGAGCGATCCCGTCGCCGGCCTCGATCACACGCCCGACCTCCCCGCGCACGACCGACGGGGTCCATCCCTCGACGTGCTTGCGAAGCGCTTCCGCGATGTCGTTCGGATCGAAGTCCTCGAAGGTGGTCGCCATCTCCCTCACACGCTCCCCATCAACCGCTGCCTCGCCTCGGCCAACCGGTGCGCCACCGAGCCGTCGAACACCTCGTCGCCCACGCGGGCGACCAACCCGCCGATCACCGTCGGGTCCACGACCACCTTCAGATCGACGTCACGCCCGGTGGAGTCGGCGAGCGCGCGCTGTAGTCGGTCGCGCTGCTCGTCGCTGAGCGGAACGGCGGCGCGCACCTCCGCCAACGTCCGGTCGGATCCCTCTGACGCGAGCCTCGCCAGCTCCTCGGCGATCGCGCCGACGCGGCGGATCTGTCCCGATTCGACGAGGAACCCGGCGAGGCGCGTGGTCACCGGGTGCGCCCGGTCTCCGAGCAGCTCCTCGATCACGGCCTTCCGGTTCTCCTCGGGGAGGCCGGCGTCGGTCAGCGTCTGTCGCAGCTCGCCGTGCCGCTCGACGGCGCGCGCGAACCTGTAGAGCTCGTCCTGCACACGGTCGAGGGCGCCCTCGGCGTCCGCGATCGCCAGCAGGCCTCGCGCGTAGCCGTCGACGACGTCGTCACGCGCCACCCGATCCCCCGTTCCCGTTCGCCTTGGTGCTGCTGAGCTCGTCGATCGATTCCTCGATCAGGCGCTCGTGCGCCTTCTTGTCGAGGGCCTCGCCCACGACGCGCTCGGCGACCTGCACGGCGATCGCGCCGACCTGGCCCCGGAGCTCCTCGAAGACCCGGTCGCGCTCGGCCCGGATCTCGTCCTGCGCGCGAGCGACGGTCGCCTGCGCCTGCTCCTCGGCCTTCGACTGAAGGTCCTTCCGGAGCTGCTCCGCTGTCGAGCGCGCCTCTTCGATGATCCGGTTGGCCTCGCTGCGCGCGTCGCCGATCTGCTCGCGGTACTTCGCCTGGAGCTCGTCGGCCTCCTTCCGGCTCTCCTCGGCGCGCTCCATCTGGCCCTGGATGCTCCGGCCGCGCTCGTCCAGCACCTGACGGAACCGCGGAAGGACCCACTTCCACGTGAAGAACAGCAGGACGAAGAACGCGAGCAGCCCGACGATCAGCTCGCTGGCCGCCGGGTAGAGGTCCTTCGCCTCGGAGACCTCCTCGGCCGCGAGTAGGGACGCGATGGATGCCTGCATCGATCCCGCCGCCTCAGATGATGAACGAGAACGCGATGCCGAACAGCGCGAGCGCCTCGATCAGGCCGATGCCGATGAACATCGTCGTCCGGACCTGGTTGGCGTACTCGGGCTGCCGCGCCATCGCCTCGACGGACTTCCCGATCAGCACTCCCAGCCCGATCCCGGGGCCGATCGCCGCGAGCCCGATGATCAGGCCCTTGCCGATCGTTTCCAGGCCCGAGAAGTCCGCGGCCTGTGCGAGCAAACCCAGCATGCTGCCTCCTTGACTAGTGCTCCTCCGCCAACGCCCCACCGATGTAGGACGCGGAGAGGACCGTGAAGATGAACGCTTGCAGGAGTGCGACGAAGACCTCGAACGCCGCCAGGATGATCGACATCGGCACCGAGACCCCGAGCAGGACCCAGGTCTTCGGCCCGTCCAACAGGAAGAACTCCGTCCCGAGGAACGCGAGAGCCAACAGGAAGTGACCCGCGACGAAGTTCGCGGTGAGTCGGATCGTGAGGGTGATCGGCCGGATCACGATGTTGGAGATGAACTCGATCGGGATCATCAGCGGCTGGATCCACCACGGTGCCGCCGGGATGTAGCAGGTGAACTTGAGGTACCCGACGAACCCGTGCTTCGCGATCCCGACCGCGTTGTAGGTCACCCACGACACCACGGCGAGGCCCAACGGGATCGCCAGGCGTGACGTCGGGGCGAAGTTCACCCACGGGGCGACCTCGAACAGGTTCATGAAGAGGATGAAGAAGAAGAACGTGGCCAGCAACGGGAGGAACCGATCCGCCGCGGGCCCGAGCATCGGGATCGCGATCTGCTCGCGTACGAAGTCGACCGCAAGCTCCATCAGGGCCTGGAACCGGCCGGGAACGACGCTCGGGCTGCGGAACGCGAAGAAGAAGAGCGCCACGTAGATCAGCGTCGCGGCTGCGACGAGCACGATGATGAAGTTCACGCAGATCGGGCCCACGCTGAAGTAGCAGTCGAACACGAAGTCTTTCGTCGTGGGCTTCTCGAACCCCGCCGCCAGCAGCGTCGCGATCACGACGCCGAGCCTCGGAAGTACCAGAGGTCGGACTGGACCCGGCGATCGCCGAGGTACCGCAGCTCCAACGCGAGCAGGGCGGTCGTCGCCGGGACGAAGGCGGCCACGAACCCGACCGCCGAGAACCACGGCAACCGATCGAGGACCACGAGGCCTGCCGTGAACGTCGCGATCCGGACGACGTACCCGCCGACGCCGACCAGCAGGACGGCGGCCGCGGAGATCCTGGCCGCCCACGCGAGCGACGCGGCGTGGGCCACGAGGTTCACGGCGACCACGGCGATCGCGATCGCCGTAGAGGCGGCGGCGCCCGGTCCGCCGAGCAGCCGGCCGGCGACCCCGGCGATCGCGATCGCGGGGACGGTCAGGGGCAGAAGCCGACGGGCGACCTCGCGCTCCGGCTCAACCGTGATCGTCACTCGCCTCCCCTGCCGTACCGCAGATACACGACGTAGATCCCGAGCCCGGCCCCGAGCACGATCCCGACCGCCGTGAACCCGGCGCCCGTGTGGAAGAGCCGGTCGAGCACGTACCCCAGACCTCCGAGGACGAGCATCCCCGCGATCAGCGTCGAGGTGATCGCCCAACCGATCCCCACGCCGAACCATGCGTCGCCCCGGCGGGGGCCCCTCATCGGGGCCGACACTCTAATGGCCTCTCTCGCAACGCGTCAAACCCATCTCCGCAGGTCAGAGGCCGTTTCCGGTCCTGGGACGCTCGCGCTTGTGAAAACATTCACATACTTCCCCCAGCCCGCGGCCACCCGTCACAGCGCCGTCGGATCGACGGACGACGTCTTCGCGGGGCGCGGGTCGAGGCTCGGCCCAACGGGCGATCGCCCATCGCCATCCACGGTCCCGTCGCCGGCGCCCGTCGGCTCCGCGGGGAGGGCACCGTTCCCGTTGCGGCGCGTCGTGAGGAAGCGGGGCAGCGCGGTGACGAGGAACAGGATCGCCGAGCACACCAGGATCAGTCCGACCGTGAGGCGCCCGTCGACCCATCCGATCGCGAGGGCCGAGCCCGCCAGCAACGCCGACCAGAGGTACATGAGGAGCACGGCTTGACGATGGCCGTGGCCGATCAGCATCAGCTGGTGATGGATGTGCTCCTTGTCGGCGTGCGCGATGCCCAGACCGCGGCGCATCCGCCGCACGACGGCGAGGACCACGTCGAGGAACGGGATCGCGAGGACCAGGAGGGGCACGAGCAGCGGCAACGCGATCACCGCCACGTCGCCACCCGTCGGCGGGTACGGATCGAGGCCGACCCCGGCGATCGTCGCGATCGCGACGAGCATCCCCAGCAGCATCGCGCCCGTGTCTCCCATGAAGATCCTCGCCGGATGGAAGTTCCACGGGAGGAATCCGACGCAGATCCCGACCGTGACCGCGGAGAGCAACGCGGCGACCGTCGCGGTATCCGAGGTCTCGCCGCCCCGGATCATGTACACGAAGAACGCGGCGGCCGCGATCGCCACCATCCCGGCGGCAAGACCGTCCAGGCCATCCACGAGGTTCACGGCGTTCACCGCCGCCAGGACCCACAGGATCGTGAGCGGCACGGCGTCGTCGGCCCCCAGGACCGCGGTCGCCTGTCCCGGCAGCACGAAATACGCGAGCTGAACGCCGAGCAGCACCAGGATCCCCGCCACGAAGATCTGCGCGGTGAGCTTGGTGAGCGCCCGGATCCCGCGCCGGTCGTCGATCAGCCCGACGCCCATCATCAGCGTGCACGTGACGATCGCGGCGACGGGCTCGACGGCGGTGAGGTTCATCGCCCGGAACGCGGGGAGGAAGCGCGAGACGGCCATCGCGGCGAGGAACCCGCCCCACATCGCCAGGCCGCCCATCGTCGGCGTCGGCACGGGGTGCACCTTCCGGTCCGACGGGTAGTCGATCGCGCGGACGCGGAGCGAGAGGCGACGGACGAGCGGGGTCAGGGCGGCCGTCACGCCACCGGCCACCAGCACGACGATCAGGTAGGGGGCCACGATCGCCGTCAGTCTGGGCGGGCCTTCGCCGTCACGGCAACCGACCGAGGCGCCGCCGGCTCACGCGTCCCGGCGGCTCGACGCGATGGTCAGGAACGCCGCCAGGAGCACGCCGCCCACGAAGATCAGCGTCGCGAACACGAAGACGTGGGGCGGGATCCCCACCTTCGTCGACCCATAGACCCAGGTCGGGAACATCGTGGCCGATCCCCCGCCCGAGGTGAACTGCGTGATCACGAAGTCGTCCATCGACAGGGCGAACGCGAGGAGCCATCCTGCCAGGATGCCCGGGAAGATCAACGGAAGCGTGACCTTCATGAACGTGACGATGGGGTTCGCGCCAAGATCCATCGCGGCATCCTCGAGGGAGCGGTCGAGGTTGGCCGCGCGTGCGCGGACCGTCACGGCCACGAAGGGGATAGAGAACATCACGTGTGATACGAAGATCGTTCCCAACCCCCGGTCGATCCCCAACGTCACGAAGAAGGAGGCGAGGGAGGCGCCCAACACGATCTCCGGCGACGAGATCGCCAGGAAGATCACCAGATTCGTCGTGCCCTTCCCGCGGTAGCGGTACCGGGCGAGCGCCAACCCGAGCAAGGCGCCGAGCGCCGCGGCGGTGAGCGACGCGAACACCGCGATCAGCAACGAGTGCTCGAGCGCCGTCGTGAGATCGGGGATGTCGAACAATCGTTGGTACCAGACGGTCGTGAAGCCGATCCATGTCGTCTTCACCCGGGGCGCCGTCCCGAACCCCGTGTCGGTGTCGTTGAAGCTGAACAGGATGATCACGAAGATCGGGAAACACAGATAGAGGATGAACGCGGCGGTGTACGTCGGGAGGATGAAGCGGGTCCACCGGCGGCGCGGGGTCCTCGCCGGTCCGGTCTCCGTCCGTGCCGGGGCCTCCACCGCCACCGCGCTCACGTGGTGATCTCCTCGGTGCCCAACACCCGCGCGTAGATCACCGCGCCGATCAGCATGATCGCCATCAAGATGAACGCGAGCGCTGCCGAGCTGGGGTAGTCGCGATACCGCAGGAACAGCAGATTGATCTGATTCCCGATCATCGCGGTGCCGGGGCCGCCGAGGACGTACGCGTTGACGTAATCACCGATCGCCGGGATCGACGTCAGGAGCACCGCGGCGAACACGCCGGGCAGCGAGAGCGGGAACACGACCTTCCGGAACGCGTCGAACTTGGTCGCGTAGAGGTCCTTGGCCGCCTCCACGAGCCCGGGATCGATCCGCTCGAGCGAGACGTACAGCGGCAGGATCGTGAACGGGATCAGGTTGTACGTGATCCCAGCGAGAACCGCGAACGTGGTGCCGATCACCCGGAAGTCCTGCGAGACGAGGTGGAGATCCTTGAGGGTTCCCAGGACGATCCCGTCGTCCTGGAGGATGAAGCTCCACGACACCGTCCGGATCACGAACGAGACGAAGAAGGGCAGGAGCAGCAGGAACAGGAACACGGACTTGAAGCGGCCACCGTAGAACGCGATCCAGTACGCGATCGGATAGGCCAGCAGGAGCGCGACGATCGTCACGATCGCGCCGTTGCGCAGCGATCGGATCAAGTAGGTGCCGTACGACGACAGCACGTCCGGGTAGTTCGCGAAGTGCCACGTCAGCCGATAACCCTCGAGGGAGCTTCCTTGCTGCAGCGAGAGGCTCGCCATCGCCACCATCGGCACGATGAACAGCGCGAAGAGCCAGAGCCCGCCCGGCCCGAGCAGCACATAGGGGGCCGCGACCTTGCCGGCCCGCCGACCCCTCGGCGTCAGGTCGTGAAGATCGGGAGGAAGATGTCGTTCCACTGCTGGATCTCTTCACCCTCCAGCACCCGGTACGTGTGGAGCTTCGACTCGATCTCCGGGGTCGGGAACACGTACGGGCTGCTGGCGATCGTCTGGAGGACCTCCTTGTCGCCGCCCTTCGCCTCGTCCGCGTCCGTCTGCACGATCTCGCCGCCGGCCGGCACGGGGCTGACATACGCGTTCCATTCGGTGAGCATCGCGGCGATGTCCGGCTGGTAATACCAGTCCATCACCTCGATCGCGCCCCTCGGGTTCTCGGCGCCCTGCGGGATCATCATGTTGTCCACCCACACGACCCCGCCGGCGTCGGCGGTCTGGAACTCGAACGTCGAGAACTCCTTGTAGTAGAGCTTGTCGTTGATCACGTCGCCGGACCACGCCATGGTCGCCCACGTGTCCTCGTTCTCGAACGCCGTGAGATACGCCTGGTCGTCCCATTTCCGGAGGCCGCCCCAGTCGTTGAACTGCTTGAGCAGGTCCGCGGCCTGCTGCCACTCGTCCGGCCCGGAATCGGCGGGGGCGATGCCGAGCTCGATCATGGCCATGTTCGGCGCGTCGGCGTTGTTGTTGAACATGATGACGTGGCCCTCGAGCTCCGGGATCATCAGGTCCTGCATCCCGGTGATCGGTCCGTCGAAGTGCTTCGTGTTCCACGCGTAGCCGGTCGTGCCCGACTGCCAGGCCATCGTGTACTTGTTGCCCGGGTCGTAGGCCGGATCCTTGAACGACGCGCCGACGTTCTCGTTGAAGTTCGGCGTCAGCGAATGATCCAGCGGGATCAGGTACCCGAGCTGCATCATCTCGGTGAGCTCCTGTCCGTTCGTGATCACGATGATGTCGTGGCCGGTGGACTGCCCGGCTTCCAGCGCGTCGCGGATGCTGGCGTAGAACTCCTCGTTGGAGTTGATGTTGGCCCGATAGACGACCTCGATCCCGGTGTCCTTCGTGAACAGGTCGAGGCTGGGGCGGGTCCGGTTCCCCTCGGCGTCCTTCCCGATGTCGATGTAGGCGGGCCAGTTCGTGAAGTTCACGACGTCGCCGGCCTTCTGATCGGCCCACCACTCGGGCGTGCCAACACCGCCCGGCTCGACCGACGCCGGAGCCTCCCCTTCGGTCCCGCATGCGGCCAGCAACGCGGACAAGCCGTAGGCCCCGACCCCCGCGCCGGTGTATCGGAAGAGCTGACGACGCGACAGTCGTTTGCTCGTCATCCCTCGCAGCCAAGCCGGGTCCACCCGGCGGTCGTCGCGCCCCGTCATCATCCCTCCTCCTCCAGCGGGACCTCAGACGGCTCCACCACGAACGTGTGCTCCGGCAGCCATTCCAACCGCACGCGTTGCCCGACGTTCGGGTGGGACCCCGAGGCCCCCTGGTTCTGGACGAACACCGTCAGCTCGCGCCCGCCGGGTCCGTCGACCTTGTACTGGTAGTTCACGCCGATGTAGGTGGCCATCCTCACCGTGCCGCTCACGTGGTTGGGCGCCCCCGCGTCCCCGTCGTCCGGCACGATCGCGATCTTCTCCGGACGCACCCCCACCTTGACGCTGGAGCCGACGCCCGTCTCCCGGGCCACGTCGTCTGCCGTCACGGTCTCCCCTGACGAGAGCCGGATCGTCGCGGCCCCGTTGAGCGACGCGACCTCGCCGTCGAGCAGGTTGGAGGCACCGAGGAAGCCGGCCACGAACTCGGTGGCCGGGTGCTCGTACACCTCCTCGGGGGCTCCGAGCTGCTCGATCCGCCCGTGCCGCATCACGGCCAGGCGGTTGGACATCGTCATCGCCTCCTCTTGGTCGTGCGTCACGTAGATGAAGGTGATCCCGACCTCCTGCTGGATCGTCTTCAGCTCGAGCTGCATCTGCTTGCGCAGCTTCAGGTCGAGCGCCCCGAGCGGTTCATCGAGCAGGAGCACGCGTGGCCGGTTCACGAGCGCGCGCGCCAGCGCCACTCGCTGCTGCTGGCCTCCCGACATCTGCGGCGGCTTGCGCGTCTCGAACCCCGCCAGATCCACCAGCTCGAGTGCCTCTCCGACCCGGCGCTCGATCTCGTCCCTCGCCACCTTCTTGCGGCGAAGGCCGAACGCCACGTTCTCAAAGACATCGAGGTGCGGGAACAGCGCGTAGGACTGGAACACCGTGTTGACGTCGCGCTGGTAGGGCGGGAGGTCGGTGACGTCGCGTCCGGCGAGGTAGACCGTGCCGTACGTCGGGTCCTCGAAGCCGCCGATCATCCGCAGGGTCGTCGTCTTCCCGCACCCCGATGGTCCGAGCAGGCTGAAGAACTCGTTCGTCTCGATGTCGAGCGAGAGATCGTCCACCGCCGCGACCTCGCCGAACAGCTTGGTCACGCGTTCCAGGCGGACGTCGACCTCAGGCACGCACCCTCCCCGACTCCGCGCCCATGGGCGCGCATGATGCCACAGCCCTCACGATCGGCGCCATGCCCGCACCCGGGCGGTCGCCTCCGGGGCCCCCCTTCTGACCCTACGAGCGCGAGCCGCGTCCGGGTTGGCTCAGGGGTAGAGCGGGAACCGCTGCATCAGGTCCCGGACCCGCTGGCGGGCCTTCTCCTTCACCCCGCCGTCCTGCGGCGACTTCAGCACGTCCCCCACGATCGAGGCGATCTCGACCATCTCCGGCTCGTCCATCCCCAGGGTGGCCGGGCCCGGCGTCCCGACCCGGATCCCCGATGGGGCCGAGGGCGGGTTGGGATCGAACGGGATCTGGTTCTTGTTCAGGGCGATCCCGACCTCGTCGCAGACCGCTTCGGCTCCCTTGCCGTCGATCCCCACGGGCCGGACGTCGGCGAGGATCAGGTGGGAATCGGTCCCGCCGGAGATCAACCGGATGTCCTCCGCGGCGAGCCCCGCCGCGAGCGCACGGGCATCCCGCACGACCCGGTGGGCGTAGTCCTTGAACTCGGGCTGCATGGCCTCCTTCAGCGCCACCGCCTTCGCCGCGATGATGTGCTCCAGCGGTCCTCCCTGCATCATCGGGAACACGGCCTTGTCGATCGCCTTCGCGTGCTCCTCCTTGCAGACGATCATCGCGCCGCGCGGCCCGCGGAGGGCCTTGTGCGTCGTGAACGTCACGACGTCGGCGTGAGGGACCGGGGACGGATACGCGCCGCCGGCGACGAGCCCGATGAAGTGGGAGGCGTCCACCCACAACAGGGCGCCGACCTCGTCGGCGATCGAGCGGAACGCGGCGAAGTCGATCTCGCGCGGATACGCCGTGTACCCGGACAGGATGATCCTGGGGCGATGCTGCTTCGCCAGTTCGCGCACCCGATCCATGTCGAGCTGTTCGGTCTCTCGTTCCACCTGGTAGCCGATGAAGTCGAACCACATCCCCGACACGTTCACCGGGGAGCCGTGGGTCAGGTGACCGCCGTGCGCGAGCTCCATCCCCAGGACCGTCGAGGCGGGATCGTTCGGCTCGAGGAACGCGCCCAAGACCGCCAGGTTCGCCTGCGCGCCCGCGTGCGGTTGGACGTTGGCGTGCTCCGCGCCGAACAGCTCCTTGGCCCGATCGATCGCCAGCTGCTCGGTGACGTCGACGAACTCGCAGCCGCCGTAGTACCGCCGTCCCGGGTAGCCCTCGGCGTACTTGTTGGTCATCGTCGACCCCATCGCCGCCAGCACGGCCGGGCTCGCGTAGTTCTCCGACGCGATCAGGCGGAGCGTGGTGCGCTCGCGCTCCAGCTCGTGCGAGATCGCCTCGGCGACCTCCGGGTCGGTGGCCCGCAGGGCCTCCCAGTCCGCGGCGTAGTCCCCCATCGCTAGAGCTCCCCTCGCTCGATCCGACCGATCTGTTCCAGCCGCGCCACGTGCCGCCCGCCCTCGAACGGGGTCTCCAGCCACACGCGCACGATCTCCCGAGCGTACGCGGCTGCCACGATCCGCGCCCCGATCGCCAGGACGTTCGCGTCGTTGTGCTCACGCGACAGCCGCGCGACGTGCAGGTCGTGACCGAGGGCCGCGCGGACGCCGTCCACCTTGTTGGCGGCGATCTGCTCACCCTGTCCGGAGCCGCCGAGGACGATCGCGCGGTCGGCGTCCCCGGCGACGACCGCGCGAGCGGCCGCCGCGCAGAACGCCGGATAATCCACCGGCTCCGTCGAGTCGGTGCCCAGGTCGTCGACCTGGTGACCCCCCTCCTCGAGGAAAGCCTTCAGGTCCTCCTTCAGTGGGTAGCCGGCGTGATCGGCGGCGATCGCGATCCGCATCAGGCCGGCAGCTCCGACAGCGCCCGCGCGAGACGCCTCGAGAGGTCCTCGAGCTCGGCCGCGATCTCGCGGAACCCGTCCAGGCCGTCGCCGAGCGGGTCTCGAACGTCCGGGTCGAAGGCCGACCTCCCGTCCCGAGCGCGCGCGGCAGCCGCGACCCGCTCGGCGAGGTCGCCGGTCGGTCGTGCGTCCTCGAGGAGCCGGACGAGCTCCCAGATCGTGAACGTGCGATCGAGGGCGATCGGATCGATCCGGGCGACGGCGCGCCGGTGCTCCTCGGCCATGCAGACGATCAGATCGGCGTCCTCGACGGCGTCGGGCGTGAGCAGTCGCGCGCGATGCGCGGCGATGTCCACCCCGCGTTCGAGAGCCGCCTCGATCGTCAGCTCCGTGGCGCCGGATCCCTCCCAGCCCGCCGTGCCGGCGGAGCGGACCTCCGGGGCGGTTCCGTCGGATGCGTCGGCGAGCGCGGCCCGGAGGAACCCCTCGCCCAACGGCGACCGGCAGACGTTGCCGGTGCACACCACGAGGATCCGGCTCATCGCGAGGGCCGCGAGTCTAGCGGCTGCTCGCCGAGGACCCGGCCGATCGTGTCGACCGCCACGGAGCCGGCTCGCAGGATACGGGCCGGTCCGTGCGCGAGGTCGATCACGCTGGATGCCTCGCCCTCGAGCGGCCGCTCCTCGCACAGGTAGACGGCGACCGCGTCGCCGAAGACGCCGTGGAGGCCGTCGCAGTCCCGGGCCGGCGGCTCGCCCGAGCGGTTCGCGCTGGTGACCGCCAGCGGACCCGTCTCGGCGAGGAGCGCCAGGACCAGCGGATGGCGCGGGACTCGCACCCCGACGGTCGACGGATCGCCGCCGAGATCCCATCCGCTCGCCGCTGGGGCGCGCGGCAGCACGATCGTGAGCGGGCCCGGCCAGAGCCGTTCCGCGAGGCGACCCGCGCGGTCGTCGAAGACGGCGATCGTCCGCGCCTGCTCGGTCGACCCCGCGAGCACCGGGAGCTCGAGGTCGCGGGGCCGCCCCTTCGCCTCGAAGATCCGGCCCGTGGCCGCGGGATCGTCGGGCCGGGTCCCGATCCCGTAGACGGTGTCGGTCGGCAGCACGATCGCCTCGCCCCGGCGTGCGGCGGCCGCGGCCTCGGCGAGCGGACCCGAAGGCGTCACGGCGATGGCCGCGGCCGCCGCGGTTGCGGGCCACTTTGTCGACGTGAGGAATTTCCAATGAGGCCGTTCACGATCGTCACCGGCATCGTCGCCCCGCTGGATCGCGCCAACGTCGATACCGACGCGATCATTCCCAAGCAGTACCTGAAGTCGATCAAGCGCACCGGCTTCGGTCCCTTCCTGTTCGACGACTGGCGCTATCGTGATCCCGGCGATCTCGACATTGACCCGGCGACGCGGCGCGCCACCCCCGACTTCGTGCTCAATCAGCCGCGCTACGCCGGCGCCGCGATCCTGCTGGCGCGCGAGAATTTTGGATGCGGCTCTTC
>Ga0081539_10005378_pt1 | contig 13105 bp, 7 predicted proteins | sample TabmetS4T2R2_FD_71023 | JGI IMG/M metagenome (GOLD analysis project Ga0081539, IMG submission 71023) | Tabebuia heterophylla rhizosphere microbial communities from the University of Puerto Rico - S4T2R2 | ecosystem: Host-associated > Plants > Roots > Rhizosphere ...
AGCGAACCGTACGGCTGATTGGGCAGCAGTCCGGACCCGTTGTCCTGGATCGTGTCGGGGAACTCCCGGCCGTTGATCGCGAAGTAGCGGTTCACCCGCGCGTTGACGTCGTACGTGGCGCCGGTCTCCACCGCGTGATGCAGATCGGGATCGATCTCGCTGAGCAGCAGCAGGTACTCGCGGCTCGGGTCGAAGGCGGTGCCCGTCCCGTACGCGTACCCGGCACCGGCGGCGGGCCGGACCACCAGCGCGCCGTAGAGTCCCATCTCCAACTGCCGGGCGACGTCGGAGCCGCTCTCGTAGACGTACGTGCCCGGTGCCCCGGCGACGAAGGAGTACTGGACGGTCCCGTTCGCGGCCGCCTCGGTGGCGAGCAGCCCGGGCGTCCCGCCGGTCGCGGTCACCGGCGCGTCCTGGCCGGGGAAGACGATGGACGTGGGGTGCGCCAGTTGATTGGCCAGGTTGACCACGACGGTCTGCCCCTGGGTCACGCACAGCACCGGCCCGGGGCTCTGGAACCGGCCGCTGTCCGGGGCGTCGGCGTTCGCGTAACTCCACATGAAGATGCTGTTGCCGTCCGGGGTGTCGATGTAGCCGGTCCTGGCCACCAGGTTGAAGGTGTGTGTGCTGCCCGACACGGTGCCGGGCGTGCAGACCATGCCGACGCGCGGCGCGTTCGCGGGCAGCGCGGCGGCCGGTGCGGGAGCCGCCAGCGCGGCGGCGGCCAGTGTTGCGGCGGCGGCGAGGCGCCCGGCCCTGTGCCTCATGACGGCCCTCCCTTGCGCGACGTGAAGCTCCAGCGGACTAGACATAGGTCTGGCTCACGACGGTCTGGGCGGGCAGTGGACGGGCCGGCGAGTACACCCGGACCTCGGTCATCATTCCGCCTGCTCCGGGGGCGGCCGAGTGGAAGTTCGTCAGCCTGCGCCAGTCCCGGTTCTTGAAGTAGTAGACGTTGTAGCTGCCCCAGCTGTCCGAGCCCGACGGCCGCCCCGGGTCGTACGCCGGCGCGTCGAAGAGCACGTCGCGCGCCTCCCCCGGACCGATGTAGAGGGTGTTGGTCCAGTACGACGTGTCGGCCGAGCCGTTGCGCAGCAGGGCGGCGTCCTGCCCGACCACGTGCATGCCGATCCCCGGCAGTTGCATGCTGTGCTGTTGATAGCCGAGGTTGGCGATCCGCAGCAGCACGCGCTCGCCGGGGTTGACCTGGACCAGCGCGGAGTTGGGCTGGCTGTAGTCGACGGCGTCGTCGTAGTTGGGGTTCGGCGTGCCGATCCGCTGCGCGGCGGGCAGGCCGGGAGCGTCGTTGGGCAGCACGGTCTGCGGATAGACCCGCCCGTTGATGGTGAACCACTGCGGGTCGTAGTCCGTGGCGATGGATTCCTGGATGCTGAAGTCACCGTCGTGGAAGTCGATCCACAGCTCGTTGAGCAGCAGCGCGAAGTGCCGGTGGTAGCCGGTGGAGCCGTCGCCGTCGTTGTACGCGAAGCGGGTGAAGCCGGCGATCGGCGTGCCGTCCTGCTGCGGGCGCACGAAGACGATGCCGGTCATGCCCATCTGCACGTGTTCGACGTCCTCGAAGTGGCAGTGGTACATGTAGGTGCCCTCGCGGTGCGGCCGGTAGAAGTAGGTGACCTGCTTGCCGATCGGCACCGCCACGGAGACCTCGGGCACGCCGTCGTTGAGCGGGGACGGCATGTCGAAGCCGTGCCAGTGGACGGTGTGCGCGTCGGTGAGGTCCGGGCGCTGGATCAGCCCCAGGTTGGTCAGGGTGATCTTCACGTCGTCGTGCTGGCGGAAGTCCAGGGTCGGCGCCGTGTGCTTGGCGTGGCCCTTGTACGTCGCGACCAGCTCGGCGACCGACAGCGCCGGGTCGACCTGCATGAAACCGAAGATGTAGAGCGGGTTGCCTTCGCGTCCGGGGACGCTGAGGTACCCGTCGGTGGCGACCAGCGACAGCGCGCTGGTCGCCGCCGCGGCGCGGCGCGGCCCGAACGGTCCGCTCAGGCCGGCCGCCGTGCCGACGATGCCGCCCGCGGCGAGGGTGCTGGCCGCACCCCAGCCGACGGCCCGGAGGAAATCTCTGCGTGTCGAAGCCATCACCGCAAGCTCCTTAGCGCGCTGGAAAGCTGAACCGCGGTCGTGAGGACGGGTACGCCGGGCAGTTCGTCCGCACCGAGGTCCCACGGCGTGTTCGCCCGGATGGTGCGCAGGTTGGGCCGGAACTCCCGGTCGAAGTCCGCCACGGTCCCGCTGGGCGCCGCGATCGCGGTGGCGGCACAGGCCGTCAGGGTCGCCGGCACCGGCGTGTTGGAGCACCGCACACCCCGGTCGATCACCGGCGAGGCGATGGCGATGTGGTAGTCGCCGGTGAGCCCGACCGGCGGATCCTGCCCGGTGATGGTGACCGCCGCGGTCTGCGGGTCGAGCCGGGATCCGGAGACCGCGAGCTCGTTCACGAACGGTGCCGCGAAGATCGGGTCGGCGCCGATCAGGTTGCCCTGCCCGGCGGGCACCGGGCGGAGCACCCCGTCCGGGCCGAGGTTCAGCCCGTTGGTCAGGTCGGAGTAGCGCGGGGTGAAGGTGTCGGTGGTCGTGCCCGTGCCGCGGACCTCGAAGTCGATGAACCCGTTGCCGACCAGGGTCGCGCCGGGGCCGGGCTGGCTCAGGGTGAAGGCGTCGTTGTTCCAGAAGACGTTGTTGAACAGCGCCGCCGGGCGGGAGAAGTCCGGCGAGCCGGCCGGCAGCATCGCCTGGAACAGCGGGTCGTTGGCCTCCGAGGCGAGCCCCGCGGAGTGCGGGTTGCCGTCGGAGTCCTCGGACGACCCCGTGGAGACGTTGTTCGCCACGGTGTTGTTCACCAGCCGGACGTTCGAGGCGTCGTCGAGCGTGACCGCGCCGCCGAGGTCGGCCGCGCCGTTGTTGTTGATCATGTTGTTCCGGATGTTGATCGCCGCGGTGAGCGAGTCCAGCACGAACACGCCGCCGCCGTCGTCGCCGGAGTAGTTGCTCTGGATGAGGTTGCGGTCCACGTCCACCGCTCCGGTGCCGTCGCCGAGCGCGGCGGGCGCGCCGATCGGCAGCTCCGACTCGATGGCCAGGCCGGCGCCGGAGTCGACCGAGTCGTTGTAGTAGATCTGGTTGTCGTGGATCCGGCCGCCCGGGCTGAGACCGATGTGCGAGATGCCGGCGCCGTAGTTGACGCTGAAGTTGGAGCAGATGATGCTGCCCGCGACGTCGTACCCGTTGGAGCCGTAGAACAGCCCGATGGCACCGGCCTGGGTCAGACCGCCGTTGCCGATCAGCCGGTCGTTGGCGATCCGCACGTTGTAGTTGTGGTTGATCCGGGTGCCGGTGCCGCGCGGGCCGGCGTCGTACGGCTGACCGACACCGATGCCGCCGGCGACCACGCCGCCGTTGTTCTCCAGCACGTTGTTGGTCAGCTGGATGTTGTTGATCGACGCCTGGAGCTGGATGCCGCCGGCCCCGTCGCCCTGCCCGGTGGTCAGCCCGAGCCCATCGACGCGGGCCTGGTTGAACGTCGCGGTCGGCGTGGTGCCGATGTCGTACGCCGTGGTGGTCTTGGCCAGCACGGTGATGTCCGCGCCGCGCAGCACGGGATGGCTGGCGGACACCCCGGCGTACGGCGAGTGCGCGGCGATCGCGGCGTCGTAGGCTGTGGCGTTCTCCTGGAAGAAGCGCCCGTCGACGACCGAGCCCGAAAGGTTGAACCGCGGGTCCTCGGGGTCGCGCGCCTGCAGCTCGTGCGCCCCGATGATGCCGCCCGCGCCCAGCCCCTGCAGCTTCAGCGGCTTCCAGAGCAGCACGTTCTCGTTGTAGACGCCGGGCGAGAGCACGAGCAGGCTCCCGGGTGCGGCGGCGTCGATCGCGTTCTGCAGGGCGTGCGCGCCGCCGTTGCCGGCCGCGGGTGGCGGCGGCGGCACGGTGACCACGGTGGGGTTGTAGGCGACCGTGTTGGTGCCGGAGCCGTTCGTGCCCAGCACGTGCACGGTGAGGCCGTTGACACTGGACACGCCGCCGTTGACGTTGGCCGTGGTGATGGTCAGCTGCTTGGGACCGGGCCGGAAGGTCAGGTTCGGCAGCAGGTCGGCGGCCGCGTTGGTGGCCAGCGCGGGCACGTTCAGCACGATGGTGTCCGGGGTGCTGCCGCTGCCCGGCGTCCAGCTCACGATGCCGCCGTTGGCCCGGGTGAGGGTCTGTGTCTGGCCGTTGCGGGCGTCGGTGAGCGTGGCCCGGACGCCGGTGACGCCGGTGTCGGTGCCCGGCGCGCCGATGAAGTCGCCCAGGACGGTGATCTGCCGGCTACCGGTGGCCCGGACGAGCGGGGTGGAGACCTGCAGGATCTCGGGCCGGGCCGGGACCGCCGGGTCCTCGCACGCCGTACCGGAGATCGGGTCCAGCGGCAGGTCCAGCTGCGTGGTCAGGCCGGGCCAGGACTCGGCCGGCGTGGTGGCGGTCAGCAGGTTCGGGTTGTAGTTGGGGTTGGGGTGCGCCTTGGTCCCCGGGTCGTCCACCTTGACCAGGTACATGCCGGGGCAGGGCCCCTGCGGGATCGGGCAGTTGAACGTCTGGGTGGACGGCAGCAACACCTCGAACGAACCGTCCGCGCTGGTGGTCACCGTGGTCAGCAGCCGCCAGTTGTTCTCGTCGTACGGCTGGTTGACGTTGGGCACGGTGTCGACCCGGGCGTAGATGCCGACCGGGATGCCGGTGATCGGGCGCGGCTCGCCGTACCACGGCGACTGCGGGTTGCGCTCGAAGTAGATGTCGTTGAAGACCTGCCCGACGAACCGGCCGGGCACCGCCACGTCGCCGGTACGCATGTCGTCCGGGTCGGTGCCGTTGGGGTCGGTGCGGAAGTTGGTCATCATGTTGAAGTCGGCGTTGGCGTTCTGCCCGTTGGTGAGCACCACCAGCCGCTTGTCGCACAGCGGCGCGTGCGCGCCGTCGACTCCGAAGTAGATGCTGCGCTGCACCAGCGTGGACTGGTCGATCACGTGGTCGTCGCCGGTGCACGGCGGCGGCGGGATGGCCGGGGTGAAGATGTCGCCCAGGTCGACGTTGACGTCCTCCTCCCGGACCGGCCGGTAGAGACAGCCGGTACCGTCGCCGGGGACTCCGGGCTTGGCCGAGCTGACGTACTTGAAGCCCGAGGTGTTCGCCGGGTTGCAGGGCCGGGTGTCGCCCGGATCGGTCGGCATGATCACGTGGGTGATGTAGGTGCCGGCCACCAGCGGCTCCGGATCGGTGCCGCCCGCACAGGTGCCGTCGTCGGCCGCCAGGTCGTAGCCGCCCGGGCAGTAGTCGGCGAACGCGTACCCGCCGTCGAAGCCGCCGTCCTTGGTCGGCTGGCCGGTGAGCGGCACCTCGAGGCAGTTGGGTCCGATCTTCGGGTTGAACTGGGCGGTGATGTCGTTGCCCGCGAAGTCGCGGATCGGGTTGCAGTTCTGGGTGAACGTGTTGCCCGGCGGCTGCTGCGGGTCCTGCGCGGCGGTGGGGTGCTGCCACTTGTCGGTGACGTACTTGTTGAGCACGACGTCGTCGTCGGTGTTCGCGACGCCGTCCGGGCCGAGCCCCTCGAGCAGCACCGTCACGTTCGGGATGCCGGGCTCGTAGTCCTCGTGCGCCTGGAACCGGGCGTCGAACTCGTTGCGGGTGGTCGCGAAGTAGGTGACCCCGACGATCTGCCCCGGGGTGCCGATCGGATAGTCCCGCTTGCCCCAGTCCACCGTGGCCCGGTGCCCCTCCAGCAGCTTCTGGTTGGTCAGCAGCGCGCCACCCTGGTCGGTGGGCAGGCAGGGATTGGCCGGCACGGCCGGCGCCTCGACCGCGCAGGACGGCGTGACCGCGCCGGTCTGCTCGTCGTGCACCGACGGACCCGGGTACGCCGAGAAGCGCGCGAAGCCCTGCTCGTTGACGATCCACCGCCCGAGCGGGCCGCCCTCGGCCGTCGGGTACTGGTAGTAGCCGTGTGCGTCGGTGAACGTGGCTTCCTTGATGGAGCCGTCCCGCCAGCGCTGGTCCATGTCGGTGTTCGCGATCAGGGGTTCGCCGGGGTCGAGCCGGCCGTTGCCGTTGGTGTCCTTGTAGACGCGCCCGTCCAGCCAGCCGAACCAGCGGGACACGCCGATGCCGACGGAGCCGTCGTCGCCGACGTCGTTGACGTCGACCGTCTGTCCGGCCGCCACGGTCACCGGCTTGAACCGCATGATGTAGCTCAACTGCTCGTCCCAGATCGCCAGGTTGTAGTCGCCGGCGGGAACCTGCTGGATGTCGAAGTTGCCGTTGCCGTCGCCCTGCCCGACGTAGATCGTCTGGTCGGTGGCAGTGTCGGTGAGTGCCACGAACGGGTTCGCCACGGGATCGTTGTAGGTGCCGTTGGTGTACGGCGCCCACTCGGCCCAGTTGCGGGCCTGGCCGACGATCTCGCCGGTGCCCGGCGAGCTGAACGGCCGCGGCGAGCAGACGAAGCCGAACCAGTAGGCCGTACGGTTGTTCGGCGGCTCCCACAGCTGCTCACCCGGCGCTCCGGTGCCGTCGCTGCCCTCTTCCACCGGGGCGAGCAACTGCAGGCCCCCGTCGATGGTGGTGGTCTGGTACCACCGGCTGTCCGGATTGCTGTTGCAGGGCTTGTCCGGCGGGTGCACGTCGATGTAGTACGTCGCCGGTCCCAGGTTGTCGATCTGGGTGAAGCCGTCGCCCGCGGTCACGCAGTGGCCGGCGCCGCAGAGCGGGTCGTTGTTGTAGTCGACGGTCACGTCGCTGTGCGTCTGCTCCTGCAAGCCCACGGTGAAGCCTTGCAGGCCGCCTTCCTCGGTGTCCGGCGCGCCGTTGGTCCACGCGTTGTCCTCGAAGACGAAGACTCGGATCTTGCCCAGCGGCAGCGGATGGTCCTCGCTCTGCTCGGTGAGGTCGATGCGGGCGGTCAGCGAACCGTCGGCCGTGGCGGGATTGGGCAGCGTCACGTACGCGCCCCACATCTTGTGATTCAGCGCCCGGGCCGAGATCAGATAGCGGCCCGCCGGCACGGTCACGGTGGGCCGGTCCTGGTTGCCCTCGGCCACCACCGGGCTGTTGCTCTCGGTGCTCAGCGCCAGCGGGTCGTTCGGCAGCTTGGTGTTGTCCACGTTCACCAGGTAGGAGAAGTCGGCCAGCTGACCACCGCTCGGGTTGTCGCGGGCCGCCGCGTAGTCGCGGACGTCGACCGTCAGGGCACAGCCGGCGGCCGGGCACGTGGTCGCGGCCACCGCCGGGGTCTCCGCGACCCCGACCACGACGGCCGGCATCAGCGCTCCCACCACCGCCGTCACGCTGATCCGAGCCAGCAGGCTGCGCCAGAGCGCACGCCGGCTACGGGGCACGGTCGGTGCGGAAAGCTCGCCATCGGCGGTGCGGGGTGACCGGAATCTGCGCATCGGGCTCCACCTCCACGCGAGATGCGGCGGCCTACGTGCCGGCATCAGGCCGATGATGGTGCCGTCCGCGAGGGGTGGTGCGCGCTGATGACAGGACTGTCATCCGGCTGTCATGAGGGTGCCGGGCGGGTCAGCCGTCGCCGCCCGCCGACATGGCCGGGCTCATCCCGGCGACGCCGTCCGGAGCCGGTCGCGCGACCAGACGCGGGAAGCGGAGCGTGACAGTGGTACCGGCTCCGGGTGTGCTGTGGATTTCCAGGGTGCCGTTCCAGGACCGGACCACGGCCCGGACGATCGCCAGCCCCAGGCCGGTTCCCGAGGACCGCGACACGGGGATGGCTGCACCGTCGGCGGAGAGCGCGGCAACCGTCTCGGGCGGCATGCCGGAGCCCGTGTCGGTGACCGCGATCGTCCACTCGTCCCGGGTTCCGGTGCCCACCACGGCGATCCGGTCGCGCGGGGCGGTGCACTTGATCGCGTTCTCCAGCAGGCAGTCGAGTACCGCCTTGAGCCGGTCCGGATCGAAGACGGCCCGCCCGATCGCCGACCGCACCGCCCACAACCGGTCCGCGGTGGGCCGCCACCGCAGCACGATCTCGGTCATCGCGCGGTCGACGTCCCCCTCCCGACGGGCGTCCTCCCCCTGCACCTGCACCAGCGTGACCAGCCGCTGGGTGATCCCGGCGAGCCGATCCAGCTCCTCCAGCACGATCCGGGTGTCCTCCTGGACGGCGGGGTCGGCGGTGGCGGCACGGACCAGCTCGGTGTACCCCCGCGCGATCGTGATCGGCGTGCGCAGCTCGTGCGACGCCAACCGCACGAACCGGTCGCGGCTCTCGGCGCGGCGGCGCTCGGAGTCCGCGAGCCGGGCCACCTCCGCGGTCATCTGCTGGCGGCGGCGCACGTGCCAGACCATGACGGCGAAGACCGCCGTCATCAGCGGTACCTCGGTGCTCTCCTCCCACCCGATGGCCCCCATCTGGGCGTGGTGGACCAGGATGTATCCGGTGATCAGAGCGACCAGGCCGAGCACCGCCACCATGGGCAGCAGGCGCCACGTCGTGAGGCCGTAGATGATCGACAAACCGATCCACACCAGGTGGAACGGGACGGTCTCGGCGCCGGGCAGCACGTACATGAGCGCCATGTTCAGCACCCCCGCGGCGATCAGCGAGGCGAGAACCAGGCGGTTAGTCCGCCACGAACCGGTAACCGACATTGCGCACCGTTTCCACCCGTTCCGGACTGTCCAACTTCGTGCGCAGCCGTCGCACGCACACGTCGACCACGTTGCTGCCCGGGTCGAACTTCATCCCCCAGACGTCGGCGAGCAGCTCGGATCGGCTGCACGCCTGGCCGGACCGTTCCATCAGGTGCCGCAGCAGGAGGTATTCGCGAAAGGAGAGGTCGACGGGCCGGTCCCGCACCCGGGCACGGTGCAGCCGCAGGTCGAGCGTGATCAGGCCGATCGAGAGCCAGCGCCGCTGCGCGCCGGGCGCGGGCGCCCGGATCCGGGTACGCACCCGTGCCACCAGCTCCGCGATCGCGAAGGGCTTGCCCAGGAAGTCGGTCGCACCGGCCTCGAGACAGGCCACCCGGGTCCCGATCTCGGGGACCGCCGACAGCACGAACACCCGCTGCTCCGGTCGCGCCTTGACGACCTCCTGCAGCACCTCGGTGCCGCCGATGCCGGGCAGCATGAGGTCGAGAACGATGAGATCGAACGTCGTGGACAGGGCGGCCTGCAGACCGTCCGGACCCGTGGCCACCTGGTCGACCGCGTGCCCGTCGGCGCGCAGCGCCCGTGCCACCAGCCCGGCGATCCGGTCGTCGTCCTCCACCACCAGAACCCGCCCCACGGCCCACCTCCGTCGGCGATAGCCCGACGTTACCGATGTGGATGTCACGGCCATAGATGGAGTCGCCTGCTCGACTCTCCGGGCCGCAGTGACATGCCCCAGATGGGCGATTAGTCGCTGACAAAGAGCCGTTCGGGCGTCGTCCCGGTCGGCCGACCGGCTGATCGGGACGGCACCCGGGTACGACCCCGGCCGGCGGCCGTCACGCCGCGACCAGCTCGGCCACCGCGGTCCCGGTCCGCCGGGTCACGGGCCGCCGGCCGCGCACGACCGTGAGCGCCACGACCAGCGCGGCCACGACGAGCACCGCCCCGGTCACCAGGGCCAGGCGGTATCCGCCGGTGCGGGCGAGCAGCTCCGGCGTGCCCTCGCCGAGCAGGCCGGCGTAGCGGCCGGCGGAGAGCGTGGCCAGCAGCGCGAGCCCGAGCGCCGAGCCGACCTCGGCGGTCGTGGCGAACACGCCGGAGGCGAGCCCCGCGTCCTCCGCGGTGGCCTCGGCCATGGCCAGCGCGGCCAGCGCCGGGAAGGCGAGGCCGGCGCCGAGGCCGAGCAGCACCATGGCGGGCAGGACGTCGGTGAGGTAGCGGCCGTGCACCGGAACCCGGGCGAACAGGGCGAGGCCGGCCGCCACCAGGGCGAGCCCGGCGACCACGAGCCGGCGTGCGCCGAACCGGGTGATCAGCCGCTCGGACCAGTGCAGCGACAGGGCGCCCATGACGACGGTGACCGGCAGGAACGCCAGGCCGATCCGGAGTGCGTCGTAGCCGAGCACCTGCTGGGCGTAGAGCACGCCGACGAAGAACATGCCGAACATGCCGGCCGCGCTCAGCAGCTGGGCCAGGTTCGCGCCGGTCACCGCGCGGGAGCGGAAGACCCGCAGCGGCACGAGCGGGGCGGCGGCGGTCGCCTCCCGCACCACGAAGCCGGCCGCCAGCAGGACGGCCACACCCGCGGGCAGCAGCGTGCGCGGCGCGGTCCAGCCGTACCGGGCAGCCGGGTCGACGACCGTCCAGACCGCGACCATCAGCGCCGCCGTGATCAGGGCGGCGCCGGTCACGTCGGCGCGCCGCCGCAGGCCGGCCCGGCGCCCACCCGCACCGGACGACCGGCGCGAGGCCGGCCGATCCCGGTCGGCGGCCAGCAACCGTCGGGCGGCGACCACGGTGGCCAGGCCCACCGGCACGTTCACGAAGAAGATCCAGTGCCAGCTGATCGCGTCGGTGAGCACGCCGCCCAGGAGCAGGCCGACCGCGCCGCCCGCCGACGCCACGAAGCTGTAGACGCCGATCGCGCGGGCCTGCTCCCGCTGTTCCGGAAACATCGTGACGATCATGCCGAGGACGACGGCCGAGGTCATCGCCCCGCCGACGCCCTGCACGAACCGGGCCGTGATCAGCATCCGCTGGTCGCCGGCCAGGCCGCACGCCGCCGACGCGGCGGTGAACAGCACCAGGCCGCCGAGGAAGACGCCGCGCCGCGACACCAGGTCGCCGAGGCGCCCGGCGAGCAGCAGCAGGCTCCCGAACGGGATCAGGTACGCGTTGATCACCCAGGCCAGGGCCGACTCGCTGAAGCCGAGGTCGTGCCGGATAGACGGCAGCGCGACGTTCACGATCGTGACGTCCAGAATGATCATCAACGTTCCGGTGCAGAGCACCATGAGCGCTTGCCAGCGGTGGTCTTTCCTCGTTCCCGGCACGGTCCCGACCTCCTGGTGTTCGTACGATCTGCAGGAGAGACCCGTGCGGTTCGCGAGACTCATCGCGGCGGTCGCGATGAGTTTTCCGGTCCGCGGTGGTCGGTACTGGTGGAGACGTGCGCACCGGGGAGGTCGGGGTGGACAGCGAGTTCGTGGAGAAGGCCGATCCGTACCGGCGGGAGCTGCTGGCCCACTGCTACCGGATGCTGGGGTCGGTGTACGACGCCGAGGACCTGGTGCAGGAGACGTACGTGCGGGCGTGGCGCTCGTACGACCGCTTCGAGGGACGGTCCTCGATGCGCACCTGGCTGCACCGGATAGCGACGAACGCCTGCCTCACCGCGCTGGAGAGCCGCGGCCGCCGGCCGTTGCCGATCGGGCTCGGCGCGCCCAGTTCCGATCCGGGCGACCCGCTGGACGAGCGGGCCGAGGTGCCGTGGCTCGAGCCGATGCCGGACGCCCTGCTGACCGGGGACCCGGCGGCCGTGGTGACCGGCCGGGAGAGCATCCGGCTCGCGGTCGTCGCCGCGATGCAGTTCCTCCCGCCGCGGCAACGGGCCGTCCTGATCCTGCGCGAGGTGCTGCAGTGGCCCGCCGCCGAGGTGGCCGAGATGCTGGACATGACGACGGCGTCGGTGAACAGCGCCCTGCAGCGGGCGCGCGCGCAGGTCCAGCAGGCCACCGTGTCTCCGGACGAGGTGGCCGAGCCCGGCGAGCCGGAGAAGCGCGAGCTGCTCGACCGGTTCGTGGCCGCGTTCGAGGCCAAGGACGTCGCCGCCATGGTGGAGATCTTCACGAAGGACGCGGTCTGGGACATGCCGCCGTTCGCCGGCTGGTACCAGGGCGCGGAGACGATCGCCCGGCTGGTCGACACCCGGTGCCCGGCGCGCGGGCCCGGCGACATGCGGCTCGTGCCCACCCGCGCCAACGGGCAGCCGGCCTTCGGCCTCTACATCCGCGACGGCGACACGTACCAGCCGTTCAACCTGCCGGTCCTCACCCTGGCGCCGGAGGGCGTCAGCCGGGTCACGGCGTTCTTCGATCACCGGCTGTTCCGCACGTTCGGGCTGCCCGGGTCGCTGCCCGTCGCCGGCGGCGCGGCGTGACGGACCGCGGCGGTCCGGGCGCCGCCCTGCCGGCCGGGGTCGCGGTGCTGGAGCGGGCGATCGCGTACGCCCTGGGCAGCCTCGCCCTGGTGACCGAGCCGATGCTGGCGCGCCCCACGCCGTGCGCGGGCTGGGACCTGGCCGCCCTGCTGGACCACTTGGACGACTCGATGGCGGCGCTGGCCGAGGCGGCCGAGCACGGCCGGGTCCCGGTCGGTGCGCCGGCTGTCCCGTACCGGGACGCCGCCGGGGTCGTGCCGGCGCTGCGCGACCGCGCCGCCCGGCTGCTCGGCGCGTGGGCCGGCGCGAACCGCACGGGATCGGTGTGCGTCGAGGACCTGCCGCTGACCGCGCCGGTGATTGCCGGCGCCGGCGCGATCGAGGTGACGGTGCACGGGTGGGACGTGGCGCAGGCGTGCGGGCGGCCGCGGCCCATCCCGGCCGATCTCGCGGACCAGCTGCTGGACCTGTCGGCGCTGCTGGTGCGGCCGGCCGACCGGCCCGGCCGGTTCGCCCGCCCGGTGCCGCCGCCGCCCGGGGCGCGGCCGGGGGATCGGCTCGTGGCGTTCCTCGGCCGGGTCCCGCCAGCATGGTGATCATCCGCGCTAGGGTGGGCCGGTGGCGGCAGAGGACAGCGCGCCGGCCGGGCCCTCGGCCGCGTTGCACGGCCAGGTCGCGCTGGTCACCGGGGCCGGCAGTCCGGCCGGCATCGGCTACGCGTGCGCGCGGGCGCTGGGCCGCCTCGGCGCCCGGGTGGTGCTGACGGCCACGTCGGAACGCGTCCTGGCCCGGGCCGCCGAGCTGGCCGCGGAGGGCATCGCCGCGACCGCCGCGACGGCCGATCTCACCGACCCGGCCGCGGCCGAGACGCTGGTCCGCACGGCGTCGGACGAGCACGGACACATCGACATCCTGGTCAACAACGCCGGGATGACGTCGGTGTCCCGCCCGGCCGTTCCGGCGACCCTGCTGGACACCGACGAGGCGCTCTGGCGGGAGGCGCTG
>Ga0081539_10005379_pt1 | contig 13105 bp, 14 predicted proteins | sample TabmetS4T2R2_FD_71023 | JGI IMG/M metagenome (GOLD analysis project Ga0081539, IMG submission 71023) | Tabebuia heterophylla rhizosphere microbial communities from the University of Puerto Rico - S4T2R2 | ecosystem: Host-associated > Plants > Roots > Rhizosphere ...
TCCACGCCTTCACTGTCTGCGTCAAGGGCACTGTAAAAACCTCCTTCCGGTGATGTTAACTCTCTTTCTACAAAGTGTAATGTTTCTTTAATTACTTGGGCATAAGACTCATTTCCCGTTAACTGATATGCTTCTGCCAAAATGTTCACAAGCAGTGCATTATCATAAAGCATTTTTTCAAAATGAGGTGCAAGCCATTTTTCATCGGTGCTGTAACGGGCAAAGCCACCGCCAAGATGATCGTAAATACCTCCCTGCCTCATCTTATCCAGACTTAGCAACGCCTGTTTCAACGATGGTTCCTGTTTTGTAAAATGATAATGCCTCAACAAATATTGAATAACGAATGTTTGCGGAAATTTCGGCGCTCGTCCAAATCCACCCCAAACAGCATCGGCTTGTTTTAAAATATTATCAGCTATTGTTTGTAAATCTTCTTTTGAAAAAGCTTGTTTGTTCTGTTCTCCTGATTTCAATATTCCAAAAGAATTTGAATCGAAAATATATTTTGTAAGATTCTCAGCCTGTTTCAGTATTTCATTTCTTCGATTTACATAAGCATCATGAACCGCGTACAATGTTTCTTTCCAACTCATACGGTTAAAAGCTCTTTGGGGTGGAAAATATGTTCCGCCAAAAAAAGGCTTTGCATCGGGTGTAAGAAAAACATTCAGGGGCCAGCCGCCGCTTCCTGTCATTGCCTGAACTGCATCCATATAAATATGGTCAAGGTCGGGTCGTTCTTCACGGTCAATTTTTATGTTTACAAAATATTGGTTCATTATCTCCGCAGTCTCTTCATCCTCAAAACTTTCACTTTCCATAACATGACACCAATGACACGCCGCATATCCAATACTTACTAAAATCGGCTTATCCTCATTCTTCGCTTTTTGCAAAGCTTCATCACCCCACGGATACCAGTCCACAGGATTATGTGCATGCTGCAACAGATAAGGACTTGTTTCGTTTATGAGGTGATTGGAAAATTTTGCAGATGTCATAGGTGCTGATTAAGCGTATAAATTCTATGCCGTGTTTTTGTTTAGCAGGAAATTTTTGAGCCGACTGCCCATCCATAACGCGGTTACCTAAACGAAGATGAACAAAAATATTTTTACTTCTTAAAAAATTTGGAATAAAAAGTAAGAGGTAAAAACCGAATGCTGCAGCTCAATTGAAAGAGGAACCTTAAAACGAAATGCGACGCAAGAGGCGATGCCACATATTCTCCGGCTTGTCTCAAAATAATCTCACATCATTCACTCAAATACAATAGGTTTGCGCCCGAAAAAAAATATCATGAGCATAGTAGTTGTCGGCACAATGGCTTTTGATGCAATTGAAACACCTTTTGGCAAAACAGATAAAATTATCGGAGGTTCCGCAATTTATGTAGCTTATACAGCTACCAATTTTGTGAACGATGTGCAACAGGTGTCAATTGTGGGATATGATTTTCCGAAAGAAGAAATGGATGAACTGAAATCGAAAGGTGTTGATTTGAGTGGCGTTGTTGTTGTTCCCGATAAAAAATCTTTTTTCTGGAGCGGTAAATATCATCTTGATATGAACACACGGGATACACTTGTTACTGATTTAAATGTTCTGGCAGATTTTGATCCTGTGTTGCCTGAACATTTCAGGGAAACGGAATTCGTTATGCTGGGTAATCTTGCTCCTACAATTCAAATGAGGGTGATCCAACAAATGAAAAATCCAAAATTAATTGTCTTAGACACTATGAATTTTTGGATAGAAAATACATGGAGTGACTTACAGCAAGTGCTCACAATGATTGATGTGTTGCTTGTAAACGACAGTGAAGCAAGACAGATGACAGGTGAATTTTCCATTGTAAAAGCCGCCCGAAAAATTTTGAAGATGGGACCCAAATATCTCATTATAAAAAAAGGTGAGCATGGTGCGTTGTTGTTTCATGAGAACAATGTATTCTTTGCTCCTGCCCTTCCGCTTGAAGATGTGTTTGACCCAACGGGTGCAGGTGATACTTTTGCCGGCGGTTTTATAGGTCATCTTGCAAAAACAAAAGATATTTCTTTTGAAAATATGAAAACAGCTATCATCATTGGAAGTGCAATGGCAAGTTTTTGTGTAGAAAAATTTGGTGTGCAACGTTTAAAAGAAATTACCAAAGCAGATATTGATGCAAGATTGGAAGAGTTTGTTCAGTTAGTAAATTTTGATATTGCGCTGGTATAAAATATTTTCTTATAATGCGTAGCAATGGAAGGTAAATCAAAACATTTATTTGGATCTTCTGTAATCAACTTTCTTTGCTGATAATGCCCTGAAAAGAAAGATATAACAGTTGATTTTTTCAATAACTTTATAAAAACAGGAATTTACAATTCATTTATTTCACCTGCGGTATTAGAAGAAATTAATAATACTGAAGATGTAGAAAGGCGGGAACAGTTGATAAATGTAATAAAGAATTACCAAATAGAAATATTGGAGTTGAGTGGATTTGATGAGATTAAATATCTCGCAAATTTATATTTACAACCACTGTTGTCCGAGTAAAGTTAAAGGGCGGCTTTTAAGCCGCCCTTTTTTTATAGTTTTCTGATTACCACACCAAAAAAACTATGAACCAAAGTACAAATTTTGTCAGACAGCATATTTTTTCTCAGATACTTTCTTTAAGCTCTCAACGGATACTACAATCTGTATTCAATAAAACCAAAGCCAATCATTATTACAAAAAGATTAAGGCATGGAATCATTATGTGTCCCATGAGGTTTTGTGTATTAGGCGGCTGCACTTCATTGCGTGAGATATACATGGGACTAGCAGCTTTTGAAGGAAAGCTAAATCATATTGGTCTTACAGAAGCGCCACCAAGAAGCACTTTAGCAGATGCTAACAAGAACCGACCTTCCGAAGTTTTTCAAAATATTTTTGCTCATTTATCGAATTTTATACCGACCATTTTTGTCGGACAGCACACTGCCACACGTCGTGCTGTCTAAGCTCTTTTTAGTGGATTCGACTGTGTTTGGATTATTTAAAGCTATTTTAAAAACGAGTGGACGTCATTCAAAAGATGGCAAGAAGAAAGGTGGTATAAAAAAGAATACCATGCTGCAAGCCAGTTTGTCGGACATTAGTGGTTTTTAATTTCAAAAATATTCTTGTATTTCAGAAAGGAATTTCGTAAATTTTCTCTCATTAAAAACTCAAACTATGAAACAGCATCTTCTTTTAATTGCGCTTCTTTTATTCTCAGTGCAATTCTTATTCGCACAGTCTTCTCCATATAACGTAGTGTTTGATTTAACCGGCAAAGATTCGGTAAGTCAGATGGCGGTTATCCGCTGGATAAATGAAATAACGAAATCAAATCCTAATGCAAAGCTTGAAGTAGTAATGTATGCACAGGGTGTTGATTTTGCTGTGAAAGATAAATCACTTGTTGCTAACGAAGTAACACGACTGGCAGAAAACAAAAATGTTTCTTTTAGGGTTTGTGCGATTGCACTGAAGAATCACAACATTGATAAAAGCCAGTTGCTACCCGGTGTGGATACAGTGCCCGATGGTATTTATGAAATCATTTCTAAACAGGCAGAAGGCTGGGGATATATAAAAGTTGCTCGTTAGATTATATTGTTAGGCAACCTTTAGTCGTTGCACTACTGCAAGAACAGGCTCGTTGCCAATTACGTCAACATTATGATGGGCATACATTGGAATTTCAAGATAGCCACCTGCTTCAAGCTCTACCACTTTATCTTCAATAAAACATTTGCACCTGCCGCGAAGAATTATGAAAGATTCCTGTACGTCCTCATGTACTTCATCAGGATAATCAATCCACGTCCATATAAGAAGTTGCGTAACCTTATCGTCGTTTCTTAATTCATGAACAAACATTTTCTCGGTGAGTGATTCGGGCAATGCAGGTTTTATAATCTTTAACCAATTTTGATAATCGCTGTGTTTATTTAGTAACGGCAAGTGCTGAATATCTTTTTCTTCTTCTGCAGCAAGATTCATCAGCAATTGCATAGTTGCATCTTTCAATTGCGCAGTTGGAATAAAAGATGAATCAGCTGCATACTGTTCCAACGCAAGCATAAAACTATTTATTTCATGTTGCACTTCAGGATGCTCCTGTGCCTTTTGCAATACGGCTTTGTTTTCGTCTTCATTTAAAACACCAAGACAAAAATCTTCAATAATTCCGGATGATATATACTCTTTCATATCCATTCAACTATGTTTTTTGCCCGCCATTCTTGTGCGTTGTGTCGTTTAATTGAATATACAAATTTCGCAACTGCTGCAAACCTGTACGGCTTCTCGTTTTTACAGTGCCCAAAGGAATCTTTAACATATTCGAAACCTCTTCCTGCGAATAACCCCAAAAATAAACGAGGTCAATTATCTGGCGATATTTATACTCCAGTTTATGTGCCAAACTTCTTAGCTCTGTGTTCTCAACATTATAATGCACCTCGTTTTGAGCTGCGGCTTTTTCTTTTTGTAATTCACTGTCACTGAATTTTACTTTATGCTGTTTCGTGCGAAGGTAATCAATACAGGTGTTGCGCGTAATTTGCAGTAACCATGTAAATAAAGTGCCTTTTGATGCATCGTATTTATCAATGTTCTTCCACACTTTTACAAACACATCCTGTAACAATTCTTCTCCTGCGTCTTGGTTTTGCACCATTTTACAAATGATGCCATAAAGAGCCCCGGAATATCTGTCGTATAGTTGGGAAAAAGCATTGCTGCTTCGGGTTTTTAAAAGCTCGCACAACTGCATTGTATCGTTAGCTGGTATAGTAATCATAATGGTGCAGATCAGCTTTAGATGTTATAAAGCTAATAAATGTTTTTATACATCCAAATCTTAACAGCAGTAGCTTGAGATATAAATATATTTTTCATGCATTTTTACGTGTTTATCTTTATTATGCTGGGATGCTTTTCTCCAAAATTCCTAAGGCATTAATCTAAAAACGACTTTTCTAATATTGATATTTTTTAAGCAAATATTTTCCGCTTGTCACTTTAATTTTTTGTCCGGTATTTTTATCAACTGCATCAAATGAAAACTCGCCTTCAACAAAAGGAATATATCCATTTACTGCTTGAAAATTGCCACTTTTTATCGTTCAAGCGAATGGTTTATCAACTCATTTATTTTACGAATTACAAGTTCTTTGTTCTCCAATTGTGTTCTTGCCTGTGAGATTTTACGAGAAGAAAACCATCCGAAGTAATTTTATTTTTCAGCTTTTGATGAATGAGTTGTTTTTGCGCATCGCTCACAAGTTAAGATAAATCAACATGCCAGCGACCTTCAACCATTGTCTCCACTTTGTTTACATTTTGCCCACCCTTGCCGCCGCTGCGTGCGGTTTTAAAATTTATTTCACTACTTACATTTATCATGGATTGCTAAATTTTTTTAAACACTGAGTATAGGAATCGCACCCGTTCGACCCATATAAATACAGGCGTAAAATTCGTGTAATTGGTGTTAATTCGTGTCTCAAAATAATTTGTGTAATGCGTGCAGTTATTCAAAGAGTTACTCATGCTTCTGTTACTGTTGAAGAAACAATTACGGGTGCTATAAAAAATGGTCTGCTTGTTTTATTGGGAATTGAAGATGCAGATAGTGACGAAGATATTCAATGGTTGAGTAACAAGATTGTCAATCTGCGAGTTTTTGATGATGAATATGGTGTAATGAATCTTAGTATAAAAGATATTAATGGAAATATTTTATTAGTAAGTCAGTTTACGCTACATGCTTCAACAAAAAAGGGAAACCGTCCTTCTTATATCAAAGCTGCCAAACCTGATATTGCCATTCCTTTATATGAGAAAATGATTGCACGTTTAGAGCAGCATCTGGGGAAGAAAATCCAAACAGGAATATTTCAGGCGATGATGAAAGTGGAGTTGGTGAATGATGGACCGGTGACAATAGTTATAGACACGAAATTTCGCGAATAAACAACACGAATGTACGCGAACAGGGACGCGAATAAGCACGAATGAAATGCGCATTAATGTAAAACTATGGATGAAAAAATAATATACAAAAGGTTTCTCAAAAAATACAACTTGGAATTATTATCAATTTCGGAACAGACAAATTAGAGTTTAAACGCATTGTTCTGTCAGGAAATAAAGATTGAACCTTATTCCCGTTTATTCGTATTCATTAGTGTAAATTAGTGCTATGACAATTAAACAAGCGCAACAGCAAGTAGATTTGTGGATAACAACTGTTGGTGTTCGTTATTTCAGTGAACTTACCAATCTTGGCATATTAATGGAAGAGGTTGGAGAGTTATCCCGTTTAATGGTACGCACCTACGGGGAACAAACATTTAAAGCGTCTGAATTAGAAGACGACATTACTAACATAGGTATTTCACCGGAAGAGAGAGCGCATTATGTGAACAGAGGTATGCTGCATCCCGATATTCAAAAAAAATTATTAGCTGATGAAATGGCTGATGTTTTGTGGGTACTCATTTGTTTGGCTAATCAAACAGAAGTTGATTTAACCGAAGCATTGCAGAAAAATTTTGAGAAGAAAAATATTCGTGATGCTGAAAGGCATAAAGGGAATGACAAATTAAAGTGAAGTCTTTAATTCTTCTTGTTGGTTAAACGACCAACAAAATCACAACAATTGTGGAAGTGAATAAAAAATAAATGCTCTATGAAATTCACTTTTAAAAATATATGGTCTGTATTAAAACAGACCTTTAAAGATTTTGGTGCATTAAGCATTACACGCATGGCTGCGGCGTTATCTTACTACACGGTATTTTCACTTGCACCAATGCTTCTTGTTATAATCACAATCTGCGGTTTCTTTTTTGGACGAGAAGCCTTTGAAGGAAGAATTTATAAACAAATCGCATCGTTTGTTGGCAGTGATGCGGCGGTGCAAATTCAGGAATTAATCAAAAATGCTGCTATAGCGCCGGGAATGACGTTAGCATCTATAATTGGTATTGTTGCACTGCTTTTATCTGCAACAGGGGTTTTTGTAGAGATACAGTCTTCTATCAATACAATCTGGCGGTTAAAAGCAAATCCGAAAAAGGGTGGGATTATAAAAATATTGCTCACACGGTTACTAAGTTTTTCAATGGTAGTATCTCTTGGTTTTGTTCTGATGGTGTCGTTGGTTGTAAATGCTTTAATGGATGCATTGGTTGACAGGCTTACCCAAATATTTCCAGGTATTACTGTGTACCTTACATATGCTATAAATATTTTTCTCACTCTTCTTACCACTACTATTTTATTTGCTATTATTTTTAAAGTATTGCCTGATGCGAGAGTAAAATTCAAAGACATAAAAGCAGGCGCCATCACTACTGCTATTCTTTTTATGATTGGTCGTGCTGCAATAGGATTTTATCTCGGTCATAGTAAAGTTAGCAGTACATATGGAGCTGCGGGCTCACTTGTGGTCATTTTGTTATGGGTGTATTACTCAGCTATTATTTTATATTTTGGCGCTGCATTTACAAAAGCCTATGTATCGCGCAATGGCGGACATATTTATCCGAATGAATATGCTGTGTTTGTGGAGAACATCGAAGTAGAGAATGAAGGTTCTTTGAAAGACCAAAATACAGCAGCAAAAACACAACTAAAACAACATGAAGTAGAAATAAAGAAACCACCGGCTGATGAGAAAAAATAAGGAATTTGGAATTAGAAAAATAACATCGGAATGATATAACTATTCAATTTACGATCCTTGAGTTTGCAACTTCCTGTAAACTCTTATCTTAGCATAACAAGCTCAACTCATGCATATCATTTTTCAGATTGCTTTCATACTTGTTTCAATAGTTGCCATTTGGTTGTTTACAAAAAAGGTAAAAGAGATAAGAAGAAATATTTTATTGGGCAGAGATGAACAGTTGAATGATCATTCTAATCTTCGCTGGCGAAATGTTATGCTGCTTGCTTTGGGGCAAAAGAAGATGTTTAAGAAACCCTTAGTTGCAGTTATGCATTTTGTGATTTATGCAGGTTTTATCATCATCAATATTGAGGTGCTTGAAATTATTCTCGATGGAATTTTTGGAACACACCGTTTATTTCAAGGGTTCTTAGGAAATGTTTATTCATGGCTCATTAATTCATTTGAATTTTTGGCAGCAGGGGTTATCATAGTATGTGTTGCATTTCTTGCAAGAAGAAATATTTTAAAGCTGTGGCGTTTTTATCATCATGACCTTGACGGCTGGCCTCGCAGCGATGCAAATTACATTTTGATAATGGAAATTATTTTAATGACGTTATTTCTCACCATGAATGCTTCAGATACGCTGCTGCAACAAAGAGGTTACGATCAATATGCGGAACACATCACAGGCAATTTTGCCTTCTCCTCTTTTTTACATCCTTTGTTGAATGACTTTAGTAATCACACACTCGAAGCAGTTGAGCGTGGTTGCTGGTGGATGCATATTGCCGGCATTTTTGCTTTTTTGAATTATCTCCCTTATTCAAAACATCTTCACATTATAATGGCATTTCCCAATGCATATTATGCACGCCTTGAACCAAAAGGTAAAATGAACAATATGCCGGAAATTCAAAAAGAAGTTTTGTATGCAATGCAACCCGAAACAGTGCCAACTGATGCCACTGCAGAACCACCTAAGAAATTTGGGGCAAAAGATATTTTTGATTTAAGCTGGAGAAATTTATTGGATGCGTATAGCTGCACTGAATGCGGAAGATGCACCGCTGTGTGTCCCGCAAATATTACAGGAAAAAAACTTAGTCCGCGCAGGATTGTGATGCGTACAAGAGATAGGGCAGAAGACATCGGCAAAAACATTAATGCAAACAGCAGCTTTGTTGATGATGGAAAGACCTTACTGCACGATTATATTTCTGTTGAAGAACTAAGAGCTTGTACTACCTGCAATGCGTGTGTGGAAGCATGCCCTGTAGGTATAAATCCACTGGATACTATTCTTCAAATGCGCCGCTATTTAGTTATGGAAGAAAGCAATGCACCAGGCGAATGGAATGCAATGTTCAGCAATACCGAGAACAACTTTGCACCATGGAAATTTTCCCCCGATGAAAGAGATAATTGGACAAGCTCTCTAACCTTCTGAAGGGGGGATATAATTAATTCCTAATCCTGCTTTATTGGAAACAGTAACTTTTCCATAATCATATTCAATACCTGTTGCTACATCTTCTGATAATAGCAAAGGTCCATCCATATCAACATAATCTAATTGAGGCAGAAAGTGTGCAATGGCTGCTGTGCCAACAGTACTTTCGTTCATGCAGCCCATCATTAATTTCATGTTTAAGCTTCTTGCTTTTTTTATCATGCGCAACGCAGGTGTAATGCCGCTGCATTTTGTGAGTTTTATATTGATGCCATGAAAATGTTCATAACACTTTTCTACATCATTTTCAAATACACAACTTTCATCAGCAAATAATGGCAGTGAAGATTCTTTAAACAAAAGTTTCATTCCATCCTGATTATCTTTTGCCAAAGGTTGTTCAACGAGTGTTACTCCAAGTTCTTTTAGTTGCGGAATTTTATTGAGCGCTTCTTCAAGTGTCCATGCAGCATTGACGTCAACATAAAAAGGCGCATTTTTGTGTTTGCGAAGTGCGGTAAGAATTTCAATGTCGTTGGGTGTTCCAACTTTTATTTTGTAAATGGGCCAAGGTTTTGATTTCATTTTTTCAATCATCTTATCAACTTCGTCAATGCCGATGGTGTAATCTGTTAAAGGAACATTTTTCCACTCTGTATTCCAGAGTTTATAGAGGGGTTGATTCTTTAGTTTACCATACAAATCCCATCCTGCCATATCAAGTGCACAAACAAGAAAAGGATTATTTGGAAACAAATGATGCAGATAATGCCAATAGCGTTCAGGTTCTGTAAAAGCAAATTTTTCTACAAAAGTTTTTTTGTTTTCAAGATCAGCAATCATTTGTTCAACGGTTATGTTGTAATAAGCAATAGCAGGCGCTTCCCCATAACCAATATGTGAACCAAGTTGTAACGCAACAATTAAAGATGGCTGATGTGTTTTTGTTCTCCCTCTTGAAATGGTGAAAGGATATTGAAACGGAAGATTGATGGATTTATAAAACAGTTTCATTGTCTAATTATATTTCTCTATCGTGAGACGTCAAACGTGAGTGGAGTGGGTATTCGTTTGTAATTCATGATACCAATGTTGGATTATGATAATAAAACATCTGTCGGAACTCCTAATTCTTTATGCAAAACTTTTGCGTTCTCAAGCGTTAAGCTTTTGCGTTTGCTTAAAATATTTGATACATGACTTTTACTTCCCCACAAGCCCACCAAGTATTTATTTCTTATTCCTTTCTCCTGCATTTTCAATTTCAATACTTCAATTGCATCCGGAATAGGAATTGGATAATGTGTATCCTCATAATTCTTTATAAGAATTAAAACTATCTGAAGCAAATCTCCTTTGTTCCGGGTTTTACTTTTTTATCAAACATCTCATCTGCCCAATTGAGATATTGTTGATATTGCTTTTTCGTCTTTATTGGTTTTATTTCCATCATGGATTATTATTCGGAAGCGATAAAATTATTGACGTCTATTGTAAAAATGAGCATCAAATGTAAACCGCAATAAGGTAATAAGCTTGATGCGGTTGCTTATTAATTACTAAGGTAATAAGGTATTCGTTATGTATTGAAGTGAACCTTATTACCTTAGTAATCTTCAATTCATCTTAACATAAGAACCTTATTACCTTATAAAAAAACTGAACAGTACTTCATCTTTACGGAATATAAACTGAATGATTGTTCATTTTTTTATCTTGTTGAATAAAGTTCAGAACGTACAAGTCTGCCTTCGCTTTGTTTCGCTTTGCTCAACATAGCTTCTGCAGATAAAGTGAGTGACACAACGGAAGCTTCATACTTATTCTTAGCTGGTCTCAAAATAAAATCAACAAGTGTCAGACACTTTTCAAGTGTGCAGACACTTATCATGCTCTTCCGCTTGCCTTTACATTCTTTGTAAAACGTTCATTAAATTCTTCTGCATTTATTAATTCTTCCAAGTTCAGGTGTATTCTGTATTTCCAATAATGTTTCGGATTTGCAGGAACATTGATTCTTTCTTCGTGCGGATTTGGGCGACGCAATTTTGTATCGCTGCCAAGAATATCCTGCAACTGAAATATTGCCCACATTGCAGGTGAATGCAAGTGCTGAATAACGATTGCTTCATTAACCCATGCATCGCAGAAATAGGGCGCCTCACCCCACTGACCCAACTCGTTATTGAAGAAATGTTGCGTGCGTATTCTGTCTTCTTCCCACCAGCCACGAACCGTGCTCATATCGTGCGTGGAAGGCGTAACCACACTTAAATATGGCGCATCGGCAGGATGAAAAAATTCGCGTTTGGGATCCTTGGGCATGCGCTGAATTTCGAGACTTAGAATTCCGGTTTGACGCATCACTTCGGGAACGCTTGCAGGTACAAGACCAAGGTCTTCGCCGCAAACAAGCATGTTGGTTGCCCTTTTTAACGCAGGAAGTTTTTCCATCGCTTCGTTCATCCAAAAGTGATCCTGCCTTCTGAAGAAATAATTGAGATATAAATCATGCAAACGCTGCTGTGTTATTGCATCAAGATTTTTGAATGAAGTTGTTTCCTGCATTGCAAACCGGAAATGAAACTGTCTTCCGTGCGTGCCCTCCGCCTCAAACAATATTACATTGGAGATAAGATTGAACAACTGCTTCTTTAACCACCGATTGTGTTCATTATCGTGCTGCCATGAAAAATAATTTTCAATCTTGCGCTGCGTGTCAAACTCACTGTTCAATTTGTACGCACCAAAACCATCGTAATTAAGAAACGTATGTCGCACATGATTTTGCTGATCGCCAAACATTTCATCCAGTATTGCATCGGTTATGTAAGGTTTGCAATAGCGGCTGTAATCAAACCAAATTTCTCTGTCATTGAATTCATTTATGTGAACGGGAATCGCAGGTTCGAAGTGACCCATGATACCTTCAATTGAATGAAAGGGAATACTCCATATTCTAAAGAAGCCAAGAATATGATCTATTCTGAACGCATCAAAATAAAAGCTCATTTGCCCGAAACGCTGTTTCCACCAAGCATAATCATCTTCACGCATCTTCTCCCAATTGTACGTGGGAAAACCCCAATTTTGACCTGTAACCGCAAAATCATCGGGTGGTGCGCCTGCTTGCATATCCATGTGATATAATCCGTAGTGTTGCCATGCGTCAGCACCATTACGGTAAATGCCGATGGGAATATCACCTTTTACAATGATTCCGTTCTTGTGTGCATATTCTGTTGCCTGCTTCAATTGCTCATGCAAATAGTACTGCACAAAGAAATAAATAGCAACCTTATCATATGTTGCAGAGGATTGTAATAATGTTTCAATCTCTTTTGAGTTGTATGTTTTGTGAGCGCCCCACTGATTGAAATCCGCAGTGTTGTACTTATCTCTGAAATAACAGAAAGCTGCATAAGGTATCAACCAATGTTTGTTGAGATCGAAAAATTGTTTGTACTCATTCGATTCAAACACTGCATTTTTTTGCAATGGATACAATTGTTGAATCACGCGCCACTTTAACTCATTCACTGCTTGATAATCCAAAGCATCAAGTTTATTTAAGCGTTGTTGTTCGTTTGCAACAGCATCGAGTATATGTTTGTTTGCGTCTTGAGTTGCTTGTTGAAGATTAAGATAGATGGGATGCAATGCGAATGCCGAGATGGCTGCATAAGGATAGCTGTCTGTCCATGTATGCGTAGCGGTAGTATCATTTACAGGCAAAATTTGAACAAGCTTTAGTCCTGCTTTTTTTGCCCAATCAACAAGCAATTTTATATCGGTGAATTCACCTACACCAAAACTATTTTTAGAACGCAAACTAAAAACCGGAATTGATACACCTGCTCCTCTCCATGTTGTTGAAGGCAATACAACGAATCCATCGTTTACAATTGTTCTTTTATGTGAAAACGAATTATGCAATATGCGATTG
>Ga0081539_10005380_pt1 | contig 13104 bp, 14 predicted proteins | sample TabmetS4T2R2_FD_71023 | JGI IMG/M metagenome (GOLD analysis project Ga0081539, IMG submission 71023) | Tabebuia heterophylla rhizosphere microbial communities from the University of Puerto Rico - S4T2R2 | ecosystem: Host-associated > Plants > Roots > Rhizosphere ...
GCGCGCGGGGCCGCGGTGCCGTTCCTGCCGTCCCTGGTCGGCGGCGGCGCGGTCGCGTTCGGTGCGTCGCTCGGGCTGATTTTCGCGGCCCTCTTCGCCGTGGGCGCCGGCGTGAGCCTCCTGACGGGGCGCGGCGTGCTCTTCTCGGGGGTTCGCCAGGTCGGGATCGGGGCGGCGGCGGCGGCGGTGACCTATCTGGTCGGGACGGTGATCGGCGTATCGGTGGGGTGATGGGCTCAGGGGACATCGTCGCGCGGCTCGCTGCCGAGGGCCTCGACGCCTCCGCGTGGTCGAACGCTCCGGGCGACCGCTACGGTGCCCACGAGCACGGCTACGACAAGGTGATCGTCGTGGCGGCGGGATCGATCCGGTTCGGGTTGCCGGATGCGGGTTCCGCGATCGAGCTCGCGACGGGCGACCGGCTCGAGCTGCCGGCCGGGACCCGCCATGACGCGATGGTCGGCGCCGACGGGGTGACGTGCCTGGAGGCGCACCTCCCGGCCGGCCGGCTGGGTTCCGTGCCCGCGCGGCGCGTCGCCGGGGAGTGGTAGCGGCCGGGCGCGGCTGGGAGCCGCCGCGATCACCACGTGTTCATTTCCGACACATCGCAGGTGTCAACCCATCCCGCGTCGCGCCAAGTCGATTGCCGCGCACACGTCCTGTGCAGCGCTTCGCGGAAGCGGGCCCTCGCAGGGGGAAGAACGCCGGGTGGGCCGCCCCGTTGGGCCGGAAATGAACATGACGCGATCGCGGCCCGCGACCGGCCAGCGCAGCGGAGCCCGGCGGCGACTGCCAGACCCCACACGGGCTCCAGGGACTCGTGGGGTAGGCTAACCAGCCCGATGATCGACGACATCCTCGCATTCCGCCGGATCCCCCCGAGCCCAGTCGAGATCGGGGAGTGCCACGTGCCGCCGAGCTGCCCGGCAATCGCCCCGCCCGAAACCGTCGACCCGGCGGGCGCGTAACGGTGGGGAGAGACCGACCCGGGGTCGACGACGCGGCGCTCGTCCGCGCCGTTGCCGCCGGCTCGCAGGCGGCGCTCGGCGATCTCTACGACCGGTACGTCGACGCGGTCTACGCGGCGGCGAACCGGCTGACAGCCGACCGGCAGGTCGCAGAGGAGGTCGTCCAGGAAACGTTCCTCGCACTCTGGAACCGGGCCGAGCTGTTCGACCCCACGGTCGGATCGCTCGCCGCGTGGCTCCACACGATCGCGCGCAACCGGACGGTCGACCGGCTGCGGGCAGCAGGCCGGCGCCCGAACCTCATCCCGCTGTCATCGGCGGCGGGCGACGACGAGCACGACTCCGTCGCGCTCGATCGACTCGTCGGAACCGGGACGGTGATCGGCGGAGCGGCAGTCGGGCGCGGGCCGGAAGGCGAGCTGGCCGCCACCGAGCTCCGGGACGTCCTGCGCACCGCGCTGGCCGGCCTGCCCGACCCGGAGCGGACGGCGATCGTCCTGGCCTACCGCGAGGAGCTGACGCAGTCCGAGATCGCCGATCGGCTGGGCTGGCCGCTCGGCACCGTCAAGACTCGGACGCGACGGGCGCTGCTTCGACTTCGGATGGCGCTCGCCGCGGAGCTGGGACCGGGGGCGGAGCCCGTGCCGATCCCGGTGCCGGCTCACGAACGCATGGACTGATGATGGGAGCGATGGACCACTCCGAGGTGCGCGAGATCCTCGAGGACGCGGCGATCGAGCCGGGCGGCCTCGAGCGGTTGATGGCTGGCGACACGCCGACCGCGGCGCTGACCGCCGGTCACCTCGCCGGCTGCCCGGACTGCGCCGACGAGCTCGAGCGTCTGCGCCGATCCGTCGGGCTCATTGGGCCGGTCGTTCGCGACGTGCCGCCGCCCGAGCTCCGCGATCGGACGCTGGCCTATGTCGCCAGCGTGGGACGGCCGCGCGGGGCGGCGCCGATGGAGCCGACCGCGGCTCGTGCGCCCGCCGTCGCCCCATCCTCGGCCCCGCAAGGGTCCGAGCCGGTCGTGCTGCCGCGCCGCCGCCCCGAGCGCGCCGGCCAGCTGCTCGGGCTCGCGGCCGCGCTCGCCCTCGCGGTGGCGGGAACGGCCATCGTGGCCAACGCGAGCCGCGACTCGGAGCGGCGCGTCCAGGCGGCCGAGATCGAGGCACTCGGCGAGGTTGCCCGTTGGACCGTCCGGGTCGACCAGGCGGCAGACGTCCGCCGGGTCGCCCTCGCCGCCGACAGCGGGCCGTCCGGTGCGCCGACCGGCCTCCTGATCTACTCCCCGAGCTCGACCGAGCTCGTCGTCGTCGCCGACGGTCTCGTCCCTCCTCCGGCAGGGCAGGAATACAAGTGCTGGATCGAGGTTGACGGGACGCGCACGATCGTGGGCAAGATGTTCTTCGGCGGCGACGTGGCCTACTGGGTGGGCGACGTGCCGGCGGTGCGAACGGCCGCGCCGGACGCCCGGTTCGGGGTTACGCTGGTCGACCTCGCCTCGCCGGATCTGAGCGGACCCGCGGCCCTGACCGGGTCCGGCTGAGCGATCCGCGTTGGGCCCTCGTTGCGCCCATGATCAGCGGTCCTGCGAGCGTCCCTCGACCGGCTCCGCCGGCCCGATCCGATGGGCCATCGGGCCGCGCCCATCGGCGGACGCGCGCCCGCCTGCTCCCACGGTGTCCTCCCGGTGGGCGGTGGCCGACCGCCAGCCCGGCAGAGCGGGCTCGGCCGGCTCGCGCTCCAGGCCTTCGTCGATGTCGTCCGGGGGCGGCGCGGACAGGTAGGCCTCGTGCAGGCGCAGGACGTCGAGCGCGTCGGCGTCGTCGATCGTGCGGCCCGCGTTGCGCATCGCCTCGCCGATCCAGCGCGCCTCGCTCTCGCGCTCGAGCTCGGTCACGTCCGCCTCGTCGCGCCGGGTGATCGCGAGGACGAGCCACACGGTGCCGCCACCGATCACGAGCCCCACGATCAACAGCCACCAGTTGAACTCGGTGTTCACCGCCCGAGAGTACAGGGATCGCGGGCGGGGCCGCCGCGCCCGACCCCGGACGCCCACCGCCAACGCCCGGATCACCCGCCCGGCCGGACCCTACACTCCATGCGATGATCGACATCACCCCGGATCCGGTCTTTCTTCGGATCCTCGGCTTCCCGATCTACTGGTACGGCATCGCCTATGCCGTCGGCCTGGCCGCGGTCTACTGGGTCCTCGTCCGCGAAGCGCGCTTCCGAGGGCTCGACGAGACCCTCGTCGGCACCGGACTGATCGTCGTGGCCATCGCTGCGCTGATCGGCGGCCGGCTCTACCACGTGATCGACCAGTGGGCGATCTACGCGCCACATCCCATCACCGCGATCCTGCCCCTCGCGGTCCAGCCCGACGGGTCGTTCGCGTTCTCGGGGTTCGCCGGGCTCGGCGTGCCCGGCGGGATCATCACCGGGACGCTTGCGGCCTGGATCTTCATCCGCCGCAACGGGCAGTCGTTCTGGCGCTGGGCGGACGTCGTGGCACCGAGCCTGTTCGTGATGCAGGCGATCGGCCGCTGGGGCAACTTCTTCAACCAGGAGCTGTACGGCCCGCCCACGACGTTGCCGTGGGGGATCCGGATCGATTGCGCGCATCGCCTCGCGGATCAGTACCCGTGCGAGCAGTTCCCGCTCCTGTCGACCCACTTCCACCCGCTCTTCCTGTACGAATCGGTGTCCGGGATCGTCGGGGCGCTCGTCCTGCTGTGGCTGGCCCGCCGGCGGCGGTCGCCGCTCGTGCCGGGCGACCTGCTCCTGATCTTCTTCGTCTGGTACGGCGTGACCCGCTTCGCCCTGGAGGGATTCCGGGTCGACAACTGGACCTTCTTCGGCGTCCCGACCGCCCGCATCGTCACGCTCGGGTTCATCCTCTTCGGGGTCGCCGGGCTGATCTGGCGGCACGGTCGCGGCCGGCCGGCCGAGCTCGCGACGGATCTCCTGCCCGATCGGCGGCCCGAGCCGACGGAGGAAGAACGCGAGGAGGCGTTCTGGGCGGACGACACGGAGCCACGCGACGACGGCGACGGCGACGGCGACGAGGTGTCGGACGTCGACGAGCCGGGGGGCGATGACGCGAGCGACGAGGCGAGGGCCGTCACGGAACCCCCACCCGATCGTCCTTCTCGGCCGGGAGCAGGAGGCTGACATGGCCGAGGCGGGCGAGTCCGAGCGACCGAAGCGGCTCCGGCCGCCCCCCGGCCGACTCTCGCCCCAGGCGCTGGCGGACGCCCAGGGCGGCGCTCGCGAGGGGCTCGACTGGCTCGGGCGGACCCCGGAGAGCCGAGCCTCCACCCTGTACCGGCTGGTTCGTCTCCTCGCGCGGTTCATCCTCTTCGGTCTCTTCCGGTTCCGGATCGAGACGTCCGGCCGCGAGCACCTCCCGCGCGGGGGCTACCTCCTCGTGGGCGCGGCCCATCGGGGCTGGATGGACCCGTTCGTCGTCCTGCACGCGCTCCCGACCGAGCCACGGGCGTGGTTCCTCGGGAGCGCGCCCTCCACGTTCACCGCCCGCTGGCGGGAGGTCCTGATCCATCGCCTCGGCGGCCTCCTGCCCGTCTGGCGCGGCGGGATCGGGGCCGAGCCCCACGTGGCCTCCGCGCGGGCCGTCGTCGCGAACGGCGGCGTGTTCGTCCAGATGCCCGAGGGCACGGTGAGCGGTCCGCCCGGGCGGATCGGTCCGTTCCGCTTCGGCTGGGCGCTCATCGCGCTGCGGACCGCTGCGCCGATCGTCCCGTTCGCGATGGCTGGCACCGAGGAGCTCTACCTGGGCCGGCGGATGGCCTCGCGGGTGCTCCCGGCCACCTCGATCCGCGAGCTCCTGGGCCCGGAATGGGACGGCGTCCTGCCCCTGGCGGGCACGCGCGAGGAGCTCGACCTCGCGCGCACCCTGAGCACGGCGCTCGCGGCGCGGCTCGGACCCGTCGTCGAGGAGCTCTGGCCGCGGACCGTCGATCCGCCCGGCCATCCGCGCCGGCTGAAGCGCCGGCTGACGTGGCTGTTCCTCCGGCCCGGCCGGCTCGATCGGGACGACATCGGCGACTGAGCCCGGACGGCTGGATCGCCGCAGGCGCCGGCGGCGAGATCGGCGCGGGGCGCGGGCTATCCTCCACGCCATGCAGTTCGCCGAGACGATCCTCGACCTCGTCGGCAACACGCCGCTCGTCCGGCTGAGCCGCGTCACGCGCGACCTGGGACCGGCCGATCGCCAGCCGCTGGTCCTCGCCAAGCTCGAGATGCTCAACCCGGGCGGCTCGGTCAAGGACCGGATCGGGCTGCCGATGATCGAGGCGGCCGAGCGGGCCGGGTTCCTGAAGCCGGGCGGGACGATCATCGAGCCCACGTCGGGCAACACCGGCCACGGCCTGGCGATCGCCGCGGCGCTCAAGGGCTATCGCTGCATCTTCGTCATGGCCGACAAGCAGTCGGCTGAGAAGCAGGCCCTGTTGCGCGCGTACGGCGCCGAGGTCGTGCTGTGCCCCACCAACGTCGATCCGGAATCGCCCGAGAGCTACTACTCGGTCGCGGCTCGGCTGGCCCGGGACATCCCGGGGGCGTTCAAGCCCGACCAGTACTGGAACATGGAGAACCCGACCGCCCACGAGCAGACGACCGGACCCGAGATCTGGGCCCAGACGGACGGCCGGATCACCCACTTCGTGGCGAGCGTCGGGACGGGCGGCACGATCTCCGGCGCCGGCCACTACCTCCGCGAGCAGAAGCGCGACCTCGTGATCGTCGGCGCCGATCCGGAAGGATCCGTCCTGTCCGGCGACGCCGCGCGGCCGTACCTGACCGAGGGGGTCGGCGAGGACTTCTTCCCGGGCACGTACGACCCCGCCGTCGTGGATCGCTGGGTCCGGGTGAGCGACCGCGATGCGTTCGTCGCCGCCCGTCGGCTGACCCGCGAGGAAGGGATCCTCGCGGGGGGCTCGTGCGGGACGGCGCTGGTCGCGGCCCTTGCGGTCGCCCGCGAGCTGACCGAGTCGGGCGACGGGGCCGACAAGGTCGTCGTCGTGCTCCTGCCAGACAGCGGTCGGAGCTACCTCTCGAAGGTCTACAACGACGAGTGGATGCGGGTGAACGGGCTCTTGCCCACGTCCGGCGGCGCGGCCCGGATCGCCGAGATCCTGGCCGGGCATCACCACGGCCCCGATCGGCCGGCCGTGGTCGTGGCGCGGACGACGCAGCGGGTCGGCGAGGCGATCGCCACCCTCCAGGAGTTCGGCATCTCCCAGATGCCGGTCTCCGAGGACACGACGGGCGACGCGGTGGCCGGCCTGGTCGGGTCGATCTCGGAGAAGGCCCTCCTCGATCGCGCCTATCGCGACCCGGGCGTGGTCGAGCGCACCGTGGGCGAGGTGATGGAGTCGCCGCTGCCCCTCGTGGACGCTTCCGGGACCCTCGACGAGGCGTTCGCGCTGCTCAGCGGCGGGGCAGCCGCGGTCGTGGCGATCAACGGCGAGCGCCCGGCGGGCGTCGTGACGAAGCTCGACCTCCTTGAATACCTCGCCCACCGCGACGGCTGACGAGTCGGTGCCGCGAGCCTAGCTTCCCGGCGGCCGGTTGCAGAGGGGTCCGGAGAACACGACCACGTACGCGACGAAGCTGAGGATCCCGGCGAGGAGGCTCGCCCCGATCGCCGTCGCCAGCGCCGTCAAGGACCGAGATCGCCGGAACGCTCGTCGGGTCATCAGCGCGGTCCAGGCTGCGCCGGCACCGACGACCGCACCGACAACGATCGCGGGGACAACCCAGGCGTCGGGCGTGCGAGTCGGGCCGTAGACGCAGCTCGCTCCCAGCGACGTCGCGCGCCACAGCAGGATCGCCGCCACGACGCCCACGATCGCGCCGAACACGAGTGCCGTTCCGCGCGCCGCCCCCGACCCGAGTCGCGTCCACGACGCCCCGCCGAGCACAGGTGCGAGCAGCCACGTCGGGACGACCAGGATCCACCCGACCTGGCCCCGGTCGAGCGGCCCGATGGACCCAGCCTGATCGCTCAGCCACCAGATTCCCAGGGCCAACGCCGAGGCGAGGACCGGGATGGCGAGATCGAGCGGCCGGGCGGAGCGCTCCTCCATGGGCCGATCCTCCGACCCCCGTCAAGCGGGTCGGGGGCTCTCGCCGGCCGTCCGCCGGCGGCGCGTCCGGGGCTTCAGCCGAGCCAGGGCAGGCGGATCGGAAGGAGCGCGTTCAGGAGCAGCCCCAAGACGAGGAGGCCGCCGGCGCGCCGGGTGTGGATGAACGCCGAACCAACGAACCACAGCGGCCACCCGACGTAGCTGTGCGGCGGAACCTCGGGGCGCGGCTTCGAGAAGGTCCGCAGCACCTCGACGAGGCGCGGGACGCCGAGCAGGACCAAGGCGACCCATGGGCCGATCCAGCCGACGAGAGCCGCGCCGACGACGATCGGATAGAAGGCGATCATCAGCCAGCGCGCGACCGCTCGGGCGCGCGCCTCGCCGAGGATCACCGGCAGCGTCCGGACGCCCTTCTTCGTGTCGGCCTCGATCTTGTCGATGTGCTTCCCGAACAGGACCGTGGTCACGAGGATCGCGTAGGGCAGGGAGGCGATCCAGGTCCAGGCGGGGATCGCGCCGGTCGCCACGAAGAACGTGCCAACGACCATCAGCGGGCCCCACACGATGAACACGCCCGGCTCGCCCAGCCCGTGGTGCTTCAGCCGGATCGGCGGCGCGACGTAGAAGACCGAGATGAACAGCCCGGCGAGCGCGAAGGCGATCACGAGCGGGCCGCGAACGGCCGTCAGGAACAGCATGATCGCGAGGTCGATCGCGTTCGCGATGAGGATCGCACCGCCGAGCTGACGCTTCGTGACCCAGCCCGACAGGATGGGGTGCGGCGCGTACAGCGCCCGGACGTAGTCGTCCGTGTCCACGCCGCCCTCGAGGTCGAAGTAGTCGTTGATCATGTTGTTCGCGGCGTGGGCCACGATCAGCCCGACGACGGCGAGCGCGAGGTACAGCCAGTTCACCTCGACCTCGCCGGTCAATCGCGCGGCACCCACGGCGAGGAGCGCCCCGATGAGCCCCGAGGTCGCGGTCATCGAGAAGACGGCTGCCCGGGTGATCACGAGCCACTTGCTGACCGGGTCGGGGCGGGTCATCCCTTCGGGCAGGTTCGCGGTGTTCATGACGTAGCGCCAGGTCGCGAGGCGGCCGACGGGGGCCGGCTGGGTCGTTGCCGCGGCGGACGTCGGGGTGGGGGCGATAACCGGGTTCGTGGCCATGGCTCGTGCTCCGCGAATCAGGAAACGTGCACCCGCACGTTAGCACGAATCGGTTCGACGAGACGATCCGATCGGATGACATCATTGGCCCGATGAGCTCCACCGACGGCGACCGAGCGGACGCGTTCGAGACGCTCGCCGTCCACGCCGGCGCCGAGCCCGACGAGATCACGGGCGCCGTCGCGCCGCCGATCTACCAGACCTCGACCTACGCCCAGGACGGCGTGAACCGGCCGCGTCGCGGCTACGACTACGCCCGGAGCGTCAACCCGACGCGGGAGCGGCTGGAGCGGGCCGTAGCCGCGCTCGAGGGGGGAACCGACGGGATCGCATTCGCGAGCGGCTCGGCGGCGACCGCGGCGATCGCCCAGCTCGCCGCGTCGGACGACGAGATCATCGTCGGCGACGACGTCTACGGCGGGACGTACCGCTACCTCGAGCGGGTCCACCGGCCCGGTGGCGCGGCGACCGCGCGCTACGCCGACCTGTCGTCCGGACCGGACGCCCTCTGGGAGGAGCTGTCCGGGCGGACCCGACTCGTGTGGTTCGAGACCCCGACGAATCCGACGCTCAAGCTGACCGACATCGCCGCGGCTGCGGGGGCGATCCGCGACCGGTCGGCGCAGGCCGGGTCCGAGCCGCCGCTCCTCGTCGTGGACAACACGTTCGCGTCGCCCGCGCTCCAGAACCCGCTCGCGCTCGGCGCCGACATCGTCTTTCACTCGGCGACGAAGTACCTCGGCGGCCATTCCGACACGGTCCTCGGGATCGCGGTCACGAGGGACCCGGCGGTCGGCGAGCGGCTCCGGTTCCTCCAGAACGCGATGGGCGGGGTGCCGGGACCGCTCGACTGCTTCCTCGTCCTGCGCGGGTTGCGGACGCTCCACGTGCGGGTCGAGCGCCACGTCGCGAACGCGACCGCCGTCGCCCGGTTCCTCGCGGCCCGCGACGACATCGAGACCCTGTACTACCCAGGGCTGGCCGACGGGCCGCATGCCCATCCCGGGGCCGCGCTCGTGGGTCCGGGCCGTCAGATGCGGGGCGGCGGCGGGATGGTCTCGTTCGTGCCGCGGGCCCGCGGCGGCCGGTCCGCGGAGCAGCGCGCCGTGGCCATCGCGGAGGCGACCCGGCTGTTCACCCTGGCCGAGTCGCTGGGCGGAGTCGAGTCGCTCATCGAGATCCCCGCGACGATGACCCACGCGTCGGTCGTCGGCTCGATCCTCGAGGTCGATCCCGCGCTCGTCCGGCTCTCGGTCGGGATCGAAAACGCCGACGACCTCATCGCGGACCTGCGGACCGCCCTGGAGGTCGCCTGATCCGCTCACGGTTCAGGCGTGAGCGACTGGGCGACCGCGGAGGTCGGTGCCTCTGCAAGTCCCCTGTCATACCCGGGACCATCGAGTTGCGGACACGTTGCGAGAGGGTTGCGGTACCATCGCTGCCAACAACGACTGCGGAAGCCGACTTCCTCGGACGGGGCGCTCCACGGAGCGCCCCAGCGACGAGCCACGCGCGGCCGGTCGATCGGGTGCGATCGCCCGCGCGCAGGAGTTCCGAGCCCATGACGCAGTCCACCACCCGTCCGTCCAGCTCCGGCGACCGTCGACGCGACCCCGCGCCCGGGATCGGCCGGGTCGTCCGGGCCAACCTTCCAACCGCCGAGCTGTACGAGGACGCGGTTCGCGCGGGCGAAGGCCTGATCGCGGCGGAGGGGCCGCTCGTCGTCCGGACCGGCAAGCACACCGGCCGCTCGCCGCAGGACAAGTTCATCGTCAAGGAGCCGGGCTCGGCCGGGAAGATCTGGTGGGGCGAGGTCAACCGCCCGATCGCGCTCGAGCACTACGACCGCCTTCGGGCGCGCCTGATGGACTACCTCTCGACGCGGAAGGTCTACGCCCAGGACTGCTTCATCGGCGCGCATCCCGCTCATCGCCGGAGCCTGCGCGTCTACACCGAGACGGCCTGGGCGAGCATCTTCGCCCGGAACCTGTTCCGGCGGCCGAGCGCCGACGAGCTCGCCGCGTTCGCTCCGAACTTCACGATCATCGACGTGCCCTCGTTCCGGGCCGATCCGGCGACGGAGGGCACCCGGACCGAGACCGCGATCCTCGTGAACCTGCGGGCGATGGAGATCCTCATCGTCGGGACCGAGTACGCCGGCGAGATCAAGAAGTCGGCGTTCACCGTGATGAACTACCTGATGCCCGACGAGGGTGTCCTGCCGATGCACTCGGCCGCCAACGTCGGCGCGGACGGCGACGCGGTCGTCTTCTTCGGCCTGAGCGGCACCGGCAAGACGACGCTGTCCGCCGATCCGCTCCGGAGCCTGGTCGGCGACGACGAGCACGGCTGGGGCGACGACGGCGTGTTCAACTTCGAGGGCGGCTGCTACGCGAAGACGATCCGCCTCTCGCCGATGTACGAGCCGGACATCTTCCAGACGACGCGGCGCTTCGGGACGATCCTCGAGAACGTCGACGTCGTGCCCACGACGCGCGCGCTCGATCTCGACTCGGACCGGTTCACGGAGAACACCCGGGGCGCCTACCCGCTCCACTTCATCGGCAACGCCGACCGGACCGGAATGGCCGGCCAGCCCACGAACGTCGTCTTCCTGACGGCCGATGCCTTCGGCGTCCTGCCGCCGATCAGCCGGCTGACCCTGGACCAGGCCCAGTACCACTTCATCAGCGGCTACACCGCGAAGCTGGCCGGCACCGAGATCGGGGTGAAAGAGCCGCAGGCGACGTTCTCGGCCTGCTTCGGCGCCCCGTTCATGCCCCGCCATCCCGGCGTCTACGCGGCGATGCTCGCGGAGCGTCTGGAGCGACACGGCGTCCGCGTCTGGCTCGTGAACACGGGCTGGACCGGAGGCCCGTACGGCACGGGCGAGCGGATGAACATCAACCACACCCGCTCGATGGTCCGGGCGGCGCTGTCCGGCGCGCTCGACGGCGTGCCGGCCGTGACCGATCCGATCTTCGGCGTGGCGGTGCCGACGTCCTGCCCGGACGTCCCGAGCGAGGTCCTCCAGCCGCGCGCCACGTGGGCGGACGGCGCGGCCTACGACCGCCAGGCGGCCGCCCTCGCCCGGATGTTCGTCGACAACTTCCGGGCCTATGCCGACGGCGTGCCCGAGGGCGTCCGCGCCGCGGGGCCGGTCGTCCTCGACGACGGCGGACCGGAGCTGAAGGTCGCCGGTCCCGGCGAGGGTTGAGCCTGGCTAGATCGCGTTCGGCGCGTCCCGTCGCAGTAGCCCGGCGGCGGCGTCGTCGATGAGCAGCAGGACCGCGGATCCGAGCGGGAACAGCAGCCCGAGGACCAGGATCGTCGGCACGACGATCGCGGCAACGATCAGGAGGATCGAGACCATCACTCGGTCACCGGCGGGGCGCGAGCGGGCCTGACAGGCCGCCGGGCTCGACGCCCGAAGCGACGGCCGCGCCGACGATCGTGGCGATGAGGATGGCGATGAGGACGATGAGCTCCATGGCGATGGACTCCGTGCGAGTTGACCGTTCCATCGTCGGGCCCGCCGGGGAGTCCGGCCATCGGCGCGCGTCGGCGGCAGGGCGCGACGAACGACGATCCTCCGGGCGTCGCGCGGCACGCTCCTAGAATGTCTCCAGACGATCCCAACGATCCGCATCACGAGGTCCTCCTGCCCATGGCCCGCAACAAGGTCACCGTCATCGGCGCCGGCAACGTGGGCGCGACCACGGCACAACGGATCGCGGAGGCCGGGCTGGCCGATGTCGTCCTCGTCGACATCGTCGAGGGGCTGCCACAGGGCAAGGGTCTCGATCTCGCCGAGGCCGCCCCGGTGGTCGGGCATGACGCGACCGTGACGGGCACGAACGACTACGCCGATACCGCCGGCAGCGACATCGTCGTGGTCACCTCCGGGCTGGCCCGCCAGCCAGGGATGAGCCGGGACGATCTCCTCGCGAAGAACGCCGGGATCGTCCGGGCCGTCGTAACGGAGGCGGCCAAGCACTCGCCCGACGCGATCCTGATCGTCGTCACGAACCCGCTCGACGCGATGTGCCACGTCGCGCTCCAGGCGTCCGGGTTTCCCCGCGAGCGGGTCATCGGGATGGCCGGCGTCCTCGATTCGGCGCGGTTCCGGACGTTCATCGCCGGGGAGCTGGGCGTCAGCGTGGAGGACACCCACGCATTCGTCCTCGGCGGGCACGGTGACACGATGGTGCCGCTGTCGCGCTACTCGACCGTGGCCGGCGTGCCGATCACGGAGCTCCTGTCGGCCGACCGCGTGAAGTCGCTCGAGGAACGGACCGCGAACGGCGGAGCGGAGGTCGTCGCGCTCCTGAAGACCGGGTCGGCCTTCTACGCCCCCGCCGCCGCGACGTTCGAGATGGTCGACGCGATCCTGCGCGACCGGAAGCGCGTGCTGCCGTGCGCAGTCCTCCTGCAGGGCGAGTTCGGGACGCGCGACCTGTTCGTCGGCGTCCCCGTCGTCCTCGGCCGTGGCGGGATGGAGAAGGTCTTCGAGATCCGCCTGACGGCGGAGGAGCAGACGGCCTTCGATGCCTCGGCGGCGGCGGTCAAGGAGCTCGTCGACAAGCTCGGCTGACGCTGGCGGTGCCTCCGTGCACCGCCTGACCTGGCGGGTCGCTGCACGCTTCGGCCGGGTCGCGTACCCTCCCGTCGTTGGAGTCCGGACGCCCATCCCCGGCGTCCGCGGAGGAGTCGGAACGGATCGCGAGATGCGGCGCGATCCCGTCCCAGCAGACGGGAGTGGCCCATGCGCCGACGTCTATTCGCGCTCGCCATCGCGGCGGGCCTCACGCTCACCGCCGCCTTGCCGGCCGCGGCGATCACCAAGAACTTCCGGCC
>Ga0081539_10005381_pt1 | contig 13100 bp, 9 predicted proteins | sample TabmetS4T2R2_FD_71023 | JGI IMG/M metagenome (GOLD analysis project Ga0081539, IMG submission 71023) | Tabebuia heterophylla rhizosphere microbial communities from the University of Puerto Rico - S4T2R2 | ecosystem: Host-associated > Plants > Roots > Rhizosphere ...
GCGCTCGATTGCGCCGAACTCTTCCGTCTGTTCCTCCGCAATCAATAACTCCGCCGGTGCGACCCGCGCCAGCTCATCGACCAGCGCTTGTCGATCTTGCCGTTGCACGAGACGAAACTCGCCCGTCGTCAGGTCGGCGTAGGCAAAGCCGCAGATGCCGTTGTGCATGTAAACGGCGCCGAGATAATTCGCCCGCTTCGCTTCGAGTAGGTCGAGGTCGCTCACCGTCCCGGCGCTGATGATTTGGGTCACGTCGCGCTCGACGATTCGTCCAGGCCGCGGCTCGGTCGTTTGATCGCAGACCGCGACGCGCTTGCCCGCCTTTATCAGTTTCGCGATGTAATTCTGCGCCGCGTGATACGGCACTCCGCACATCGGCACGCCATTGCGCTTGGTCAGCGCGACGTTCAACAGCCCGGATGCCTCCTTCGCGTCTTCAAAAAAGAGCTCGTAAAAATCGCCGAGCCGAAACAGCAACAGCGTGTCCGCCGGAATGCTTTTCCGCAGCCGCTGATACTGCTGCATCATCGGCGTGAGCGCGTCGGCCATACAGGAATTATCGCGAAAGCGACCAGCTAGGAAAAGCCCGCTTTGCCCTCGCCCTTGGCGGCTGACGCCGTCCCTCTCTCCCTGAGGCAGAGACGCACGGGAAACGGAGTGAGACTGCCGAGTTCGGCGTTAAACGTTAGACTTTGAGCGTTGAACGTTTTCTTCTTAGTCGCGCGAGGTGTTCATGCCCTGCCGCGCGATGCGCTCAATGAGCTGCGGGTAATCGAGCCCGGCTTTCGTCGCCGACTGCGCGAAATCTTCGTCGGCCGCGAGATGCGGATTGGGGTTCGCTTCGATGAAATAAAGCTCGTTCGCGGGGGTGAGCCGCAAATCGATGCGCGCGTAACCGTCGATGGTGAGCAATCGGTAAATGCGCTTGCATGTCTCCTCGATGTTGTTCGTTAGGGCAGGATCGACATCGGCGAACTGGCCTTCCAAGCCCCAGCGTTTGCGGTATTCCTCATCCCACTTCGCCTTGAACGTGGCGATCTTCGGCTCGTTCGGCGGCACCTCGCGAAAGATCAGCTCGCGAATCGGGAACACCGTCAGGCGCACATTGCCGATGATGCTGACATAAAGCTCGCGCCCCTCGATGTATTCCTCAGCGATCGCGTCGCTGCTGTGCTTTTCATGGATGAACGCCACGCGGTCGCGCAATTGCTCCTCGCTTTGCACGAACGATGCCTGTGAAATTCCGTAGGACGCCTCATCCTTGAGCGGCTTGACCAAAACCGGAAACTTCAACCGTTTGAGGTGTGTGCCGGCGCGCTGGCCGCGCGGGATGACGGCGAAGTTCGGCACGCGGATGCCGTGGTAGCCGACAATGTTCTTCGAAATGCCCTTGTGCTTGCAGAGAGTCAGACCAGTCGAGCCGCAACCGGTAAACGGCAGACCCTGCATCTCGAAAAAGGAAACGATGTTCTGGTCGAAGCCGGGATTGTTTTTGAATTGCTCGACCAGGTTAAAAATCACATCGGGCGCGAACGTCTCCAGTTTTTGCCGGACAAGATCGACGTCGTCATAAAGCACAAGGTGCTCGGCCGTGTGGCCAAGGTTGGTCAGCGCTTCGGTCACGTCCTTTTCCGCTTTCCAATCGGGCGTCTTCAGCTCCTCGCTGAAATCCTGGTCGATCTTCGTCGGGCTCGCGCCGTCGAAGAGAACGAGCACTTTGAGTTTCTTTTTCACGAAAGAGTCACTTCGTCCGCTTGAACTTGCCGGTGTGCAGGTAATTCATGACCAAAGTAGTGATGTAAGCCGTGACGCGGAAATCCTGCTGCGGATCGTCATTCGCCGCTTGCAAGCCAAGCTCGTCGCACCGTGCAATTAACCGGTTGAGCAGCTGGTTAACGCGAAACTTTTTTTCGTTCGTCCACTGGCAGACCGAGTTGAGCAGCCGCCGTTTGTGCCGGCGCAGATACACGCCCGCTTTGATTCCCGCCGGCGCGCTGAACAACTGCCGAAGATCGGCGTCATAAAAATCGGGGTAGGTTTCTTCGTACCGTTTCCGTTTCTGCGCGTAGTAGGTTTTCAGCTTTACGTTGAGACAATTGTAATCCGCCGCGCGGTATCGCGGCAGGTGCGGCGGCGGTTTGCCAGCGAGCGAGCGCATCAGTTCGTCGACGTACTCCAGTTTCCGCAGCGCGCGCCAGCCGCCGTAATCCTTGCGCCAATCGACTCCAGGCGTCAGCCAGACTGCAAACGTCTCGGCGAAATCTTCGTCCGGATGGCTCTGCGCGTACCAATCTTCCAGGTGCACGACGTAACGCCGGCTGAACGGCCGCGGACGATAGGTTGCCGGAGTCCCTTCGCGCGAGGTGCGGCCGAAACAACGCTGCCAGTTTTTCTTCCGAGATAATTGGTAGGCGTGATCGTAAGCGTGAGCCGCTTCGTGTCGGACCAGTTTCATGAACCACTCCGCCGTGTCGCCTTCGACCTCGAGCATCATCGTGCGCTCGAGCGCGCGCAGCCGATCGTGCACGAGAAAGAACGGCACGAAGATCGCCGGCAAATCGACGGGCACAAACCATTCGTCGCCGATGTGCACCGGCGGGTGGAACGCGAGCCCTTTCGCCGACAGCTCGTCGTAAAGCTGTTTGACCAACGGTTCGAGCGCCGTGCCTTCCAGCTTTAGGCCTAACGACGAAATCCGCCGCTCGAGCAGTTGCTCGTCGCCAAGCGCAACCCATTCGGGCTGATCCATGTCGCGAACAAGATCGACAAATCAGGAAGGCAGAAAAGCAGGAAATGAAGCGCCGCGCTCCGTCGCGTCCGGCGCCGACAGCGCGGCGCCCTCCAATGTAGCTGCCGCCGTCTCTGGCGGCAGAACTCAGAGGAGAAACGTCCAACGCCGAACGCCCGACTCAATGATCGAATCACCCCTCACTCGGCGGCTGGCGCCGTCCATCTCTCCCTGAGGGAGAGACGCACGCGAAGCGGCAGTGAGGGTTCTGAGTTCGACGTCCGGCCTTCGAAATTCGGCGTTGGGCGTTTGCTTTCTTCCATTCCACGAAACGCTAGCCGCAACCGCGCAGTGCCGTACTGTTGCCGCCATGACTGATAGTTTTAACATCCGCCACGCAACCGCGGCCGATATGGAGCTCATCAGCTGGCATCGCGCGCGCATGTTCCAGGACATGGGTGAGCTGACGCCGGAGTTGTTCGACAAATTTCGCGAGCAATCGTGCGCTAAGCTTCAGTCGATGTTCGACCAGGGCGAATACGTCGGCTGGCTGGCGAGTCCGCAAAATGAAACCGATCGCATCGTTGCCGGTGCTGGCGTGCAAGTGCGCAGCGTCCCGCCGCATCCACTCGTTAGGTCAAACGGCAAGATCGACATCGCCTCCGGCCGGCAGGCCAGCATCATCAACGTCTTTACCGAACCCGAGTGGCGCCGCCGCGGACTGGCCGCGCTTTTAATCAGGACGATCATCGATTGGTCACGCGAGCACACCATTGACTCGCTTGTCCTGCACGCGTCAGAACAGGGCCACTCTCTCTACGAACGCCTCGGGTTTGAGGTGACGAACGAAATGCGATTTACCGGTTTGTAGCTTTCAGCTTTGCCTCGCGGCGCCCGCTGTTTCGTTGACACGTCGACACATTCGCGGTTCACAGTAACGCGTGAGCCGGGTTTTGATTGCGGATGACCAGCGGGATGTGCTGGAAGCGCTGCGCATCCTGCTCAAGGGCGAAGGGCATCAGACCGACGCGGTCACTTCGTTAGGCGGGATTTTCAGCGCGCTTCAGCAACGCGATTACGCGCTGCTGATGATGGACCTGAATTACACGCGCGACACGACCTCGGGCCAGGAAGGCTTGGAAGTGATCCCGAAGATCATGGCACTGGACAGCACGCTGCCGATTGTGGTGATGACGGCGTGGGCGACGATCGATCTCGCGGTCGAGGCGATGAAACGCGGGGCGCGCGATTTCGTGCCGAAACCGTGGGACAACGAGCGGCTGGTCACGATTGTGCGGACACAGATCGAGCTGGCCGGCGCGTTGCGCAAAGGGCGCAAACTGGAAGCGGCCAACAAATTGTTAGGCGGCAACGTGCCGAACCTGATTGCGGAAGCGCCGTCGATGCGGCCGGTCATCGACATGATCCAACGGGTCGCGCCGTCGGACGCTAATGTGCTCATCACCGGCGAGAACGGCACCGGGAAAAGTTTGATCGCGCAGGCGCTGCACGCGCTTTCGCCGCGCGCGTCCCACAGCATGATCACGGTGAACATGGGCGGGTTGTCGGAAACGTTGTTCGAAAGCGAGCTGTTCGGCCACGTCAAAGGCGCGTTCACCGATGCGAAGACCGACCGGGCCGGCCGCTTCGAGTTGGCGGACGAAAGCACGCTCTTCATGGACGAGATCGCGAACATTCCGCTGAACCAGCAGGCGAAACTTTTGCGCGTGATCGAGACCGGCGAGTTCGAGCGGGTCGGTTCATCGAAGACGTTGCGCGCCAACGTGCGGATCATCTCGGCGACGAACGCGAATCTCGCCGATGAAGTCGCCGCGGGTCGTTTTCGCCAGGACCTGCTTTTTCGATTGAACACGATCGAGGTCGCGCTCCCGCCGTTACGCGATCGGCGGGAAGACATCATCCCACTGGCGAACAAATTCCTCCGCGATCACGCGCAGCGGTATCGCAAGGAGCTTGGCGGGTTCGACGAGACGGCGCGCGACCGCCTGATGCAGCATTCGTTTCCCGGAAATGTGCGCGAGCTCGACCACGTGATCGAACGCGCGGTGCTGATGGCGCGCGCCCCGCAAATCAAGGCGGCGGACCTTGGCCTAACGAGTGGAGGAGGCGAATCAAAGAGCCTGGAAGACATGAGCCTCGAAGAGGTGGAAGCGTTCCTGATCAAAAAAGCGCTCGCGCGCAACAACGGCAATGCGCGCAAAGCGGCGGAAGCGCTTGGCCTGAGCCGGAGCGCGTTTTACCGCCGGCTCCAGCAGTATGGACTCTGATAATTTCAGATTTCACATTTCAGGTTTCAGATTTTCGGCTTGATGCGTCGCGGGCCGAAAGATCGGTATCGGTTTTCGCACCAGGGAAAGTTGACGTGGTTTGTTCTCGGCGCGGTCGGGCCGGCGGTGATTGTGGCGATGTCGATCTTATGGTTCGGCGATTTCAGCGCGAAGGTACAATGGACACTCACGCTCTTCATCGTCGTGGCGGCGGCCGGATTCATCTCCGCGGCGCGCGATCACGTCATTCATCCCTTGCAAACGATGAGCAACCTCCTCGCCGCCTTGCGGGAGGGCGACTATTCAATCCGCGCTCGCGGCGCGCGCGGGGACGATGCGCTCGGCGAAGTGTTGCTCGAGATCAACTCGTTAGGCGAAACGCTCCGGTTGCAGCGGCTTGGCGCATTCGAAGCGACCGCTTTATTGCGCACGATCATGGCCGAGATCGACGTTGCAGTTTTCACGTTCGACCCTGACCGACGACTGCGCCTGGTCAACCGCGCCGGCGAAGACCTGCTCGGCCAACCGATGGACAAGTTGCTGGGACGCACCGCCACCGATCTCGGGCTGGCCCAATGCCTCGAAGCGAGCGAGGACGAGCCGCTGACGCTCTCTTTTCCCGGCGGCGCCGGGCGGTGGGGAATTCGCCGGAGCAGTTTTCGCGAGCACGGATTACCGCATGAGTTGCTCGTGCTCACCGACCTCAGCCGCACCCTGCGCGAGGAAGAACGCCGCGCCTGGCAACGCCTCGTTCGTGTGCTCGGTCACGAAATGAACAACTCGCTCGCCCCGATCAAGTCGCTGGCCGGAAGTTTGGAAACGCTCCTGCGCCGTGAGCCGTTGCCGCCGGATTGGAAAGACGACGCGGAAAGCGGACTAAAATCGATCGAGGCACGGGCCGATTCGCTCAGCCGATTCATGCAAGCGTACACGCGCCTGGCCAAGTTGCCGCCGCCGCAAAAGGAAGATGTTGATCTTGCCGAGCTGGTGCAGCGCGTGGTCAACCTGGAGCCGCGGATGAAAGTCCAGGTGCGGCCCGGCCCGAAGCTGCACCTTCGAGCCGATAAAGCGCAGGTCGAACAAGCCCTCATCAATCTGGTGCACAACGCGGTGGACGCTGCGCTCGAGACCGGAGGCGCCGCGATGATCCGGTGGCGCGAAGCCGGCGATCACGTGGAAGTGCTTGTGCTCGATGAAGGTCCCGGCATTATGAATCCCGGAAATTTGTTCGTGCCATTCTTTACGACCAAACCGGAAGGCTCGGGCATCGGCCTCGCCTTGAGCCGGCAGATTGCCGAAGCGCACAACGGCTCGCTCAGCCTAACGAATCGGCGCGATCGCACCGGCGCGGAAGCGTTGCTCTGTTTGCCGCGCTAACACGCGCAAAATCCGTCCCGAAATCGGGACGGCGTTGTCCCACGAGCGAAGCACTTCGCGGAACGCGCGAAAAAGATCGATAACTTTTAGTCGCTGAACACGAGCGACTTGTGACTTTGTTTTGGCGCGTGGCACGGGCGTTGCAATAGGGCGTGTCACACAAAAAAAATTTGAATCCAGTGAGCGCGCCCAGTGCCTCTCACTGGAGGAGATGAAAGAAAGAACAAACATGAAAGCATCCCCAATCACACAGACGAACGCGCGGAAATTCCCGCTCGTCGATTATCACTACCAGGCGCCGACCCTGAGCGGTTCGAGCGCGCCGTGCATCAAGACTTCGAACTCGTTGCGCGACATCAGCCGCGACTTTTTCGACGCCGAGGCGAAGCGCGACTTCCTGAGCGAAGCCGCGATTTTCAGCACGCTTGTCGCGATGCTGATCGTGCCGGTGGTGACCGGCGCATCGGCAGTCCTCGAATTATTCCGCACCCTGCCGCTGTTTTGATCGAGTTGTGACTTCAACCCCACACCCACAGAACGTAGAATCGACCATTGTGAGGCCCGCCGGCTTTACGCCCGACCTTTCATCGATGGACAAGCCGCGCGAAGGCGTTGCGGCAAAGAAGCGCAAACGCCGCATTCTCATCATCGCTGGCGGCGTGGTAGCCCTGTTGCTCGCGACGTTCGCCTTGTCGCGACTGAAACCGGCGGCACCGACGGTGGAGCGCTCGAGCGTCTGGATCGACACGGTTAAACGCGGCCCGATGGTGCGACAGGTGCGCGGCCTTGGCACGCTCGTGCCGGAAGACATCCGCTGGATCCCGGCGAACACGGAAGGGCGCGTTGAGAAAATTTTGATCTGGCCGGGAACAAAAGTGGAACCGGACAGCGTCATTCTAGAGTTGAGCAGTCCCGAACTGGAACAGAGCGCGGGCGAAGCAGTGTCGAAAGCAAAGGCGGCCGAGGCCGAGTTCGCGTCGCGGCGGGCGGATTTTCAGCGCGGCTTTCTCGACCAGGAATCGAAAACTACCACCGCGCACGCTGCCTATGAGCAGGCGAAAATGGAGCGACAGACCAACGATCAACTGGCCAAGAACGGCCTGGTCGCCGACCTCGTTTATAAAACTTCCAAGATCAAAGAAGAGGAGCTGCAAAAAACCGACGAAATCGAGCAGAAACGCCTGGCGTTCGCGCGTGATTCGATTGAGCCGCAGCTCGCCTCGCAACAGGCGGCCCTCGATCAGGCCAATCAGCTCGCGAAATTAAAGATGGACCAGGTCGAAGCGTTGCACGTAAAGGCCGGCATGAGCGGCGTGTTGCAACAGCTGCCGGTGCAGATCGGTCAGCGCGTGAAGATCGGTGACAACCTCGCGCGCGTGGCCGATCCGTCGAAGCTCAAGGCGCAGGTCAAAATCGCCGAGACACAAGCCAAAGATATTCAGCCCAAGCAGCAGGCCACGATCGACACCCGCAACGGTGTCGTGAAAGGCCACGTCACCCGCGTCGACCCCGCCGTCGAGCAGGGCACGGTGACTGTCGATGTTGCATTTGATGAAGCGCTGCCGAAAGGCGCGCGTCCGGACCTGAGCGTGGACGGGACGATCGAGCTCGAGCGTCTCGACAACGTTGTCTTTGTCGGCCGACCGGCGTTTGGCCAGGAGAACAACACCGTGAGCATGTTCAAGCTCGTGCCCGGCAGCAGCGAAGCGTTGCGCACGCCGGTGAAGCTCGGCAAAAGCTCAGTTAACACCATCGAGATCGTCGGCGGCCTCAATCCCGGCGACCAGGTCATCCTTTCCGATACGAGCGCGTGGGACTCCCACGATCGAATTCGCCTTAACTAAAACCCAATATGCCAACCACCACAGCTAATCCTCAATCATCCACCCAAACTTCCGGCAACGGTTCCAGTCCATTGATCCGGCTCAACGGCGTCACGAAAGTGTTCCTAACGGACGAAGTAGAGACGCACGCGCTCTCCGGAATTCACCTCGACATCCGCGACGGCGAATACATCTCAATCGCCGGCCCGTCGGGCTGCGGCAAATCAACCTTGTTGTCGATCTTAGGGCTACTCGACACGCCGAGCGGCGGCAGTTACGCGCTCAAGGGCGACGAAGTCGCGAACCTCTCCTTCGCGGAGCGCGCCCGGATCCGCAACCGCGAGATCGGGTTTATTTTCCAAAGCTTCAACCTCATCGGCGACCTGACCGTTTACGAAAACGTCGAGCTACCGCTGACCTATCGCGGCTTGAGCTCAGGCGAGCGGAAGGAGCTCGTTACCCAGGCGCTCGAGCGTGTGGGCATGGCGCACCGCGCGAAACATCTGCCGAGTCAGCTCTCGGGCGGCCAGCAGCAGCGCGTCGCGGTGGCGCGCGCGCTCGCGGGACGTCCGGCCATTCTGCTCGCGGACGAGCCGACGGGTAACCTCGACTCGCGCAACGGCGAAGCGGTGATGAATTTGCTCAAGGAATTGCACGACGGCGGCGCGACCATCTGCATGGTGACGCACGACGAGCGTTTCGCGAAGCACGCAGACCGGACGGTGCACCTGTTCGACGGACGCGTGGTGGAGGACAGCCGAATCGCGGCCTAAAGGCAACCTGGAGAGCTCGAATGCGAGCGGCGATCATCATCTGGCTGCTGATGCTGGCGCTCGCACTTCTGTAAGCGCGACGTATGCTGCGCGACTTACGATTCGCGGTGCGAATGCTGGCAAAGACCCCGGCGTTCAGCGTCATCGCGGTCCTGGCGCTCGCAATCGGGGTCGGCGCGTCGACGACGACTTTCTCGGCGATTAACGCGCTGCTCTTACGTCCCTGGCCATACATCAAGAGCCAGGACCGGCTTCTCTTTGTCAGCGAATACATCCCGAAGCTTTCCAAGCAGGCGAACGGCGTCGCCTACCCCGATTACGTCGATTTTAAACGCGACGCGACAAAGACTCTCGACGGGCTCGGAATCTCGAACACGGCGACAATGATCGTGAGCGGCGGCGAACGGCCGGACCGTTATCTTGGAGCGCTCGTTTCGGCCGACGCGTTCACGATCCTCGGGGTCGAGCCGATCCTCGGCCGCAACTTCCGGCCGGACGAAGATCAACCGAATGCGGAACCGGTCGCGCTACTCGGCTACGACGTGTGGAAGAACCATTTCGGCTCGGACCCCACGACCATCGGCCGCGTCGTCACCATTAACGGCAAGCGCGTAACGGTGATTGGCGTCATGCCGAAAGGCTGGCGTTTTCCAGAGAAATCCGACGTCTGGATGCCGCTGCAGACCAACGAAAAGGACGACCCGCGCGGGAATTTTAACTTCGACTGCTTCGCGCGAATGAAACCGGGCGTCACAATCGAACAGGTGCGCGCCGAGCTCGACGGTGTGGCGGCGCGGCTGGCGGCGCAATATCCGCAAACCAACAACGGCTTCCTCGCTTATGTTCGCTCGTTCCGCGAAGAAACTGTCTCCAACGCGAAGACGCTGACGGTGCTGTTGATGGGGGCAGTCTTGTTTGTGCACGTGATCGCTTGCGCGAACGTGGCAAACCTTCTTCTGGCGCGCGCGGCCTCGCGCGAGCGCGAGATTGCCGTGCGCATCGCGCTCGGTGCCGGACGCAGCGTGATTGTGCGACAGCTCCTCGCCGAAAGTCTGGTGCTCGGTCTGTTCGGCAGCGCCGTCGGTTTGCTGTTCTCCTTTTGGGGTGTCGATCTTATGACTTCGGCAATTCCGGTCGAAATGCCCTACTGGCTGCATTTTGATTTCGACTGGCGGATATTCAGCTTCACGCTCGCGCTCGGGGTCGGCTCGGCCGTGCTCTTTGGACTGTTTCCTTCATTGCAAGCCTCGCGCCTCCATCTGGTCGAGGCGATCAAGGAAGGCGGACGCGGGAGCGCGGGTGGGCACAGAAGTCAGCGGATACGCAATGGCCTCATCGTGGCGGAGGTCGCGCTGGCGCTCGTGTTGTTGATCGGTGCGGGGTTGATGCTGCGCAGCTTCATCAAGCTGCAAAACGCCAACATCGGCGTCGATCCGTCGAACACGTTGACCTTCCGCATCGGTCTGCCGGCGACGCAGTACAAGCCGGAGGACGCGGCCCGCTTTTTTACACGGTTGATGCCTGCGCTCGCGGCTGTTCCCGGCGTGGCGGCGGCGGGCGCAACCAGCTCGCTGCCCGCAGCCGGCAATGTCGGCAACAGCGCAGTGCGCCTGGAAGGCGAGCCCGTGCCGGAGCAGATGCAAAACTCCCGGCAGGCACACACTCTCGCGATCACTCCGGGTCTGCTGCAAACCGCACGTATCACCTTGCGACGCGGGCGCGATTTCACTGATGCCGACACGAAAGATTCGCAGCGCGTCGCGCTGATCGACGAGCACGCGGCCCAGCAATGGTTCCCAAAGGTCGATCCCATCGGCCGCCAGCTCGAAGTAATTGAGAAGCTCGGTCAGGAGCCGAAGTGGGCGACGATCATCGGCGTGGTCGGTAATGTCGCATACGAGCGCCTCGCGGTGGAGCGCGGCCGACCGTGCGTGTACACGGCGGAATCGCAGCAGGCGTCGTCGTTTATGTCCGTGATGCTGCGCACGCGCGGCGACCCGCATCGGTTCATCAACGCCGCACGCGAAACGATTCTCTCAGTCAACAAAGATGTTCCGATCTACAACGTGCGGACGATGGAGGAAGTGTTCGCCGAGTCGTTCTGGGAGCGGCGCTTTTTCGGGTCGCTCTTTACGGTGTTCGCCGCGCTCGCGCTGTTACTCGCTGCGATCGGTCTTTACGGCGTGATGGCTTACTCGGTGCGACAACGCACCCAGGAGATCGGCGTGCGCATGGCGTTAGGTGCGCAAACCGCCGACGTCTTACGACTGATCACCGGTCATGGTCTGCGACTCGTCACGGTCGGTCTCGGCATCGGCGCGGTCGCGGCGTTTTTCCTGACCAAATTGCTCGAGGGAAATTTACCGGGCGTCTCAGTGCACGACCCGCTCAGCTTCGGCCTCGTCGCTTTCGTCCTGCTCATCGTCGGTTGCATTGCCTGTTACTTCCCGGCGCGCACCGCGGCGCAGCTCAACCCGGTCGAAGCGCTTCACTACGAGTAGGAGGGCAAGATCGACATGCTAAACGACATCCAAGTGGCATTGCGGGGCTGGCGACCGGCTCGCCGCCTAGCGTCAGGATCGACATCTTATGCTGGGTGAACTGAGATTCGCGGCGCGGATGCTGGTCAAGACACCGGCCTTTACGATCGTCGCGGTGCTTGCGCTCGCCTTGGGGATTGGCGCTTCGACGACCGTCTTCTCAACCGTTAACGCAGTGCTCATTAAGCCCTGGCCCTACATGCAGGACCAGGAGCGGGTGGTTTACTTTTCGCAATACTTCACCAAACAGGCCGACCAGGACGCCGGTCTTTCGTATCCCGATTTCGTCGAGTTCCGCGAACAAGCAAAAAGCTTTGTCGGCATGGCGGCGTGCGAAGACGTCACGTTCATCCTGACCGGTGGCGAACAACCGGACCGTTATCTCGGCTCGTTTATTTCGGCCGAAGCCTTCTCGTTCCTCGGGGTCAAACCGATACTTGGACGGATATTCCGCCCGGAGGAGGACCAGTTGAACGCCGCACCGGTGGCGTTGCTCGGCTACGACGTGTGGCGAAATCATTTCGGCCGCGATCGTAACGTTCTCGGCAAAGTCGTTACGCTCAACGGCAAACGTGCGACCATCATCGGCGTTATGCCGCCCGGGTGGCGGTTCCCCGCCCGGTCCGACATCTGGATGCCGCTGGCGATGGATCCGACCGAACATCCGCGCGGCAATTTCTTTCTGCTCGGTGTCGCCAAGTTGAAGCGCGGCGTTTCCATCAGCCAGGCGCGCGCCGAGATGCAGACGATTGCGGCGGGCATTGCCGCCGAACACCCCGAGACCAACACCGGCGCGTCGGTGCGCGTCAAAACTTTGCGCGATGAAATGACCAAGGACGCGCGGCTGCTCACGCTGCTTTTGATGGGCGCGGTGCTGTTTGTCCATCTGATCGCCTGTTCGAACGTGGCCAATCTACTGCTCGCCCGCGCCGCGACGCGCGCGCGCGAGATCGGGATCCGCCTGGCGCTGGGCGCGAGTCGCCCCGCAATTATCCGGCAATTGCTCGGCGAAAGTTTGTTGCTCGGCATCGTTGGTAGCGGGCTCGGTCTCATCGTCGCCGTCTGGGGAGTCGATCTAATGGTCAAGGCGATCCCGGAAGACCTGCCTTACTTCATCAGTTTCGATTTCGACTGGCGCATGTTTGCCTTCGCGCTCCTGCTGGGGCTGGGCTCGGCCGTTGCGTTCGGACTTTTCCCGTCCCTGCAAGCGTCGCGTCCGCAGTTGCTCGACACGTTGAAAGAAGGCGGCCGCGCGGGAATGGGCGGTGCGAAAGGTCAGCGCGTGCGCAATGGCCTGGTCGTCGCGGAAGTTGCGCTCGCGCTCATCCTGCTGCTCGGCGCCGGTTTGATGGTGCGCGGTTTTCTGGCCACTCAGGCAATCCCGATCGGCGTCGATCCATCGAACACGCTCACGTTTCGCGTCGGGCTGCCGCCATCGCAATTTAAAGCGGAAGAGGCCGGGCGCTTTTTCACCGCGCTGATGCCGCGCCTGCAAAACATTTCCGGGGTCGAATCAGCCGGCGCGACCGCTTCGCTGCCCGCGGCCGGCAACATCGGGACTGGCACGATGG
>Ga0081539_10005382_pt1 | contig 13100 bp, 11 predicted proteins | sample TabmetS4T2R2_FD_71023 | JGI IMG/M metagenome (GOLD analysis project Ga0081539, IMG submission 71023) | Tabebuia heterophylla rhizosphere microbial communities from the University of Puerto Rico - S4T2R2 | ecosystem: Host-associated > Plants > Roots > Rhizosphere ...
CGGGCGTCAAACGAAAGGGGGGTTCCCCTCTCCCCAAAGGGAGCGGGGTGTCGTTGCCGGGGGCGGCCCCCCCCCCCCCCCCCCCGCGACCCGCGAGGTAGAAGAACGACTCATGGCAAGCGTCACCATCAAGGGACTCGCGAAGCGCTTCGGCGGCAAGGTCCCTGCGACGGCGATCGACGATCTCGAGCTCGACGTGCAGGAGGGCGAGTTCCTCGTCCTGCTGGGCCCGAGCGGGTGCGGGAAGACGACGACTCTCCGGTGCATCGCAGGGCTCGAGACCGCCGACGACGGCGTGATCGCCTTCGGCGACCGGGTCGTCTTCGACGCGTCGGGGCATGTCGACGTCGCCCCGAACAAGCGCAACATCGGGATGGTCTTCCAGGCGTACGCGCTGTGGCCGCACATGACCGTCCGGAAGAACATCGGCTACCCGCTCCGAGCGCGGCGTGTCGACCGGGAGACGGCCCGCACGTGGATCGAGGACGTCGCAGCGCTCGTCGACTGCGCCGGCCTCCTCGACCGGTATCCCTCTCAGCTCTCGGGCGGCCAGCAGCAACGCGTCGCGCTGGCCCGCGGTCTCGTCGCTCGGCCGCACCTCGTGCTCTTCGACGAGCCGCTCTCGAACCTCGACGCTCGGCTCCGAGACCAGGTTCGCAGCCAGATCCACGAGCTGCATCAGCGGCTCGGGTTCACCGCCGTGTACGTCACGCATGATCAGGTCGAGGCGCTCGCCCTCGGTGACCGGCTGGCGATCATGCGCGACGGGCGCATCGAGCAGCTCGATACGCCCGAGGAGGTGTTCGAGCAGCCGGCGACGGAGTACGTCGCCGGCTTCATCGGTATGGGCAATCGGCTCGAGCTCCAGCGGCGGGACGGTCTGTGGACGCACGGCGACGTGCGCCTCGACGGGGACGTGCCGGGCGCAAGCGCCCTCGGCGCGCAGGTCACCATCCGCGCGCGAGCGGAAGACCTCCATCTCGCACCACCGTCAGACGGCGCTCCCCCAGGCTCGCTCGCCTTCCCGGCCGTCATCGTCGACTCCGAATTCGGGGGGCGATCGATGGACATCGTCGCGACGGTCGGCGGGACGCGGGTGCGGAGCAAGCTCGCGGCCGGCGAGCGAGGCGGATGGGCGAGAACGCTGACGCCCGGACAGGAGGTGCTCGGCATCTTCCGCACGGGAGACGTGACGCTCTTCGATGCAGACGGGCGCCGAATCGCGACCGCGACTGGCGCGCCTGCACCGGGTGCGCTCGTGAGCGCCTGAGGTGGTGGGCAACGCCGAAGCCGTCGCCCGGCCGCGGCCCGTCCTCCTTCCGCGCGTCGAGCGGCTCGCGCCTCGTCTCGGCCTCCTGCTCTTCGTCGCCGCTCTTGGGTACCTGACGGTCGTCCCGCTCGTCCGGCTGCAGATTCTCGCGTTCGAGCACGGCGCCCGGGCCTACGACACGGCGTTCAGCCGGTCGAGCATCTGGGAGTCGGTCTTGACGACAGTCGAGCTGGCGCTCGGCTCGCTCGCGATCGCGCTCGTGCTCGGAACCGCGCTCGCCTGGGCGGCGAGTACGCTGCCGCCGCGCCTGCGCCTGCTGCGGATCCTCCCCATCCTGCCCATCGTCGTCCCGGCCGTCGCAAGCGTCCTCGGGTGGTCGTTCCTCTTCTCGCCGGGCCCCGGCTACCTCAACGCGCTCCTGCGACACCTGCCGTGGTGGAGCGACCGATTGGAGGGCCCGGTCGACATCTACACCGTCCCGTGGATCGTGATCATCACCGGGCTCGGGCTCACCGCGTTCGTCTACCTGTTCGTCAGCGCCGGCTTCGAGGGCATCAACGCGGAGTTGCTCGAGTCCGCCCAGGTCGCGGGCTCGTCCTCTACCGGCGTGTTCTTCCGCGTCACGCTCCCGCTCCTGCGCCCCAGCCTGGTCTACGGGAGCGGGGTCGCGCTGCTCCTCGGGCTCGGACAGTTCACGGCGCCCCTACTCCTCGGCTCGAACCGCAACATCTCCGTGCTCACCACCGACATGTACCGCGCAACACAGCAGAGCCCGCCGCAGTACGACATCGCGGCCGCGGTCGGCTCGCCCCTCCTGCTGTTCGGAATCGCCGTGCTGATCTTCAACAAGGTCTCGCTCGGGAACCAGTCGCGTTTCGTCACCCACGGGGGCAAGGGCTTCCGACCGATTACGAGGGGCTCGAAGCTCGGCGCGTCGGCGCTCGTGCTCTACGGGATCGTCGCGACCCTGCTCCCGATCATCGGTCTCGTCCTCGTGGGGCTCTCGCGCTTCTGGTCTGGCGACATCGACGTGGGCCAGTTCACGCTCGCCAACTTCGACACGATCATCCACGACAAGGCGATCGTCGCCGGGATCCGAACGAGCGTCGTCACGTCGCTGATCGCCGTGGCGATCACGATGCCGCTCGGGTACGCCTGCGCGTCCGTGCTCCGGAACGGGCACAAGCATCGGATCCTCGGGCCAATCCTCGACGTCATCGTCGCGATGCCGCTCAGCATCCCCGCCGTCATCTTCGGCGTCGGCTTTCTCCTCACGTACACGTCCCGGCCCTTCGTCCTCTACGGGACGAAGTGGGTGATGATCCTCGTGTACGTCACGATCATGCTGCCCTTCGCGACGCGCATGCAGCTCGCGGGCATGATCTCGCTCGGTGACGCGTACCGAGAGGCCTCGCGCGTCTCGGGAGCCGGCGTCGTCCGGACGAACCTCGTCGTCATCGCGCCGCTCATGCGCGCCACCTTCGGCGGCGCTGCCGCGCTGATGTTCATACTCCTCGCGAACGAGTTCGCGGCCTCGCTGCTCGTCCGAGCCTCGACGGTCCAGGTCATGGGCACGGTGCTCTACGACTACTACGGCAGCGGGCTGTACCCGCAGGTCGCGTGCCTCGCGCTCGTGATGATCGGCGTCACGGGAGCCGGTGTCCTGGTCGCGATCGCCGTCAGCGGCTCCGACATCTTCCGGAAGCTGTGACGACCGAGGTCAGCCAGCTGGGCTATGTCGTCGACGACGTCGACGACGCCGTTCGCTTCTGGGTCGACGTCCTCGGCATCGCGCCGTTCTTCGTCTACCGCGACATCACCCTCGCGGAGTGCCTCGTCCACGGCGAGCCGGTGGACGTCACGCTCAGCGTCGCATTCGCACAGGCGGGCAAGCTGCAGATCGAGCTGATCCAGGAGCTGAGCGACACACCGTCGGCCTACACCGGAAGCGCGCGCGGTGAGCCTCACCACGTCGCGATCTGGACACGCGACTACGACCGTGACGTGGACAACTTTCGCGCGCGAGGGCTCGTCGACCTCATGTGGGGCAGCGCCAGCGGCAGGCCCGGAGAGCGGTTCGTGTACTTCGCCTCCGCCGGGCCAGGCCCGCTCGTCGAGGTCGTCGAGGTGCTCGACGCGAAGGCCGCGATGTACGGCGCCATCGCCGACGCGGCGCGCGACTACGACGGCACGGCGCCGATACGCGAGGCGTCGCTCAGCCGCTAGGACCGGCCGCCGATCGGCGCTCGACGGTGCGCGGAACGCTGCTCTCCGTGTCGACAAGGAGAAGGTGGCGGATCGAGGTCTCTCCGCCCACACCTGGGACCGCGAGTCGGTCGGGATCCGGCTCAGGCGAGAGCGACCGTGACCGGCTCGCAGGCCTCTGGTTAGATTGCGCGCCGGACCGACTCGAGCGCAGTCGGCGTCTTTGCGGCGAGGATCGCGTCCGCAGCCGCACGACCCTCGGCGATCGCGTGCGCGACGCGGCGCGGCACGACGGCATCGCCGATCAGCTGCACCCGCGCGTTGGACGGCAGCTCGAAGCCGGGCACGACCGGGCGGCGCTCGCCGACGAAGACGACGAGGTCGGCCGGGAGCCGCTCCTCCTGGCCCGAGTAACGATGACGCACGAGCAGCTCGCCGTCCTCGACCGCGACGGGCGAGACGAACGACCGCGCCTCGAGGCGTGCGCTCGCGAGGCGCCACTGCAGCTGCGTTCGCGCCTCGGCTGGAATCCCGCCGGCGAACGTGCCCGAGGGCGTCAGCACGGTGACGGCCGCGCCCGCCGAGATCGCGACCTCGACTGCGCTGACACACGGCCACCAGCCGAACCCGTCGTCGACGACGACCACGCGCTCGGCGTCGTCGACGCCGTCGGCGATCACGTCGGAGCTGCGCCGCGCTCGGCCGGTGCCGTCGATCGAGGGCAGCGTCTCCTCAGCACCCGTGGCGAGGACGACCTCGCCGAAGCCGTCCAGTTCAGTCGCGTCGGACCGGACGCGGACCTCGACGCCGGCAGCCTCGATGCCGGCGAGATAGAAGTCGACGATCCGCCGCCAGCCGGCGCGATGCGGCGCTCGGGCTGCCGCTGCGACGCTGCCGCCGAGCTCGGCTGCAGTCTCGAGCAACGTCACGGGGCGCCCGGCCCGCGCAAGCGTGAGCGCGCACTCGAGGCCCGCGACGCCGCCGCCGACGACCGCGACGTCGCCGCCGCCGCCGTCCCGGACCACGACCGGCGCTGCGCGCCGCCGCGGCTCACCGGGCAGCGCGAGGTGGGGGTTGACGGTGCAGAGCAGCACCGGGTCGAACAGCCGGCAGTCCTCGTTGCAGCTCACGCACGGCCGGATGTCGTGCGTGCGCCCCTCGAGCAGCTTGCGGGGAAACTCGGGGTCGGCGATCAGCGGTCGGGCGAAGCCGACCAGGTCCGCCCCCTCGTCGAGCGCGAGATCGACCTGCTCACGGGTACGGAACGCCTGCCCGACGAGCAGCGGGACGCGTGCGGCGGACCGCAGCGGGCCGAGCTCGCCGAGCAGCGGCGGCACCTCGGTCGCCATGTCGCGGACGTACTCCCCGCGCGGGCCAACGGTGAGGCTTATCCAGTCGACGCGGTCGTCGAGCGCGGAGGCGATCTCCGCCAGCGCGGCAAGGTCGAGGCCGGGCTCGAGCGAGAGGCGCACGCCGACCGCGAGCTGCGAGCCGAGCGCCCGAACACCGGCCACGATCTCGTCCAGCATGCGCATCCGCCCACGAAGGTCGCCGCCGTAGTCGTCGTCGCGCAGGTTCGTCTCGGGCGAGAGGAACTGGGCGACGAGGTAGCCGTGCGCCGCGTGCACTTCGACGCCGTCGTAGCCCGCCTCCGCGACGTTGCGCGTCGACCGGACGAACGCCTCGATGACGCCCTGCACCTCTCCACGGGTAAGCGAGCGCGGAGCCGTTGGCTCCCGAGGCGAGCGGACCGGCGACGGCCCCACCGGCGCGTACCAGCCCGGAGCACCCAATGTCTCGCGACCGAGGTGGACGAGCTGCTGCACCGGGACGGCGCCGCCGGCGCGGATTGCCTCCGCTCGCGCGCCCAGCCCCTGGATCGCCGCCTCGCGGTAGGCCTCGACAACGTTGCCGCCGCGGTATCCGGACTCGGGCGCGACGACCGTCCCGCCGATCGTCGCCATCGCCACACCGCCCCGGGCTACGCGGCCCCAGTACCCCTCGTCGCCGCGGAGCGGAAGCCCGTCGCGAACGAGGCCGGAGCCGTGCGGCAGCCCCACGAGCCGGTGACGGAGCGTCAGCGAACCGACCTGCAGCGGCTCACCCGCGGCGGCCATCACTGCAGCGCCGCGGCGAAGACCGTACCCGTCTCGAGCAGGCCCTCGGTGCGTCGCCGGATCAGGTCGTCGTACTCCGGGTGCGTGAGGATCCAAAAGCGTCCCGTGCGGATGCCGTCCACGACCGCGCCTGCGACCTCGGACGGGTGCATTCGCTCGACGCCGTCGAGCGTCATCGGATCAGGCCCCGTGTTCGGGCGCAGCCGCGCGCTGTTCTCCCGGAGCGAGGTGAGCACCGGGCCCGGGCAGAGCACCGAGACGCCGATTGGCACGTCGTTCGCGAGCAGATCGTGGGCGAGCCCCTCGGAGAGGCCGACCACGGCGAACTTCCCACACGTGTAGGGCGCGATCCCCGGAAACGCGATGAGACCGCCGATCGACGCCGTGTTCACCACGTGTCCGCTCTCGCCGCTCGCGATCATGCGCGGCAGGAATGCGTGCACGCCGTGGATCACGCCGCCGAGGTTCACTCCGAGCAGCCATTCCCACTCGGCCGGCGTCGCCTCCCAGACGCGCCGCTCGAGCTGCACACCGGCGTTGTTGCAGAGGACGTGGACAGCGCCGAAGCGCTCGAAGGAGCGCGCCGCCAGCTCGTCCGTCGCTTCCCAGCTTCTGACGTCGACGGGCAGGGCGAGCACGTCGGCGTCCACGCGTGCTGCCGCCTCGTCGAGCGCCGTCGCCTCGACGTCCGCCATCACGACGCGCATCCCCTCGGCGGCAAAACGCTCGCAGAGCGCGAAGCCGATACCGCTCGCCGCACCCGTGACGACCGCGACCTTGCCGTCCAGATCGTGAAGGCGGCGGCCCACGATCAGCGGCGGCCGGCCGTCGTCCCGCCGTCGACGACGTGCTCCGCGCCCGTCGTGAAGCTCGATTCGTCGGACGCGAGATAGACGATCAGGTTGGCGACCTCGACGGGCTCGCCGAGCCGCCCGAGCGGCGCCTCGCCGCTCGTCTTCGACGGATCGACCGACGCGCTCATCGGAGTGCGAATCACGCCCGGGTGCACGGAGTTCACGCGGATGCCGTCGCGCGCCAGGTCGACCGCGGCGGACTTGGTCATCCCGCGGACGGCCCACTTCGAGGCGGTGTAGCCGATCGAGTACGGATTGCCGACCAGGCCGGCGACGGACGAGACGTTGACGATCGAGCCCCCGCCCCGCGCCCGCATCGAGGGAACGACCGTGCGCATGCCGAGGAAGACCCCGACCGTGTTGACGTCGAGCAGACGCCGGAAGCTCGCCTCGTCCATCTCGCCGACCCCGCCGAGCTCGACGATCCCGGCGTTGTTGACGAGCACGTCGAGCCCGCCGCTGCGGTCGACGGCTCCGACCCAGGCGGATTCGTCGCGTACGTCGAGCCCCTCGAACTGCGCACCGAGCTCCTCGGCAAGCCGGCGTCCTGTCTCCTCCGCCACGTCCGCGAGGACGACTTCGGCCCCCTCCTCGACGAATCGCCGGGCCGTCGCGGCACCGATGCCGGACGCTGCGCCCGTCACCAGCGCGCGCTTGCGGTCCAGCCGACCCATCGCCTCAATACTAACCTGACTTCAACTCAATCTCAAGAACGACCGGTCGTCGAGGCGAACCGCCGGAGCGCGCCTGTCAAAGGGTGCCCCGGTGTCGGCTTACGAGCCCGTCGCTACGCGCTCGTCGGTGAGCTTCGGCTCGCAGCCGAGGACGGCCAGCTGGCGGTCGATGAAGAACTTCCGGACGTCGGCGAGCTCGAGCGTCCCGCCGGGGTGGTACCAGTGCCAGACGCTGTTGTACAGGCCGGTCACCGCCCGGCAGAGCAACTTCGGGTCGTTCTCGGGAATCAGGCCCTGCTCCATGCCGCGTGCCAGGAACGTCCCCCATGCGAACTCGAGGTCGCGCATGCGGGTCCGCGCGTTCGAGCGAGCGGCCTCTTCCCGCGGCAGGCTCCGCGGGATCGAGGCGAGGCCCTGCTCCGCCACCAGCACGCGGAGCCGCAGGATGTCCTGCTCGGTGAGGTCGTACAGGTCGTCCAGCACGGCGAGAAGCGCCTCGTTCCAGTCCTCCTGCTCCGAGGTGATGCGATTGAAGCGCTCTTCGAAGTCGGCCAGGGCCTGGGCCACGATCTCGAACAGGCAATGCTGCTTCGACTCGAAGTAGTGGTAGAGCGCCGTCGAACCGATCCCGACAGCCGCCGCGACATCTGCCCACTTCGTGTCGGGATACCCGTTGCGCCCGAAGTACTCCGTCGCAACTTCGAGGATCTGCTCCCGCTTCACGCCCGGCTTCAGCCGCGGCGAGCCGCGGCGCCCGGTGACGCTGGGCCGCGTCTCCCGGTTCACGTTTGACATCGACACACGTTCGACCGCATCGCTCGTGATCCTACCTTGGCGTCCGGCGGATACGACTTCAGTCCATCGGGCCGATCCGGCATGGTTCCTGGCCTCGCGAGGCTCGGGCACGACAACTTCAGTTCACGTCCCCAACGTTGCCGGGGAGCTCGAGGGCGTCACCGGCCAGGCCGGCCAGTCGGGCCACCGCTGGACGAAGCGAGCCGGCGTCCGATCCGTTCGCCGGATCGTTGAGCCAGCGACGGTACACCCCTTCGACGATGATCGCGATCTTCCAGTAGGCGAAAGCGACCCAGAACCCGAGCGGCGTGAGATCTCGGCCGGAGGCGTCCGCGTACGTCGCCGCGAGCTCTGAGGGTGTCGGAAAGCCGGGCAACTCCGTCACCGGCTCACGAAAGAGCGCGTCGAAGCCGGTCGCCGCGGCTCCGAGCTCGTTCCAGTACGCGATCATCACGCCGACGTCGGCGAGCGGGTCGCCCACGGTACAGAGCTCCCAGTCGAGCACGGCTCGTACCGTTCCGTCCGGGCCGAAGATCGCGTTGTTGAGGTGATAGTCGCCATGGACGAGCGCCGTCTCGCGCTCGGGCGGCATGCGCGTCGCCAGCTCCTCGGCGACCTCGTCGATCAGCGGCAGCTCCTCCGTCTTCGAGGCGTCCCACTGCCGTGTCCATCGTCGCAACTGTCTCGAGGCCAGGCTCTCCGGCCGCCTCAGGTCGCCGAGCCCGGCTCGGTCCAGGTCGACGGAGTGCAGCGCGACGAGCGTGGTCGCCATGGCACGGCCGGCGGTCGCCCGCTCACCCGCGCTGAGGCGCGCCGCGGTCGACACACGGTTGAGAATCAACCCGTCGACGTGCTCCATCACGTAGAACGGCGCGCCCGTCACCTGGGGGTCTTCGCACAGGGCGAGCGTGCGCGGGACACGCCCACCCGCGCGGGAAAGGCCTGTCAGGATGCGATGCTCGCGCGCGACGTCGTGGGCCGACTGCAGGATCTCGCCGAGCGGCGGCCGACGGACGACGACCACCGCGCCGGATGCCGCGTCGACCCGGTAGGTCAGGTTCGACTGTCCCTCCCCCACGCGCCGGAAGCGGAGCGGAGGCTCCAGCTTCGGTAACCGCTCCACCAGCCAGTCGGTCACGGCGGGCACGTCGATCCCGGGTGATGACTCGAGCGCACTACTCCCGTGTGGGGCGTCCACGCTCATCGGATGGTCCAGCCGCCGTCGACGGTGATCACCTGTCCCGTGCAGTAGGACGATGCATCGGACGCGAGGAACAGGAGCACGCCGTCGAGCTCGTCGATCCGCCCGACTCGACCCATCGGGCATTGGCGCTCGAGCCAGCGCGTCGTGCGCTCGTCCTCGAGCAGCCCTGCCGTCATCTCGCTCGGAAACCATCCTGGCGCGATCGCATTGACGCGGACGCCGTCGCGCGCCCACTGCACCGCGAGCTCGCGCGTCAGCCCGTTGACCGCGCTCTTCGAGGCGACGTAGCCCGCTTCGGGGACGGGTGACGATGCAACCAGGCTGAACATGGAGCTGACGTTGACCACCGAGCCCGAGCCCCGTTGCCGCATGTGCGCCCCGACCGCTTGCGACAGCCCGAACAGCGCCTCGATGTTGACGCGCAGCACCGAGCGAAACGCGTCGAGCGTCGCCTGACGCTCCGGTCCGCCGGACGACACGCCGGCGTTGTTGACGCAGACGTCAACGCGACCGAACCGCTCGAGAGTCGTCTCCACGAGCACGGCTCGATCTGCGGCATCGGTGACGTCGCAGCGGAGCGGATGGATCCTCTGAGTCGTCGCGGCGACCTCCTCCAGCCGTTCGAGGCGCCGCCCACACGCGACGACGTTCGCACCCGCGTCGGCAAGCACGATCGCGAAGCGGGCACCGAGCCCGCTCGAGGCTCCTGTCACGATCGCTACCCGCTCCGAGAGCGGTCCGACGGCTCCCGCCGTGACGGGAATGTCGTTGTTCTGCGACGCCGCGGCCGTGGACAACCTCATCGGCGTCGTGTTAGCATAAAACTTACTTCAGTTCAATACGACTCCACGGGAGAGTCCATGGCGCACGCGGTCGAGACCGAGCCGATTCAGTACGAGCTGGACGGGCACATCGCCCGCATCTGGCTGAACCGGCCTCACAAGCGCAATTCGGTGAGCCAGCAGCTGCTCCACGAGCTCGACGAAGCGGTCAAGCGTGCGGAGGCGGACCAGGACGTGCGAGTGATGGTGTTCCGTGGACGGGAGGGCACGTTCTGCTCGGGCTTCGACCTCGACGAGCTCCAGGGCGACTTCATAGGCCGGTCCTCGGCCTGGGAGATCGCACAGCGCTCCGCCCGCATCTGCGACGGCATCTTCCGATCTCCGAAGCCGTCGGTGGCGGTCCTGGAAGGTCACACCACTGCAGGCGGCTTCGAGATCATGATCAACTGCGATTTTGCGATCGCGGCCGAAGACGCCTTGATCGGCGACTTCCACATGCGTCGCGCCCTGTTCGGCGGGGCCGGCCCGATCTACCGGCTCCCGCGGATCCTCGGCGAGCGCCGGGCGAAGGAGCTCATGCTCACCGGCAAGCTGCTCACGGGCCGCGAGGCGAAGGAATGGGGCCTCGTGAACGACTGCGCCCCGCTCGAGGAGCTCGACGCCTGCGTCGACCGCTTCGTCGCCGAGCTCGCCGACAAGAGCCCGTTCCAGATGTCCGTCACGAAGATGGCGCTCAACCGGAGCCTCGACTCGGACACGGAGACGCTGATGGTGCTCGAACGCCTCGCAGTCGGTGTCACGCTCAACTCGAACGACGCGGCCGAAGGCGTCGCTGCGTTTCTCGAGAAGCGCGACCCCGTCTGGACGGGCACCTAGCGGCGCTTCACGTCACGCCGACGGTCGAAACGGCCGACGGTGGGACGCTGACATCGATCCCCGGGCGTCGCTCAGGACCGGTCGCGGCGGCCGTCGAAGATGCTGCGGCCCGCTGCCTGGTCGCCACCGCCCGCGAGGCTCCACTGGGCACCACCGTCGACGGCGAGCACCGATCCGGTCGTGAAGCTCGAGGCGTCGCTCGCGAAGTACAGGACGGCGGCGGACAGCTCGTCCGGTGCGCCTGCCCGCCGCAGCGGAAACGTGCGCGCTCGCTCGGCGAACGCCTCGGCGTCCCAGCCGCGCGCGATATCCGTCCTGAACGGCCCGGCCATCACCGTGTTCACTCGGACGGCCGGCCCGAACGCGTCGGCGAAGCCCACGGTAAGGGCGTTCAGGCCCGCCTTCGCCGCCGCGTACGGGATGATGTCGTGCGTCGACCGGATGCTGCCGATCGAGCTGATGTTCACGATCGACCCGCTGCCGGCGGCCACCATCCGCTCGCCGGCGAGCGCCGAAAGCCGGAAGGGGCCCTTGAGGTTCACGGCGAGCACCTTGTCCCAGAGCTCCTCCGTGACGCTCGCCGGGCTGGGGTAGGTCGGCGCGATCCCCGCGTTGTTGACGAGCACGTCGATCCGACCCAGCTCCTCGTGCGCAGCGCCCACGAGCCGCTCGCACTCGTCCCAACGGCCCACGTGGCAGGCGAACGCGAGTGCACGGCGACCCAGCCGGCGGACCTCCTCCGCGGCCTCTTCACACGCATCGATCTTTCGGCTCGAGACGACGATGTCCGCGCCCGCAGCGGCAAGCGTTCGCACGATCGACCGGCCGAGGCCGCGTGTCGCCCCTGTGACCACCGCAGTCTTGCCGGTGAGGTCGAAGAGCTCGGACGGCGTTCGCGCGACGGACTCCGATGACAATGCGTGCCGCTCCTTTCGCGGTCAGGCGGCGCCGACCGGTTGTATCGCGCAGAAGACGTGAATGCCGTCGGCGCCGACATCCTCGCTCACGACGCCGCGCTCGACGAGCAGATCGAGGTGACCGACGACCTCCCACACCGCGAGGACGGTCTGCGTCGCGGCCACCTCGTCGTCCCAGAGGCGCCGGGCGACCTCGAAGGCCGTGTCGCAACCGGCCTCGACGAGCGCGACCACCTGTTGCAGTCTGGCCTCGTGGAAAGCGAGGCGGTCCTCGACGAGCCGACGGTGGTCGTGGATCACTGGACCGTGGCCGGTGAGCAGCATCGAGAGCGGCATCTGCGCGGTCTCACGCAGCGCCGCCAGGTACTCGACGAGCGACCGGCGACGACCCCCGCCCGGCTCGCCCGACGGGACGACCTCGGCGCCCGAAGTGATCTCCGCGAGGAGATGGTCACCGACGAGGGCGACGCCGGTCGCGTCGTCGACGAACAGCGTGTCGCTCGTGCTGTGCCCGGGCCGCTCGACGACCCGAAGCGACCGGCCGCCCGCGACGACGACGTCACCGTGGGCGACCATCTGCGTGACCGTGAAGGCCGCGCTGTTCGAGACGATGTGCTCCCAGAACGGCTCCCCCGCCTCGACCAGCGCTCGGGGCACGCCGTGCGCGAGCTGCAGCGAAATGCCGAACGCGCGCTCCTCGGCGGCACGGGCCGGATACTCGCGCCCCCACGCCGCGGTGGCCGAGGACGCGGCAACCGCCGCACCCGACCGCTCTGCGATCCGGCCGGCGAGACCGGTGTGGTCGAGGTGATGGTGCGTGAGGAGCACGAGCTCGACGTCTCCGAGCGCGACACCACGCGAGTTCAGCTGACGCTCGAGGGTAACGAGGGTCTCGGGGTTCCCGGGCCCCGTGTCGACGACCGTGAGCGGCTCGCCTTCGAGCAGCCAGACGTTCATGCTGTCCAGGTACGGAACCGGGAGCTCGACGCGCTGGATCCCCGGCGGCAGCGGCTCGTCGTTGACAGTCGCCATCCCGTGAACTAGCTTAAACGACTTCAGTTCAGTAGAGCAAGAGCAGACCAAGGAGTCGCGAGGAATGGCCCGAGAGCACGAGGACGTGCGGTTCCCGACGAGGGACGAGTGCGTCCTCACCGATCTCCTCGCGACCCGGGCGGAAGCCACGCCCGACAGGCCGTTCGCGCTCTTCGACGAGGCGACCTGGTCGTACGCCCACACCGCGGAGGAGGCGTGGCGCGCCGCGAACGCGCTCATCGACGTCGGTGTCGGCATCGGCGACTACGTCTCGGTCTGGATGCCGACCGGCCCGGACGTGCTGCGCGCGTGGTTCGGCGCCAATGCGGTCGGAGCCGTGTATGCGCCCCTCAACCTCGCCGCGCGCGGCTCGT
>Ga0081539_10005383_pt1 | contig 13100 bp, 12 predicted proteins | sample TabmetS4T2R2_FD_71023 | JGI IMG/M metagenome (GOLD analysis project Ga0081539, IMG submission 71023) | Tabebuia heterophylla rhizosphere microbial communities from the University of Puerto Rico - S4T2R2 | ecosystem: Host-associated > Plants > Roots > Rhizosphere ...
GGAGCTGGAGGGGGCGGGGGGGGAGCTGGGGGCCGCGCGGCCCGACGCGGCGCCGGGGCGGGCGGCGGCGGTGCGGGAGCGCCTGGCCGAGCTGGCGATGGAAGGCGCGAGCTTCGACATCGCGCTGGACGAGCGCGAGCCCGGCCCATCGGGAGCCGACACGGTCGAGTTCCTCATCGCGCCGAACCCCGGTGTGCCCGCCGCGCCGCTGCGCGAGGTCGCGTCGGGAGGCGAGCTGTCGCGCGTGATGCTCGCCCTGCTCGGCGTCGCGCACGGCGGTGAGGCGACCGACGGCGGGGCCGCGGGGGCGGACACCACGCTCGTCTTCGACGAGGTCGATGCGGGCATCGGCGGGCACACCGCGCGCGCGGTCGGCGCGCAGCTGCTCGCCCTCGCCGAGGGGCGCCAGATCCTCTGCATCACCCACCTGCCGCAGATCGCCTCCCTCGCGGCGCGCCACTTCTGCATCGAGAAGGACACCGATGCCGAGCCGGCGCGCACCACGGTGCGCGAGCTGCGCTCCGGCGAGGTCGTCCCCGAGCTCGTGCGCATGCTCGGCGCCGACGCCGACGACGCGGGGGCGCGCCGCCACGCGCGCGAGCTGCTGAAGGCGGCGTAGGGTGCGCCCATGCCGAGCCTCACCACCGCCGACGGGCGTGTCCTCGCGTGGCGCGAGATCGGCTCGGGGCCGGTGCTGCTCTGCCACCCGGGCGGGCCCGGGTGCTCGGCGGCGTACTTCGGGGACCTCCCCGAGCTGGCGGCGCGGCGCACGCTCGTGCTGCTCGACCCGCGCGGAACCGGCGGCTCGGACCGGCCCGCCGATCCCGCGGGGTACGACCTCGAGGACTACGCCGCCGACGTCGAGGCGGTCCGGGAGCACCTCGGCCTCGAGCGCCTGGACCTCCTCGGCCACTCCCACGGCGGCTTCGTCGCGATGGCCTGGGCCGGCGAGCACCCCGAGCGCGTCGGGCGCCTGGTCCTCGCCAGCACCATGCCCCGCTTCATCGACGCGATCCGCGAGCGCCAGATGGAGCGCGTCGGCTCCCACCGCGGCGAGCCGTACTTCGAGGACGCGATGCAGGCGCTGCAGGCCCACCGGCGGGGCGAGTACGCCGATGACGAGGAGCTCGGCGAGCTGCGCCGGCGCGAGTCGCGCCTCTTCGCCCCGGTCGGCGTCGCCCCGGGCGACGTCGCCGCGGTGGGCGAGGCGCTCGGTCGCGCAGGCACCAACGCCGACGCGCTGCGCCACTTCAACGAGCGCATCGCCGCCACGATGGACCTCCGCCCGCAGGTGAGTGGCATCGACGCGCCGACGCTGGTCATCGGCGGCGACCAGGACACGTTCGCGCCCGGCCTGTCGGAGATCGCCGCCGCGCTGCCCGACCCGACGACGGTCATCCTGCCCGGCCACGACCACTTCCCGTTCCTGGAGGGGCCCGAGCACCGGGCGCAGTGGTGCAGCGCCGTGCTCGAGTTCCTGGATGCGGAGCGGTAGCCCGGCGCGCGGGGCCCGTGGGCACGCACTCGCTACTGCGGCGCGGCTGCGCCCCTACGGCCGCGCGGCTGCGCCCGCTACGGCAGCCCCGCTGCGCGCCCGCTACGCCGGCGGGCGCGGAGACGGCAGCTCGCGCTCCTGCAGGTCGATCGCGATCTGCGCGAGCTGCGGCTCGGCGTCGGGCACGCCGATGAGCGAGACGCCGACCGGCAGCCCGGTCCGCGGCCCCAGCCCCGCCGAGAGGGTGACGACCGGGAAGCGGGTGAAGTTCCACGTCGCCGTGAACGCGATGAGCGGATCGCCCTCGCCGCCGAGGTGCCCGGGGTCGTAGCCGTCGCCGCGGACCTGGGCGGTCATCGGCACCGTCGGCTCGAGGAGGGCGTCGATGCGGTGCTCGGCGAACCAGGCGCGCCAGCCCTCGGTCACCTGGCCGCGGCGCTCCTGGGCGGCCGCGTGGGCCACCGGGTCGTAGACGCGGCGGGCGACGTCCACGAACTCGCGAATGCTCGCGCGGTAGCGGTCGGTTCGGTCGACGAGCCCGGAGTGGTAGGGCCAGACGTCGTGGAAGAGGATCGTGATCGAGTCCTCGGTGGCAATCCCGGGCGCCGCCGGCAGCTCGACGATCTCGGCGCCCAGGCGCTCGCACGCCCGGCGCGCCTCCTCGACCCGATCGAGCACGTCGGCCTCGGTCTCGACCGAGTCGGGGCGGTCGGTGATGGCGATCCGCAGCCCTTCGAGCGGACGCGGACCCGGGCGGGCCGCCACCGGCAGCGAGGCCATCGCTGGGTCGGGATCGGCGCCCGGCTCGGTCGCCAGCGCGACCATGAGCGGCACGCAGTCGGCGACGGTGCGTGCCATCGGCCCGACGTGGTCGAGGCTCGGGGCGAGCGGAATGCAGCCGGCGTCCGGGACGCGGCCGTGGGTGGCCTTGATCGAGCTCACGCCCGTCAGCGCCGCGGGGATGCGGACCGAGCCGGCGGTGTCGGTGCCCACCGCGGCGGGCGCCATGCCGGCGGCCAGGGCAGCGGCCGAGCCGCCGCTCGATCCGCCGGCGGACCGGTCGACCGCCCACGGGTTGCCGACCTGATCGCACGTGCCGCCGGCGGCGAACTCGTGGGTGTGGGTGTGGCCGAGCAGGACCATCCCGCGCTCGCGCAGCCGCAGCCACGCGGCGCTGTCTTCCTCGGCGACGTTGCCGTCGAGGACGCGGCTCGACGCGGTCAATGGAAGCCCGGCGACCGCGAAGAGGTCCTTGAGGGCGAGCGGGATCCCGCACAGCGGCGACGCGCCCTCGGGATCGGCGGCCAGCCGCTCGTCGGCCGCCCGCGCGAGCTCGAGCGCCAGCTCCGGATACAGCCGCGCCCACGCGTTGATCGCGCCCGGAGCGCCATCGAAGCTCGGCTCGCCGCCGTTGAGAGCGGCGATGCGTGCCTGGCAGGCCTCGAGCAGCTCGACCGCCGAGAGCGCGCGCGAGCGCAGCAGCGCGCCCGCTTCGAGGACGCCGAGGTCGGCCGGATCGGTGGCGACGGTCGCGGTCATGCGCGGGGACGCTACCGCGCGCCGCGCCGCGCCCGCGTGCGCGATGTCAGCGACGGCTGCGGCGACGCCCGCCGCGTCGCACGACCCAGCCGCGCCCGCTCAGCCGAAGGCGCCCAGGGCGTCGTCGGTCCACGTCTGCCAGCCCTGCACGCGTGCGTAGTCGATCAGCGCGTCGACCCCTTCTTCGGACCCCCGCACGAGCACGCGGAAGCGGGCGGTCAGCAGACGCCGATGCTCGTCGATCTCGCAGCCCAGCCCGAGCTCGACGCACACCTGCTGGACCTCGCGCCGGAACGCCGCACGGCGCAGCAACCCGACCGAGAAGCCCAGCTCACGCGTGATTACCTCATCGCCCACGATCCGATCGTAGGGGGCGGCCCGGCGGCAACCTGGTCCGTTTCGTGCAAGACGATCCGCGCTCGCACCGCCATCCTGCGGTCATGGAGCAACGCGTGACCCTGATCACCCTCGGATACCGCGACTACCAGCGGGCCCGCGACTTCTACACGGCGATGGGCTGGACCTTCGCCTGGACCGACGACGACGTGGTCTTCTTCCAGGTCGGTCCGATGATCTTCTCGCTCTGGGACCGCGAGAAGCTCGCGAAGGACAGCGAGATGCAGGACTCAGGTGGATGGGGCGGCGTGACGCTGGCCTACAACACCAACTCGCCCCAGGAGGTCGACGAGGTCCTCGCGCAGGCGCAAGCCGCCGGCGGCACGGTGGCGCGCCGCGGCGGCAAGACCTTCTACGGCGGCTACTCGGGGATCTTCGTCGATCCGGAGGGCCACCCTTGGGAGGTGGCGCACAACCCGTCCTGGACGGTGCGCGAGGACGGCAGCGTCACGCTCGATTAGCGCCCGGCAGCAGCGGCCGCCGCGAAGCGGCCGCTCGCCGCGCTACTCCTCGCCGCGCTCCAGATCGAGCGCGCAGGAGTTGATGCAGTAGCGCAGTCCGCTCTGGCCGGGGCCGTCGTCGAACACGTGGCCGAGGTGGCCGCCGCAGCGCGCGCAGTTGACCTCGGTGCGGACCATCCCGTGCGAGAGGTCCATCTTGGTCTCGACGGCCTCGCTGAACATCGGGTCGGTGAAGCTCGGCCATCCGGTGCCGGACTCGAACTTCGTGTCTGAGCTGAACAGCGCGTTGCCGCACCCCGCACAGCGATAGACGCCGTCGCCCTTCTCATCCACGTAGCGGCCTGTGAACGGACGCTCGGTGGCGGCGTGGCGAAGCACCTCGTAGGCGGCGGGGTCGAGCTCCTCGCGCCACTGCTCCTCTGTCTTGACGATCTTCTCCATATGCCTATCTGTCCGGTTGCTCGACCGACACGTTACGCGGTCGTTGCGGGAAGCAGACGCGTCCGCGGGCCTCGCTAGGTTGCCCGAGTGCAACCCAGGCTCTCGCGTGGCCTAGACTCAGACGGAAGGACCCATCTTGACTAAGCCGCGATACATCTTCGTCACCGGCGGCGTGGTCTCGTCGCTCGGGAAGGGCATCGCCTCAGCCTCCATCGGCCGCCTCCTCGTGGCCCGCGGCCTGTCCGTCGGGCTCCAGAAGTTCGACCCGTACATCAACGTCGATCCCGGGACGATGTCGCCGTACCAGCACGGCGAGGTGTTCGTCACCGAGGACGGCGCCGAGACCGATCTCGATCTCGGCCACTACGAGCGCTTCACGAACACCAACACGACGCGCGCGTCGAACGTCACCGCCGGCGGCATCTACAACTCGGTCATCCGCCGCGAGCGCCGCGGCGACTACCTCGGCGGCACCGTCCAGGTCGTGCCGCACATCACCGACGAGATCAAGCAGCGCGTCCGGCTCATCGCCGAGACCAGCGACGTCGACGTGGTGATCACCGAGATCGGCGGCACGGTCGGCGACATCGAGTCGCTGCCGTTCCTCGAGGCCATCCGCCAGTTCCCCGTCGACGTCGGCCGCCGTCAGTGCATGTACATCCACTTGACGCTCGTGCCCTACATCGGCCACGCCGGCGAGCTGAAGACCAAGCCCACGCAGCACTCGGTCAACGAGCTGCGGCGCATCGGCATCCAGCCCGACATGCTGCTGTGCCGCTCCGAGAGCGAGCTGTCCGGCGACATCCGCAAGAAGATCGCGCTCTTCGCGTCGCTCGGCCACGAGTCGGTCATCTCGGCCAAGGACGTCGACAACATCTACAAGGTCCCGCTGTGGTTCCACCGCCAGGGCGTCGACGACCTCATCATCGATCACTTCGGTCTCGAGGCGCAGCCGGCCGACCTCGACGAGTGGCGCGAGATCACCGAGCGCGCCGACGCCGCCAGCCAGCCGGTGCGCATCGCGATCTGCGGCAAGTACGTCCAGCTCGAGGACGCCTACCTGTCGGTGAGCGAGGCCCTGCGCCACTCCGGCTACCTGCACGGCGGCGACATCGAGATCGACTGGGTGGACTCCGAGACGCTCGAGACCGAGGAGGAGGCGGCCGAGCGGCTCGCCGAAGCGGACGGCATCCTCGTCCCCGGCGGGTTCGGCGGCCGCGGGATCGAGGGCAAGATCCGCGCCGTCCAGGTGGCCCGCGAGCGCGAGATCCCCTACCTGGGCATCTGCCTCGGGATGCACGTCGCGGTCAGCGAGTTCGCCCGCCACGTCGCCGGCATGCCGGGCGCCAACTCGACCGAGTTCGATCTCGAGACCGAGTACCCAGTGATCGACCTTCTGCCCGAGCAGAAGGAGGTCACCGACCTCGGCGGAACGATGCGCCTGGGCGCCGACCCGATCAAGCTGCACCCGGACACGCTCGCGCGCGACCTCTACGGCGAGGCCGTCGTCTACGAGCGCCACCGCCACCGCTACGAGGTCTCGATCTCGCTGCGCAAGCGATTGGAGGCCGCGGGGCTCGTGGTCTCGGGCACCTCGCCCGACGAGCGGCTGGTCGAGATCATCGAGCTGCGCGACCACCCGTTCTTCGTGGCCTCGCAGTTCCACCCCGAGTTCAAGTCGCGCCCCGAGCGCCCGGCGCCGCTGTTCCGCCAGTTCGTCGCCGCCGCGTTGGAGCACGCCAACCGCGAGCATCCCGTCGAGCGCGGCGACCGGCTCGCGCCCGCCGAGGGCGGCGAGGTGCACGCCTCGCGCGCGAGCTAGCCCCCGGCGTGCGCCCCGCTTCGGAGGTCGAGCGCAGGCGGCTGAACGACCTGTTCGCCGAGCTGTGCGCGATCGCCAGCCCGTGGGGGCGCGAGCGCGCTGTGGCCGACCGCGTCGCGCACGACCTGCGCGCGCTGGGCTACGAGGTCACCCAGGACGACGCCGATCGCGAGACGGTCGCCGAGTGCGGCAACCTGCTTGCCCGCATCCCCGGGCGCAGCGATCGCTGGGTCATGCTCTGCGCGCACCTGGACACGGTGCCCCACGACGGCGTCGTCGAGCCGGTGCTCGTGGACGGCGGCTGGGAGAGCGCCGGCGACACCATCCTCGGGGCCGACAACAAGGCGGCGGTGGCGATGCTGCTGGCGCTGGCGCACCGGACGGCGATCGAGGGGTCGCCGGTCGGCGTCGAGCTGCTCTTCACGGTCAGCGAGGAGCCGGGGCTGCAGGGCGCCAAGGCGTTCGACACCTCCGTGCTGCGCTCGCCGTTCGGCTACGTCTTCGATCACGCTTCGCCGATCGGAGAGGTCGTCGTCGGCTCGCCGACCTTCTACCGGCTGCACGCCGCCTTCCACGGCGCCGCCGCCCACGCCGGCCTGCGCCCCGAGGACGGGCGCAGCGCGATCCTCGCCGCGAGCAAGGCGATCGCCGCGATGCAGCTCGGCCGCATCGACGAGGAGACGACGGCCAACATCGGCACGATCGGCGGCGGCTCGGGCGGCACGAACGTCGTGCCCGAGCATTGCTGGTTCGACGCCGAGGCGCGCTCGCTCGAGGACGCGGCGGTCGAGGCGCTCGTCGCCGAGATGGTCGACCACTGCCACGACGCCGCCAACGACCCGGCGTGCGAGTGCGACGTCGACGTCACCGTCGAGCGGCTGTTCGGCGCCTACCGCGACAAGCCGTCCGACCCGGGGATCGTCGCGGCCGAGGCCGCCCTGACCGCGTGCGGCTACACGCCCAAGCGGATCCTCACCGGCGGCGGCTCGGATGCCAACGCCTTCCACGCCAAGGGCTTCACGGTCACCAACCTGGCCAACGGCACCGAGCGCAACCACGAGACGACCGAGCGGGTCAGCCAAGTCGCCCTGGAGGGCATGCTCGACGTCACCTTCGCCCTGCTGGACGAGCTGGCGGGATAGGGGCCGGGCGGGCGCTCAGCGGGCCGCGGCCGATGCCCGCTCGCGCAGCGCCCGGCGGACCAGCTTCCCCGTCGGCAGGCGGGGCAGCTCGTCGACCACGACGACCTCGCGCGGGCGCTTGTAGCCGGCCAGGCGCTCGGCGGCGAAGGCGAGCAGATCGCTCGGCTCCGCCGGCGCGTCGAGGGCCACGAACGCGATCGGGGCCTCGCCGCGCCGCGCATCGGGGACGCCGACGACGCACGCGTCGCCGACCGCGGGGTGCTCGCGCAGCACGAGCTCGATCTCGGCGGGCGCAACCGAGGCGCCCTTGACCTTGATGAGCTCCTTGAGGCGGTCGCGGATGACGAGCTGGCCGTCGTCGCGAACGCTGACGAGGTCACCGGTGCGCAGCCAGCCGTCCGGCGTGAGGATCGCCGCGGTCTCCGCGGGCAGGCCGTGGTAGCCCTCCATGACCTGAGGGCCGCGGACCCACAGCTCGCCCGGCTCGCCCTCCGGCGCATCGACGCCGCTCTCCGGATCGACGAGGCGCGCCTCGGTTCCGGGCGCCAGCCAGCCGACCGTCCCGGGCGTGCTCGGGCGCAGCAGCGGAGCGCTGATCGTGCAGGTGGCCTCGGTCATGCCGTAGCCCTGGCGGGCCAGGCAGCGGAGGCGCTCGGTCACACGCTGCTCGACCCCGGGCCCGAGGTGCGCGCCGCCGGTCACCACCAGCCGCAGGCTCGACAGATCGTGTTCGTCGACCCTCGGGTCGCTCGCCAGCGCCTCGAAGATCGGCGGTGAGACCGCCGCGTGCGTCGCGCGGTGCGCGGCGACGAGCTCGAGGATCGCGTCCAGACGCGGCAGCGCGACGGTGACGAGCGTCGCCCCGCCGATCAGCCCGCCGCAGAGCTGCAGGCCGATGCCGATCGAGTGGAAGAAGGGCGCGGCGGCGACGAAGACGGCATCCTGATCGACCGGCGCGGCGGTGCCGAGGCTGGCGTTGCCCTGCGCGCCCGCGGCCGCGAGGTTGCCGTGGGTCAGCCGGATGCCCTTGGGCAGGCCGCCGGTGCCGCTGGAGAACGGAACGGCGGCCAGATCGCCGGGTGCGAGGTCGGGCTCGGCGAACGGATCGCCCGCAGGGGCCAGCAGCGCCGCGATCGGCGTGGTGCCCTCGACTTCGCCGCCGGCGGCGAAGACCTCGACGTCGAGCTCGAGCTCACGCAGCGCTTGCACGACCTGGGGCGCGAACGGGGCAAACGCGATCGCCGCGCGGGGGAGGGCCCGCGCGAGCACCCGCGCCGTCTCGCCCGCCGTCCACAGCGGGCTGAGCGGCTCGATCGCGGCGCCGGCGCGCCACGCGCCGAGCGCGACGACCGGCCACCACGCCGTGTTGGGCATCGAGATCGCGACGAGGTCGCCGCGGCCGATCCCGCGGGCGCGCAGGCCGGCCGCCACCGCGGCCGAGCGCGCCGCCAGCTCACCGCGCGTGAGCGTCTCCCCGGTGGCACCGTCGACGACGGCGGGTGCGTCCGGGTCGGCGGCCGCGCGGCGCAGCGCGGCAACGGCAACCGACGGCTCCAGAGGCGGCGCGGGCAGTGCGCTTCGGTGCACGGCAGCGGTGATCGTCGACGTCATGTGGCCCCCCACATATTTCGATACGGCGTTACGAAATGAGTAACGTAACGACGTTCCGATATGGTGTCAACCATGGCGCGACCCAAGGAGCACGACGAGGCGACGCGCGAGCGGCTGCTCGAGGCCGCTGAGCGGCTGTCGGTGACGCAGGGCTTCGACGCGGTCACCGTACGCGCCGTGGCCCAGGCGGCGGGCACGAGCACGCGCGCCGTCTACGCGCTCTTCGGCTCCAAGGAAGGGCTCGAGCAGGCGCTGCACAAGGCGATGTTCACACGACTGCGCGACCTCGAGCGCGCTCGCCGACGCTGCGACGATCCCCGTGCGGACCTCGCCGAGCTCGCGATGGCCTACCGCCGGTGGGCGGTCGAGCGGCCCGAGCGCTACGCGCTGGCCATGCACCGCTTCGTCGGGCAGAGCGAGCGCCCGCGCTCCGAGGAGGGCGTCGCCGTCTCGCGCGAGGCGCTTGACGAGCTGGTCCAGGCGGTGGAGCGCTGCCACGACGCGGGGCTGCTCGTCGGCGACCCCGAGGACGTCGTGATGCACCTGCGCGCCATCGTCCACGGCCTGGCCGAGTTCGAGAACCTCGGCAAGCTCGCTCCCGACCCCGAGCGCCATTGGCGCGCGGTGCTGTCGAGGGTGCTCGAGGGCTACGTGCCCGAGCCCGCCGCCGCGGCCTGAACGCGCGACCCCCCGCGGTTGCGCGAGGCTAGGGCGATGTCCGCCGCCGACCGCCGCTTCGAGCCCCTCGGGGGCCGCACCGTCTACGAGGGCAGGATCATCAGCCTGCACATCGAGCGGTTCCGCTTCCCCGACGGCGAGGAGGTCGAGCGCGAGATCGTCCGACATCAGGGCGCGGTCGGCGTGCTCGTCCACGACGATTCCGACCTCTTCCTCGTCCGCCAGCCGCGCGAGGCCATCGGCGATCCCGACTTCCTCGAGATCCCCGCCGGCCGCCTGGACGTCGATGGCGAGGAGCCCCTGGCCGCCGCCAAGCGCGAGCTCGCCGAGGAGATCGGCAAGGCGGCGGCAACGTGGGAGCCGATCACCGACTACGTCTCGTCCGTCGGGATCATGGACGAGGTCGTGCACCTCTTCCACGCGACCGACCTCGGCGACGCAAGCGCCGAGTCCGAGCACAACGAGCGCATCGAGATCGTCCGCTGGCCGCTGGCCGACCTCGACGGCGCCATCGATGCGACCCGGGACGCCAAGACGCTGATCGCCCTGTTGTGGCTGAAGGCCAACCGCTAGGCTCGCGCGCATGAGGAGAGCCCCCGTCGCCGCCATCGCGGCGTGCCTCGCGCTGATCGCCCTTGCCATGGGCGCGGCCGGCGCGTCCGCCGCATCCACCGCGCCCGGGCAGGTCTTCGCGCCCAACCCGGTCGCCGACCTCGGCATCCAGACGCTGACCGACCAGAAGGACGCCGACTACTTCTCCGCCGACCCCGCGCTGAGGAAGGCCTATCACCGGGTCACGCTCACCAACCTCGACGGCAGCGGCACCCTCACGGGCGACTACGCGAAGGTCCTCAGCAGCACGGGCAAGGCTGCGACGGGCACGAGCTTCGTCTACACGCGCGACGAGGACCAGTTCGAGCAGGTCATGGGCTACTACTGGATCACCCGCGCGCAGCTGTACATCCAGTCGCTCGGCTTCGGCTCGACGCTGCCGGCCGTCAACAAGCGCCAGCAGCTGCTGCGCATCAACCAGTTCGGCGGCGACAACTCGTTCTACAGCGAGGGCACCGGCAAGCTGACGATCACGTTCGGAAAGGGCGGCGTCGACGACGCCGAGGACGCCGAGGTCATCGTCCACGAGTACGGCCATTCCGTGCAGGACAACCAGGTCCCGGGCTTCGGCTCGACCCCTGACGCCGGCGCGATCGGCGAGGGCTTCGGCGACTACCTGGCCGTGACGGTCTCCGCGCATGAGGCGCCCACCGCCGACGAAGCCTGCGTGGCGGACTGGGATTCGACCTCGTACACGTCCACGGTTCCGCACTGCCTGCGCCGCGTCGACGGCAACAAGCACTACCCCGAGGATCTCGAGGGCGAGGTGCACGCCGACGGCGAGATCTGGTCGCGCGCGCTGTGGGACATCCGCAATGCGCTGGGCCCCAAGCTCGCCGACACGATCATCATCCGGGCGCAGTTCGACTTCACCCCGGCGATCTCGATGCCCGCGGCGGCCGCAGCGACGATCAAGACCGCCGGCCTGTACGGCAGCGCCGCCAAGCGCGCGGTCACCGCCGCCTTCGCGGCACGCGGCCTGGCGTAAGCGCACGCCACGTTGCAGCGGGCAGGGACGCCCGCCGCGCGGGCCGAAACACGATGGCGCAGACCATGGCCGTCAGCGCGACCACCCCTCCCGCGGATGCGGGCATGAGCGAGCGGATGCTCGACTTCCTCGCCTACCTCGAGTTCGAGCGCGGGCTGTCGCGCAACACCCTCGAGGCCTATCGCTCCGACCTGCTGCAGCTCAGCGCGTTCCTAGGGCGCCGCAGGGTCGACGTCGTCGCTGCCGAGCACGCCGACCTCAGCGCGTTCCTCGCCCAGCTCGCGGCCGGCGCGGACGGGCGCCCGCCGGTCGCGCCGGCCACCTTGCAGCGCAAGGCGGCGTGCATGCGCTCCTTCTACCGCCACCTGCGCCGCGAGGGCATCCTCGATCGCGACCCGACCGCGGACCTGCGCGCGCCGCGCAAGAGCCAGCGCCTGCCGCAGGTGCTCACGCGCGACGAGGTCACGCGCCTGCTCAGTGCGCCGCGCGGCACCGACCCCGCGGCGCTGCGCGATCGCGCGCTGCTCGAGCTCATGTACGCGTGCGGGCTGCGGGCGTCGGAGGCGATCGGGCTCGACGTCCGCGACGTCGACCTCGAGCGCGGCGTCCTGCGCGCCCGGGGCAAGGGCTCCAAGGAGCGCATCGTGCCCATCGGGCGCGAGGCGATCGCCGCCGCACGCGCGTACCTCGAGCGCGGGCGCCCGGCGTTCGTCGGCCTGCGCGACGAGCCGCGCCTGTTCGTCAACCGCCGCGGGAGGGGGCTGACCCGTCAGGGCCTCTACAAGATCGTCCAGCGCTACGCGCGGGCGGTCGGCCTCGATGACCGCATGAGCCCGCACACGCTGCGCCACACCTTCGCCACGCACCTGCTTGCCGGCGGCTGCGATCTGCGCTCGCTGCAGGAGATGCTCGGGCACGCCGACATCGCCACGACGCAGATCTACACCCACCTCTCGGCCGAGCGGCTGCGCGATGCGTACTTCAAGGCGCACCCGCGGGCGACGAGCGGCTGAGCAACAATCCCCCGCGTGAGCCGCCGAGCCTTCGTCGTCGTGCTCGACGCCTGCGGGGTCGGCGCGCTGCCCGACGCCGCCGAGTACGCGGGCGACGAGGGCTCGAACACGCTCGTGCACCTCGCCGAGGACGTCGGCGGGCTGGACCTCCCGACGCTCGGCCGCCTGGGTCTCGGCTCGATCGTGCCGCTGACGGGCGTTCCGCCGGCCGAGCATCCGGTGGTCCACGGCCGCCTGCACCCGCTGGGGCCGGGCAAGGAGTCGACCACCGGCCACTGGGAGCTCATGGGCGTCGTGCCGGCCGCGCCGCTGCCGACCTACCCCGACGGCTTCCCGCCCGACGTCGTCGCCATGCTCGAGCGCGTGACCGGGCTGCGGTTCTGCTGCAACAGGCCGGCGAGCGGGACCGAGGTCATCGAGCAATGGGGGCCCCACCATCTGGAGACCGGCGAGGTGATCCTCTACACCTCGGCCGACTCGGTCCTGCAGCTGGCCGCCCACCACGACGTGCTCAGCGAGGAGGACCTCGTCGCGGCGTGCGCCGCCGCGCGAGAGGCGATGACCGGCGAGCACGCCGTCGGGCGTGTGATCGCGCGGCCGTTCGTCGGCGAGCCGGGGGCGTTCCGGCGGACCGAGGGGCGCAAGGACCTCTCGGTCAGGCCGCCGGGACGCTCGTACCTCGAGGAGCTCCAGGACGCCGGCGTGCCCGTGCATGCGGTCGGCAAGGTCCGCGATCTCTTCGCCGGCGTGGGCGTCGACGTCTACCACCCGGGCGCCAGCAACGAGCGCGGGATCGCGGCGATCACCGAGCTGGCCCGCGATCTCGACGGGGGCCTGGTCTTCGCCAACCTCGTCGAGACCGACCAGGTGTACGGCCATCGCCACGACGTCGAGGGCTTCCA
>Ga0081539_10005384_pt1 | contig 13098 bp, 8 predicted proteins | sample TabmetS4T2R2_FD_71023 | JGI IMG/M metagenome (GOLD analysis project Ga0081539, IMG submission 71023) | Tabebuia heterophylla rhizosphere microbial communities from the University of Puerto Rico - S4T2R2 | ecosystem: Host-associated > Plants > Roots > Rhizosphere ...
CCTCCGCGACGAGTTCACGCCATAACGCCGCGACCTCCCGCCACTGTGCATCGAGGTCCTTGTAATACTCGCGCGGCCAGGCGAACGTCATCCACTCGATGGCCAGCAGGGTCGGCGGCGTTCCCGCGCATCCCGATACCGTTACGAGCTTATCGACCTCAAGGGCGCTCGCAAGATGTATCGCCGCCCGGACGGTCGCCGCGAAGTCCTCGCTGAAGGCCGACTTCAGCGCCCAGCCGGTGCAATTGACCGCGGCAATAGAGAGGCCACGTGACGCAAACAACTGCCGAAAGGACGCCATGGCCTGGCGATCTTCCAGTAGTTGCAAGACCCGTTGCGCCGATACACTCGATCCCTCGCCGACCGCCAACTCAATCGCACACCCGTCAAATCCCGATGCGAGATCGAGAGCCTCCTCGAGTGCGAGATTAGAAACGCTGTCAGTGCAAAGACACAGTTGCATGGTTGTTGTTCCAATCTGAGAGCACTGGCCATCCGTTCAGTAGCGGACCGCGGTGAAGTCAATCGCCCGGGGAATAAGGTCGACTGTCCGGCTCGCGAGGGATCGCATGCGCCCCGCCATCTCCTCCGCCGGGAGATGCGCGCGGCTGCCGTGACCAGGCAACAACCACTCGAACTTGAGGCGTGGGACTGCGCGCTGCAGCGATGCTGCAAACTCGCGGATGGAATACCATGTCACAGTGTCAAAGACCTCGACGTCTTGTGTTGCACGGCTCCAGTAAAAGCTGTCCCCGCTGAAACAGTAGGTGTCGTCAGCCACAAAGACGACGTTTCCCTCGGTGTGACCAATCAATGGATGTGCAATCACCCCTTCGGCAATCTCGATAGGCTCCCTGCCGCGCATGACCTGGTCGGCCGTCGGCGCGGCATCCAGGTCGCCTTCGTGGATCCACAGGCGTGCCCCGAAATGCGCGGCATAGCGTTCGCCGTGCTGGGCATGGTCGCGGTGCGTCAAGAGCACGTCAGTCACGGGCCCAAGGACCGAATAGCGCTCCGCAAGGCCGTGGCTGAAGAGCGGCGTGTCGACCATCATCACGTTACCTTCCGGGCGCCGCAGCAGATATGAGCCCGCCGCGACATTTGCCGGCGAATTATGGCCGCAGAAATACACCTTGTCGTCCAGCCGGATTGGATACGGATCGTCAGCCGGATCCAGGGGCCCGTCGGTCGGCTGAACCGCTCCGACGTGACATGCGTATGCTGCCGCGTTCATCGCGCGCTGCTCTGCTTCCGTGACCGGTTGGCGAATCATGATGGAGCGTCCATCCTTGTCAGTCGCGATCAGCTCCGGCGCCAACTGCCGGGCCACGTCGCAGCCCGTACATTGACCGTGAATCTCCCATGTCCTCATCGTCGAGTCCTCCTCCGTCGGTGCGCGACCTCCGTCCTGGAAACGGACGTCCGCGCTTTTCACTACCACGCTGATCAGGGTCGGCTTTCCGCTCAGCACCTCAACACGCGGGTCTCTTGCGCCGACATCAGTGCGCCGCTTATGGCCTCGATTCGCCACGATCAGTGGCGAGCGCGCCAACACCCGCTCTCGTTCCCTCGATGCAATCGGTCGCGTTCGCGTAGAGCCCGAATACGCTGCCGACTACTGGCAACGGCGTTGGCATGCCGCAGACAGGCGATCATGCGCGCCCTCACCCCTCGTACTGCCCAGCTTCGTATGGCTAAAGCAGACGGCGGCAACCAGATCGCTCCTTCGGGTCGAGCGTGTCAGAGTGCGTCTATCGTTTGATGTCAGTTCGCTCCTCCATGTTTGGTTATGAGTGTTTCTTAGCGGCATAGTTCAATTGTGATCCGGGTGCCAATAAGAGTTCGTTATGTCGGCCATAACACCCGTTACCCGTTTGCCTGGCGCTGGTTCACGTCGACGTCAGTGCCGGATGTGCCGATCCGGTCGCGAAATTTCTGGATACCTTCGTCAAGGTCGATCCTGAAGGGTACATTGACTGTTTGGCGGCGCTCATGGACGCGGATTCCCGAGAGGAAGTCGGGACCCATCCGTTTGGGCATCAGGCAGAAGGTAGCCGCCTGCAGATGATCCGACGCCTCTTTGTCGCATACGTCAACAGCGGCATCGATCGGCCTGGCGACGCCCGCATCACCTATTGCCTTTCCAGCACGAGGCTGGCTTCGGCCGCGAGGAAGCGGTTAGGCGTGCGATATTGCGTCGGCCCGGAATGGGGCGTCGCGTAGGTGTCGAACTCCTTGGGCAGCGGCGCGCCATACCAGATGATCGCGCTGTCGAGCGTGTCCTGATCCCACCGAACCGACGTCCAAGAGGGATCGGTGACGGTGTAGCCGGGTGTCCCCACCAGCTCGATGCGATTGCCGCCCGGCTCGAGGACGTAGACGAACTGCGCCTGGCTGATGCCGTGAAAGGCCGGGCCCGCTTCGATCTCAAGTCCGCAATCGGTCATGACATCGCAGATATCGGCCAGATGCTGCGGATTGCCGTAAAGGAAAGCAACGTGGTGCAGGCGCCCACCGTCGCCCGTCGCGTCCTTCACCAGAGCGATATCATGCGACCTTGTCATGGTGCGCAGCCATGCCCCCGCTTCCGCTCCGTCACCGAGGACGATGTGCTCCGTCAGCCTGAAGCCCAGATGCTTCATGAAGAAGCGCTTGTTGTCGGTGACGTTCCTGGAGAGAATGTTGAGATGATCCAGCCTGGAGACTGGAACTCCCCGCAACGGCCGCCGCTGCACCCGGTTGATCAACACGCTCCTATCCGCCGCAGGCGGCTGATAATACTCTACATCCCAGTGGACGCGCTGCACGCTCCCGTCGGGGAGCTCGAATTCGTAAGACCTACCAATGCCGCATTCGCCCTCGACCCAACCGCGCCCGAGGCCGCTAGTCTCGATCGACTTGACACGACGATCGAGCGCAGCGGGTGACATTGCGCGCCACCCCGCAAAGCCCATACCAGGCAGCTTGCGATCGGTAATCTTGAGCGAATGTCGATAGGGATCTTCCCAGGCTCTCAGGTACGCCGAGTTCCCGCTGCGGTGCGTTTCGATCATGCCGAGGAGATCTTTGAAGAAGCCCACCGTCTCATCAACACATGGAGAAAACAACTCGAACGACGAGAACTCGGCGATATCGAAGATCGGCTCCGGCATCTCTCCTGGCTGAACAATCGTGTCAGTCATCGTAATTCCTCCTAGGCCTTTTGCTGCAACTACGTTGTTCCGGGCCTTTCCCGGCCGGACTGCTGAAGCGATGCTATCGTGCGTGCCGGCATCCGGCCGGAGCTATCCGCTCGATTCCAGAGCCGACACCTCAGCGTGCCGGCAACGTTCCTCCACGCCGCTTCCGCGCGCAGGGACTTCAGGCCGTGCGGCGCGGAAAGGGGTCGATGCTTGACCTTACGAAAGCGGCCAATGTCATCGACGGTATCCTCTATGACCCTCTCGCTTGGCCGGTGACGACGCCGATTTCAGCGGGTCACCGCCGCACAGCACGCAAGTATTCGTATGCCCATAGATCGATACATTCGTATCGTTTGGCGGGCATTTACGTCTTGTCCGTCCAGAAGTCAATGATGAAGCGGAGCCGGGTGACACGGCTCGGCTCGGGGGAAGGCAATTCGGCTCGCGTATTACTCCGACAGCCGTGATGTGCCGTAAGCCGGCCCTTCATGTCGGTTCCGGGGTGCGAGTAGACGGCAGAGATTAGACCCCCGCTGCCGCTTCGGACGAGCCGCCAGCGCCGTTCCCGGTCAAGTTGCCTGTCGCGTCAACCTCGCGCTTCGGCTCCCCTGCGGACGCAGCAATGCGGTGTTTGCCGAACGCAGGCCCTGCGATCTGAAAAAAATCCCTGCCGGAGCCTAAAGCGCCGTTCGCGTGCCGGCTGCTTCCTCGATGGCCTCCCGGCATCGCCGTAGAGGATCGGCTATAAAGCTGCGCCGTTCATCGAAGCGCTGCTTGGGCAAGGAGACCGCAACGGCATAGTTGCCGCTGACCAATCCCCGGATCGGCAAAGCCAGTGCGCAGACGCCCTCAGCGAACTCCTCGTCATCGATGAGGATATTTTCGGCGTTCATCGTGACCTCGCGCAGAACGGCCTCGACCTCGGTCGTGGTGTTGTCCGTGTAGCGGGTCAGAGGCGTGGCAAGGTGGCTCGCCGCCTGTTTCACCGTCATCTGCACCAGATGCGCCTTGCCGCTTGCCGTGCAATGGAGAGGAAGCGGCGTGCCGACATGGGACACCACGCGCAGCGTGCGCTTAGGCAGAACCTGGTCGATCACCAGAGCCGCGCCTCCTTGGAACATGGTGAGGTCGACGGTATCTTCCACCGTGGCATTGAGCCTCTCGATTATGGGGCGGCACAGCCCGACCACGTCGCTGTGAACCGACGCCGCCATGCGCGCGATCTCCACGCCGAGGCGCACGCCGGGTACGAGTTCGTGGGTCGCGAGCAGACCCTCGACCTCCAACGCGTCGACCAGCCGCTGCACCGTCGCGCGCGCCAGGCCGGTCTCCTTGGCGATCTGACCGAGACTGAGGCCTGAAGGATGATCGGCGATCGCGCGCAGAATCGCCGCCGCACGCGAGAGCAGCCGCATCTCACCCTGCCGTCTGCGGTCTGCCGAGGCTTCCCGCCGCGCAGGCCCGTGGGATCCTGGCGGCATTATCAACTCCGCTCCATCGACATTTCCTCAATTCTCGCCAGTGTCCCGATTCTGAAATTCGCATGAGTTCGATATCAGCCGCCGAGCGAATTTCAGAATCGAAGGACAGTAGCAACTCCTTGATTTCTAGTGTCGTTTTGATTTCGAAGGTCGCTCGGAGCTCGATGTCGAAATGAGGCGAACTTCGAAATCAAAACACTAGATGCGCTCGTAAATTGGCACGCATACTTCGTTTAGTGAACAAACCTGCCAAACCTGTTTGATTTCAAGCGAAATCGAAGGCTATTTCCCCGGCGATCCGCCCGGCAAGAGCGGTAACATAGGAGGACATCGACACGGATGTGCCGCGTGCACGCCTATCGACAGCTTTTGCTCCGGCATTTTACGATCGCACGCCCATTGTCCAGCAAGCCGGCTTGATCGGCCGGCAGCCTGCTGACGTGCCGGAAAAATGCTCGCGGCCACTCAACTCATGGCGGCAACACCGTCCAACCGGCTCTTGTGCTCCTCGCTCAGCCGCAGTCCCGCAGCCGCGATGTTTGCGCGAAGGTGGGTGCGCCGCGAAGTCCCGGGAATGAGCAGAATATTGGGACTGCGCTGCAGCAGCCAAGCCAGGGCAACGCTCTGCGACGATTGTCCCAACTCCTCGGCGACATGGCTCAACTCCTCCGTTTGCAGGGGGCTGAAGCCGCCCAACGGGAAATAGGGCACGTAGGCCACGCCATCCTCAGCCAGCGTGTCGATCATGGCGTCATCGTCGCGATGGACCAGATTATATTGGTTCTGCACGCAGACCACCGGGGCTATGTCCCGAGCGATCCGCAACTGGGCAGCATCGACAGTGCTGACGCCGATGTGATCGATCAGGCCTTCTTCCTGCATCCGCCGCATCGCCCGCATCGGCGCGGCGACATCGTCTCCAGGGCCGCCCATGCGCAGATTGACGACGGACATCCGGTCGAGGCCGAGCCGCTCGATGTTGTCCTCGACGGATTTGCGCAGGAAGTCGGGGGTACGATCGAGAATCCAGCCGCCTTCGTCGTCTCGCCACGCGCCGATCTTGGTTATGAAGATCAGGTGTTTAGGATAGGGGAAAAGCGCCTCGCGAATCAGGCGGTTGGTCACGTAAGGGCCGTAATAGTCGCTCGTGTCGATATGGTCGACGCCAAGCTCCAGGGCCTCGCGCAGAACGGCGCGCGCTTCGTCCGGGTCCTTGGGCTCGCCGAACACATGGGGCCCGGCAAGCTGCATCGCGCCATAACCCATGCGGTTAACGGAGATGGACGTGCCGGGAAAGGTGAAGCGGCCGGCTGCCGCGGCGAGGTTCGATTCAGCCATTGGAGGTCTCCTTTGCTGGCCGATATGGCTGTTTGACAGAGCGTCGACAATCAGGGTCGCGCCGGACGGCCCGTTCGGCAAGCCGAACAATGAGGCGGCTCGCAACGTCCTCATCAGGCGGCTCTGCGGCTGCCTTGATCCTTTCCCTGCTCACCGGCGAGCTGGCGCTCGTTGGCTCCCGCGAGCGCGGTGTGCCATCGATCTTCGATTGAAAGAAAAGACCGGGCGCGCGAAGAGGCGGCCTGTCTATCTCACGACTTCGGGACTTCATCTTCCGGGACAAGCTGACGACCGGCGCTGTCAGGATTCGGGAACGTTCCTGGCGAGCTCGGCGAGCCAGACCTTTGCCTGCCCGTCGGAAGGAGCGCGCCAATCGCCCCTCGGCGACAGCGAGCCGCCGGACGTGATCTTGGGGCCGTTGGGCAAGGTCGAGCGCTTGAACTGGTTGGAGAAGAAGCGCTTCAGGAACACCTCCAGCCAATGCCGGATTTCGGCGAGCGAATAGGCGCGACGATCGGCGGAAGGCAGGTCGACGGGCCAGACGCCACGCTCCGCGTCGCCCCAGGCGTGATGAGCAAGGAAGGCGATCTTGGACGGCCTGAAGCCGTACCTGGTCAGGTAGAAAAGATTGAAGTCCTGCAGCGGATACGGGCCGACGATGGATTGGGTGGACTGGATCGTGCCCCCAGCCTCGGCCGGCACGAGTTCGGGCGAGATCTCCGTCGCGAGGATGGCATGGAGCACGCGCGCCGTCTGCTCGCTCACGTCGCCCGACGCGGCCACGAAGCGGATGAGATGCTGGATCAGCGTCTTGGAGACCGACGCGTTGACATTATAGTGCGACATGTGATCGCCCACGCCGTAGGTGCACCAGCCGAGCGCGAGTTCCGACAGATCGCCGGTGCCGACGACGAGGCCGCCATTCTGGTTGGCGAGACGGAACAGATAGTCCGTCCGCAACCCGGCCTGCACGTTCTCGAAGGTTACGTCATAGACCGGCTCGCCCTTGCCGAAGGGATGGTCGAGGTCGGCGAGCATCTGCCGCGCCGCAGGGCGGATATCGATCTCGGCCCCGGTCACGCCGAGCGCCTCGATCAGGGCCCAGGCACTGGCCTTCGTCCTTTCGGAGGTCGCAAAGCCAGGCAGCGTGTAGGCGAGCACATTCCTGCGCTCCAGCCCGATCAGGTCCATGGCGCGGGCCGCCACGATCAGGGCCTGGGTGGAATCGAGACCACCCGATACCCCAATCACCGCTCGCCGGAGACCGGTCGCAGCGAGCCGCTTCGCCAAGCCCTGGACCTGGATGTTGTAGGCCTCGTAGCAGTCCTCCTTCAATCTCGATGGATCGGACGGCACATAAGGGAAACGTTCGACCGCGCGCTGCAGCAGCACGGGCTTCATCGGCCGCTCGAAGATAAAAGGGATGGTGCGGTAAGGGCGTGTGGAGCCAAGCTCTTCGCGCACGCAATCTCCAAAACTATTGAGGCGCATGCGTTCCTGGCGCAGCCGACCGAGGTCGACATCGGCAGTGACGAACGTGCTGTCGCGAGGGAAGCGCTCCGTCTCCGCAAGCAGACTGCCAGATTCGAAGATCGCCGCATGGCCATCCCAGGCGAGATCGGTGGTGGATTCCCCAGGGCCAGCGGCCGAGTAGGCGTAGGCTGCGACAGCCCGCGACGAATGGCTGGCGCAGAGCAGCCGGCGCGTGTCAGCCTTGCCGATGGTGATGTTGCTGGCTGAAAGATTGAGCAGCACCTCGGCGCCAGCCATTGCCGCACGCGTGGAGGGCGGGAGCGGCACCCAGATGTCCTCGCAGATCTCCACGTGAAAAGTAAAGGGCACGGCGCCACGCGACTGGAACAGCAAGTCGACGCCGAAGGGCACGGTGCGCCCGGCAATCGCGATCTCCACGCCGGCCACTCCCGCTCCGGAGGTGAAGTGGCGGCGTTCGTAGAATTCGCGGTAGTTTGGCAAATAGGTCTTGGGCACGGCGCCAAGGATGGTTCCGCGATGGATGATCACCGCGGCATTGTAGAGACGGCCTTCCCGCCGGAGCGGCCCGCCGACCACCAGAACAGCATTCATATCCCTGGAGGTCTCGGCAAGCCGATCTATCGCTCTTTCGACCTCTTCAAGAAGCGCGTCCTGGAACAGAAGGTCATCGATGGCGTAGGAGGATAGCGCAAGTTCAGGAAACAGCATGAGCGCGACGCCGTCCGCGTCTCCCTCCCTGGCAAGACGAAGGGTTTCCTCGACAGCGAAGTCCGGATCGGCTACCTGCGCGCGCGGAACGCAGGACGCGATGCGCAAAAATTCATGACTATAGAGAGACGTGAAGGCGTTCATTGCACCACTGTTCCGGCGGGGTCGCGCGAGGCAGTTGTCCACATTTTACCCCTGCGAGCAACCTGACGGGATGATCTGCCGCCGGCAGTCGTGCGCCAATGACTTTTGGGACACGACCGCTGCGATCCGTCGGGCGATACAGCGACCTGCCTGGTTTTGATCAAGCTTCGGGACGGTCGAGCCTATGGCTGACGGCGAGCGCGATCAGCGTGCATGCGGCTCCCGACAGCAGATAGGCCCCGGTGGAAAGCAGTCCAAAGTTGCTGGAGAGGAAAAGCGCGACGAACGGCGCGAAGCCTGCTCCGAACAGCCAGGCGAGGTCCGAGGTCAGAGCCGAGGCCGTATAGCGGTTGGCCCGCGTGAAGGCAGAAGCGACCGAACCCGAGGACTGGCCGAACGAGATCCCGAGCAGGATGAAGCCGAGAATCATGAAGGCCGCTTCGCCGACATCGCCGGCATCCAGAAGCTGAGGCGCAAAGCCGCTGAAGGCGCCGATCGCCACAGCCGACGCCCCGAGCAGCGTGCGCCGCCCGACCCAATCCGCGAGCGGGCCGGACGCGATGATCGCGGCCACACCGAAGACGGCTGCGATCATCTCGATGACCAGGAAATGTTCCACATTCTCCCGCGTGAACAGAAATACCCACGACAGCGGAAAAACCGTCACCATGTGGAAGAGAGCAAAGCTGGCGAGCGGGGCGAAGGTGCCCACGATGACGTTGCGCCCTTCCGCCCGCAGCGTCTTCAGGACGGGCGCCGGCTCCAGATCGTCACTCTCGAATAGTTGCGAATATTGCGGCCCCACCACGATGCGCAGCCGCGCGAACAGTGCAACGACATTTATGGCGAAGGCGACGAAGAATGGGTAGCGCCAGCCCCAATCCAAGAAGTCGGTCGAAGACAGACGCGAGATGAAGTAGGCGAAAAGCGCGCTCGCCACAAAGAGACCCAGCGGCGCCCCGAGCTGCGGTATCATCGCATACCATCCACGCCGCCTCTCCGGCACGTTGAGCGCCAGAAGCGGGGCGAGCCCGTCCCAGGTTCCGCCAAGCGCGAAGCCCTGTCCGATGCGAAGCAGCGCCAACAGAACGGCAGCCGACGGACCGATATCCGCATAGCCTGGCAGGAAAGCGACCGCGACCGTGGACGTTCCAAGCAGGAACAGCGAAATCGTCAGCTTGACGCCGCGGCCATAGGCACGGTCGACGGCCAGGAACACGGTTGTGCCGAACGGCCGGGCGATGAAGGCCAGCGCGAAGATGGCAAAGGAATAGAGCGTGCCGGTCACCAGGTCGACATGGGGAAAGATGAGTTTGGGAAAGACGACAACCGAAGCGATCGCGTAGACAAAGAAGTCGAAATATTCCGACGTGCGACCGATGATCACGCCCACCGCGATTTCGCTGGGGTCGAGGTGTCCGTGCCTGTCGGGTCCGAATGTCGCACGAGTTGAGGTTTGCAAACTCATGGTAGCCATCGCATCGTCTCCGAAAAGGCTATATGAAGTGGCGTACCGACGGAAGGCTTCACCTCTGCCAAAGAGCATTCGCTCGTGCAAATTGGATAAGGCGTCCAACGCTGATTACGCTAAAGAGGATTGCAGCGGTCGCATAGGCATCAATCTCAGGAGTGGGGTCGGATGTTGAGGCGCTTTCTCGTTCTCCTGCCGCCGGCCGCGTTGCTCGGTGGCTGCAATTTGGTGGTGCTTTCGCCGGCCGGCGACATCGCCCGGCAGCAGCGCGACATTCTGTTCCAGTCCGTCGGCCTGATGCTGCTGATCATCCTGCCGGTGATGGCGCTGACGGTGTTTTTCGCGTGGCGGTTCCGCAGCTCCAACGAGCAGGCGCGCTACGAGCCCGACTGGGACCATTCGACGCATCTGGAGCTGGTCATTTGGGCGGCGCCCCTGCTCATCATCATCTGCCTGGGGGCGATCACCTGGGCGAGCACGCATCTGCTCGATCCGTGGCGGCCCCTGGAAAAGGTAGCTGCCGCACAGCCGGCTCCTGAAGAGGCCGCCCCGCTCAAGGTGCAGGTAGTGGCGCTCGACTGGAAATGGCTGTTCCTCTACCCAGAGTATGGCGTCGGCGCCGTCAACGAGATGGCCGCGCCGGTCGACCAGCCGATCGAGTTCGAGATCACCGCCTCGTCGGTGATGAACTCGTTCTACATCCCAGCGCTGGCCGGCCAGATCTATGCAATGCCGGCCATGCGGACCAAGCTCAACGCCGTCATCAACGAGCCTGGCGACTACGAAGGTTTCTCGGCTAACTATAGCGGCGCAGGTTTTTCCGGCATGCGCTTTGCTTTCCTTGGCATGGCCGGAAGCGATTTCGACAAGTGGGTCGAAGCCGCCAGGGCAAGCGGCGGGAAGCTCGATCGCGCCGCTTATCTCGAACTGGAGCGGCCCAGCGAGAATGAGCCGGTCCGCACCTTCGCAGATGTCGATTCCAGCCTTTTCGACGCGATCGTCAATCTATGCGTCGATCCAAACAAGATGTGCATGAGCGACATGATGGCCATCGACCAGGAAGGCGGCCTCGGGCTCGCCGGCGCGAGCAACGTCCTGCCGGTGGCGTATGACGGAGATCGGCGCGGCGCCGTGTTCGGCCCGGCACCGTCCTATGTCGCCAGCATTTGCACGAGCGGGGATCCTGCCGGTCTGGCAACGACCACGCCGACGGCACTGCCGCGAGGCTTTCCCCTGACCGGCTCCGGCCTGCCAGCTCCCACGCCCGGGCCGATCTGGACATCACTTCTAGCGACCCCAAGCCAACCGTCGGACTCTTGAGACTGACTGACGATGCCTACGGAATCCTCCATCCTCCAAGTCATTTTCGGCCGCTTCACGCTCGACGCGCTTCCGATCCACGAGCCTATCCTGGTCGTCACCTTCATTGTCGTGGCTCTCCTCGGGGCGTCGATCCTGGCGACGATCACCTATTACCGCCTGTGGGGTTATCTCTGGCACGAGTGGTTCACGAGCGTCGACCACAAGCGGATCGGCGTCATGTACGTCGTGCTCGGCATTGTCATGCTCCTCAGAGGCTTCTCCGACGCGATCATGATGCGGCTTCAGCAGGCGATCGCCTTCAACGGCTCGGAAGGCTACCTGCCACCGCAGCACTACGACCAGGTCTTCACCGCGCATGGCGTGATCATGATCTTCTTCGTGGCGATGCCGCTCGTCACCGGGCTCATGAACTTCGTCGTTCCGCTGCAGATCGGCGCCAGGGACGTCGCATTTCCCTTCCTCAACAATTTCAGCTTCTGGATGACGACGGCCGGCGCGCTGATCGTCATGATGTCGCTGTTCGTGGGTGAGTTCGCAAGGACCGGCTGGCTTGCCTACCCGCCACTGTCGGGCATCGCCTACAGTCCGGATGTCGGCGTCGATTACTACATCTGGTCGCTGCAGGTGGCGGGCGTCGGCACCACGCTCTCGGGCATCAACCTGATCGCGACCATCATCAAGATGCGCGCACCGGGCATGAAGATGATGCGCATGCCCGTCTTCACCTGGACGGCGCTCTGCACCAACGTGCTGATCGTCGCCGCCTTCCCGGTGCTGACCGCAGTGCTCGCGCTGCTTTCGCTGGACCGCTATCTCGGCATGAACTTCTTCACGAGCGGCTTCGGCGGCAACCCGATGATGTATGTCAACCTCATCTGGATCTGGGGGCACCCGGAGGTCTACATCCTGATCCTGCCCGCTTTCGGCATCTATTCCGAGGTGGCGTCGACATTCTCGGGCAAGCGCCTGTTCGGCTACACCTCGATGGTCTACGCGACCATCGTGATCACGATCCTGTCCTATCTCGTGTGGCTCCACCACTTCTTCACGATGGGCTCGGGCGCCAGCGTGAACTCCTTCTTCGGCATCACCACCATGATCATCTCGATCCCGACGGGAGCGAAGATATTCAACTGGCTGTTCACCATGTATCATGGGCGCATACGCTTCGAGCTGCCGATGATGTGGACGGTGGCGTTCATGCTGACCTTCGTCATCGGCGGCATGACCGGCGTGATGCTGGCGGTGCCGCCGGCCGATTTCGTGCTGCACAACAGCCTCTTCCTGGTTGCGCATTTCCACAACGTCATCATCGGCGGCGTGGTGTTCGGCGTGTTCGCCGGCATCAGCTACTGGTTCCCGAAGGCTTTCGGGTTCAAGCTCGACCCGTTCTGGGGCAAGGTCTCGTTCTGGTTCTGGGTCTCGGGCTTCTACGTCGCCTTCATGCCGCTCTATCTGCTTGGCCTGATGGGCGTGACCCGGCGGCTGCGCGTCTTCGACGACCCGTCGCTGCAGATATGGTTCATCGTCGCAGGGTTTGGCGTGTTTCTGATCGCGCTCGGCATCCTGGCCTTCCTTATCCAGATCTTTGTCAGCATCCGCGACCGCAAGGCGCTCGCCGACCTGACCGGCGACCCCTGGCACGGACGGACACTGGAATGGTCCACCTCCTCGCCGCCGCCCGCCTATAATTTCGCGTTCACGCCAGTGGTGCACGACAACGACGCCTGGTGGGACATGAAGCGGCGCGGCTACGAGCGGCCCTTGACCGGCTTCAGGGCGATCAATGTGCCGCGGAACACCGGCGCCGGAGTCATCCTGGCCGCGCTCAGCATGATCCTCGGGATTGCCCTGATCTGGTACGTCTGGTGGCTGGCCGCCATCAGCTTCGTGGGCATCATCGCGGTGGCGATCGGCCACACCTTCGATTACGACCGCAACGTCGACATCGCGGTCG
>Ga0081539_10005385_pt1 | contig 13098 bp, 11 predicted proteins | sample TabmetS4T2R2_FD_71023 | JGI IMG/M metagenome (GOLD analysis project Ga0081539, IMG submission 71023) | Tabebuia heterophylla rhizosphere microbial communities from the University of Puerto Rico - S4T2R2 | ecosystem: Host-associated > Plants > Roots > Rhizosphere ...
CCCCGGCCACCCGGAGCGGCTGCGGGCCGCCTTCGGGGCCTTCCGGGCCTGGGGCCTGGAGCACCCGACCGAGTTCGCGCTGATCTTCGGCAGCCCCATCCCCGGCTACGTCGCCCCGGAGGCGACCCGCCCGGCCGGCCTGCGTTACACCGACCTGCTGGGGCGGCTGCTGGCCGAGGCCCTGGCCGACGGAGCCCTCGACCCGGCCCGGATCGAGGTCCAGCCGTCTCCGGCCCTGGCCCGCCAGGTCGAGGAGTTCCAGCGGCGGCGCGGCGGCCCCGGCCTCCCGGCCCCGGTGATGGCCTTCGGCCTGGGCGCCTGGGCCCGCGTCCACGGCCTGGTCGCGCTGGAGGTCTTCGGCCACCTGGCCCCGGCCGTCGGCGACGGCGCGGCCCTGTTCGACCAGGAGCTGGAGATCATCATCCGCCAGTCGGGCCTGCGCGGGTGACGCTCAGGTCGAGGCCCGCACCACCAGCTCGGTGTCCAGGACCAGGTGCATGCCGGCGGCCTCGCCGGCCACCTTGGCCAGGAGCAGGCGGGTGGCCTGGCGGCCCAGCTCCTCGATCGGCTGGCGCACGGTGGTCAGCGGCGGCTGGGCGCAGCGGGCAACGGCCGAGTCCTCGAAGCCGACCACGGCCACCTCCTCGGGGACGCGCCGGCCGGCCGCCCGCAGGGCCCGCAGGGCCCCGGCGGCCATCAGGTCCGAGGCGGCGAACACGGCGTCGACCGGCGGGCCGGGCCGGGCCAGCAGCCGGGCCGTGGCCGCGGCCCCGCCCTCCTCGGTGAAGTCGCCCGGCTCGACCAGGCCGGGGTCGGCGGCCAGCCCGGCCGCGGCCACCCCGTCGCGGTAGCCGTCCAGGCGGTCGAGGCCCACGCTCATGTCGAGCGGCCCGGTGATGGTGGCGATCCGCCGGCGGCCCCGGGTGGCCAGGTGGGCCACGGCCGCCCATGCCCCGCCGCGGTTGTCGGCGTCGACGTAGCTGACCGTGGGAGGGCCGGCCGGGCGGCCGACCAGGACCGCCGGGACCCCGGCCCGCTCCAGGGTGGCGGGCAGCGGGTCGTCACCGTGCAGGGAGGCCAGCAGCACCCCGTCGACGTGGCCGCCGACCACGTACCCCTCGAGCCGGCTCCGATCGGGAAGGTCCTGGGCGATCAGCAGCAGGAGCTGGACACCGGTCTCGGCCAGGGCGGCGCTGACCCCCCGGACCATGCCGGCGAAGAACGGCTCGGAGAAGAAGCGGGCGTGGGGCTCGGACACGACCAGGGCGACCGAGTCGGCGCGCCGGGTGACCAGGCTGCGGGCGGCCCGGTTGGGGACGTACCCGAGCTTGGCCACTGCCCGCTCGACCTGGGCCCTGACCTCGCGGCTGACGTTGGGGGAGCCGTTGACGACCCGCGACACCGTGGCCCGCGACACCCCGGCCAGGGCCGCCACCTGCTCCAGGGTCGGCGGGGCCGCTCTCCCGGGGGGACCAGGCTTGAGCCCCGGCCCCGCCATCATGGCGCCCCGTTGAGGCCGCCGCGGGCGATCGCCTCGGCGTACCAGCGGGCGCTGTCCTTGGGCAGCCGGCGCTGGGTGGCGAAGTCGACGTAGACGATCCCGAACCGCTTGGCGTAGCCCTCGTGCCACTCGAAGTTGTCCAGCAGGGACCAGACGAAGTAGCCGCGCAGGTCGGCCCCGCCCTGGATGGCCCGGTGGGCGGCCCGCAGATGGCCGTCCAGGAACCGGATCCTCGCCCGGTCCGGGACCAGCCCGCGGTCGTCGGGGACATCGTCGAAGGCGGCTCCGTTCTCGGTCACGTACAGCGGCAACGAGGGGTAGTCGCGGTGCAGCCGCAGCAGCAGCTCGTCCAGGCCCGAGGGGTCGATCTCCCAGCCGAGGGCGGTCCGGGGCCGGTCGCTGGCCACGAACTCGACGTCGCCGGCCCCGACCCAGGGCGACGGCGGCCCGCCGAACCGCGGCCGCTCCGGCCGGGCGGCCACCACCCAGCGCCGGTAGTAGTTGACACCCAGCAGGTCCAGGGGGGTGGCGATCGCCGCGAGGTCGGCGCCCTCCACCTGGTCCAGCCCGCCAAGGCCGCCCAGGTCCTCGAGCACGTCCGGCGGGTACCGGCCGGTGAACAGCGGGTCGAGGAACAGCCGGTTGTAGACGCCGTCGATGCGCCGGGCGGCGCCGGCGTCGGCGGCCGACCCCGAGGCCGGGGTCACCGGGTCGAGGTTGAGGTTGATGCCGAGCCGGGGCCGGGGGTCCATGGCCCGCATGGTTCGCACCGCCCGGCCATGGGCCAGCAGCAGGTGGTGGACGGCCCGCACGGCCGTTGCCGGGTCCTGGAGCCCGGGGGCGTGGATGCCGGCGGCATGGCCGAGGAAGGCCGCGCACCACGGCTCGTTCAGGGTGGTCCAGTTGGTCACCCGGTCCGACAGGGCGGCGTAGACGGCGGCCGCGTACTCGGCGAACCGGTCGACGACCTCGCGGCCGGCCCAGCCGCCGCGGTCCTGGAGGGCCTGGGGCAGGTCCCAGTGGTAGAGGGTGATCCAGGGCTCGACTCCGCGCTCCAGCAGGCTGTCGGCCAGCCGCCGGTAGAAGTCGAGCCCGGCCTGGTTGACCGGCCCACGGCCGGCCGGCTGGATCCGCGGCCAGGCCACCGAGAACCGGTAGGCCCGCAGGCCGAGGTCGGCCATCAGGGCCGTGTCCTGGCGGTAGCGGTGGTAGTGGTCGGCGGCGACCTCGCCGGTGTGGCCGCCGGCGACCCGACCGGGGGTGCGGGCGAAGGTGTCCCAGATCGAGGGGCCGCGGCCGTCCTCGCCGGCCGCCCCCTCGACCTGGTAGGCGGAGGTGGCCGCCCCCCAGACGAACCCGGCCGGGAACCGCATGTCGGTGGTCATCGTCCCCGGCCCCTTTCGCGGCGGTTGTGAGAGCGCTCTCAAGCGTACGAGCAGCATGAAGGCACGGCGATGCCGCGGTCAAGTGCAGCGGTTGCGGCCTGGTAGGGTTCGGCCATGGCGGACGACGCGCAGGCCCCGACCGCCGGCGGGCGCCGGCGGATCCCGTCCGGGTCGCCGTATGAGCCGGTGGTCGGCTTCAGCCGGGCCGTGCGGGCCGGCGACCGGGTGCTGGTGGCCGGCACCGCCCCCATCTGGCCGGACGGCTCCTGCGACCCCGACCCCCAGGCCCAGGCGGCCCGCTGCCTGGAGATCGTCCTTGGCGCCCTGGCCGAGGCCGGGGCCGGCCCCGAGCACGTGGTCCGCACTCGCATGTACCTGGTCGACCCGGCCGACTGGGAGGCCGTCGGCCGGGCCCACGGGGCCGTCTTCGCCGGCGTCCGCCCGGCCTCGACCATGGTCGTGGTGGCCGCCCTGCTCGATCCCCGCTGGCGCGTCGAGATGGAGGCCGAGGCGGTCCTGGACGCCGTCTAGCTAGAGGTCGATCCCCGACACCGGGTGGGGGGTGTACGGCTCCTCGAGCCGCTTGATCTCCTCGTCGCTCAGCGGGAGCTGCTCGGCCGCGAGCGCGTCCTCCAGGTGCTGGAGCCGGGTCGCGCCCACGATCGGCGCGGTCACGCCCGGCTTGTGCAGGAGCCAGGAGAGCGCGACCTGGGCTCCGGAGACGGCCCGCTCGGCCGCGACCTCGGCGGCCCGCTCGATCACCGGCAGGTCGAGGTCGGGTCGGTACAGCGAGTCGATGTACGGATCGGTGCTGGCGCGGGTGGTCCGCCGCTCGCCGCCCGTGGTGACGCTGCCCGCGAGCAGCCCGCGAGCCAGCGGGCTCCAGGGCACGATCCCGACCCCCTGGTCGAGGCACTGCGGGATCATCTCCCGCTCCTCCTCGCGGTAGATCAGGTTGTAGTGGTTCTGCATGGAGACGAAGCGGGTCGCGGCCACCCGCTGGGCCTTGGCGAACTGCCAGGCGTGCATGCTGCTGGCGCCGAGATACCGGGCCTTGCCGGCCTTCACGACGTCGTGGAGGGCCTCCATCGTCTCGGTGATCGGCGTCAGGCCGTCCCAGCGGTGGATCTGGTAGAGGTCGACGTAGTCGAGCCCGAGGCGCCGGAGCGAGGCGTCGATCGAGGCGAGGATGTGCTTGCGCGAGAGGCCACGGCCGTTCTCGCCTGGCATGGTCCGCCCGTGGACCTTGGTCGCCACCACGTACTCCTCGCGGGAGCCGAACAGCTTGCCGAGCATGCGGCCGGTCACGACCTCGCTCTGGCCGCCGTTGTAGACGTCGGCGGTGTCGAAGAAGATGACGCCGCCCTCGACCGCCCGCCGCACGATCGGCTCGGCCGCCGCCTCGTCGAGCGCCCACTGGCGGCTCTCGTGCCTGCCGAAGCTCATCATCCCCAGGCACACGCGCGAGACGCGCAGGCCGGTGCTCCCAAGGTTCACGTACAGCATGAGCAGCCTCCTTCGGAGATCGCGGCCACGATAGCGCCGCGGCGCGGCCCGCCGGCTACCCGTGGGTCCGGAGGTAGGCGACCAGGTCGTCGTAGGAGCCGGGCTCGGCGGCGAAGCGGGCGTAGTCGTGGGCCAGGTCGAACCAGGGCGGGGTGCTGGGGCGGATCTCGTGCAGGCCGCGGGTGAAGTCGGCCAGGGCGATCGGCCGCGAGCTGTTGGACACGATCGAGGCCTCCAGGGCGGCCGCGGCCGCCGACTCGCACAACTGGGCCAGGTCGGCGGCGCTGTAGCCGTCGGTGCGGGCGGCCAGGGAGGCCAGATCGAGGTCCTCGGCCAGGGGGTGGCCGGCCAGTACCGACCCGATGATGGCCTCGCGGGCCTCCAGGTCGGGCGGGAGCACGAGCAGGCGGTGGTCGAGCCGGCCGGGGCGGCGCAGCAGCGCGTCCACGTCCCAGGGATGCTCGGTGGCGGCGACCACGAACACCCCCTCGTGCTCCTCGCTGGCGCTGTACAGCTCGGCCACCAGCTGGTCGACGACCCCGCGCCCGATGGAGTGGCGGCGCCCGGCCCGGCGGGGGCCGATCGCGTCCAGCTGGTCGAGGTACAGCAGGCAGGGTGCGCTGGCCCGGGCCGTCTCGAAGATCTCGTGGACGCTGCGTCGGCTGTAGCCGAGCCACATGTCGACCACGTGGGCAAGGTCGACCCGGAGGAAGCCGGCCTCCAGCTCGCCGGCGATGGCCCTGGCCAGGAAGGTCTTGCCGCAGCCGGGTGGCCCGTACATGAGCAGCCCGCCGCGAAGGGAGCGGCCGAACAGCCGGCGCATCTCCGGGTCACGCAGCGACGACAGGAAGGCGGTGGTCAGCCAGCGCTTGATGGCCGCCATGCCGGCGATGTCGGCCAAGGTCGTCCGCGGCTCCTCGACCTCGCCGAGCACCCACTGGTCGACCGAGGCGCCCCGGTGGCCGGGATCGGGTGGGGCGGGCGGGAACGGCGCCGGGGTGGCGAACGGCGCGGCCGGCAGGGCGCTGGTGGCCCGCTCGGCCAGCTCGACCGCCTCCCGCTGGCCGGGGTGAAGGGCCAGCACGGCCGAGCTGTGCTCCAGCGACTCGGCCGGCCGCCCGGCCTCCAGGAGCACGGTGGCGACGTGCAGGCGCAGGGCCAGGTTGTCGGGTACGGCTTCGACCGCGGCCCGCAGACCGGCAAGCAGCTCAGGGTCGACCGGCATGGCGGCAACAGTATGGCAATCGCGCAGTTGCCGCGCGCGAACGTTCGCCGAGGGCGACGGCGAAGCGTTGATTACAGGATTACGATGTTGGGGAACCGACCGGGAAGGAGGCGAGCGGTGAGCTCCATCCACTTCGTCGACGCCCTGCTGGCGGACGCCGACCGCGACCAGCGGGCCGAGCCCGGCCCGTCCGACGACGAGGCCCTCGACGCCTACTCCCAGGTGGTCTCCGGCGTCGCCGAGCGCGTGATCGGCTCGGTGGCCAGCCTGCGGATCAGCCGCCGGCTGCCCGGCGGCCGCCAGGCCCAGGGCTCGGGCTCGGCCGTGGCCATCACCCCGGACGGGTTCCTGGTCACCTCGGCGCACGTGGTCGAGGGGACCGAGAAGGGCCGGGCTTCGATGGCCGACGGCCGCGAGCTGCGCTTCGAGGTCGTCGGCCGCGACGCGCTGTCCGACCTGGCGGTGATCCGGGCGAGCGGGGCCGACCTGGAGCCGGTGTCCCTGGGGAACGCCGACCGGCTCCGGGTCGGCCAGCTCGTCGTGGCCGTCGGCAACCCGATGGGGCTGGCCGGCTCGGTCACGGCCGGGGTGGTGAGCGCGCTGGGCCGCTCCTTCCCGACCTACGACGGCCGGGCCAGCCGGCTGGTCGAGAACGTCATCCAGACCGACGCCGCCCTCAACCCCGGCAACTCCGGTGGCGCCCTGGTCGACGGCCGCGGCCGCATGGTCGGGGTCAACACCGCCGTGGCCGGGATCGGGCTCGGCCTGGCCGTGCCCGTCAACGCCACCACCCGGCGGATCATCGCCGCCCTGATGCGCGAGGGCCGCTTCCGCCGCGCCTTCATCGGCATCGCCGGCGGCCGGCGGCCCCTGCCCCCGCGGGTCGCCTCGGCCCTCGGCCGCGAGGCCGGGGTCGAGATCGTCCAGGTGGTCGAGGGCAGCCCCGCCGCCCGGGCCGGCCTGCGCAACGAGGACCTGATCATCGACGTCGACGGGGTCGCCGTGACCGACGCCGGCGACCTCCAGCGACTGATGATCGGCGAGCGCATCGGCCGCCCCCTCCCCGTCCGCGCCTTCCGCGCCGGCGAGCTCCTGGAGCTGACGCTGGTCCCGGTCGAGCTGAGCCACTAGGGGTCGCGGCGGGTTCGGGGTCCGCCGCGCCTGCATGGCGGCGGGATCCGGTCCCGGCGCGCCCTGCTGAGGGGCCAATTCCTTGAGTCCGGCGCCTGGGTGCCGATCAGGTGTGCAGACCTGATCACCCTGCCTACACCAGTTCACGGGAGCGCCGGTGCGGACGACGCTGTGGCGGATCCACCTGGGCGGCGGCTGCCTGCTCGCCCTCGCCTCCGCCTACCTGCCGCTGCCCGCGCTGCGGGTGGGGTCGCTGATCGTCCTCTGCCTGGCCACGATCGCGGCCACCCTGGCCTCGATTCGGCTGTGGAAGCCCGCTCGGCGGCTGCCGTTCCAGCTGTTCGCGGCCGGGGAGGCCGTCGGGTTCGTAGCCGGGTCGCTCGGGTCGTCGGCCGCGGTCACCCGGGCCGGGGGCGGCGTGGCCGCGGCCGCCCTGACCATGGTCGCCTACGTGATCGGCATCACCGGCTACGCGGTGCTGATCCGGGCCCGCAGCCCCGGCCGGGACCGGGCCAGCCTGATCGACGCCACCGTGATCTCGACCGGGGTCGGCATGCTGGCCTGGGTGTTCCTGGCCTCGCCGTACTGGGTCGACGGCTCCCTGCCCCTGGTCGAGCGGGTCCTGTCGATGCTCCATGTCGTCTTCGACGTGGTGGTGCTGGCCCTGGTCATCCGGCTGACGGTCGGCGGCGGCGACCGGACCCGGGCCTATCTGCTGATGACCACCGGCTGGCTGGTCCTGGTCGCCGCCGACGTGGGCCGGGCGGTCCTGGTGCTGCTCGGCACCTACGACCCCGCCAGCCCGGTCGAGGCGGGCTGGCTGGTCGCCTACGCCCTGTGGGGCGCGGCCATGCTCGATCCTTCGGTGGCCACGCTCACCGATCCGGCCCCGACGCCCCGCACCGGCCTGACCCGGCTGCGGCTGGCCTGCCTCGCCGCGGCCTCGCTGATGGCGCCGACCATCCTGGCCATCCAGGCCCTGCGCGACCAGCGCCTCGACATCCCGGTGATGGTGACCGGCTGCGCGTGGCTGTTCCTGCTGGTGCTGGCGCGCATGACCGATCTGGTCCGCGAGAACGAGGCCACCGTGCGTGAGCTGCGCGGCACCGAGGGGGTCCTGCGGGCCTCGCTCGGCGAGCGCGACGCCCTGGCGGCCCAGCTCGAGCACCAGGCCTTCCACGACAGCCTCACCGACCTGGCCAACCGGGCCCTGTTCAACGACCGGGTCCGCCACGCCCTGGCAAGGTCCCGTCGCGAGCGCGGCGGGCTGGCCGTGCTCTTCGTCGACCTGGACGACTTCAAGGTGGTCAACGACAGCCTCGGCCACGGCGCCGGCGATCGGCTCCTGCGCGAGGTCGCGGCCCGGCTGCGCAGCTGCCTTCGTGAGCACGACACCGTCGGCCGGCTCGGCGGCGACGAGTTCGCCATTCTGGCCGAGGACACCGACCTGGCCACCGCCCGCCGGCTCGCCGAGCGGGTCCTTGTCACCCTGGGCGCCCCGTTCCCCCTGGTCGGCGGCCAGGTGACCATCCGGGCCAGCATCGGCATCGCCGTCGACGAGAACCACGCCCTGGACGCGACCCAGCTGCTGCGCAACGCCGACATCGCCATGGACGCCGCCAAGAGCCGCGGCAAGGGCGCCTACGCGGTCTTCCAGAGCTCGATGCTGCGCTCGGTGCGCGACCGCCACGACGTGCAGGCGGCCCTGGCGGGGGCGATCGAGCGCCGCGAGCTGGTGGTCCACTACCAGCCGATCGTCGACCTCCACAACGGCCGCGTGGCCGGCGCCGAGGCCCTGGTCCGCTGGCCCCGCCCGGACCGCGGCCTGGTCCCACCGGCCGAGTTCATCCCCCTGGCCGAGGAGACCGGCCTGGTGGTCGAGCTCGACCGGTTCGTGCTGCGCCAGGCCTGCCGCCAGATGGCCGGCTGGACCGCCCAGGCCGGCCCCCTGCTCCTCCACGTGAACCTCTCGGCCCACCACCTGCTCCGCAGCGACCTGGCCGGCAACGTCGCCGCTGCCCTGGACGACGCGGGCCTGGCCCCCGAGTGCCTGGCCCTGGAGATCACCGAGAGCGTCCTCATGCACGACCTGGAGGTCGCCATCGTCCGCCTCCAGGAGCTCAAGCGCCTCGGAGTCCACCTGGCCATCGACGACTTCGGCACCGGCTACTCCTCGCTCGCCTACCTGCGCCAGATGCCCATCGACGCCGTCAAGATCGACAAGTCGTTCGTGGACGGGGTCGCCGGTGGGCCCGAGGAGTCGGCGGTCGCCCGGGCCATCATCGCCCTGGCCGGCACCCTGCACCTGGACACGGTCGCCGAGGGCGTCGAGGAGGCCGAGCAGGCGACCGCCCTGGCCGAGCTCGGCTGCCACCTCGCCCAGGGGTACCATTTCTCCCGCCCGATCCCAGCCGCCGACATGGGCCGCCTGGCGCTGGAGCAGCCCACCGAGCCGGTCGCCGGCCTCGGCCACTCGGTCTGAGCACCCGGCCGGAGCGCCCGGCCGGAGCGCCCGGCCCGAGCCACCCGGCCCGAGCCACCCGGCCGGGCAGCCCACGGAGACTCCACGCGGTGGCGAGAGCCCCGGTTGGGAGGGTAGCCGAGGAGCCTGGAGGGTGCTGGTGCGTATCCACAGCCCCATGGGGGACGCGACCCTGGGAGCGCGGGAACGTGAGCGGCTGGCGCCGCTTGCCGGCGCCCTCGCCCGGGCCCGGCGGGAAGCGGACGGACCGCCGCGGCTGGAACCCATCGCCGGGCCGCTGCCCCGGGTGAGCAGGGCCGGGCTGCTGGCCGGGACCTTCAATCCGTTCACGCGGGCCCATGCGGCGCTGGCGGTGGCCGGGCGGCGGGCCGGGTGCGAGCTCGTCGTGCTGGCGATGGCGCCGGTCAGTCTGGCCAAGGAGGGGGTGGAGCGGGCCCACCCGGTGGACCGGCTCGACTGGGTCGCGGCCTGGGCCCGCCGTCACCCTTGGGCGGCGGTGGCGGTGGCCAGCCACCCGCTGCTGGTGGACATGGCCGAGGCCCTCGGGAAGGCCACCGGCGGGAAGGTCGCCCTGCTGCTCGGGGCCGACAAGGCGGCCCAGCTGGTGGAGCCCCACTGGTACGACGACCCGGCCGCGGCCCTCCAGCGTCTGGACCGGGCGGCCACCCTGCTGGTCGCCGAGCGGGCCGGCCACGACACCCCCGACCTCGGCCTACGGAAGGAGACCCTGCCCACCCCGTCCTGGGTGCCCGAGCGTTCGGCCACCCAGGCCCGGGAGGCCGCCGCCCACAGGCTGCCCCTCGGCGACCTGCTCCCGGCCGTGGTCGCCGCCGGGGTCGAGCGGACCAGCGCCTACGCCCCCGGCGGCGCCTACCTGGTAAGGATCCGGGCCCTGGAGACGCTAACCACCGCAGAGAGCTAGGCTTCGCTCCCGAAGCCCCTGACCGCCGGAGGTAGCTCCCATGGCCGTCCGCGACGTGGAGTTCGTGATCATCGGCGGCGGGGTCGCCGCCGCCAAGGCGGCCGAGGGCCTCCGGGCGGCCGGGGGCGAGGGCGCGGCCGTGGTCCTCACCGCCGAGCCCGAGCTGCCGTACGAGCGCCCACCCCTCTCCAAGGAGTTCCTGCGCGGCGAGGCCGGCCGCGAGAAGACCCGCACCCACGACGAGGCCTGGTACCCCGACCACGACGTCGAGCTCCTGCTGGCCACCAGGGCCAGCACCCTGGACCGGGTCACCCGCACGGTCACCACCGAGATCGGCGACCAGCTCCGCTACGGCCGCGGCCTGGTCCTGGCCACCGGTGCCCAGCCGAACCGCCTCGAGCTGCCCGGCGAGGACCTGGACGGCGTCTACTACCTGCGCACCGTGGACGACTCCGAGCGGCTGCGAGCGGCCATCTCCCGGGCCGAGAGCATGGTCGTCATCGGCGGCGGCTTCATCGGGGCCGAGGTGGCGGCCAGCGCCACCCAGATGGACACCCGGGTGACCCTGCTGGAGGTGGCCGACACGCTCTGGACGCGGGCTGTCGGGCCCGAGATGGGCCGCTTCTTCGAGGCCTTCCTGCGCGACCGGGGCGTGCACGTCCGCACCCGGACCAGCGCCGAGCGGGTCGAGGGCGGCGGCGGCCAGGTCGAGGCCGTGGTCCTGCCCGACGGCAGCCGCCTGCACGCCGACCTGGTGGTCATCGGGGTCGGCGTCCACCCCGACACCGACCTGGCCGAGCGGGCCGGCCTGCCGGTGGACAACGGCATCCTGGTCGACCAGCAACTGTGCGCGGCCGACGGCGTCTGGGCCGCCGGCGACGTGGCCAACGCCGACCACCCCCTGTTCGGGCGGATCCGGATCGAGCACTGGGCCGAGGCCCTCAACCAGGGCCTGCTCGCCGGGCGGAACTTGGCCGGGGCGGGCGACCGCTACGACCGGGTGCCGTACTTCTTCTCCGACCAGTTCGACCTGTCGCTGTCCTACCTCGGCCACGTCCGCGAGTGGGACGACCTGGTCGTCCGGGGCAGCCAGGAGGTCGCCGACCCGAAGTTCGTCGCCTGGTACCTGCGCGACGGCATCCCGAGGGCGGCCCTGATCGTCAACGACTGGGACGCCGAGGACCCGGTGCGCGAGCTCATCCGCGCCGGCCGTCCGGTCGACCCCGCCCGCCTGGGCGACGAGGGCGTTGAGCTGGACGATCTGTAGGCCGGTCGATGTAGGCCCGACCCCGGCTGCGGCCCGGTGCCGGGGTCGGGCCGAAAAAGGGTGAAAAAGGGCCCCCGCGCCATCCGGGGGGGCCAAGACAGCGCGAGGGGCCGCAGAGGGCATAGTACGCCGTTTTCGCTCAACGTGTTGTGCCAGAAGGGGACGACGGCCCGGTTGCGAGCAAGATCGCCCCATCGTCGGACGCTTCCTCCCGAGCCGCCGTAGCCCGCGCTACGTAGCCATGGCCTGCGCCCCCCTTGCCTTCCGTGGCATCGTGGAGCCCATGGACCACACGACCCTGATCCGGCGGCCCCGGCTCCGCGGGCCCGTGCTGCTGGCTGCCTTCGATGGCTGGAACGATGCTGGTGAGGCGGCCACCACCGCCCTGGACGCGGTCGGGGACGGGCTGAGCGCCGAGACCTTCGCCACCATCGACCCCGAGGAGTTCTACGACTTCCAGGCCACGCGGCCGACGGTGCGGATGGTGGAGGGCCGCCGGCAGATCGAGTGGCCGTCGACCGAGCTGCGGGCCGCCCGCCTGCCCGCCGCCGACCACGACCTGATCGTGGTCAGGGGGCACGAGCCGAACCTGCGCTGGCGGACCTTCGCCGACGAGATCGTCCAGCTCGGGGCCAGCCTGCGGGTCGAGATGGTGGTCACGGTCGGAGCCCTGCTGGCCGACGTGCCCCACACCCGGCCGGTCCAGGTGGTCAGCTCGGCCGGCGACCCCGACCTGGCCGAGCGGCTGGGGCTGACCCTCTCACGCTACGAGGGGCCGACCGGCATCCTCGGGGTGCTGGGCGACGCCGCCGCCCGGGAGGGCATCCCCACCATCGGCCTGTGGGCCGCCCTCCCCCACTACCTGAACCTGGCCCCCAACCCCTGGGGGGCGATGGCCCTCATCCAGGAGCTGGGACGGCTGCTGCCGATGGCCGTGGACACCAGCGCCCTGGCCGGCCAGACCGCGGCCTTCGACGCCGCCGTGGACGAGCTGCTCGACGACAACCCGGAGCTGGCCGGCTACATCGAGCGGCTGGAGGCCGACAACGACGACGAGGCCGAGGGGGACGACGAGGAGGAGGGCTCGCCCGGCCTGGCCGACCTCCCCCCCGAGGAGCTGGTGGCCGAGGTCGAGCGGTACCTACGTGACAATCCTGGCGGGTGGAGGAACTAGAGCGCTAGCGGCGGGGGTCAACAACGTATCCGGCCCGCCTGGCCGTGGAGGCCGGCGGGCCGGTTCGCAGCTAGATCAGGTCACTCCGGGGGCATCGGCCGCACATTGGCGGCCTGCAGGCCCTTCGGCCCCTGGGTGACGTCGAACTCCACCAGCTGTCCCTCGTCGAGCGACCGGTACCCCTCCATCTGGATCGCGGAGAAGTGCACGAACACGTCCTCGCCGTCGGGACGGGCGATGAAGCCGTAGCCCTTGTCAGGGTTGAACCACTTGACGACACCGCTGGTCACGAACTCCTGTCCCTCCCTTCGCCTTCGACAACCACTTTCGATGCCGGGCCGGTACCCGAACCCGGCGGGCAGGGACAGCTCGAACCGCTCTGCGACGGCAGCCTGCACCCTTGCTCGGGCGGGATGCTAGCACCCGGTCAGTCATGTCAATAGTCTCAATCTTGTCTATCTCGTCGAAAGTGCTGACGCATCCGCGCCGAACTCGGCAAACCACC
>Ga0081539_10005386_pt1 | contig 13098 bp, 8 predicted proteins | sample TabmetS4T2R2_FD_71023 | JGI IMG/M metagenome (GOLD analysis project Ga0081539, IMG submission 71023) | Tabebuia heterophylla rhizosphere microbial communities from the University of Puerto Rico - S4T2R2 | ecosystem: Host-associated > Plants > Roots > Rhizosphere ...
TTTTTATTCTGTGGCGTCTCGTGGGAGTGCGGCGGCCTGGCGCCGCTTTGGCCTCGATCGCGCATCATCGATACCAAAGCGGCGCCAGGCCGCCGCACTCCAAGGAGGCGCGTGAATTCAATGTTAAGTCACCACTCATTCAAGTGAGACTTGCAAGCGAGTTACAGAAGCGGGCGCGAAGCGATATGAGATCGCCCCCGCGCTGACTGTGACCGGCTCGTTGCGCGGTTGCACTGCCGTTGGGTTCGCAAATGTGTTGTGCGCGTGAACGTCGGGCGTGGACAGCACGGTGGCTTGAGCAGTCGCGGCACGCGCGCCACGCACGACGATCTCAGTCTCGCGTGGCTCGCTGAGATGAGGGTTCGTCACCGTCAGTGTCAACTGCTTGCCGTTGACGGATGCTGAACCTGACAAGCCCCAGAACTCCGCGGGTTTGTCGACGCGCGTGTATTGCACTTCCGGCGCACTGAACACCGCGCGCACCGCGCGCCCACCCATGTGCGGCATGAACATCTCAAATACGTGGAACGTCGGCGTGGTGATGAACTTGTCTTCGTGCGCGAGAAAGAGCGAGTGCAGGCAATTGATAAGCTGCGCGACGTTTGCCATCGCGACTTTGTCAGCGTGGCGATTGAACGTGTCGAGCGTGAGACCGGCCAGCATCGCATCGCGCATCGTTGATTGCTGGCCCAGCAAGTGCGTCGGATCGACTTCCGATCCGGGTTTGTACCATGCGCCCCATTCGTCGACGACGAGCTTCACGCGATGCTGCCGGTCGTACTCGCCCATGATGGTCCAGTGTTGATTGATGAGCGACTCCATTCGATCTGCATCGCGCAGCAGCTCGTAATACTCCGCATCGTTGAAACGAAGCGCGTCGCCTTTCGCGGCGAACCAGTCGTTCGTTTTGCCCATTCCAAGATTCCAGGCGTAGTGGTGAAGACCCCAGCCAAAGATGCTGCCAAACAGTCCACGATTTTTCTCGGCCGTCTTCGAAAAGAACCCGCGTGTCCAGTTGAAGTCGTCGACGTTTGCGCCCGAAGCAACGAAGCTCAGATTGACGCCGTAACGTGGAACCGCGGCGGTGAAGCGCCTGTACTCGGCAGCGTACTCTTCGGGTGTGAGGTTTCCGCCGCAACCCCACGACTCATTGCCCACGCCCCAGAACTGCACGCGAAACGGATCGCGACTCGGCATTTCACCCACGGCGCGTTGATCGGCGGCAGTCGTCGAGCCCGCGGGCGAGTTGCAGTACTCGATCCATTCGTAGAATTGCTGCGCGCCCAGACCGCGCACGTTTGCGGCGAGATATCCTTCGGCGCCGGCGAGGCGGCAGAAGGTAAGAAACTCGTTCGTGCCGAAGTGGTTGGTTTCAAACTTCCATGGACCAGCAGCGACGCTCTTGGGCCACTCGGGCGCATCCGCCCAGAAGTTTGTGCGTTTCGGACGTCGAGTACGTGGGCCAGTGCCGTCGCGCCAGTCGTAACTGTCGGCGAAGCAGCCGCCCGGCCAGCGGATGACGGGAGCTTTGATACGTTTGAGGGCGTCGACGAGGGCCGTGCGGATGCCGCCGCTGTTTGGGACTTTGGAGTTTTCTCCGACCCAGATGCCGTCGTAGACCACACCGCCGAGATGTTCGGCGAAGTGGCCGTAGATGTTTGGACTGATCGTGCCGATCTCTTCGCCGAGGAGAACTTCGATACGCGAATCGGCAGCGCGAGACGATTGCCGCAGCAAAAGTCCAGCGCCCGCGGCGCTCACGCCATACAGGAATTCACGTCGTTTCATAGTCGTTTACAGGAGGATTAACAAGATTTTTCAGGATGGACATGTAAATCTTGTCCAAAATCATGTAAATCCTGTCTAAAGTTTATTCAGAAGCGCACGTTGCTTAGCCGCTTCACCACCTCTCGCAGCTCTTCGTCTTCACGTTTCTTTTGCGCGTCGTTGAGACGTTTGAAGGTGGCCATCGCGGACTGCGCGTCGGCTGAACGTTTCAACCGGCCGTATGCGAGCCCCAGTTGGTAATAGCCGTCGGGAACGTTTGGATCGAGCTTGATGACCTGCTCGAACTGTGCTGCCGCCTCGGTCCATCGTTGCGAGCGCATGAAGAGCTTACCGAGCGAGAGACGCGCCGGCATGAATCCCGGATCCATCTCGACAGCCTGCCGCAGGTGCGCTTCGATTACGCGCGCGTCGGTATTCATCTGCTTCAACATCGCATCGGCAATCAGGTGATGGACCACCGCGAGTTTCCGATCGGCCTTCAAGGCACTCTCGTAAAGCGTGATCGCTTCAGCGTAGGCGCCGGTCCTCGCACGAATCAATCCGAGATAAGCAAACGCGGGCGCAAACTTCGGATCGAGCTCGATAGCTTTTCGCAAAGCGCGCTCTGCCTCTTCATTCTTATCGAGCTTGAAGTTGGCAAATCCGAGTGCGAACCAGAGACGGGATGACGACGGAAACTCCTTGAGCGACTCTTCAGTTCGAATGACAGCCGCGCCCGGCGCGTTCGTATTCGTTAACAAGACAGCGTAAGCGAAACGATTCCTCTCAGATTGAGGATCGCGTTGAATCGCGAGTCGCATGGCAGGAATGGCGTTTTCTACGTGACCGCTTTGCTCGTAAACCTCAGCGAGGAGAGCGTAAACAGGAGCCGGATCATTTCCACGTGCGACTGACGCTTCGAGTGTACGACCGGCGGCAGGTAGATCATTCAGTGTGAGGTAAACGCGTGCGAGTCGCACGACTGAATCCGCATCTGCCGGATTGAGCTTCACCGCCGCACTCAATTCAGCTTCAGCTTCCTTCATCAATCCTGCTTCAAGCAACGCCGCGCCCAACTCGGCACGCGCGGCAGGAACGTGCGCAGACGTACCAGTCTCTGCAGCCAAAGCCGCGGCGTACCGTTGGTAGTAAGTTGATGCTGACGGATTGTCCTTGAGACGTAACGCAATCACGGTGAGCGCGCGCGCGACCTCGACGTCCGGCTTGATCGTGAACGCACGCTTGAACAACTCGGCAGATGCTTTCAGATCATCACCAGCAAACCGGATCTGCGCGAGATTAACGAGGGCATTCGGCTGATCAGGATCAAGCTTCAGCGACTTCTCGAACTCAGCAGCGGCCAGACTCGACCTTCCCGTGCGCATGAGAATCGCTCCGTAGTTATTTCTCACCGAAGCGCGATTCGGATCAGCTTTGACGGCCGCAGCGAAATGTCTCTCAGCTTGTTTCAAATCTCCGGCGCGGTCCGCGATGATGCCGAGGTATGTATGCGCCGTCACCTCATCCGCTTTGAGACTTAAAGCTTTTTCGAAGGCGGCGCGCGCGGCTGTCGTGTCACCGCGATCAAACGCAGCCAACCCATCGTCAACGAATTGCTTTGCTTGTTGAGCGCGCGCCGGGATAACAACCACACAAAGGCACAAAAAGCACAAAACGATTTTTCGAGTACCTCTAATCATTTGTGCTTTTTGTGCCATCTTGTGGCCACTAGAAGACGAACCTCCCGCCGACTTGAATACGACGTGGCTGGAAGATGTCGGCGTTGCGCGCCGAGATGCCGAAGTTGATGTCGTCGACGTTGAGGTTGGGAATTCCGAAGCGCCCACGATTGAAAACGTTGAAGAACTCCGCGCGTATCTCGAAGTACGTCGTTTCAGTGACCTTCGTCTTCTTCATGAGGCTGAAATCCTCAGTGAAGAAAGGCTGCGCGCGCAGACCGCCGTACGTCGGCGCGGCGTTGCCGAAGAACCGCTGCGGATCGGAGTAGTAAGCGATGTATGCCGGGTTCACCGTTAAGCCCCCATCGAGCGAAAACGCCGGCGCGTTGCGGAAATCGAGCGGACGCGCAAACGCCGCCGGATTGAGATATCGATAATTCACACCACCCGCGGCAATGTCGGTATAGAACGGCTGTCCCGTCAGGTTAGGCCGCAAGTTGCCGAGATATCCCGCGAGCTGCAGGAAGTCTCTCTGCCCTCCAGCGACGAACGGCGTCAGCGCCGGCCCGCTTCGATAGCGGTGAATGCCTGTGACCTGGAACCCACCGAACACACGATCTACCCAACCACCTTGATTGAGATACCGATGTCCTTTGCCGAACGGCAACTCGATGATGTAGTTGAAGACGAGCGAATGCGGTGGAATGTTAGGCGAGACGGAACGCAACGGTCTGCGATCGAATGGATTCTGAATCACTCCGTTCAGTGGCGAGTCGCCGAAGATGTCTTCGCCTGCATCAGTGATCAACTTCGCGAACGTGTACGACAGTCCTCCCTGAATGCCGTTTGAGAAGCGACGTGTGAGGTCAACCTTGCCTGCGTTATAAAAACTCTGTCCCTGACTTTCCAGACGATTGTTGATGATACCGTACTGCGGAAACGGCCTGAGCGCTTGTGCAACCGTGCCGGCAAAAGCGCCTCCCTGTGAGCCAAAGCCGGGATAGACCGCATTCGGACTCGCAGGCAACGGCACTCCCACACTCGCCGCGAACGCACGCTCGACCGGCGTCACGGCTGAGAGCTGCTTCGACAGCAACGGCAAACCGAGCTTGAGCGCGTTGAGCGGGACCTTATTGATCGGATCGAAGTTCGAGCGCAGGCGCGTACCTTTGCTGCCGATGTAGCTGACCTGAACAGCGAACTGATGTGGCAACTGTCGCTGTATGTCGAGACTGTACTGCACCGTGCGGCCGGTCTTGAAATCCTTGTCGAAGAAGTCGATGTCAGTGCGGTCCAGTTGGCCCACCGCCTGATCGTTCGGATTGGCTTGCGGTACGGACGGGTAATTGTCGAGCGTGATAAACGCATCGAGACCGCCATTGATGTTGACGGCGCCAGGGCTGTACCCAAGCACGCCGGTGTTGCCGAAGTCGTTATAGATTACGGGAGCGTAGTAGATGCCGTAGCCGCCGCGCACCACCGTCTTATCGTTTACCGCGTAGGCGAAGCCGAGGCGTGGTCCAAAATTAGTGCGGTCAGGACGGACGAGACCGAAGTTCTCAGCCTGCAGTCCGCCTTGTCCGTTAGCGCCGACGATGGCTCCGAGCCGACCGCCTGCGGCCGGATTCGGTGTGTCCGGATCAAAGCCACGCAGGAAGCCGCGCGCCTCTTCGCGCGGGCGGCCGTAGTCGTACCTGATACCAACGTTCACGGTGAGTTTGGGCGTGACCTTGATGTCGTCCTGGGCAAAGAAAGCATTTGAAAAGAAACGTAGCGCGGGATCGATTGTCTGATTACTGTTGAATGAAAACTCCGGCCGTCCGGTGATAAGACTGGCGATGGGCCAACCCTGGTTGAAGTCGTTGGTGTTGCCGGTTTGATTGCTGCGGAAGTTGAAGTTACCGCCGATATCGAAGTGGGCGGCGTTGTTCAATTGCTGTATGCGCACTTCGCCGCCGAATCTCAGCGTGTGCCGGCCTTTGAGTAGCGTTGCGACGTCGCTGAAGTGCTCGGAGTTATCGCGAACTCTGTTGTCGAAAAACGTCGAGCCGCCGGCCTGATACGCGCGCGGATCGGTTGAGCTGACGGGATCGCCGTATCCCGGAAAACCGATCAACGGCAGACCGAAGTTCTGCGTTGCGTTGGGACTCAGTCCGAGCGTACTGACCGGAATGCCACGCGTAAAGTTGCGGTTCTGAACGTCTGAACGCGAGAAGCCGGCGTTGAAGTGGTTGATGAAAGCCGGTGTCGCGGTCCAGTCGTGTTGCAGGCGCGCGTAATAAGATTTGAAGATCTGGTTCCAAACGCCTTGTTGCACAAAAGGCTCGGGAAAGCGCGGGAAGCCACCTTTGACGCTCGGTAGCTTGCGAAATGTGTAACTGAAGTTGAGCGTTTGTCGATCGGTCAGGTTGTGAGTGAGCTTCGTGACGTAATAGTTTGTCCTCGCTGTTGCTTGCGAGTTAGCGAGATAGTTGCGAAAGACTGTTGACCCGTTTGGTCCAGTCCGGTTCGGGAGGGGAAAGAGGTTGACGAAGTTTCTGCCGATTGGAGAGATACGAGCGCCGCCGAGGTACAGATCCAGCCGGTTACCGGGGATCGCTGTGCGCGCTCCGGGAAGCTGCGCGGGGTCGAAGATCTGCACCGGACCGCCAAAAAACTGAAGCACGTAAGGATCCGTCAACAGCTCGCCAAAATCACCATTCCGCATTCTCAACGACGGCACTGTTAACTCAACTGTTTCGGACTGCGACGTTCTATAGCCACCATAGTTGAAGAAGAAGAATGTTTTATTCTTGCCGCTCCAGACCGTTGGTCCACCCTCGCCAAAGTGCGGCAGGTAAAGCGGACCGCCGACACTAAAGCCATAATCAAACTGACGGTCGAGCGGCTTATCGAGCTTGAGAATCCGGTTGCGATCGATGTTTGCGTTCAGCGCATCGTTGATGTGGAAGAGGTAAGCTTCGCCGTGAAAGTCGTTACTGCCGGTCTTGATCGTGAAGTTCACGACACCGCCGGAGGAATTACCAAACTCCGCCGAGTAGCTACTCGTCGAGAGCGTAAATTCCTGGAACGCGTTCGGACCTGGCGCGACTTCAGAGAAGAATGTGCCGTTCTCGCCGCGCCGTGTTTGGGCGCCGTCAATGAGTATGTCTGCGCCGAGGCCCTGGCCGCCGTTGATGCGAAAGTTCGTGGCGTTCGTGCCGGTGCTGCCGGACGTTGAGCCTGTCGGTGTGCGGTCATTCGACACGACGCTGCTATCAAGGAAGATGAACGAGAGCGGCGAGCGACCGCCGCTTTCAGCCGCAACCAGTAACGGCAATTCGCGCACTTGCCGCTCGCTGACGTTGAGCTGCGACGCCGGATTCTCCGTTTGCAGTACGGGAGTAGCATCGCCCGCAACCGTTACGACATTATTTATCTCGCCGACTTCAAGTGTGACGTCGACGGTGCGAGTTACTTGCACCGCCACTTTGATACCTTCGACTGAAGCGGTTTTGAAGCCGGTGGCTTCGACCTTTATCGTATAAACGACCGCTTGCAGTTGCGGGATGGTGTAGTTTCCCTCGCCGTTGGTGCGTCCCTCGCGAGTCTCGCCGGTTTCGACGTTCAAGGCGGTGACCTTCGCGTCGGCGACTACAGCTCCAGTCTGATCGGTAACTCTTCCCGTTATTCCGCCGCGATCGCTTTGGGCGAAGACGGGGGAAACAGCCAGCAACATGAGCACGAGCAATGACGCGACGGCCAAATTAGAAGCTCTCATTTCCACCTCCGAGGGTCTCAGACGAGCAGCAACGACGGTTCTGATTGTGTTGTGTGTAAAACTTCCCGAATCGATTAGGGGTTTGTTCATTTACACTACAAATAAACACGAAGTCAAGAATTATCTTTGATAAGTGTGGCGAATCTCACAAGTGAGGGGAAGGGCATTAGACAGGATTTCAGGATTCACAAGATTCGCATGATTGAATTTGTAAATCCTGAAAAATCCTGAAATCTTGTTCAACGACTGTCTCAGCCTTATGACGCGATTACTACTTCTGTTAACGCTGGTCATCGTCTTCCCGGCTTGGCAACAGCAGCCCGCGAAACTCGAGATCAAACTCTCTACTCACTCGCGAGCCGTCCGCGAAGCGCAGAATTGCCGGGCGCGATCGAAGCTCCAAACATCATTCGGAAAAACAACTACTACTATCTTTTCGCTTCTTTCGACTTTTGTTGCCGTGGAAAGGACAGCACCTACAACATCCGCGTCGGCCGCGCGCGTCGTGTTACTGGTCCATACATCGATCGAAGCGGCAAGCCCATGATGGAAGGTGGCGGAACACTCGTCGTGGCAGGCGCAGGCCGTTGGGCAGGGCCGGGTCACTGTTCGGTCTTGCAGGAGAAGGACGGCGACCGGCTTGTTTATCACGCTTACGATACGGAGTGGCGTGGGTGTCGCAACACTGCGGATTGCCACGATTCAGTGGGACTCGGAAGGTTGGCCCACAATCGACTAAGCCCTGTGCACCTCGATCCCTCTCGCGATGAAAGGCGCCACCGCTTCGTTGGTCACGCCTTTATCGGTAATCAGGACGTTTACGTCACTGATCGGGCAGATCAGCGCGGTGCCAACTGCGCCGATTTTGCGATGGTCGGCAACGACGATCTTCTGGCGCGCCTGGCGCATCATGGCGCGATGAATCGTGGCCTGGTCCGGGTAGTTCGTTGTTAGACCACGTTCGATGTCGACTCCATCCACGCCGATGAATACCTTGTCGACGAAGATCTCACCGACGCTTTCGATAGCCGCTGGACCAACGAGCGCAAACCAGTCGCCACTCAGAAATCCGCCGGTGACGATCACCTTCAGATCGTCGCGATGACTTAGCTCCATGGCCACGTTCACCGCATTCGTCAAAACCGTGATTCCTTTATGAAGACAAACGCTGCGCGCAACCTGTGTCGCTGTTGTTCCGGCGCCGATCGCGAGGATGTCGCCGTCGCTGATCAGCTCAGACGCGACTAGGCCAATGCGACGCTTTTCCGCGCTGCGCTGTCGCTCCTGTTCGTGGTAGTAAGAGACGTGACGAAACGGCTCATAAAGCAACGGCTGTACGGGAACAGCGCCGCCGTGGCTGCGGCGCAGCAGTCCGCGTTGCTCCAGCTCACCGAGGTCGCGGCGAATCGTCGCGGGCGACACCTTGAGGCGTTTAGCGAGTGTAAGGACCGAGACTTTACCGGCGCGCAGCAGTTCCTGGAGGATCAGTTGAGCGCGTCGTTCATTGGGAGACTGTTCTTGCGACATCGGTGTGGTAGCGCGTCGCATATTATGGATTATGGTTGCGGCGCGTCAATCAACTTGAGGACCACTCGCTCCTGGTCGCGCTGGCGTTTGCGAAGATCGTCCGCGCGGTCAAACATTCTTTTGGCCGCTTCTTTCTCACCGAGTTTTGCGTAGACGAGGCCGAGCTGGTAATTCGCACGCAAGTCGTCGGGATCGAGTTGAATGGCCCGTTCGAGCTCCGCACGCGCTTCCGCATAGCTGCCTGCTTCGCGATACGCAGCGCCGAGCGCTGCATGGGCCGCAGCGTGGTTTGGACGCGACTGAACCACGCGCCGGTATGTGTTGAGAGCTGCGGTGCGGTTTCCGGCTTTCTCGAAACTTACTCCAACCAGGTACTCCGTATCAGGATCCGCTTTGAGATTGAGACTTCGTTGCAGCGCCGCGGTGGCTTCCGGAACTCGATCCTGCCGCAGCAATGCCGCACCGAGCAGGTACAAGCCAGAAGCATCACGCGGTTGCAGCGCAACGTACTGGTCCATCAAGCGCGTTGTCTCGACAACTTCGCCTTTGGTCCAATGTGCCGCGGCGAGCGCGTAGAGATAAGCGGGTTCGCGCGGGTACTCGCGATGCAATCGCTCGAACACGGGCAGTGCATCGAGGACCAGATCCATTCGCAACGCTGTGACTCCGAAGTCGTACAACACTGCGGCTGAATTCGGAGCGACGCGGCGCGCCGCCATGAGGTGAGACAGCGCCTTCTCCATGTTTCCGCTTGCACGCGCGACTCTTGCGAGTGCGCGAAGCGTCGCCACGTCATCCGGTTTGATCGCGAGTGCTGCGGAGAGATGTTCGTCGGCTTTGTCGTATTGTTTCAGCGCGGCAGTGACGACGCCGAGTTCGTACAACAATGGAAACGACGCGGGTGCGTTTTGACGAGCAGCTTGAAGGATGCTGAGTGCCTCATCCAATCGTTTCAGCGAGGCTAGAGTGGTCGCGAGCTTTAAACTAATCTCCTCACGTTCGGGCGCGAGCTTGTGAGCACTAAGCAGCACCGGCAACGCTTCGGCGTCCTTGTTATTACTCAATAACAACTCGGCGAGATTGGTGTGGGCGCCGAGGTGTGACGGCAAACTGGCGAGCGCTCGTCGGAAGAGTCGTTCTGCTTCCGCGGCGCGATTCTGTTTCGCCCGCACGACGCCGAGCAGGTTCAGTGCATCAGCGTCACGAGGCGACGTCGCGAGCACGGCATTGAGGAGCTCTTCTGCTTGTCGTAATCGATCGTCGCTAATTGCGCGCGCGGCTTCTGTCAGGCGCTTGAGATCGACATCACCGTTTTGCGCATTGACGAGCGGGCTGATCGCAAAGAGCAACACAACCGCCGCCGTCGTTAAAGCTTTGTGCATCGTACGGCTAGCATAACATCGTCAAGAGATTGATTAACGCCGCAACCGGGTGCATTAACGCCGTCAACAGCTTGCATTAACGCCGTCAACAGCTTGCATTAACGCCGTCAACGGCTTGCATTAACGCCGTCAACGGCTTGCATTAACGCCGAAGGCGTTGGCTAATTCCAGCCCAGGGTTCGAAGCGAAGCGAAGAACCCTGGGTACGAATCCCAAAATGCGACGGAACCCTGAAAGGGTTCGGCGATTGGCGAACCCTTTCAGGGTTCAATCGAAATGTTATTTGTTGACCCAGGGTTGTCGCTGCGCTCCAACCCTGGGCTTGAATTAGCGAACGCCTTCGGCGTTTGTTCACTTCAGCCAAAGCGGCGTTTGTTCACTTCAGCCAAAGCGGCGTTTGTTCACTTCAGCCAAAGCGGCGTTTGTTCACTTCAGCCAAAGCGGCGTTTGTTCACTTCAGCCAAAGCGGCGTTTGTTCAATTTGAGGCAGAGCGGCGTTGTTCAAATCGATCACTACGAGGGAGCGGATTGACGGCGGGCTGCGTGGCCGAGGAGGACGTCTGCGAGCGCGTCGGAGACGGGCAGACCTGGAGAGCGTTCGAGCCAGAAGAATTCGCCGCAGGGGTTGAGCTCGAGAAAGACGTGTTTGCCGTCGGGTGTCAGGATGATGTCGATCGCGCCGTAGTTCAACGAGAAGTGATCCATCAGGCCCAGGAGTTTTTCCTCGACCTCGATTGGAAGTTGATAAGGTTTCCAGTCTGGCAGCATCCGCGCGCCGTCGCGACGCCAGTCGTGCGTGGCGCGCGTGGAGACTTGTGAGTCGACCGCAGCAGACATCACACGTTGGCCCACGACCGTGGCACGAATCTCGAGCGACTTGGGGAGCAGCTCCTGAAAAGTCGCGGGACAGAGTCTCAGACCCGAGAGGTCCTCGAGATCTTGAGGCTTCACGGGATTGGTAAAGACGACGAGCTCTTTTCCTTCTTCGTAGATCGCGAAGGAAGAGAGCATCTTCGTCACCATCCCGCCCTCGCAACTCTTTGCAAAGGCGCGAAGGGCGTTCGGGTCGTTCGTCGTGAGCGTGCATGGTGTGTCCAGTTTGAGTTCGCGGGCCACCTGTAGCTGAAGCTGTTTGTTCTCCGCGTGACGGATGTGGTGCAGATGGTCCACGCGAAACGCTTTGAGACTCGCGAGCATGCCGTGCGCGGCCGCACTCGTTTCTCCGAGCGACGCATGGCGCAATTGCTTGTCGAGCGCCGCCGGAAGCTGCGCGCCAAAGCTGATGCGACGGTGCCAGATGGCGGTGACCTCGCGCAGATCAAACTCGCCTGCCTCGTTCGTGAGCGTGAGACGCTCGTCGCCTGCGCCGTAATAAGCAGAGAGACGCACATCCGTTGGATAGCGATCGGTGTCAAAGCGAATCGCGTGGCCACCCTTGCGCGCGATGGCTTCAGTAACTCGCACGACGCACTCGTTATCGTTGCTGTGTGTGATGATGAGAATAGACATTAGTTTTCGAGTAGTGCTTCAGCAATCGCCTCTGAAATCGGAAGATCGAGATCGCGTTCGAGCATGCCCCATTCGCCGCCCGGATTGACTTCGAGAAACACGTGTTCGCCCGCAGGTGTGCAGATCAAATCGATAGCGCCAAAGACGAGGCCGAGCTCCGACATCAATGTTTGCAGGCTGCTTGCGACTTCGTCGGGCAACACGGCCTGCTGCCAGCGACACTCCTCGGGCGCGGCGCGCCGCCAGTCCGTATGCCCGCGCGACGTGCCAGTCGCGTCGAGCGCACCTGCAAACGTTTCACCCGCCACATAAGCAACTCGCAGCTCGCACGCTTTCGGAATCAACTCCTGGAACACCATCGGACTATGACGCAGTGCCTCGGCGCCGGCGAGGTCTTCTTCGCAGACGCGGTTTGTATAGACGAAGGGCTTAGCGGCGTCCATGCTCACTTCGATTGAACGAAGCAGCTTCGCTACCGTTTCGCCATTAGTCTCCGCAAAGAACTGTCGAGCTGCGGCCGGATCGTTGGTGACGAGGGTGCGCGGTACGCGTAAGTCCGCGCGCGCGGCGAGGCGGAGTTGTCGCTGCTTGTTCTCTGCGTTGCGTTGGTGGTCCAGATTGTTTATCCAGCGAGCGTTGTGGAGTGCGTCGAGAAAACCTTCGAGCGCCGCGGCAGACTCGTTGACGCACAGCGAGCGATAACGCTCGTCAAGATCATGGGCCATGCGCGGTGACCAAAGCTTACGCGCCCAGACGGCGTTCACTTCCTCGGTCGAAATCTGATCTCCCGCTTCGGTAAAGAGATGTGCGGCGCGTTCATCGCCCGCGCGTGTTGAGAGCTTAACGCGTGACGGAAACAGATCCGTGTTGAAGCGAATGGGCCGCGCGCCTCTGCGTGCGAGCGCGGTGGAAACGAGATCGACGTTATAGAAGTCGCCGCTGTGTGTCAGTAATAGAACGACGTCGCGCATGCGTGAGAGGAGAGTAGGTCAAAAGGTGCGGCCCTCGTCTCGTGAATACTTCAAACGAGGGCCGCCACTGTTATTTATTGCTGTCGTCAGTTGCCGGAAGTGTATTCCAATCGATATCGTCCCGATCCGATGGATACTTCAGCGTTTGGTACGAAGTCGTTGAGGCATTCTGGCCTTCGAGAAAACGCGCGAAGAACGGCTCGGAGGTTTCGGGGGTATTTGATTCTGTATTGTCTCGCATTGAGAGATCTCCTTTTACTGCTGATTGAATTGGTGCGGGGTTCAAAGTCTTAGAACGACGCCTATGATGCATTACAGCGCTTTGAGGATGGATTCGGCGTTCAATTAAATCCTCTGAGATCTAACGCGACAAAATCATGAAGATTGGACCACTTTTTTGGAGTGCGGCGGCCCCGCGGCGCCTTGGGCTCGGTCGCCCAACATCCACACCAAAACGGGGCCCCGCCCCCCCCACCCCCCGCCGGCCGGAAAACTTTATTCCC
>Ga0081539_10005387_pt1 | contig 13095 bp, 11 predicted proteins | sample TabmetS4T2R2_FD_71023 | JGI IMG/M metagenome (GOLD analysis project Ga0081539, IMG submission 71023) | Tabebuia heterophylla rhizosphere microbial communities from the University of Puerto Rico - S4T2R2 | ecosystem: Host-associated > Plants > Roots > Rhizosphere ...
ACATGAAACTCGTGATCATCGCGGCGACCGGCGGCGTCGGGCGTCAGCTGCTCCAGCAGGCCCTCGACGCCGGTCACGACGTCACGGCCGTGGTTCGCAGCCCGCAGAAACTGGCCGGACAGCCGGTGCGTACCGTCGCCGCCGACCTGGCCCACCCCGATCCCGCCACCCTGGTCTCGGCCATCGCCGGCGCCGACGCGGTGCTCTCCGGCCTCGGCGCCCGGACCTCGGCGGAGGCCGGCGTCGCCACCCGCGGCACGCAGTCGGTCGTGGACGCGATGCGGGCCACCGGCGTGCGGCGGCTCGTGGTGGTGAGCGCCGCGCCGATGGGCACCGTGCCGTCGCCGGACCGCCCGAACCCGCCCAAGCACGACCCCGGCGACGGCTTCTTCATGCGCCATCTCGGCGCGCCGTTCGCCCGCGTCGCGTTCCGCACCCACTACGCGGACCTCGCCCGGATGGAGGACGTCGTGTTCGCCAGCGGCTTGGACTGGACCGTCTCCCGCCCGCCGAAGTTGACCAACGGCGCCGTGACCGGCCGCTACCGTACCGCCGTCGGCCGCAACATCCGCGGTGGGTTCTCGGTCTCCCGGGCGGACGTGGCACACCAGATGCTGCACCTGCTCGACCAGCCGGAGACGATCCACCAGGTCATCGGCATCGCCCGCTGAGCCGTCGTCCGCGGCGGGAGGTCAGGACCGCCGGGACCGCAGCACGTCGAGGTCGCGTTCCGCGTACAGCCGGTGCTCCCACTCCTCGCTGAGGACGGCCAGCAGGCACCGGCGTACCGGATAGCTCTCCGACGCCGGGTAGCCCGGTTCGGTCACCGGTTCGGTCACCCCGGCCAGGGTCTCGTCGGTCAGGTCGGCGAGCACCTTGCGTACCGTCGCCATGCGGTCCGCGCGCAGCGTGAGCATCTCGTCCAGCGACGGCCGCGCGTCCCGGTCGCGGGGGACGCCGGGTTCGTCCGGCATCTCGTCGTGCGGAAGGTCGAGCGGATGCCACGGCGAGGGCTCGCCGAGGATCGCGCGGCGGACCCAGGCGTCGGTGGCGAACACCAGGTGACGCAGCGTCTCGATGAAGGACCACTCGTCGTCGACCCGTTCGTGCAACAGGTGCGGCGGGAACGTGCGCGCCCGGTCGACGGTCTGCCCCCACAGCCGCTCCAGGACGTCCCACGCCTCGCGGTATCCGTCGGCGTCGGCCGGGCGCATTTTGGGCCGGTCCGGGTAGCGGCGGTCGAGTTCGGCCTCGACCAGGGGCACGACGTCCACACCGTTGACCCGGACGTTCTCGATCTCGCCGCTGATCTCCACGTTGACCACGGCCGCGCCGCGGATCGTCACGCCGGTCATGTCGACCAGGTTGAAGCGTGCGCCGGTGAGGTCGACATCGTGGAACCGGGCGCCGGTCAAGTAGACGTGCTCGATCCGGGCGCCTCTCAGGTCTTCCCCGGCCAACTCGGACACCCGACAACCTCCCATGAAGCCCGGCACATCATTGCCTAGCACCTGATCAAGGCCAGACGATACCATTCCGGGCCATCGAGCGAATCGGCGTCAGAGCGGCATCGCCAGGATCCGGCGACCCTCGTCCTCGAAGCCGCGGGCCTGGTAGTAGTGGTACAAGTGCCGCACGTCGTGGCCGTTCGGCGCGATGACGATCTCCAGATGGGCGGCGCCGATGGTGCGGGCCCAGCGGGCGCTGTCGTGGATCAACGCCTGGGCCAGCCCGCGGCGGCGCTGCTCCGGCACGACATAGAGGTCTTCCAGCTCGGCGATCCGGCCGTTCTCCAGGCCGTAGCTGGACGTGGAGATCGCGAAGGCGACGATTCCGCCCCGCTCATCGACCACCGCGACCCGGGCGTCGTCGCTGGTCAGCAGGTGCCTCAGGTGTTCTTCGAGGCGTTGCCGCCCGGTTCGGAAGCCGTCCTCCCGGTAGAAGGCGTCCGCGAGCTCGAGGATCGTGGCGGCGTCGGCGGGTCGTGCGGTGCGTACGCTCATGGCCTCTTCCTAAGCTGCGGCCGATTGCGGCTGGTCGTCGGCGTGGGCGATGCGGGTCAGCTCGCGCCACAACAGCACCACGAAGAGCGCCGAGCCGGCGAACGCGAACCAGAACGGCGCCGTGACACCGTAATGACTCGCCAGCGTACCGCCGATCGCCGAGCCGACGACCAGTCCGCCGTAGACGCACACGGTGTTGACGCTGGCCACCCGGCCCTGCAGATGACCGGGCACGGCGCGCTGGCGGACGGTGGTCGAGGTGGTGCCCCAGATGAAGGCGTGCGCGCCGAAGACGAAGAAGACCGGCATGGCGACGTACGGCGAGGTGGTGACCGCGAGCGCCAGGTGGGTGAGGGTCTCGATGATCAGCCCGGCACGCATGATGTTGCCCAGGCTGACCCGGCGGGTGATCCAGCCGTAGAGGCTGGTGCCGAGCAGGCCGCCGACCGCGGACACGGTGGTGAGCAGGCCGAATCCGACCGCGCCGAGGCCGAGCCGCCGGGTGGCGTACAGCACCAGGACGGACCAGGCGGCGCCGAAGGTCACATTGAAAATCAAGATCGTCAATGCCAGCGTACGTACGGCAGGATGATGAACCGTCCACCGGAACCCTTCGACCACGTCCCGGCGTACCGTGCTGGGATCGTCCCCGATCCGCGGACCGTGCGCGGGCAATGCGACCTTGGCCACCAGCAGCACGCCGGCCGTGACCAGGGCGGCTTCGGTCAGGAACGGCCACGCCCAGCCCACCGCGAACAGCGCCGCGCCGACCGGCGGCCCGGCGAGCTGGTTGAGCGTGATGAACCCGGTCTGTACGCGGGAGTTCGCGAGCGCCAGGTCGTCGCGGCGTACCAGCATCGGGGTCAGCGTCGACAAGGTGTTGTCCGCGAACACCTCGGCCGTCGCGAGCAACCCGAGCGCGACCAGGGCCAGGACCGCGGTGACCGTGCCGGTGACGATCGTGGCGATCAGCACGGCCAGCACCAGCGCGCGGACGCCATCGGCGATCATCACGATCCGGCGCCGGTCGAGCCGGTCGGACAGCACTCCGGCGTAGAGCCCGAAGGCGAGCGGCGGCGCCCACCCGAGCAGCGCGGCCAGCGAAACCAGGAACGGATCGCGGGTCAGCGACGCCAGCAGCAGCGGGCCCGCGGCGGACGCGACCCCGTCGCCGAGGTTGGTGGTCCAGGAGGACGCGAGCAGCCATCGGAACGGCACGCCGAGGCGGGCGGGGAGGAATGTCTCGGCGATCGGGGCCACAAGGTGAAAACTTTACGGGTACGCCGATCAGCGGCGCGCGGGAATATCGAGCTCCTTATGCGGGCTTATGCGGCTTATGTGGCGCTCAGGTCCGGAAGGATGAGCCGTCCCTCGCCGTCGAGCGTGAAGCCAGGATTGTGCGCGATCTCCCACACGTGGCCGTCGGGATCGGTGAAGAAGCCGGCATACCCGCCGTAGAACGTCTCACGCGCCGGCTGCGAGATGCCGGCGCCGGCGGCCGCGGCGGCGTTGAGCACGTCGTCGACCTCGGCCCGCGACCGTACATTGTGCGCCAGCGTCATGCCGCCGAACCCGTCCGTGGACCGGTCCGCGATGCCCGCGTCGGCCGCCACCTTCTCGCGCGCCCACAGCACGACCGCGATGCCACCGGCTTGGAAGAAGACGGTCTCCTCGACCTCCTGCCCGTGCCAGCCGAGCCGCTCGTAGAACGTCCGCGACCGTGCCAGATCGGCGACCCCGAGCGTGACCAGACTGAGGCGCTGCTCCACTCGGGCACTCTACCGCCGCGGGGAAGGACCGGTGGGAAGGCTTCCGGGCCGCAGCCGGAATTCACCCCGGAAGGACGGAACACCGATGAACTGAGCGGAGCGACGCCGCTCCGGGCCGGGGTGGGACCGGTCCGCAGCGGCGTCGCGGAGACGCGGTCAGTGGTGGTGGGCGCCACCGCGGCCGGGGCGGGGGAGCATGACGGCCAGCATCGCGATGAGCATGAGAATGTGGCCCCAGGTCATCACGGCGCCGGCGGAGATGAGGCCGAACCAGTACGGCACCAGCAGCGCGAGGAACGGCACGTACATCGCGGCGGCCATTTCGGCGATCGACCGCCGGGAGTGGCGGCGGATCATCATCCACAGTGTCATGCCGACGGTCATGTTGGTGGCCATGATGACGGCGCCGGTGTCCGGCCGGGTGGTGAGGCCCGGCGCGGCCCAGGACCACAGCGGCCCCAGCGCGATCATGCCGACGACCATGGCCGCGACCATCTCGGCGTAGTGGCCGGCGAAGCGCAGGACGGAACGGGTCCGGGAGCGCGGGACGAAACGGGAGGCGGACGCGGTGACCGGGCGGGTCGAGATGGTCATGGTGGCCCCTTCAGGCTGGTGGGTGTGCCGCTCATCGTGCGCGGCGGCAACCGGCCTGCCAGGTGCCGAAGGTCATGGCCTCAGGTCATGACCCGGACGTGACCTCAGAGAAGCCCGAGTGCGCGGGCGCGTAACGCGGCCTGGGTGCGGTCCCGGGCGCCGAGCTTGGCCAGCACGTTCGTCACGTGGTTCTTGACGGTCCCCTCCGCCAGGAACAGTGCGGCGGCGATCTCGCGGTTGCTGCGGCCGTCGGCGAGCAGGCGCACAACCTCGAGCTCACGGTCCGACAGCGGTATCACCAGCGGCTGCGGCCGGGGCGCCGGGGACGGGTCCGGCAGCTCGGCCACCCGGGCCACCACCTTCGCGGCCACCGACGGCTGCAGCACCGACTCGCCACGCGCCGCCGCGGTGACCGCCTCGACCAGCCGGTCCGCGGACACGTCCTTGAGCAGGTAGCCGACCGCACCGGCGCGCAGCGCGGCGAACACGTCCTGGTCGTCGTCGAACGTGGTAAGCGCGATCACGCGGACGGCGGGCTGCTCGACCCGCATCCGGCGGGTGGCGGCCACGCCGTCGAGCACGGGCATCCGCAGGTCCATGAGCACGACGTCCGGGCGCAGGTCGGCGGCCCGGTCCAGGGCCTCGTCGCCGTTGCCGGCCTCGCCCACGACCTCGATGTCCGCACGCACGCCGAGCAGCACGGCGAGCGCCTCGCGGAAGAGCGCCTGGTCGTCGACCAGGAGAACCCGCACCGGCGACGTCACGCCCTGCGAGGTCATGCCGGCACCTCGACGGTCAGCACCGTCCCTCCGCCCGGTGCGGCCGAGACGTCGGCGTGGCCGCCCAGGTGCGCGGCGCGTTCCCGTACCCCGAGGAGACCGAACCCGTCGTGGTCCGGCTCGCCGGAAGGCGGCCCGACGCCGTCGTCGCGCACCTCGAGGCGGACCGCGTCCGGCCGGCTGTAGTCGACGGCCAGCGCCGCATGGGTGGCCCGGGCGTGCTTGCGGACGTTGGTGAGTCCCTCCTGAGCGGCCCGGTAGAGCGATTCCTCGGCCTCGGGCGGGAGTGGGCGCGCCGTCCCGGTCACGTCCAGGTCGGTCGGCACGCCGGCGGCCGAGGTCTCGCCGGCGAGGTCGCGCAACGCGTCGAACAGCGGCTTGGCGCGTGCCGGCTCGCGCAGGACGGACACCGAGCGGCGTACCTCGGCAAGGGCTTCTTCCGCTTGTATCTGGGCCATGGCCAGGACCGTGTCGGTCTTGGCGGTATCCACCGGAAGCACCGCCCGGGCCGCCTTGATCTGCATCTGCACGACGGTGAGCGCGTGACCCAGGCCGTCGTGGATGTCACGGGCGACCCGGTTGCGCTCCTGGACCGTGGCCAGCCGTTCGGCCTGCACCGCGTACGCCTGCAAGCGCCGGTGTGCCTGGACCAGTTCGGCCCGCGCGCGCTGTTCGCGGAGCAGGAGTTCGGTGATCACCGCGGCGAACACCATCGCGGCCAGCGTGCCGAGCCCCTCCCGCAGCGCGGCGGCCCAGGTCATGCCCAAGTGCATGAACGGGATCAGGACGACCACCGCCCCCGCCGCGTACCGGGGCAGCAGCTGCACGCTCTGGCTGACCAGCACGACCAGCAGCAGGACCGCGCCGATGGCCACGCCGCTGAGGTTGAACACCAGGAAACCGAGGAGCAACTGCACGATCGTGTACGCGTACCGCACCGCCCGCCCGCGCTCCCGCACCCACCGGAACCCCAGGGTGGCCAGCAGCGCGAACACCGCCGCCGGGGCCAGCGCGACCGCGGTGCCCGGACTGCTGGCCACACCGACGAGCAGCGTCACGAACGCCGCGGCGGTCAGGATGTCGAGGGCGCGTTGCACCAGACCACTGTCGAGCACGCGCCACGCCCGGTCAACGAGCCCGGCGTAGATACCTCGCCCAGGTCACCAGCACGCAGACGACGTAGAACGCGATGAACGTGAGGTACGCGCCGTCCGCGTCGTGGTGGGCGAGGAACGACTGCCGGAACGCGACGTTCACCAGTACCCCGCCGAAGGCGCCGACCGCGCCGGCGATCCCGATCACCGCGGCGGCCAGCCGGCGCTCCGGGAAGATCACCGGGATCATCTTGTACGTCGAGCCGTTGCCGATCCCGCTGAACACGAACAGCGCGATGAACCCGATCAGGTAGAGGCCGAGCGAATGCGCCCGGGAGGCCAGCAGCACCACGGCCGCGCCGGCGGCCATCGCGATGAAGTTCCAGAACGTCACCCGGGCACCGCCGAGCCGGTCGGCCAGCGAGCCGCCCACCGGCCGGACCAGCGACCCGAGCAGCGGGCCGAGGAAGGTCAGGTACGCCGCCTTGACCGGCGTGCCGAACACGTCCGCGAACTGCACCTGCAGCACCTGCCCGAACGCGAACCCGAACCCGATGAACGAGCCGAACGTGCCGATGTACAGCAGCGACATGATCCAGGTGTCCGCCCTGGTCGCGGCGTCGCGCACGCCGCGGCGCTCGTCGCGGGCGTAGGTCAGGTTGTCCATGGCCAGCGCGGCGCCGAGCACGGCGAACACGATGAAGGGGAGATAGATGCCGGCGACGTATCCCGGATGCCCGGCGCCGAGCGCGGCGAGCACGAGCAGGCCGACCAGCTGGACCACGGCCACGCCGAGGTTGCCGCCGCCGGCGTTGATGCCGAGCGCCCAGCCCTTGAGCCGGTCCGGGTAAAAGGCGTTGATGTTCGCCATGGACGACGCGAAGTTGCCGCCACCCACACCGGCGATCGCGGCCAGCACGAGCAGGGTCGGGTACGAGACGCCGGGCCGCACGAGCACCGCCGCGGCGATCGACGGGATCAGTAGCAGCGCGGCGCTGACGATGGTCCAGTTCCGGCCGCCGAAGCGGGCGACCGCGAACGTGTACGGGATCCGCAGCACCGATCCCACCAGCGCCGGCACCGCGGTGAGCACGAACTTGCCGGCCGGGTCGACGTGGTAGGCCGGGCCGAGGAACAGCACCAGCACCGACCACAGTGTCCAGACGGAGAATCCGATGTGCTCGCTGAAGATGGAGAAGACCAGGTTGCGGCGGGCGATCCGGGCGCCTCCCGCGGCCCAGAACCCCGGATCCTCCGGCCGCCAGTCGTCGATCCAATGTCCGCGCAGCGTCGCCGCGGCGGGCCGTTGCCGGTCGATGGTCGCGGTCATGTCACTCTCCCAACAGGATCTGGTGGTCGGCGTCCACGTGGACGGCGTAGACGGTCAACGGCGGCTGCTCACTGGTGGAGCAGCCGGTACGCAGGTCGAAGGCGTTCAGGTGCAGCGGGCACACCACCACCCGGTTGTCGATCTGGCCGTCGGCGAGTGGCCCGCCGCGATGCGGGCAGACCGCCGACACGGCCCGCACGGTGCCGTCGCGCAGCCGGAACACGGCGACCATCTCGTCGCCGACGGCGTACGCGCGGCCCTCGCCGACCGGGATGTCCTCAAGGTTCCCCAGCCGGATCATGAGGGCACCGGTACCTGCGGGAGCACGGTCAACGGCAGCGCGGTGCGGAACTGGCCCGGCGTCACCGGTTCCCGCCGTTCCAGCCACGGGTCGCGATAGGCGGCGACCGACGCGGCCATCGCGGCATCCAGGTCGGCGGCGATGCCGTCGCGGTCCTCGACGAGGACTTCCCGCAGGCGGGCGATGCCGATCCGGGGCACGAACGCGTACGTGCGCTCCAGCCAGTTCCCGTTCTCCCGGTAGTACTGCAAGAACCGGCCGGTGAGCGTGACGACCTCGTCCGGCGTGTCCACAGTGGCCAGCAGGTCACCCTTGCGGACGTGCGCGCCGGCCGCCCCGCCGACGTAGATCTCCCACCGGCCGCCGTCGATGGCAACCACGCCGAGGTCCTTCACGTACGCCTCGGCGCAGTTGCGCGGGCAGCCGGTGACCGCCAGCTTCATCTTGCCGGGGCCCTCGATGCCCTGGTACCGCTCCTCGATCGCGATACCGAGAGCCGTCGAGTCACCGACACCGAAGCGGCAGAAGTCCGAGCCGACGCAGGTCTTCACGGTGCGGAAGCTCTTCGCGTACGCGTGACCGGACGGCATGCCGAGATCCGCCCAGACCAGCGGCAGGGTCTCCTTCGGCACGCCGAGCAGGTCGATCCGCTGGCCGCCGGTCAGCTTCACCATCGGCACCCGGTGCTTCTCGGCGACCTCGGCGATCCGCTTGAGCTGTGCCGGGGTGGTGACGCCGCCCTTCATCTGCGGCACCACGGAGAACGTGCCGTCCCGCTGGATGTTCGCGTGCACCCGGTCGTTGATGAACCGGGCGTCCCGCTCGTCCACGTACTCGTCGCCCCACATCATCTTGAGCAGCGACGCGAGGCCCATCTTGCTCCTGGCGTCCTCCTCCCCGCCGAGCGTGGCGAAGACCGCGGAAACCGACTTCAATCCATGGGTACGGATGGCCGCCATCAGTTCCGGCTTCGGCATCGGTACGCCGGGCACGTACCAGGACGCGGCCGGATCCTCTTCGACCTCGCCGCCGGCCGCCCATTCCACGATCCGGGCCACCGTGCCCTTGCAGGTGCCGCAGCCCTTGCCGGCCCGGGTCCGGTCCATCACCCCGCCGACCGTCTTGCAGCCGCCCTGCACGGTCGCGACGAGCGTGCCCTTGCTGACCCCGTTGCAGTTGCAGACCTGGGTGTCGTCCGGCATGTCGGCGGGGCTCACCTCGACCGGCGGGCCGCCCAGGTCGAAGAGCAACTCGGCCCGGTCCTCGGGCAGCGCGAGGCCCCGGTCGAACGCCTGCATGAGGAACGCCACCTTGCGGACGTCGCCGACCAGCGTGGCGCCGACGAGCCGGCCGTCCCGGATGACGGCGCTCTTGTAGACGCCCCGGCGCGGTTCGGCGAACACCACGGTCTCGTCGTCGTCGCGCTCGGCTTCCTTGACGCCGATGGCCGCCACGTCCACCCCGGCCACCTTGAGCTTGGTGGCCACCCGCGACCCGCGGTACGCCGCGTCCGGGTCGCGCCCGGTGAGGTGGTCGGCGAGCACCTTCGCCTGCTCCCACAGCGGCGCCACCAGCCCGTACGTCTCGCCGCGGTGCTGGGCGCACTCGCCGACCGCGTACACGTCCCGCTCGCCGGAGCAGCGCATTTGGTCGTCCACCACGATGCCCCGCTCGACCGTGAGCCCGCTGGCCTGGGCCAGGTCGGCGTTCGCCCGGATCCCGGCCGCGACCACCACCACGTCACAGTCGATGACCCGCCCGTCCGCGAGGCGTACGCCGGTGACCGCGTGCTTGCCGAGGATCTCGGTGGTCTGCCCGTCGCAGACCACGTCGATGCCGAGCTTCTCGACGCTGGTCCGCAGGATCGCGCCGGCCTGCGGGTCGAGCTGGGTGTTCATCAGGTGCCCGGCGGCGTGCACCAGCGTCACGTGGGAGACGTGGTTCTGCAGCCCGCGGGCCGCCTCCAGGCCGAGCAGGCCGCCGCCGATCACCACGGCGCGTTCGTGGTCACGGGCGTAGCGGATCATCGCGCGGGTGTCGTCCAGCGTGCGGAACGCGAAGACGCCCTGGTGATAGCCGCGGCCCGGGCGGTGGATGCCGGGGATCGGCGGCACGAACGCCCGGCTGCCGGTAGCGATGACGAGCTTGTCATACCCGGTCGTGGTGCCGTCGTCCGCGTGCACCACCTTGGCGTCCCGGTCGATCCGGGCGACGCGGCGGCCGGCGTGCAACGTGATGCCGTTGTCGGCGTACCAGGACAGGTCGTTGAGGAAGATGCCCGCCTCGTCCTCGACGCCGGCGAGGACGTTGGACAGCATGATCCGGTTGTAGTTGCCGTACGGCTCGTCGCCGTACACGGTGATGGTGAACCGGCCGCCGCCGCCGCGGGCCAGGATCTCCTCTACCGTGCGGGCGCCGGCCATGCCGTTGCCGACCACGACCAGCCGCTGCCTCATGGGTTTTCCTCCTCGTGCCGGGACAGAGACACCGCGCAGGCCTTGAACGCGGGCATCCGGGAATGCCGGTCCAGCGCGGGATCGGTCAGGGTGTTGACGCCGGGCCAGTGGAACGGCGCGAAGATCGTGTCCGGCCGGATCGCGTCGGACAGCCGGGCCCGCAGGACGGCCCGGCCGCGGCGGCTGCGCAGCTCGACGAGATCGCCGTCGGCGATGCCGTGCCGGCGGGCGAGATCCGGGTGCAGTTCGGCGCGCGGCTCGGGCAGCGCGACCACGAGCGGCATGACCCGGCGGGTCTGCGTGCCGCTCTGGTACTGCTGCATGTTCCGGCCGGTCGTCAGCACGTACGGGAAAGCGGCATCGGGAAGCTCGGCCGGGTCGCGATGCTCGACCCGCACGAACCGCGCCCGCCCGTCCGGGGTGGGAAACGTGTCCGCGAACAACCGTGGCGTTCCGGGATGGTCCTCGGCCGGGCAGGGCCAGAACACGCCCTGCTCGGCGTCGATCCGTTCGTACGTGATGCCGGCGTAGTCGGCGATGCCGCCCGCGCTCGCCCGGCGCAGCTCGTCGAACACCGTGCGCGGGTCGGCGCTGAAGGACCGGCCCCGACCGAGCCGCTCGGCCAGGTCGGCGAGGATTGCGAGATCGGTGCGCACCTCCGGCGGGGGAGCCAGGGCGCGCCGGCGGCGGATGACCCGGCCTTCCAGGTTGGTCATCGTGCCGTCCTCCTCGGCCCACTGCGCCGTGGGCAGCACCACGTCGGCCAGCGCGGCGGTCTCGGAGAGGAAGATGTCGGAGACGACCAGCAGGTCGAGGGCGCCCAGCCGGTCGATGACCCGGTTGGAGTGCGGTGCGGACACGGCCATGTTGCTGCCCAGCACCAGCAGTACACGGACGCCGTCGGTGCCGAGCCGGTCGAGCATCTCGTACGCGGACCGGCCGGGCTGGGGCAGCTCCGCCGGGTCGACGCCCCACACCGCGGCCACGTGCGCGCGGGCGGCCGGGTCGTCCAGGCGCCGGTAGCCGGGCAGCTGATCGGCCTTCTGCCCGTGCTCGCGGCCGCCCTGCCCGTTGCCCTGGCCGGTGATCGTGCCGTAGCCGGAGTACGGGCGCCCGACCAGGCCCAGTGCCAGCGCCAGGTTCAGGTACGCCTGCGCGGTGTCGGTGCCGTTGCTGTGCTGCTCGGCGCCGCGTGCGGTGAGGATCATGGACGGGCGTCCGGTGGCGAGCAGCCGTACCGCCTCGCGCAGGTGCGTCTCCGGCACGCCGGTCATCCGTTCCACGCGGTGCGGCCAGTAGGCGTTGCAGGCCGCGCGTACCGCCTCGAAGCCGGTGGTGCGGTCCCGGACGTAGTCCTCGTCGACCAGGCCCTCCCGGACCGCGATGTGCAGCAGGCCGTTGGCCAGCGCCAGATCCGTGCCGGGCAGGGGTTGCAGATGGAGGTACGCCCCGCGGGCGGTGGCCGTGCGGCGCGGGTCGACCACGATGTGCCGGGCGCCGGCCGACCGCCCGGCGTCGAGGTACTGCATCGACGGCGGCATGGTGTCCGCCGGGTTCGCGCCGGCCAGCAGCACGGTCCGGGCCTGCGCGAGGTCGGCCAGCGGGAAGGGCAGGCCGCGATCGAGCCCGAACGTCCGGTTCGCCGCGGTGGCCGCGGAGGACATGCAGAACCGTCCATTGTAGTCGATGGAGGAGGACCGGAGCGCCACCCGGGCGAACTTGCCCAGCGCGTACGCCTTCTCGTTGGTCAGCCCGCCGCCGCCGAACGCGCCGACGCTGTCCGGGCCGTACCGTTCCCGGCTGTCCCGGATCGCTGCGGTTATCCGGTCGAGCGCCTCGTCCCAGGTCGCCTCCCGCAGCGGGCTGGACCGGTCGCCCGGAACCTTGCGGACCAGCGGGGTCAGCACGCGATCGGGGTGGTCGAGGAGCTCCGCGGCGGTCCAGCCCTTGGCGCACAGGCCCCCGCGGTTCACCGGGAAGTCGGTGGGTTCCAGCTCCTTTCGAGACCGCAGCGTGATCCCGCACTGCATCGAGCAGTACGGGCAGTGCGTCTCGATGACCGGCATGCCGACGATGCTGTCCGGTCCACGTTTCCCGGCTGCGCCGTCGCGATTGCGCCCGCGTACGAAAGTCCCTACATCGGCGGCGCGGTCATTGTGAGGGTTGGTCCACGCGCAGGCGGTAGCCCCGCTTGACCACGGTCTCGATGTGCCGGCCGGAACCCAGGGCGCTGCGCAGCCGGGCCACCGCCACGTCCACCGCGTGCGCGTCGGTGCCCCGCGGCAGCGCGTCGGCCAGCCGTTCCTTGGGCACCACCGCGCCCGGCCGGGCGGCCAGCGAGCACAGGATGGCCATCGCGGCGGGCGCGAGCACGTGCAGGCGTCCGTCGAGCAGTACCGCGTGGCCGCGTACCTCGAGGGCGCACCCGGCCACGCCGAGCCGGGTGGCCCGGCGCGGCAACTCGTCGGTGACCGCCTTGACGAGCGCGCCCAGCCGGTACCGGTCCGGGCTCACCACCGGCACCGACCGCGCGGTCAGCGGGCCCGCGGTCACCGGGCCGACGCACGCGGCAAGCGTCGTGGTGCGGAACCGGTCGAGCACGGCGTCGCTCGCGTCACCGGCGATCGACAGGAACGCCCGGACCGCCGGCGCGCTGGTGAACGTCACCGCGTCGATCTGGCCGGCGAGCAGCTGGTCCACCAGGCGGCGTACCGGGCTCACGTCGGCGGGCAGCGTCCACCGGTAGACCGGCACCTCGACCACCGCCGC
>Ga0081539_10005388_pt1 | contig 13094 bp, 6 predicted proteins | sample TabmetS4T2R2_FD_71023 | JGI IMG/M metagenome (GOLD analysis project Ga0081539, IMG submission 71023) | Tabebuia heterophylla rhizosphere microbial communities from the University of Puerto Rico - S4T2R2 | ecosystem: Host-associated > Plants > Roots > Rhizosphere ...
GCCCCGGAGCCGACGAACTCCCCTCTCCCCAACCCTCTCCCTGAGTACAGGGAGAGGGAGGCGGACGATCCAGATCGCTGCACTTACCACGTTGATGAAAAACGTTGACTCTTGGCCGACCTACCGGCGGACTTGCCTTGGCGCGATTCCCGCTCGTGCCCGGATCAGGGCAGCCTGCCCTGAACCGGCCTGGCGCGCGGCGGCCTACGCGTATCAGGGTGTCGGGGACTAATCCCCACGTTGTCCAAAAGGATCAGGAGAGGTCAGTCCATGCGAGTCGTCACGAGCCGAGCCAACCGCACCGCCGCCAACCTCAACTGCCGCGAGCCGCGGGTCGCCCCGCAGACGGGCGAGACGCAGTTCGCCGGCACGGCGATCGAGTTGCGGCTGGCGTCGCTGGACGACCTGTTCGATTCGTGCTGCGCCGCCCCGCTGCACGAGCGCGAGCTGAACGAGGAAGTCGAGTCGCACATCGTCGCCGCCGCCAAGGACCTGCCGGCCGACGCGACGCCGCGGCTGGTGGTGACGTTGCAGCGCGCGACCGGCATCGAGCACGCGCAGGCGCTGATCGAAACTGCGATCCGCGTGCACTTCGCCCGTCGCGCCTCGCGCGGTTGGCGGCAGTTGCGACAGCTCGTCGGCCGCGCGTCGTTGAGCCTGTTCATCGCGGTCACGATCGTCGCGGTCTCGGCGCTGGTTCGCGAGAAGCTGGCGCACGCCGGCGTGGACCAGAACCCGATCGTCTCGATCTTCTGCGAGTGCCTGCTGATCGGCGCGTGGGTCGCGATGTGGAAGCCGATGGAAATCCTGCTGCACGAGTGGTGGTCGATGCGCGGCGAGAAGCAGGTGATGACGCGCCTCAGCACGACGAGCGTCACCGCCAGCGAACCGGCGGCGGTCGAGCAGTCTGAGGACGATGAGGAAGTCGTGGTCGTCGCGCGTCCGGCGCGCCGGAGCAGTGTTCGTCGTCGCATCGTCCGCCGCCGAATCGGGCGGTGAGTTGTCGCGCGGGCAAGAGGTGACACCCGAATGAAACCTAGGCCTCAACCACGAACCCGCCGGCGCGCGCCGACGACTCTAATGGTTGGATTCACTTTTCTCTTGATCGCGATCCTCCTCGGCGAGTGTCTCAAGCGCTCGGTCGGGAACGGCGTGCTCGCGCTTACGGTCAGCCGCAGCCTGACGATCATCGGTTGGCTTCTGGTCTGGCAGCCGGCGGGTCAGCTCAATCGGCACCGATCCGGGACAGCACGTCGTTGGCGCTGACGCCGGCGACAGAGACGTCCTTCCTCGGAGAGGATTCCCCTCGAACGATCGAAAACCGAGATTCCGCCACGCCGAGCGTCTGCGCCAGCAGCGCGACGATCGCGCGGTTGGCCTTGCCCCCTTCCGGCGGCGCGCTGACTGCGACCTTCAGCGCGTCGCCGAGTTCCCTAACGATGCGGTCGCGCGACGCGCCGGGCACCGCTTTGATGGACAACCGCACGCCCCCGTTCTGTTCGACGAGTTTCAGCGCCACGCGCGGCGCATCCTGCCACGGCGCAGGATTGCGAACGGGATGAGTAGCGACAACGTCGCTGGTTCGGGGACCGCGGCGAGAAACGCTTGCCCGTACGCGGCGCCGAATTGCTCGAAGTGCTCGACCGCTTCTTGCACGCCGGTCGCGGCTCGACTGTCTTCGACCCTGAGGCTCAGACCCGAAGGGAGCTCGCCGAAGTCTGTGCGACCGGATCCGTCTGACGATCGGTCATCCCCACTGATCCAATCGACCGCGCGCCCGAGCGTCCCGTTCTGCGCGTTGAACGCGACGTCGATCAACACGTAATCGTCGAAGGTCACCGCGCCCGAATCGTTGAAGTCCCCGTTCGTCCACCCGGTCAGCCCGCCGTTGAAGCCGGTATCGATCTTGACGTAGTCGTCGAAGCTCACGTTGCCCGACAGGTTCGCGTCGCCGTACCACGTGTACTTCACGACGACGCCCGAGCCGTCGATCGTTTGGTTGGAGAAGCTCGTGGTACCCGCGTGCAGCGCCGCGTACTCCGACGCCTCGACAGCCGCGAGCGTCGTCATGCCCGACGTGCGGGCGGCCGACGACGTGATGCCTTCGGCGCCGTTCCATGCCCCGCCATTGCGGGCGGTGCTGATCGCGCTGCGGACCGTCGCCAGCGGGCTGGTCGCGCCGCTCGCGTAGTCGATCAGCAGGTCGTCATCGCTCATGTCCAGCGTCGCGCCCGACGCGCGCGAGAGCGACGTGACTTTCTGCGCAGCGCTCGCGCCCGACGCGAACGCGACCGTGCCGGCCGAGATCGTCAGCGTCGTCGTGTTGAGCTTGTCGAGCGTCAACACGCCGGCGCCGGTCTTCGTGATCGGCGCGGCGCTCGCCCGGAGGTTCGACATGCGCAGGCTCGTCCCGCCGGCGATGCTGAACGTCGTGGCGCTCGCGAGCACGGTGGGTGACGAGATCACGTGGTCGCCAGCGGTCACGTTCACCCGCGCACCGTTGCTGGCGAGCATCGTGAGCTGCGTGTTGCCGGAGATCGTGCGCGCGTTCGCCGTGTTGAGGTTGATCGTGCCCACGCGCGCCGGCGAGTCGATCGTGACCACGACGCCGTTCGCCGGCGCCCCTCCCACGTCGGCGAACGTCGCGGTCGTGGCCGCCCCGACGGGCGCGGCGCCGCCGGACCAGTTGGACCCGGCGCACCACGTTCCGTCGGTCGCGCTGGTCCAACTGGCCGACAGCGCCGCGCTGAACGTCCCCGCGCTTCCGGGCACGCTGACCGTCTGCGTGCGGTTGTCGTTCTGCAGCGTGCCGTAATACTGCGGTCCGACGATGTACGGGTACGCGGCCTTGCCGAGCGCGTCGAGCGTCGTGAAGTAGGCGTACGTGCCCTGCGGATACTCGGGCGTCACCGCGAACCGTCCGTTGTACGCGTCGAGGTCGCCCGAGCCGGCGACGTGCTGGTAATCCTCGAGGTAGTAGCCGAGCGGATACTGCGCGCTCACCGCCGGCCCGTACTGCGAGGCGTTCAGCGCCGCGCCGTCGGGCTTGGTCGTGCGCGTGCTCATGTTGCGGAGCTGGTACGACGAGTCGATGCGCTCGACGCCTCCGGTTCCGTCCGCGCTCGCATATCCGTACGGACCGTACACCGGAAACCCGTCGAACGCGAAGCCGAGGAGCGGCGAGTGGTGCGACCCGTCGTCGCCGAGCTGCTGGCGCAGGCCGAGCGGCTGTTGATGGTAGTGGTAGACCCCGGACTGCTGCGGGTGGCCCATCGCCGCGTCGAAGCTCGACGCCTCGACGACGTTGGCGTTCTGCGTCCAGATGCCCTGGTTGTTGTAAGTGTGCCCGTCCGACGCGTTGAAGAACGCCACGCCGTTCACCATGAACCCGATCGGCCCGAGGCTGGTGGCCGTCTTGGTGCCGGTGTTCTCGCTCGGCGCCCGCGGCACGCGGAACGTGAAGTTCTGGTTCGCCGGCACGTTCGGGTTCCCCACGAACGGCCCCACGTCGTGCGAAGGCACGCCGGTCGACTTCACGTACGCGTTGCTCGAGTCGTACCGCACCCAAGTCACGTCGGCCGAGATCGTGCTGACCGAGTTGTTGATCGTGGTGTTAGTGCTGTGCCCGGTCGCGCCGGTGAGATTGAGGCTGAAATCGCTGACAGCGTGAAGGTCGCAGGCATGGCTGACGATCGGCTGACCGATTCCGATGACAAGGGTCGACGCCGAAACGACGACCGCGGCACGACGTCGGTGGCGTGTGGGCATGCGCCGAACTCCTTCCAGTGAAAACAGTCAGTCCTCGTTTAGCGGCGTCCGCTGTTGTAAGTGCAGGTCCCACGCGATTAGGTTTACTCGCAGAACCCGCAAATCGATGAAGGACAACCAATGGCCAAAGGAATGTTCTCACAGGGCGTCGCGCTGCTGACCGACGGCACGACGACGATCGGCAACCTTAAGCAAGCGCTCGAACACCACAACGCGAAGATCGCCAAAGAAGTACCCGGCGGCGAGCACTGGGAGTTCAGTGGCGATTCGCTGATCATCCCGTTCCTGCCACAGGTGAACGGTTACGCCGCGGTCGACGTGGTGAACCGCCCTTGGCCGGACGACATGGGCGATCCGAAGGCTTCGCCGTTCCTGTTCGGCGCGTGGACGATGGGCCACTTCGGGCCGTTCGCGTTCCCCGGCAGCCTGGAGCGCGCCGGCCAGCACTCGTGGACGTGGGCAGGCGGCCGCACGGTCGCGCAGGGCCACCGCGGGTTCGTCCGCATGCGCACGAGCTACACCTTCGGCGCCGCCGATGATGCGCCTGTGCTGCCGACAGAGTACGACCCGGTCAACGAGATGATGTTCCTCAGCCGCGTGACGGTCGCACTGCTCGGCGCGCCAGGCGTGCTTTGCTATTTCAACCCGAACGGCGAAGTCCTGCGCGACCGCAAGTCGTTCGTCGACTTCTGGAAGCCCTGCACCGCCGCCGGAAAGATCCCGCTCCAATTGTGGAGCAACGTGCGCCTGTTCAAGGTCAACGATCGGCTCACGCTGATGGATACGGTTGGCCACGCACAGCTTGACGTGCGCGACGTCGAAGCCGTGTTTCCGACGGACCGCTACAATCCGCGCGACGTCGATTACTACCTGCGCAACGTCGCGCATTACCTGTTGGACCTCGGCCGCGACATCGAGACCGGCGAGGCCATTGACGGCCCGGGCGAAACGAACCTCTCGTGGACCGTCGAGCAAGTCGACCAAAGCCCGATCTCGCCACCACGGCGGCTGCTTAGGCTTTATCCGAAGGATCAGGCCGCCCAGGTCCGCGCGGCGCTCGCGGATTAGCGTCGCGATCGGCGGCCGAGTTGGCACCGCGTCGCTCTCGCGCAGCCGCGCCACACAGGCGGTACAGTTTCTTCATTTTCCGGTTGACGCACGCACCCCACGAGTTATGTTGCTTACACCTACATAGGTGTCCGTTGTCGGGTCTGCGATTGGGGCGGTAAAATGGGCGCATGCGGACGTCAATCGGTTTTGGCACCGCTCGCTTTCTCGTCTGATCCTGATCCCGCCTTCAATCTGGAGGGGATGATGTTCTGCACGCTTGTGCGCGCGTCGTCGCGCACGTACTACTGCTTTATCACTGCACTCATAGGGGTGAGTCTGGTCGGCGCGCTGCATGTCGATGCTGCACCATTCGTCAATCTGGACTTCGAACAATCCTTGGTGCAGCCGAGCGATCCATCTTTCGTACCGGCAGCGGCCGCGTTTCCGGGATGGACCGCGGAGATAGGCGGCGTCGCGCAAAACTTCGTCTATCACGACACGGGCGGCATCGGGGAGCCGGTCGTCGCCCTTTTCGATGAGCCGGCGCAAGCGGGAACTATGCTCCTGCTCCAGGGTCAGTACATGGCCTACCTCGAAACCGGAACAAATACGCAGCGAAGCTCACTCAGCCAAGTTGGTGACATCCCAGCCGGCACCAAATCGATCACGCTGCTGTGCGACGGCGGAGCAGGACCGCCCGTGGTAACCCTAAACGGTATACCAATCGAGATGATTCATCTCAGTGGGTCGACGGCGTCCCACTTCATCAATCTGTATGGTGGGGACGTTTCCGCTTTTGCAGGATCAAGCGCTGAGTTGCGACTTCAAAGCGATTCGTTTTCGACGTCGTTTAGCGGTAGGCGCTCGCTGGATGACATTCGTTTCTCGGATTCACCGCTCCCTGAACCAGCACCGTACTGGATTGAACTTCTAACGTCTGCGCTCCTACTGAACGCGCGCTCCCGCAACAGGCAATAGCGCCGCAGCAAATCGAATGCGACAGGAGGCAAACATGGCACGCAAGCGTCTGGCCCGCTTCTTGGTTGAAGGCCTTGAGCCGCGGGTCATGCTGAGCCTGGACACTCCCCAGGTCCTGTTCGTGAACATCGGATGGGGAGAAGTCGCTGGGCAGCTAAGTAAGGCCCACTTCCAGTGGCATGACAACGACCCGACGAACACGACGTACGTCGCTCAATGGTCAGAGTCGAATACATTCAACACCTACCAGTCTTTGACTTGGGCTTCGATTGGGAACAATGATTTCGAGGCCACTCAGAATCTCGACGCCGGGCAGAAGTACTGGTACCGCGTGAAGGCGGTGGTCGGCGGATCGGAATCCGCGTGGACGACTCCGGTATCGCCGTACGTGCCGCGCGACGAAGCAGTGGAAGCACAAGCCAGCGCGACCGGCAGCGGAATTCAGCTTTCGTGGACCGATCCGGTCACGCTTCCGAGCAGCACCTCGTACGTCCGCTACAACGTCTACCGCAAGACGTACGGGGCAACGAGTTGGCAAGGTCCGCTGAACGGCACGGAACTCAACACGACCGACTACACCGACTCGGTGTCGTCCGGCTCGGCCTACGAGTATCAGGTCGAGCGCAAACACTACAACAGCAGCAATTCGCTCACCCAGACCCAATGGGGCTACATCTACGCCGGTCGAAATAAGTCGCTGGTCGAAGCGCGCGGGACGGTTCTACTGGTCGTCGATTCGAGCCTCAGCTCAACGAGCGAACACTCCGCAGATGATGTCGCCTTGTTGAGCAGCGACATCGTGCGGTTCAAGCAGGACCTGATTGGGGACGGGTGGACGGTGAAGCAGATCAGTGTTGGTCGGGATGCCAGCAATCCCAACGACGCGACACAGGCTGCGACGTTGAAAAGAAACCCGTCTAACCTCTCGGACGCGCAGACGATTAACGGGGTATTCAACACGACGCCTGGGGGGCTTCAATCAATCATTCTCATCGGGCACGTGCCGGTGCCTTACTCTGGCTACAACGTGGTCCCCGATGGGCACGGCAATCACATCGGAGCATGGCCCACCGATGCGTACTATGGCGTGGGCCTTGGTACCAGTAGTCCCGATTCGGGTTGGACGTTGAATTCGAACTTTACGAACCAGTCGCGTCCTCAGAACAACAATAGCAGTAGCGATGGCAAGTTCGACAACAGCTTCATGCCCTCCAACATGGCTGTTCCGGTCGGCCGGATCGATTTCGCCAACATGAGCGAAATGAAGTATTCGTTCCCGCAGGTGTCGCAGAACGTTTGGCCTTCGCCGGCGTCCGCTGAGATGCTGATGTATCACCGCTACTTTGACAAGGATCACCGCTGGCGGATCGGTCAGTTGGAGGTGCAGCCCCGCGCCCTGATCGATGACCAATGGGGACAGTCGGTCCTGGGTTTCATCCGTCCATCATTCGCGTGGCGGAACTTCAGCGCTCTCGTTGGTCGTGACAACGTCTTCGCTAAGGACTGGGAATCTGAATTGCACGATGAGAGCTATCTCTGGGCCTACGGGGGTGGCGGCGGCCACGACGATGGCGCGGACGGCGTCACGTCGCTGTACTACTACTATCATGACCCGGCGACCGGCGCCACTGTTGCGAACGTACAGTACAACGCCGCCTTTGTTGTCCTGGCTGGGAGCTACTTCGGAGACTTCGACCACAACGAGGGCGGCTCTGGCTACTATGCGAACCTGATGCGCGCGACGCTCGGGATGGAAGGTGCATCGCTCGTGGTTTCTTGGGGGGTCAAGTCGAACTGGATGTATCAGCCGATGGCGCTGGGAGAGACGGCCGGCGCAAGCATGCTCTTAACCCAGAACAATGCCGGGACATCGTCGACGGTCACATACAAGCCGTACAGCGGCGAGGAGCGCGCGATCTGGCAGAACCTCTTGGGTGACCCCACGATCCGGATGTCATACGTCAAGCCCGTGATGCAGGTGAACATGACCATCGACCGCGACGCCGGTACGGTCACGGTGGACTGGAACGACTCTGACGACCACAACGCCAGCGGATTCCTCGGCTACGAGGTCTACCGCGCCGACGCGCTCGGCGACGGGAGCGGCTTCACGCTCGTGTCGGGATCGACGCCGATCACCAGCACGTCGTTTACCGAAGACCAGCCCATGAGCGGGCGATTCGTCTACATGGTGCGGGCGGTGAAGACGGAGTCGACGCCCTCCGGTACCTATCAGAACGCCAGCACCGGCGCGTTCGCGGTGGACGTCACGGTCGTCGGGGCCGCCGACGCGGACACGATGTACTTGAAGCGCGAAACCAATCTCGCTCAGGGGATCGACCAGTACGACCTGTGGTGCAACGAGACCGATCCGGGCATCGAAAACCCCACGTTTTCGCTGGATGCCCGAATCGTCAACAGCATCACGCTCCAAGGCGGCACTGACAACGACCTGTTCCCCATCGACTTCAGCGGCGGCTCGCCGGGGCCGTCCGGCGGCCTGCACGTCGAGGGGGGAGACGACACGGGCATCGTTTTTCCGCTCGGCGCCGACGAGTACGACGATGCCGAGTTCAGCACCGACTCGTTCACCGTGAATGATTCGGTTGCCGTGACCTACGACTCGGACGTCGAGCGCGTCTGGTTCACCGGCAACTATGATTCGAGCCAGACCACCGACATCGACGACGTGAACGTGATCGGCGGGAAGCCGGTCACGCTCTGGAAGGAGCGGCTCAACTCGCTCGCGATCGCCAACGGCGCGACCGCGCAGGTCGCGGCGGGCACCGGCATCACCCTGGTGACCAAGTCCCTCCAGCTCAACACGAGCGGCACGCTCGACTTGTACGACAACGACATGATCGTCAAGGCCAACGTGCAGAACACGTTGGAAGGCAAGGTTTACAGCGCCCGCAACGGCGGCGCGTGGAACGGCACGGGCCTGACCTCAACGGCGGCCGCGCAGGACAGTAACCACGACACGACGCTCGCGGTCGTCTCCGGCGCCGAGTACACGTCCTTCGGACACACCTCGTTCAACGGCTACTCGTACGCCTCGACGGACGTGATCGTCAAGTACACCTATTACGGCGACGCCCAGCTCAGCGGCTCCGTCACGTTCGACGACTACGTGCGGATTGATACCGGGTTCAACAACGGTCGCACCGGCTGGTCCAACGGCGACTTCAACTACTCCGGCTCCGTCAATTTCGACGACTACGTGCTCATCGACACGGCGTACAACTCGCAGGGCAGCCCGCTGTAAGTCCGTCCGATAGCTCGCGGCGAACTGGGGCGAACTGCCGCGAACGTCCCAGAAAATGGGCCCGATCAGCACATTCGGGTTATCCGGACGTGCGACTTTCGGGGCGGCACCGTTGGAACAACCATTTTTATTTGCAACGTTTATGAGGCTCGGCTAGACTTGCCGCCGGTCTGGGTGGAGTTGTGTCCGGGGAAACGCGTGCCGGCCTTCAAGCAGCCCCGCCCACGCCGTGGTTCGGTCGAGCCTGTCGGGCCGGCCGTGCCAGCAGCCAGAAGTGAACCCACGCACGAGAGCAGTGAGAAGCGCAGGTTAGTCACCAACGGATCGACATCGGACCTTCTTCTGCGCATGCCCCGACCGACCACCCGGGAGTTCCCGCAGCCCACGTGCACACGACGACGCGACGCAGTGTAGCGCGCGACCATAGACCGCATCGCGCCGCAACCGTTCAGGAGGAACGATTCGCGGCCGCGAACACGCGGGGGCGCCGCACGCGACGCGCGTGTGCCAGGTGAGCAAGACAACCATGTGGGTACTTTGACGGTGTTCGGACGAAGCGCCAGTGATGTAGTTTGTGCCCGGCCGCAGTGGTAGGCAGGACGCGCGTTGAGCTGTCAGTGATCGGCAAGCCGGTGCGAGCGTGAGCGGGGAATGCCAACCGTCGCGAGCGCCGGCAACAGCCCTTCCGCAAGACGCGAGACCTGCCCACTCGAGGGCGATCGACCGGGACGCTCTCTCGAGCCAGCCTCAGGAGGAACACTCGTGTTCTCCATCGGATCCCGCCGCCGCAATTGTTCCGCTTCGACCCAGAGCCACGCAACCGAGCCACGAGCCTTCCCTCGGCTTGGCGCGACGATGAAGCATCGCATCGCGCTGCTGGTCGTGCCCTTCGCCGCCATCGCGGTCGGCGGGCTGATCATCCGCTCGGGCGGCGGCTCGCTGGTCGCCAACGCCGTCGAAGCCAACGAAACCAACTTCCTGGCCGACCCGCCGATGTCCAACGCCGATCGCCTGGCGCTGGGCGTGAAGCAGTTCGACCGCGGCCAGTACGAAGAGGCCGTCGCCACGCTCCAGCAGGTCCAGGCCGACATGCTTGGCCCGAAGGACCAGAAAAAGCTGAGCGACACGCTCGGCAAGGCGCAGGCCGCCTCCCAGGAGCGCAAGAACGCCCGCGCCGAGTTCGAACAGGGTGAAGAGGCGCTGCGGAACAACCAGTCCGCCGCGGCGATGACCCACTACAAGAACGCGGCCAACAACGCGTTCGCCGACGAGGGCACCCGACAGAAGGCGCTGGAGCAGATGAAGCTGGCCGACGCGATGGCGCGCAAGGCCGGCAAGGAGATGCAGGAGACCTACGCCGCCGCCGTCGCGGACTTCAACGCCCAGCGGTACGACCAGGCCAAGGCGAAGTTTGAGCAGCTCCGCGCCAACGGCTACCGCGCCGGTCTGTTCGAGAAGAGCCCCGGCGACTACCTGAAGGAAATCGACGATAAGCTGGCCAAGGCGGCGCCGGCGCCCGCGGCCGCGCCCGAGCAGCCGGCGGTCACGCCGCCGGCGCCCGAAGCCACCGCCGCCGCGCAGCCCGCACCCACTGCTGCCGAAACACCCAAGAAGGATCCGGCCGACGCATACCACCACGGCGTCGACCAGTTCAACAAGGGCGATTGGATCGGCGCCCGCGAGAACTTCACGATCGCGCGTGACGGCGGTTACAAGCCCGGTTTCGGCGAACGCGCCCCGGACAATTACATTTCCGAGATCGATGCCAAGGCTGCCGCCGACGATGCCAAGCATCAACAAGAGCTGGCTTCGCAGAATCCGCAGACCGCGCAACCCGCGCCCGAGCCTGCTGCCGAACCCGCTGCTACGCCCGCAGCGTCCGAGCCGGTGCCAACGGACCCGGCGCCCGCGATCGCGCAAACTCCGAGCGCAACCGAGCCGGCGGGCGCGGCACCGAGCGTCGCCGCCGCCGTGACTCCCGCTGACACGACCGCCCCCGAAGCGACCCCTGCCACCGACGACGCCAGCGAGCGAATCCGCAGGCAAGCCAAGGCCCAGGAACTCATCGCCCAAGCCGAGAATGCTCGCTCGCAGAGCCGCACGGACGAGGCGCTGGCCCTGTACGAACAGGCTGCGGAGCTCGATCCGAGCAACACCGCGGCGCGTTCCGGCCGCGATGAGCTCGCCCAGGCTGGCCGCGCCGCCCCGACCGGTGGCGACAGCGCCCTGGCCCGCCAGGAAGCGGACGTCAACGCGAAGCGTCAGTACATCCGCAACCAGTTCGACACCGCGATTGCCGGCGCAACCAAGGCCGCCCGCGCCGGTCAGTTCGATGAAGCCGACCGCAACATCAACGCGGCCGCCGTCGCTCGTAATCAGGATCCGAGCATCTTCACGCCCGAAGAGCTCGGCAAGATGGACACGACGCTGAGCACCGCGCGCCAGAGTTTGGCCCGCATCCGCGAGGATGCTCGCGCCGTCGAACTTTCTCGGGCTCAAGCTGACGCCACGGAACGGCTTCGCCAGAAGTTCACCGCCGAAGAAGAGCAGCGCCGTCGTACTGTTGCCGACCTCATCAAGACCGCCCGCCAATACGTCGAACAGGGCAAGTACTCCGAAGCCCTCGGCGTCGTCGACCAGATCCTCGTGATCGACCCGCGCAACGACTACGCGATCGGCGTGCGGCCGCTGATCGAGGACAAGGCGCTGTTCCTCGAACAGCGCAAGTACCGCGAGCAGTTCGACCGCAACTTCACCGAGCAACTGAACGAGATCGAAGAGAAGAAGATCCCGTACAACGACATCCTCCGCTACCCGGAGAATTGGCCGGACCTGTCCGAAACTCGTGAAAAGAGCGTCGCCGCCGAGCGGGGTGAGATCACGGCGGACATCCAGACGGCCGCTCAGCTCGAGCGCGTGCTGCCGGAGATCAACTTCGCCGCCGTCCCGTTCAGCGACGTCGTCGACTTCCTCCGCGACATCACGCAGTCGAACATCTTCGTGAACTGGAAGGCGCTCGAAGCGGCCGGCATCGACCGCTCGACCGCGGTCACCGCCCGGCTGCGGAACGTGAAGTTCTCCAAAGCCCTGAACACGATCCTGTCGGAAGTGTCCGGCGGCGCCGTCAAGCTCGCCTACACGATCGACGAGGGCGTGATCTCGATCTCGACCGAAGAAGACCTGGCGAAGAACGTCGTCACCCGCGTGTACGACATCCGAGACCTGATCATCAACGTCCCGGACTTCACCGACTCGCCCGACTTCAACCTCGACACCGGCGGCGGCGGCGGCGGCCGTGGCGGCGGTGGCGGTGGCGGCGGGAACATCTTCGGCGGCGGCGGCGGGCAGGGTCAGAACGACCAGGGTCCCGGCCGTCAGGAGCTCGTCGACCAGATCATCCGCCTGATCGAGGACACCGTCTCGACCGACAGTTGGAAGGACAACGGCGGCGCCGTCGGCTCGATCCGCGAGCTGGGCGGTCAGCTCATCGTCACCCAGACGCCGGAGAACCAGCGCTCGCTCGTGCGGCTGCTCGAACAGCTCCGCGAGACCCGCGCCATCCAGGTCACCATCGAGACCCGCTTCCTGTTCGTGCAACGCAACTTCATCGAAGACGTCGGCGTGGACGTGGACTTCCTGTTCGGCCGAAACGGCGTCGCCGGCAACATCCCCGGCCCGATCTCGGTGCAGAACACGACGTCCGACTTCACCTCCGCCGCCCGCCTGGACACGACGCTCCCGGGCAACCTCGGCGGTGCGAACTTCCTCGGGGCGGCGCTGTCCACAGGCGTCACGTTCCTGGACGACTGGTCGGTGAGCGTGCTGCTCCGCGCCACGCAGGCGCAGGTCAACACCACCCAACTCACCGCCCCGCGCGTCACGCTGTTCAACGGCCAGCGCGCGTACGTGCTGGTCGCCACCCAGCGCGCCTACGTGTCGGACCTCAACCCGATCGTCGGCTCCGGCGCGGTCGGCTTCGACCCGGTCATCAGCGTCGTGCAGACCGGCGTGCTGTTGGACGTGCAGGCGACCG
>Ga0081539_10005389_pt1 | contig 13092 bp, 9 predicted proteins | sample TabmetS4T2R2_FD_71023 | JGI IMG/M metagenome (GOLD analysis project Ga0081539, IMG submission 71023) | Tabebuia heterophylla rhizosphere microbial communities from the University of Puerto Rico - S4T2R2 | ecosystem: Host-associated > Plants > Roots > Rhizosphere ...
TATGGAATGAGAAAAAAGTCTGTTTGATTAATTAAATTGTTCATCAGCTGTGAATAACATGCAAATGCTTTACAAACAAATATTGTTTTAGTTCATCAAGTTCTCTGAACGATTTCAAAGTTTTCAAGCAATCGAAAGCTGTTGTCAACATCTACTGCAATGCTCAAGTCAGTGAAGAGGAAGGTGGATGTGAAGTTTCCACACAAAGGGTTCCTGTGGTGGAGGGAGATGCAGAAGTACGAGTTGTTCTCTGATCAATTCACCAGCAAGATGAAGGAGGAGTGGAAGTTGGAGCTGAGGCCAGAGTTCGCAGATCACGAAGACCCACCCCGATCCATTCAACCCGGTGAGCTGTACTCCAACATCAGATCGCTCTTCGCACGAGATGGAAACGAGCAGGAGGGGTTCAAGTGCGGCATCTGCCCAGACATCAACCGTCCCGATCGTGAAAGAGCTGCTATCAAGACCTACGAGTCGGTGGAGGCACTCACATCTCACGGCTGGATGAAACACAACGAAGAAAAGTGCGAACCCTACGGTCAGCCCCGACTCCTGTACTTCTGTCTCAAATGCCTCAGGTACATCGAAACCAAAGAGTCAAACGAGCGTGGAGCTCTTCCCACCCCGGCACAGCTCGGAATTCCTGAGAACGCAAGGATTGAGATCAGTGACCAAACAACCAAAGAGGTGTACGCAATCAGAAGGGGCTATCTCACAATGACAGAGGCATTTGACCACATCCGCCGTTGCCACGGACCCACACATCCTGAACCGAAACAACGACTCGATGCTGTGCACGCACCCTACTGGATCGTGAGGAGGAGGAAAGATGTTGAACGTGTTCGTGAGCCTGATGATGACGAGATTTCCATCGCAGATACAACCGTTCCAGTGACACCATCTGTCGGAGGTTTCTGTGCATCCAGCTACACCGGAATGGACACCCTCCCCTCGTGGAACAAGTTCGTCAACATGCCATTTCCACCTGAGCACAACGACAGCGACGAGATCCAGTATCTGTAGCAGCATTAGCAAAGTAGCAGCAGCAAAATGGTCATGTGCTGCCATTTAAAATATTAGCCCAACAAAACGGTTCGAAGAACCACGACCCTCTTAAGGGTCACATACATTTTACGAAAGAGCTTACGAGGTTAAACCATATGAGCATCTGCTCTCCCAACTCCATCTCCTCTCTCTCCTCTCTCTCTCTCTCTCTCTCTCTCTCTTTCTCTCTCCCTCTCTCTAAACTTTCAAAGTATGTGTCACTGGCCAGTTTGTATGTTTGTTTGTCCACTCATGTTGAGAATAAAAATGAGTGTGTGCAATGGTATAAAGGATTTTTTTAATGCTTATCACCAACCACACCTTACCCAGTTTTGGTTTTCAATTATTATTAATTTATTCACGTACAAAACCAAAACTGGGTAAGGTGTGTTTGGTGATAAGCATTAAAAAAACACTTCACAGCACACAGTTTTTATGGTGTATCAACAGGTGGATTGGAAACAATGCTGTACACTTTTAAAAATTCCAGATCCTCTTTCATTTTGTACAAAAGTGTTTTTTCCCAATCTTCCTTCTCCTTTTCACTGGGTCCAATATGTCTCATGTGAAATCCAGAAACAATATCTCCACCTGGGTACTCGTAACCTTCCCAAACACCAAGTTTTTGTGTGTACAATTTTCGTAAATATTCGCAGAGTTTGGGTGGTAATAACTTGTATGTTGCTTCAAGTTGATTAAAGTTGTACGAGTTTATGAAAAATGCAGACAATTCTTTCAGTGACCAAACTCTTGGTTTTGTTGGTCCCTGGTCGGGTAATGAATAATGATTGTTACCAACACAGTGACTGTGATTATTGTCAAATATTGTATTTTCATTTATCACGAATTTTGAAAATGGGCGACAGTGACATCTTTTTTGTTTTCCCTTGTGAATGCGTGAAATTGTTTTGAGTGAATCATTCAAACTGACACAATTTCCCATTGTAAGACTTTCAAGTATGCGCACATCTTCGTAAATGTTTACTGACTGATTTTTTTCTGAAAAGTATCTTGCTACTCCACCAATTTCATTGAATTTTCCAACAGCATAGTGTGAAAGTTTTGGATGCTTGAAAACAAAGAACGTTTCATTACCATATTGATCAAACCAAGCAGGCTGTTGATCACATTTTTTTGTGAGTTTTACAATGAGAACTAAACTGCCGCGGTGATAAACATTTTTGCTTGCAATCTCATACATTAACTTGTATCTCCAAAGATATGTAAGGAAAAATTTGCAGAGACAATACATCAATTTTGGTGTTGTTATCCCCCAGTACATTGGATTTGAGATTATTTTCACACGTTCTTTCTGATACTGATTTGATGCTATCATTGGCATGCACTTCAAACGACATTCTGGGCAAATATTGTACCATGTTCCTGGCAATTGATTGATATATTTCAAGTAATTGTTCAATCTGAATTCAAAGTACGTGTTGTGACTGTGATCCATTTCAAACATTGATTGATTTCTTTTGTAGCATAAAAAACATGTGTATGTCACATGCTGAAATTTACCTTTTCTATACTGACTTGTAGGTCTGAATCCGTGGAGAATATTTACAAATTTCCTATGTCTGCTGTAATCCACTGGAGAAAAAGCTGAAACGTTTACATCATAGTCAAAATCGCCATGGATTTGTAACTGTGTTTGACCTGTAGTGATATTCCCAGTTAATTTAAATGATTTCAATTCACGACCATTCATACCTACGGTGTGGTGTATCAAACAGTAGAGACACATTCCTCTTAACACATTGAAAACTTCAGTGAATTCGCCACGACGCTTATTACTTTCAACGACATTTCTGTTTTCTGTATCAAACGACGAAATTAGATTCTTTGATCGAAATTGTGAGGATGGGTATTCTTGAAAAAAATTGTGAGAAAAGCAGCAGTTACACTTTATATATAAAGTTGTGTCAATACTTTTAATTATCGTGTCTGCGCTAAATCTTCCATTTGCAAGTATTTGTAACTTCCCCAAATTTACACCGTCGATTGTAATCAAACCGTTGTGTTCTTCATCAACGCCAGTTGCCATTTTAGTTTCGCAACAACAATAACAACAGCAATGGATGCCAAGCAACAAATCGCAGATGTCAGGCAATAAATTGCAAGACGTGGAATTTGAAATGCAAGTTTAAATTTCACTTTAACTTTCATCAATCAATCAATCAAGAAACTTAAAAATTGCAAAAAGGCATTTTTCAAACTTACTTTTCAGAGATGAAGTTGAGGTGAACTAGCCCCGCTGTTGCTGCTGTGGTTGTTGTTGTCACTGGATGCGCTGCTGCTTGGAACGATGAAACGATTGCCGTTGACGATCCTCGTGCGAAGGTTGCGACTCGGTGTTGTTGTTGATGAAGTGAGAGTTGTTGACGATTCAGGTGTTAGAGTTGCAGATGTTGATGCAGGAATTTGCAGAAGACTGACGATTTGATCCCACAATTGTGAAGCGGCTTGAAAGTTTGAAAGTGCAGTAACTCGGGGTTGAGTTCGCGCCGTTCGTGTTACACTACCGCCGTTTTGCGAATTTCTTCTGTTCAGTAAACGATGATTTATGCTGAGATTAGGCGGTGGCGTTATCGGTGTTGTCGTCACTATCGTCTCCGCCGTCGAGTTCGGTTGCCCCAATCCCGTCACAAACGTCCCTGCTCTTTCTGCTTGGTCCGTCACAGACCCAACCGCCGCTGCTGAACTTGTTGCTGCTGCTGCGGGTGGTGGTGATGGTGCTGCTGAATTTGCTGCGGGAAGGCTGTTGGGGCTGGGTTGCGAAGGTGTTGGTGCTGTTGACTGTGGTTGTGAAGGGGTTGCGCTGGGCGGCAAGACAGTTGTGGTGCGGGTGGTCGAGACAACTGAATTGGAGAGAAGAGAAAAAAAGAAGAGAAATGTTTGATTATAATGATTTGTTTTACATTGTTACATTCGTTTGTTATTTTTCCCATTTTTCCATTTGTTGTTTTTTGTTTTGTTGCGTGTTTTTTTTATCTTTGACATATCGGACGACTTGATGTCAAAATGTAAAACTCACCTATGATATCACCGGTGTGGTTATCGAGATAAGTTGTTTCTCCATGCACAGTATGAGGAGGAGGAGGTGGATTCAATGGTGGAGTCGGCGATGGTTGAATACCTCCTGGAACTGCTACTGTTACTGCAGAATCTTGAGTGTCCATCATCTCAACCCCTGCCCCTACCCCAGCCACGGTCCCGGCACCTGATGATTCCCCTCCCCCTCCCTCTCCCCCTCCCTGCTGCGCCGCCGCCCCCTCCCCTGCCGCCCCCGCCGCTGCCCCCGCCGCGACCCCGGGTGGACCATGAGGAGCTGGTGCTGGATTTCTCATTAGTGAAGATCTCAACTGCCGAGCTCTCGCTCTACGTCTTCGTCTTTGCTCAGCAGAAGTTATCAACTCACCAGTTTCTTCATCTGGGATTAAATCTTCATCTGCACTGGATTGTGCATCATCACTGGTACTTGTTTCCACACCACTGTCAACAACCGCGTTCCCAGATCCATTTCCAACCCCATTCCCATTATTGCCAGCTGGATATGAACCTGGCGCTTGACCCCGTCCTTCTTCAACTCTGCCACCACCATTTGCAGCATCATCATCATCTTCATCATCAGTCTCACCCTCTTCAACATCATCTTCATCATCATCATCACCCTCCCCTTCACCATCGATCTCTGATTCACCAGGTTCATTGTCATCCATTTGAAAATCAGCAATGAGATTGCCAGCCACTTCATCGTTCAACGTGATCCTCTTTGATTTCAAGACGATCAAGATTTTCTTGTACCAGACCACATCTTTTTTGCAAATGCAACAAATGGGGACATTGGATTTTGATGCCCAGCAATCAGAGCAAAGAATGGCATGTCCACAGGATTGGAGAATGTTGACCCTCTTCACAAGACATATTTTACAGTTGTGATTCCCACCGCTGTGATCTCTCCTCGGCTTCGCATCCACCTTCAACGACGCACCTGTCCATTTGCCGTTGTCAAACGATCTTGGCCCAACATTTTTTAGTCCGAACAGTGCCCAGTTGTGTTCATAATCTCTATTCCCCGAAAAGATATCCGTGTACTGTCGATATTGCATTGCGCAGTATGGATGAGATCGTGCGTGCAAAAACTTGATTTTGTTGACGTTGAGGGTATTCACCCCACTTTCATCACGGTGTTGGAATGAACAAAATGCGCATCTGATTGCAAAACGACTGTGGTTTGCCCTGAATACTTTTGTGTTGTAGAGTCCATTACGTGCCATTGCCATCCTATCCTCATAGGTTATTTGTGACACGTTTGTTGTGTCGAGACATGTGACATCGAAAGTCAAAGTTCTGAACATTGCATCTTTCAGGATCATTGGTAACATTCTGTAGAACTTTTGCAAATCTTGTGACCACGCACATTTCAGTGTTGCCAGCGATCTCACATTGCATCCACCCTGTCCTTGTTCGCCCATGAAATTGTTTCCCCCCTCGTATGCGCAACCTGGAAATCTTTCCCATCCCCGGTAATCTTTGCATGAACAAAACGGGAGTGACCGTCTCACTGGAATTGACCCGCCTACCCTGGGATCCCCACCTCTCAATCCACCACCACCATTCCCAGTCCCACCACCCCTACCCCCATTTGATCCTCCAACCGATGCTGCAGATCCGCTGTTGTTGTTGCTGTTACTATTGCTTCGTAGAGTGCTCAAACTCATCTTTCGTTTTTATGTTCGTTCTTTAATTGTTTTTTAATGCAATATCGACATTTTCATTTCCAAAATTCTAGAAAAATGGGCAATCAAAAAAGTTAAATCGTTTGGACACAACGGCAAATTGTTGGGAAAATGGAAAAATGGGAAAAAAGACACATCATCAAACAGATTCACAGATGAATAAATGCATCAATGGAAACAAAGAGAAAATCATTGGCGATTACGACGCAAGCAACAATATTTGTGAGAAAAAAAATGCAAGTACAGTGAGTACTTGTGTTACGACAGATGTTGTTGTTTGCGTCGTCATTGCTTTTGATATTTTCTTCAACTCTGGATTCTCTCTCACGCAGTGATGGGAATTTCAAAAATGTAAGTTCTTCTTTCGTCATATGCATGAAGTGCTGTTCTGTGTAATGCTTTTTGTCATGAAAGGCAACAATCAGAACAACACTTCATGCACATGCTGAAACAAGAACATAATTTTTTGATACATTCCACCAGTGCACCGGAGAAACGACGGAGAAAGGAAGAGAGAGGAAAAAAATCTCAGCGGTTGCAGATGACACAAACGATAATTGTAAGAAAAAAATGCAAGTACCACGAGTATTTGTATTATGACAGTTGTTGTTTGTGTCATTTGAAACCTCTCAGATTTGGTTCAACCATCCTCTCCCTTTTCACAATCTCCATGCTACAACAGAATTGCACGACCATATCCCACGATGGATTTCCCGCATTGCATGCATGTTTCAACAGTGTACTGTGAGCAGCAAACACCGCACATGAAGATGCAGCCACACGGAAGCAAAGCCACATCGATGATCCTCTGTCGACACATCTGGCACACCGTTCTCACATTATCTCTGTTCTCAACCTCTGACCTTGTCAACACGATTTTTTTGCTGACTGGTTCGAGATTTGTCATCGGATAGAGATTTGCGCTGTATGACATGTGCAGATTGAATGGCGAGAGATTATCACGAAGTAGTTTGTTCCCACGTTTTTCACTGCAATTTACATCTCTGTTTGTTTCGAACATGTGAGTTTGCACTATTCGTTCAACTGCGGCATCGTACTTTGCCTGATCGTCCATATCCTCGCATGTGATCACACCCTCGAAACCACAAAACACGCATGAAATGTAGTGACATTCGATCAGCTTTCTCTCATTGCATCTCGTCAAACTTCTGAGCACTGAAACATCACACTGTCCCGAGTAGTACAGACCAGCAGTGACAAAGTTTTTTTCATGAGAACTTTCGTGGATTTTTGAAGGTGCGTGCATGAATGTTCTCATCCTGTAGTATTCGTTCAAGAATCGATTCCTGAAGAGAATATCCATCATTCTGAGCGCATTTTGCGCCTCACCGTCTGAAAAATCCGCAAACACTTCTCTCAGTTTTGCTGGTGCGAACATCTCGGTTTTAGTCTTCCTCAACAGATTCTGGCGATCAGAGTACGACATGCGTAGTGGATTTACCCTTCGCGGCAATGTGGATTCAGCAGCGTCAACAACTACTCCACCTCCAACTCCAGCACTTGAACTGCTTGCACTGTTACTGTTTCTTTGTCTGCTGTAAGTGTTGATGTTGGAGGTGGAGTTGTTGTTGTTGCTACTGAGTCCACTCGGTCCTGCCACTGCAAGCACATCATCGTTGCCAGAAGCAGAAGCAACAATGCTACCCTGTTGTTGTTGTTCTGATTCTGACGTGGATTGAGTTTGCAATCCAGAACTGCCATTTTGTTCCACACTTGATGTCGTACTCTGATCGACAGAATTTGTTGAAGACACTGATGTTTGCGCGCTTGGTTGAGACATGAAGAAAAAAATACTCACATTGACTATTATGACTAGAATTAATTGAAAACAAAAGAAAACGATCACTTCAACTTACCAGTGTTTCTGTGTTCTCCAGTAGTTGTCGATGTCTCGCTGTCTACGCTGTTCTTGTTCGCGTTGCCACAGAAGAAGTTCTTGTTCCCAACGGGTGATATGCAAATGCTCTTCACCGGTCAAATCCGCACGAAGTTCAGGGAAGATCACTGGTGCAATCGCACGCCGGTAGATCAAATAGAGTTCTTTCTCGCGCTCGGTTGGTGTATTGCTCGCCGGTTTGTAGAATTGATTGTAAAGTCCGCGGATGAAAAGCGCACACTGATGAATTAGTTGATCAATTTTGAATGACTAGATTGAATGACTATTGTTTAGAACTGCAAAAATGCACACGGAACTGGATGAGAGGAGATGTCGGTCCCAGCCGTGCATCTTGGTTTTATACTCGTGGTCAGCAGCAATTTTTTCTCTTCATGCATACTCTTTCGTTCGTCGCTTATTCTTTCTTCGTGTGTTTTTTATAAGGGCGTATTTTTTCACCCCTTTGTTTTCCATTGGCGATTGTATTATATTATTTAACTCTTTCTCTCTTCTTCTCACCCTTGTGTAGGTATGCCGCAGCCATCGGAACTTTTTGGAAGACTTGATATTCAGTGAGTGTTATGAAAATGTTACGGAAATGAAACTCAAGTTTGATATTTTTTTTTTAATTTTTTTATTTGGCCCACCATCCACCCCATTTCACCACGCTAAAATTTCATTTTATTTTATTTACAACACTTTTACAACATTGATTATTTATTTACATCCAGGTAATTTTTTTAAGCGCTTACACATTTTCTTACCATATATTTTACACATGTTGTACAACACCATACACTCATTATAATTTACACCGTGATATGAATTGCTGATATCGTAGACTCTCATAACATCGTTGAGTGACTTGTATTTTTTTGGTTGATTGCAGAGAAGCCAGGCAACAAATGCGCAGTGCATTCCACATGTTGATGAAAAAACTGAACTTTTTCCATCGTGCTGGACTGGAATCCCTTTATTACATATAACCATATTATAATTTTGAAAAAACTTTTTAATGTTGGGATGGTAGTCCAGTAAACATTCTCCAACTGGATCAAAATAATTAACTATATATTTTTTATTTATTTTTTGAATATGAAATAAAATCCAGTGCTCGCCACCACTGGCTCTATCCATGGTATTGGTTATTCGTATTTGTCCATGTCCTAATCGTTTTTTAGATTCCAATTCATCTGCAGCCACAACTTTCGCTCTTTTATTTTGGATGCACTGTGTCCTGTTGATAAAATGCTGTATATCAATATCGCTCAACCCTTCATCATCAACGTCCTCCGCCGCCACCGCCACACCCTCCCCCTTCTGCTCCTGCTGAAAGAGTTGATCCATTTGATTTTTAGCACCTCCTTCTCCAATGCTAGTTTGTTTTCTCATGTTGCGTAACTTTCTTCCCGCGCCCGGCATTTTTTTCTTGTGACTTTATTTTCTATTTCTACATTACATTTACAGAGTACAACACAATTTATACATTTTTAAAAATTATGACGCCGCTTTGTTGTGGAACATGACACGTCGATCTGCAAATATTTTCAACTCTGCCTGGAAAATACAGTGAAGAACGATAATTATTGTACCATTATGTGGCGTTTCAAGTTCCAATTCAATTCTCTGATTACCAGCTTTCATCTCAGAGTAAACGTCACTATGAATTACAGTATCGTTTGTTTCATTGAAGAAAAATACTGGCAAATCTTTGAAATTATTTCTTCCAATCAAACATTTTTTATAATTCATTGGATCCAAGTAACCAAGTGATTCCAGTAATGTTAGGACTGCTTGACTCTTGTCATCTGGAGTAATTTTGATTGGCAATCTCCGCTCATGTTCGTCCTCAAGACAAATTTTCATTTCACGCAAATTAAATTCATCGTACTTTGTTGATGATAGAGAAGCTTTACCGTGAAATCTGGCAGGATCGATCATTGTGGCTATAATGTATAGGGGTGAATCTCCAGACATCCATCCCTCTTGAATTATTTGTTTTTGACCTTGCGCCATTGAAATAAATGTAGTTGTCCAATTACGCATTGGGAATTTAGCAGGTCCTTGCTGCATTCTCGCTTCCAAGTTCATGGCTAATGCAGGGTCCAATCTCAATTTGGGAACCAATAATTCCATTGATGTAATTTTCAACATCCACTTATCGGCATCTGCATCTGCACAATTCAAGTAATGCTTCGCGTCAGATTTTTTCCATACAAATCTAATTTCTGTATTTGTAGGTAGATAACCTGTACACTCACATAGCGGGGTCATTATTCTTCCCGTATATGTAAACTCTTTAGAATTATAAATATCTTGGGTTTTTTCATACACATTGTCACGTACATTGGCAGTTTCTGTATAATTATCCAAATTTTGGGGGTACGATGTCACCACACCTGCAAAATTGTACTCGTTCTCCAATTGTTTTGTGTCAACGTGAGTTCTCAAATATGTGGCTGCGCGATGTTGGAACTGATTGTTACTTGTATCAATCATTTCACCATTCACGTACACCTGCTGATCACTGAAAAAACCATACATCCCCATCCAACTCAATGTCAATTTCTCATGATCGCCTGTCACTGCTGTAATTGCTGTCACACCGTCTCCTGCTGCTCTTCCAATTACTTTGTGGGTCATATCTGTTCCATCCGCCTTGACAATTTTCCCTTTGATCCGCAATCTCATATCTTTGGGTCGTACGTATTCATTGAATGAACCAGTCATTAAAATCTCAATTATATCATTCCGATCATCCAACGATGTGGTTGGTCTGTATGCAACTTGACGTACTTGTAAAACATCAGGATTCTGCGTAGGTTGAGTAGAAAACATTGACATCGCCTCTGCTGGAGGCAATATTTGTGATTGTACATTGATCAATTTCACGCGTTTTCCATATGGGGGTGCCGTAGCTTGACCCCCTGTAAGTCTTCTCCTCCGTTTAACCATTGTAATGGTTTTTTAAACTTTTTTAATTTGTTAATTAATTATCTTCTATCAAAGATGTCTAGTTTTCGATTTGTTCTTCGTCTACGACGGCCAAGCCTTTTTATACGTTTTCTTCTCCCCCCACCAATTTTTGATGTCCTAAGTCTCCTTCGTGGTCTTCCAACTCTTCGTCTTCCCACTTTCCTTCTCCCCCCTCTCCTTCCCCTCCTTCTCCTCCTTCGTCTTCCAGTACCACCCATTTCTTCTTTTGCAGTTTGCAAAATATCAACTGCCGCTTTAGTTCCGTGCTTTTTCGCAAGTTTTTTTAATGGTGTTTTTTTCCTTGTCGTCAATTTATCTAGCGCTGTATTTATAGCAGCTGACGCGCCGGCTGTTCCCACCGCTCCAGCGACTTTTCTCACACCAGCCGATTTGAAAAAATTTAAGATTTTTGGTCCAAATGTTGCAAGTAATCTCAACAAATTACGTCCCTTAATTGTATTAAATTTGGCATAATTTGCATACCTTTTAGGTAGACGACCTCTTCTCCACCTCCTATTCCTTGTCCTGTTTCTTCTCCCACCTCTATACTTTGGTCTACCCCTGAAAACATCATACTTGAACATGGGTCCACCACTTCCCATTAAATTATATGAGGGACGGTTTACGTATCCCACAGTCATGTTTATTCCTAATTTATTTCAAGTTTCGCTTTGTCCTTATAAAGTGGAGATGAATACTAGTTTCACCTCCAATGAAATGTACTTTTTGTCCGTACTGATCCGTGATTTTAAATCCGATTGTATTGAATGTTGAGTTGAGTGGAAGTCTTTTATAGGCAAGCCTGATGGGGTAGTAAGGAGTGACATCGCTCTGTTCCCTGTCCGGAATTTCCTTGTGTGGAACAATTTCGCTAAGCAAATGTGAAAAACTTCCGCTTGAAATTACAGGTTCAATAACATTACAGTACAAGAAAAATGAGGTAACAGGATGTAGTGTAAACAGTTTCCATGAAGTTGTATACGCATAATCTTTTGATATCCATTCATCATTTGGAAAACCAAGTAGAGTTCCCAGTAAACCATTAAATTTTATTTCATAATTTTTTGGAATATTTAATTTCAAGTGACCATATTCCGTCAGTGTAAATAACTCATGTTTAACCCCTGTTGTTCCTCCTGTTGAATAAGTGGTTGTTGTTGTTTGTTGTTGTTGTGGTTGCCCACCACCTGCAGAAGCATCTGCTGATGCTGTGGATGTGGTCACAGTTTTCCTTAAATTCGCTAGATTATTCAATTGTTTTATAAACTCATCTTTTTTTGTTCGCCATCCCTGATCAATAGTTCTTGTTTTTTCTTCTGAGTGGTCAAGTCTGCTGGGTTCTGCAGGTGGAAATTCCATCCAAGCTGTAAACGAGAATTCAATGTCATGATTTATAAAATTGGGTGCAAAAAAGGTAAATCCTTGTGACAATTTTCTTCCAATCTTATTTGCTGGAATACCCATTCTTTTCCATGCTTCTTCAAATACTTGAGGAAATTCAATTTTTTTTATGGGATGTGCGAATTTCACTTCAATTTCAAACTTCCCATCTTGCACGTCGTCGATACTTACAGAATCGTCAATCTTAAATATAAGTTTCAGGTGTCGCCTTACTAAAGGATGCAATTTATATTGGAAAAAGTGTTTAAAAAATGATCTTGAATCTAACCATTTTTGTTTATTGAAATAAATTTCATTAAGCTCACTTTCGACACCTGTTGTATTCAATGGTTCAGGATAATGAAGATTGATTATAGCATCTGGATATTTGTAAACGTAATGTATCCCTTTTTCATCTTCTAATTCTTCACCACCAACACCTCTTTCTCTTTCTCCTTCTTCCCCCTCCTCTTCTCCATTTGCTTGTCTCTTTTTTCTTTTACGTTGTCCTGCAATGTCTTCTTCATTTACATGTCTTCTCTTGCGTCCTGGACGTCCATTATTATTATTACCTTCACTTTCTTCTGGTAATGGTTTGGCTACTGCTGCTTCATTTTCCGCAGCTGCTGCTGCTTCCGCAGCTGCTGCTGCTTCCGCAGCTGCTTGCGCAGCCCTTTTTACATCTGCCCTTGCCCTATCTAAATTCGCAAATGCTCTTTCATATGCTCTCACCAAATTAGCGTGAAAAAATCTTTTATGTGTTATAGTTGTCTTTATTTCCTCAACTGTAGGTTGATTGACTACTGTTCTAAACCTACGTGTCTGGAATGTATTGTTATTTTCGTGTATGACTTTCCACTTTGTTGGAATTGAAATATAATGAAGTGCTACTTTAACTTCTTCATTGAAAAATTGTAGTTGACAAGGTAATTTGCACTGGAATTCATCTGGTGTGTTATCAGGAAATAAATCTCCCTGATCAACACTTGAATTGAATGAAGGATGAAAATCATCACCTATCATTCCAGTCATTTTTAATAAATTAATTTCCTC
>Ga0081539_10005390_pt1 | contig 13091 bp, 14 predicted proteins | sample TabmetS4T2R2_FD_71023 | JGI IMG/M metagenome (GOLD analysis project Ga0081539, IMG submission 71023) | Tabebuia heterophylla rhizosphere microbial communities from the University of Puerto Rico - S4T2R2 | ecosystem: Host-associated > Plants > Roots > Rhizosphere ...
GATGCGGCTGCCGTTCGCGTCGCGTGACGACATGGACATCCACCGCCGCGGGGAGGAGCTCTACGTCCGCGTGGGGTCCTACAAGCGCAACCTGCTGCTGCCGCAGTCGTTGAAGCGGATGACCGTCCGGGAGGCGAACTTCGCCGGCGACCACCTCGAGATCCTGTTCGGGCGGGAGGCCCGCCCGGTGGAAAGGAGCTGACATGGCGGAGAGCGCCAAGCGCGCGCGCTCGTCGGAGACGGCCGAGACCGAGGTCCCGCCGGCGGATCCCCAGCGGCAGGTCTGCACCGTGACGTTCTGTCCGATCTGCATGGCGGTGACGGCCGGTCAGTCGATCCGTCCGGACGCCGTCGAGCACCTGGTGGCCGCGGGACGTGAGTTCCTCCTCGCCGTGACCTCGATCCTGGGTTCGCGCGCGGAGACGGATGCGGCCGAAAGCTCGCGGACCACGCTGACGCGCATCGACATCGAGTGAGCGCCGAGGCGATCGGCCTCGACGTCGGTGGGACGAAGACCGCCGCGCTCCGCATCACCTCCGAGGGCGAGCCGCTGGCGCGAAGCATCCAGCCCACGCACGCCGACGATCCGGAGGCCAGCATGGCGGCGGCCGAGCGCGTCGTGACCGACGTGATGGGCCCCGCGGTGGGCGCGATCGGCGTCGGGGCGGCGGGCCTGATCGACACGCGTACCGGAACGATCCTCACGTCGCCGAATTTCGCGTGGCGTCAGGTGTCGATCGGGCCTCGCCTCGCCGAACGGTTCGGGCTGTCCGTCAGCGTCGACAACGACGCCACGGTCGCCGGGTGGGGGGAGGCCCGGCTCGGCGCGTCGCGCGGGTACGACCACTCGCTCTTCGTCGGCGTCGGCACCGGGATCGGAGGCGGGATCGTGATCGAGGGCCGGATCGTCCGCGGCGCCCACGGCTTCGCCGGCGAGATCGGTCACGTGATCGTCGAACCCGACGGACCTCCCTGCGGCTGCGGCAACCGGGGCTGCTGGGAGCAGGTCGCGAGCGGGCAGGCGATCGAGCGGGCCGCGGCCCGCGCGATCGCCGACGACCCCGGCTCCACGCTCTCACAGCTGGCCGATCGCGATCCTCGACGGGCGACCGGCCAGCTCGTCGTGGAGGCGGCGCGGGACGGCGACGACGTCGCCGTCGGGATCCTCGCGGAGGTGGGGCGCCGGCTGGGCCAGGGGATCGCCGGCTTCGTGAACGTCCTGGACCCCGAGATCGTGGTCGTCGGTGGAGGCGTGGCCGCGGCGGGGGAGGCGCTGCTGGGTCCGGCGCGAGCGGCCTACGCGGATGCCGTCGAGGGCTCGGACGTGCGGCCGGAGGTGCCGATCGTGGCCGCGGCGCTGGGCTCCGACGCCGGGGCGATCGGCGCCGGCCTCCTCGCGATCGAGGCCGGTTGAAGCTCGGGCTCAACCTCCCGATGTTCACCGCGGACGCCCGGCGGCCGCTCGCGGAGGCCGCGCGGGCCGCCGCCGCCGGGTACGACGGCGTCTTCGCACCGGATCACCTCTTCCCGCCGGGGAGGTCCTCCGGAGCCACGCTCGATCCGTTCGGGATCCTCTCCGCGGTCGCGATCGGGGAACCTCGCCTGCACGTCGGGACCCTGGTCAGCCGAGCGTCGATCCGTCCCGTGGGGTTGCTGGCGAAGCTGGGTGCGGCGATCGACCAGCTGAGCGGGGGGCGCGCGATCCTGGGGGTCGGAGCCGGCGACTCGGTCTCGAGGTCGGAGCACGAGGCGTTCGGGTTCCCGTTCGCGTCCGCGACCGAGCGCGTGGCGATCCTCGACGAGACGGTCGCGGCCCTCCGGCGGCTGTTCGCCGGTGAAGCGTGGCCGGGGGGGATCCACGTTCCGGCGCTGGCCGGGCCGCTGGTCCCGCCCGGGCGGCCGGACATCTGGATCGGCGGTCGCTCCGATGCGGTGCTCTCGACGGCCGCCCGCCGAGCCGACGCGTGGAACGGGTGGGGGCTGGACGCCGAGGGCTTCGCCGACGCCGCGGCGACGCTCCGTCGCCTCGCCGACGGCCGCGAGGTGCGGCCCACCTGGGGCGGGTTCGTGCTGGTCGGACGGAGCGGCGACGACATCGATCGACGACTCGCCGCGCGGAAGGCTCGCGGACTCCCCACGGACATCTGGCACGGGACGACCGGGCAGCTCCGGTCGTTCGCCGACAGCGTGGAGGATGCTGGCGCGGCATGGCTCATCGCCCACGCCGTCGGCGGTGACGACGGGATCGAGCTGATCGCGGACGCCGTCCGGAGATGAGCAGATGAGCGCCGCCGACCTGAAACGCGACAAGCGCCGGATCCGGCGCCGGGTCCTCGAGGTCCGCGACGCGCTCCCGGCGGAGCGCCGCGCCGAGCTGGGCTCCGCGATCGTGGAGCGGTTCCTCGCGTTGCCCGAGGTGCGAGGGGCGCGGAGCGTGATGGTGTTCTGGTCGTTCGGGTCCGAGCTCGACACGGCGCCCCTGCTCGAGCGGTTGCACGAGCGGGGGGCGACGATCGCCCTGCCCAAGATCCGCGAACGGGAGATCGTGGCGACCCCCTACCGGCCGGGCGACGCGACGACGTCGACGTCCTTCGGAGCCCGCGAGCCCGCGGGGGACGCGGAGCTGCCCGCCCGCGAGCTCGATGTCGTGGCCGTCCCCGCCGTGGCCTTCGACCGTCGAGGGCACCGGCTGGGGTACGGCGCCGGCTACTACGACCGGTTCCTGCCGACGACCCAAGCGATCTCGATCGGGATCGCCTTCGGCGTGCAGATCCTCGAGGAGGACCTTCCGATCGGCGGCAGCGACGTCGGGGTCGACGCGATCGTCACGGAGCGAGAGACGATCCGGTTCCGCGAGTTGAACCGCCGTTCAACGACGTGGTAAGACCGGCCCATGACTGAGAGCCGACGTACCGCGTTCCACGAGATCATGTCCGCCACCGCCGCCGGGTTCCTGGAGGAAGCCGGCTGGTTCTGGGTCACGGGGTTCGGCGACCCGGACGGGGAGTACCGCGCGGTCCGCGAGGGGATCGGCGTGTGGGACGTGTCGCCCCTCAACAAGTGGGACTTCCGTGGCGCCGACGCCGTCGAGGCGGCGCAGCGTCTGCACACCAACGACATCGCCGGCCTGCAGGTCGGCCAGGTCCGGTACGGGGGGTTCGTCGACGAGGACGGCCTGCTCGTCGACGACGGCACGGTGTTCAAGCACGCCGACGACCACCTGTGGGTGTGCACGAACGGGCTCGAGCACGAGGAGTACTTCGGCGACGCCACGAAAGGGCTCGACGTCTCGATCGAGTACATCGCGCCCGACCTCCCGCACCTTCAGGTCCAGGGGCCTCGCTCGCGCGAGGTGCTCCAGGAGCTCACCGACGCGGACCTGTCGTCGCTCCGGTACTTCCGCTTCCTGCCGGATCAGGTGAAGGTCGGGGGCGTCCCCGTCACGCTCTCCCGGACCGGGTTCTCCGGCGAGCTGGGCTACGAGCTGTTCATCTCGCCGGAGCACGCGAACGACCTGTGGGAGGTGATCACGGGGGCCGGCGCCGTGCCCTACGGCGTCGACGTGGTCGAGCCGATCCGGATCGAGGCCGGCATGATCGTCACGGATTACGACTACGAGGCGCATCAGCGCTCGCCCTACGACCTGGGCCTCGATCGCGTCGTCGCGCTCGACGGCGACGGTGAGTTCATGGGGAAGGAGGCCCTCCGCGCGATCGCGGCCGACCCACCGAACCGATTCAAGACCCTCCGGCTCGACGGCGAGGAGCTGCCGGAATACGGAGCCTCCGTCACGAAGGACGGCGAGGAGGTCGGTGTGCTGACGTCGCCCGCGATCAGCCCGGCCTTCGGTCCGATCGGGATCGCGATCCTCCGGACGGACGTGGCGACCGACGGGAACCGGGTCGACGTCGCGGTCGGCGACGGGACCGTCGGCGCCACCGTCGACGTCCTGGCGATCCTGGACCCGGAGAAGCGGCGGCCGCGCAGCTGACGGGAGGCGCCTCGCCGTGACCCCGATCGTCGGCGTCGTGCCGAACTTCAGCGAGGGTCGTCGAACGACGGTGATCGATGCGATCGTCGCGGCGCTGGCGGTGGACGGCGCGCGGGTCGTCTTCGCCGAGGCGGACCCCGATCACAACCGGCTGGACACGACGGTGCTCGGGGACGCCGACGCGGTCCGGCGCTCCGCCCTCGCCGGCGTTCGGGTGGCCGTGGAGCGGATCGACCTGTTCGCGCACCGGGGCGGCCATCCGCGGATGGGCGCCGCGGACGTGATCCCGTTCATGCCGGTGGCGGACGTCACGATGGCCGCGTGCGTCGAGCTCGCGCGCGCGTTCGCGCGCGAGCTCGTGGAGGCGCTGGGGATCCCCGTCTACCTCTACGGCGAGGCCGCGGTCGTCCCCGAGCGTCGGTCGCTGGCCGACGTCCGACGAGGAGAGTTCGAGGGTCTCCGCGAGGCCGTGGCCGCCGGGGAACGGCTCCCGGATCTGGGTCCGCACGAGATCGGACGGGCCGGGGCGACCGCGGTGGGCGCCCGCAAGCCCCTGATCGCGTTCAACGTCTATCTCGACGGCGACGAGGACGACGCCCGTGCGATCGCGACGTCGATCCGGGAGTCGTCGGGCGGGCTGCCGGCGCTGCGAGCGATCGGGTTCGCCGTTCCCGAGCGAGACGCGGTGACGGTCTCGATGAACCTCGTCGACTTCGAGGTGACCGGTGTGGAAGCGGCGTTCGAAGCCGTCGCGTCGGATGCGGACACGCGCGGGATGCGCGTCCTCGACTCCGAGATCGTCGGGCTGGCACCGGAGGCGGCCTTGCCGGCCGGCGCCGCCGAGCGGGTCCGCCTCCGAGGGTTCGACGCCGACCGACAGATCCTGGAGCGCCTGATCGTGGGGTGAGACCCACCACGAACCGACGAGGAGGACGAAGGTGAGCACACCGGACGAGGGGATCGGGAGCTGGCTGGACGCGCTCGCGTCCGAGGCGGCGACGCCGGGCGGCGGAGCCGCGGCCGGCGTCGCCGCCGCCACGGGCGCCTCGTTGATCGCGATGGTCGGTCGGCTGACGATCGGCAAGGAGGGGTTCGAGGACGTCCAGGAGCGGATGGGGGCGATCGTCGATCGAGCCGACACCGACCGCGCCGCCTTCCTCGAACTGGCCGATCGGGACGCCGAGGCGTTCGACGCCGTGATGCAGGCGTTCCGGCTCCCGAAGGGGAGCGACGACGAGCAGGCCGCCCGGACGCTCCGGATCCAGGAGGCGTACGAAGGAGCCGCGGCGGTCCCGCTGCAGCTCGCCGAGCGCGCGGTGGATCTGATGGAGCGAGCCGAGGACGCCACCGCGATCGGTAACCCGCACGCCGCGTCGGACGGCTACTCGGCGGGGACGTTGCTCTTCGCAGCCGCGCTGGCCGCGATGGCGAACGTCAAGATCAACGCCGCGGGGCTGAAAGACGGGGCGAAGGCGCAGGGGTTGATCGACCGGTGTGACGCGCTCCGGGAACGCGCCGACGCGCTGCTGGGTCAGGTCGAGGAGGCGTTCCTTCTCCGCCTCGCGACCTGAGCGCGGCGCGGCGTCGCATCGCCTACGCTTCGACGAGAAGGTGAGGATCGACTCGATCGTCTTCGACTGCCGCGACGCCGCGCCGCTCGCGCGGTTCTGGGCGGCGGCGCTCGGTTGGTCGATCGCTCCGTACGACGAGGACGAGCTCGAACGGCTCGCATCGAAGGGCGTGTACGACCCGGAGGACGACCCCTCCGTGATGGTCGAGCCGCCCGGCGACTCCGAGCTCCCGGTCCTGTTCTTCAGCCAGGTGCCCGAGGAGAAGGTGACGAAGAACCGGGTCCACCTCGACCTCGCAGCGGACGACACGCTCGAGGACGAGGTCGAGCGGCTGGAGCAGCTGGGCGCGCTCGTGCGGAACTGGGCCGAGGACGAGGGCCGGACGTGGTGCGTGATGCTCGACCCGGAGGGCAACGAGTTCTGCGTGGTCCTCGGCGACGACGACTGATCGGCCCGGACGGCGACCGCCGTCAGTAGAGCCCGACCGTCGTGCCCTCGCCGTCGATGTCGATGTTCGTGAAGGCGGGGGTCCGACCGAGTCCGGGCATGCGCTGCATGTCGCCGCACAGCACGACCACGAAGCCGGCCCCCGCGCTCGGCACCAGGCCGCGCACCGGCAGTCGGTACCCGGTCGGCCGGTTCAGCAGCAACGGGTCGTGGCTGAGCGAGAGGTGGGTCTTCGCCATGCAGACGGGCATCGTGTCGAAACCGAGCTGCTCCATCCGCGCGAGGTCCTTCTCGGCCTGGGGGAGCAGGTCGACGCCGTCGGCGCCGTAGACCTTGGTCGCGATCGCCTCGATCTGCTCCTTCAACGGCGTCTTGTCCGGCGTCAGCTGATGGAACGAGTTGGGGCGCTCGCACGCTGCCACGACGGCTTCCGCCAGCTCCGTCGCGCCCTCCCCGCCGGCGGCGAACCCGCGGTTCCGGACCACGGTCTCCGCCCCGGCGGTCGCCGCGAGCTCCTGGATCGTCTCGATCTCCTTCGGCGTGTCGGTCGGGAACTCGTTGATCGAGACCACGCACGGCAACCCGTACTCACGCACGATCCCGATGTGCGCGGCCAGGTTGTCGATGCCCTTCTCGAGCGCGGCGAAGTCCTCGTTCCCCAGCTGTTCGAACGGCATGCCGCCGTGCGACTTCGTGGCGCGCACCGTGGTGACGAGGACGCCGGCCGACGGTGCGAAGCCGCCGAGGCGGCACACGATGTCGCAGAACTTCTGGAAGCCGAGGTCCGACGCGAAGCCGGCCTCCGTCACGACGTAGTCGGCGAGCTTCAGCGCGATCCGGTCCTCGATGATCGAGTTGTTGGCGTGCGCGATGTTCCCGAACGGTCCCGCGTGGATCAGCGTCGGTTGGCCCTCCAGCGTCTGGACGAGGTTCGGCTTGATCGCCTCCTTCATCACGACCGCCATCGCGCCGGCCACCTTCAGGTCGTCGGCGGAGACGGGCTTGCCGTCGAACGTCGAGCCGACGACGACGCGTCCGAGGCGCGCCCGGAGGTCCGCGAGATCGCTGGAGAGCGCGAGCACGGCCATGATCTCCGAGGCCGCGACGATCACGAACTGGTTCTCGCGAGGGACCCCGTGGGTCTTGCCCCCGAGCCCCACGACCGAGTAGCGGAGCTCCCGGTCGTTCACGTCGAGCGTCCGCGGCCACGTCACCGACACGGGGTCGATCCCGAGCGGGTTCCCGTGGTAGATCGAGGCGTCCAGCGCGGCGGCCAGCAGGTTGTGCGCGATCTGGACGGCGTGGAAGTCACCGTTGAGGTGGAGGTTGATCTCCTCCATCGGCATGACCTGGGCGTAGCCGCCGCCGCACCCGCCGCCCTTGATCCCGAAGACCGGTCCCATGGAGGGCTCGCGGAGACAGAGGAGCACGTCCTTGCCGATCGCCCCCATGCCCTGCGTCAGCGAGATCGACGTGGTCGTCTTGCCTTCGCCTGCCTTCGTGGGCGTGATCGCGGTCGTGATGATCAGCTTGCCCTCTGGGCGGTCGGCCAGCCGGTCGAGGATCGAGAGCGAGACCTTGGCCTTGTACCGCCCGTAGCGCTCCAGCTCATCCTCGAGGATCCCCGCGTCGGCGGCGACCTCCTCGATCGGACGGAGGACGGCTTCCTGCGCGATCTCGAGCCCGCTCTTCATCGCGGCGCCTCCCGTTCGTCTGCCGGTCTTCGGGTCGCGTGAGGATACCCCTCACCTGCGGCGTCGCGTTCGTCGAACCCCGAGTGGTGCCACGCTCTCTCGCCCGCGACCGCGTGGCGCCGCGCTCGACCTTGGGCGTAGGATGCGCCCTGCCGGTCCGCGGATGGGCCGCCGGGGAGGAGGGGCGAGCGTTGGCCACCGACATCGAGCAGTTCGTGGAGCAGGAGGGTCGCGAGCAAGCGATCGCGGAGGTCAAGCGCCGCATCGACGCCGAGGGCGTCACGTACATGTACTACCAATTCGTCTCCGTCACGGGGCGGGTCATGGGCAAGGGGATCCCCGCCAAGCACTGGGAGACGATCGCTCGGAAGGGCTTCCAGCTCGTCTACGGCTCCACGGCCAACCTGTTCGTGGACCGCCTCGGCAACTACATCGGCTACGGTCCCGAGGCCAGAGAGCTCGTCGGGATCCCGGACGTCGAGACGTTCTGCGTGTTGCCCTGGGACCGGAAGACCGCACGCGTGTTCTGCACGCTGTTCCGCGGACGCGAGGAGGAGGTCGACGGCGGCGCGTTCCTGACCTCGGACTGCCGAGGCAACCTGAAGCGGCTGCATGACGAGTTCACCGCCGAGACCGGACTCCACCTGCGCGCCGGAACCGAGCCCGAGATGATGTGGCTGAAGACCAACCCGGACGGGACGCCCTCGGTCGACGGCAAGACGAAGCCGTACTGCTACCACATCGACCAGTTCTCGGAGCTCCAACCGATCATCCACAAGGTCATGGAGTACGGCGACGCGATGGGGCTCGACATGATCCAGGGCGACCACGAGGACGCGCCGGGGCAGCTCGAGCTGAACTTCATGTTCGACAGAGCCGAGGCGACCGCCGACCGGCTGACGACCTACCGGCAGATCTGCCGGCAGGTGGGCCGGGAGATGAACGCGTTCGCGTGCTTCATGCCCAAGCCGTTCATGGGCGTCTCCGCCAACGGGTGCCACCACAACATCTCGCTGTGGCAAGGCGACGAGAACATGTTCATGCCCGACGGCGACGATCCCCGGGTGCCCGGGAAGGTCGGGCTGCACGCGATCGGCGGCGTCTTGGAGCACCTCCGCGCGCTCACGTGCATCACGTCGCCGACCGTGAACTCCTATCGGCGCTTCGCCGACGCCGGGTTCTGGGCCCCGATCTTCGCCGACTGGGGCTTCCAGAACCGGACGACGGCCCTGCGCATCTCGGCGCCCGGGCGCTACGAGTACCGATCGGTGGACTCGTCCGTGAACCCGTACCTCTCCTTCGCCGCACTCCTGATGGCGATGAAGGACGGGCTCGCCCGCAACCTCGACCCGGGGCCGCCGGAGGAACGCAACATCTACGAGGCGATCGCGGAGGGCAAGGACGTGCAGCGGATCCCCGAGACCCTGGGAGAGGCGCTGGAGGCCCTCGAGGCCGACGACGTCGTGAAGTCGGCGTTGCCGGGAGACATGTATCGCGTCTTCATGCACTACAAGACCGACGAGTGGAAGCGGTTCATCGGGACGGTCAGCGACTGGGACGTGGCCGAGTACCTCGACGTGCTTCCATGATGGTCGCGTCCTAGCGAAAGGAGCACGCAGCCCGCATGTGTGGGATCGCAGGGATCATCCACCGCGACGGGTCGGCCGACGTCGGGACCGAGATGACGCGGATGCTCCAATCCATGAAGCACCGCGGACCGGACTCGGCCGGGTACGCGCTGTTCGGGGAGCCGAGCGACCTCGTCGTGATCCGGTTCAAGCTCGCCGACGCGAACGACCCCCGGGACTTCGACTTCAAGGAGCGGCTGGACCGCCATCGCCAGGAGGTGGAGTCGCGGCTGCACAAGATCGGCGCGTCGGTCGATCGGGTCGAGAGCGAGACCGAATACGCCTACCGTGCGACGGTCCGCTACGACGGGGACATGAAGGCGCTGGCGGACTACCTGGAGGACGTGCCGGGGTGCGAGGTCCTCTCGCTCGGGCACTCGCTGGAGATCGTGAAGGACCTCGGCGATGCCCAGGAGGTGAGCGACCTCTACCAGCTCGGCGGGTTCAACGGGACCCACGCGATCGGACACGTGCGGATGGCGACGGAGTCCGACGTGGACATCTCCGGCGCCCACCCGTACTGGGCCTACCCGTTCACGGACGTCGCGGTCGTGCACAACGGGCAGCTGACGAACTACTTCCACTGGAAGCGACGTCTGGAGTTCAGCGGACATCGGTTCCAATCGGAGTGCGACTCGGAGATCATCGCGGTGTACCTCGCCGAGAAGATGGCCGAGGGTGACTCGCTCGAGGACGCGATGCACAAGAGCCTCGACGAGCTCGACGGGGTCTTCACGTACATGGCCGTGACGCAGGACTCGCTCGGCGTCGCCAAGGACGAGATGGCGGCGAAGCCCCTCGTCCTCTACGAGTCCGACGGCATGGTGGCGATGGCGTCGGAGGAGATCGCGATCCGAGCCGTCCTCGGCCGCGAGATCGACACGTACGACCCCTACGAACGTCAGGTCCTCGTATGGACACGATGAGCGGCGTCCGCAGGACCACCTACGACGCGCGCGGTCTCGCCGAGCCCGTCGCCGAGGTCCCGAACGTCACGACGATCGAGGACGGGAAGGGGACGTTCGATGCGGCCGACCTCACCACGAGGCAGATCAACCTGGAGCTTCGGAACCTGATCTACGAGCAAGGCATCCGCGACGTCACGGTCCTGAACCCGGGCGCGAAGCACTCGATCGGCGTCGGGATCCTGCAGCGATGCCGGATCCGCTACGAGGGTTCACTCGGTTACTTCGGCCTGGGCCTGATCGACGGTCCGGAGATCACCGTGACCGGCCGGGTCGGCTGGTCGGTCTGCGAGAACATGATGTCCGGCGTCGTCGTGATCGAGAAGAACGCCGGCTCGCTCACCGGGGCGGCGATCCGCGGCGGCGACCTCGTCGTCAAGGGAGACGTCGGCGCGCGCACCGGGATCGACCAGAAGGGCGGCACGATCATCGTCGGCGGGAACGCCGGGTCGAACACCGGCTTCATGATGCAGCGGGGCCGGCAGATCATCCTCGGCGACGTGGGGCCGCACCTCGGTGACTCGATGTACGACGGGACGCTCTACGTCGGCGGGACGGTGAAGTCGCTGGGGCTCGACTGCGTCGAGGGGGAATGGACCGACGCCGACACCGAGCTGATCGAGCGGAAGTTCCGGATCTACGGCCTGGGCACGCCGCCCTCGTTCCAGAAGTTCGTGTGCGGCAAGGTGCTCTACAACTACGACAACCTGGAACCGAGCGAGAAGAAGCTCGTCATCTGACGAACGGGAGAACGCAGACGATGGCCGAGGTATCCAGTCGGAAGGAAGTGCTCGGGCGCAGCCCGATCTTCACCGAGGAGGTCATCAACGACATCCACGTGAAGGCCGAGCTGGGCCGGTACCGGATGCGCGGGTTCTCGATGTTCAAGCCGATGCCGGGCTGGGACCAGCTGATGTTCCTGCCGGGGACGCTCACCCGCTTCGTGATCGAGGGCTACCGGGAGAAGTGCGAGACGAAGACGGTCCTCGGCGCCCGGTTCGCGAAGCACCCGATCGAGCTGGACATCCCGATCTACATCACGGGCATGTCGTTCGGCGCGTTGTCCCTGGAGGCGAAGATGGCGCTGGCGAAGGGCGCCTCGATGGCCGGTACGGCGACCTGTTCCGGCGAGGGCGGCATGATCCCGCCGGAGCGAGATCTCTCGACGAAGTGGTACTACCAGAACATCCAATCCCGGTACGGGTTCAACCCGCACCACCTGATGCTGGCCGACGCGTGCGAGTTCTTCATCGGGCAGGGCTGCAAGGTCGGGCTCGGCGGGCACCTCATGGGGCAGAAGGTGACCGAGCAGGTCGCGGAGATGCGCTCACTGCCCGCAGGGATCGACCAGCGCTCGCCGGCACGGCACCCGGACTGGCTCGGGCCGGACGACCTCTCGCTGAAGGTTCAGGAGGTCCGGGAGGCCACCGACTACCGGATCCCGATCCAACTGAAGCTCGGAGCGGCCCGCGTCTACGACGACGTGCGGATGGCCGCCAAGTGCGGGCCGGACATCATCTACCTCGACGGTGCGGAGGGCTCCACCGGCGCCGGCCCGCACATCGCCGCCGAGGAGACCGGCATCCCGCTGATGGCCGCGATCCCCGAGGCCCGCCGGGCGCTCGAGGACGTCGGGCTCGCGGATGAGGTCGACCTGGTCGTCGCCGGCGGGATCCGCAACGGCGGCGACGTCGCGAAGTGCCTCGCGCTCGGCGCGACGGCGGTGGCGATCGGTCACTCCGCGCTGATGGCGCTGAACTGCAACAAGGAGATCCCCGGCGTGACGGACTACGAGGGGACCGTCGGCGTGCCCGCGGGGCAGTGCTACCACTGCCACACGGGACGCTGTCCGGTCGGGATCACGACGCAGGACCCGGAGCTGCGCAAGCGGCTCGAGGTCGACTCGGCGGCGGAGCGCGTCTACAACTTCCTGACCGCGATGACGATGGAGCTCCAGATGCTGGCCCGCGCGTGCGGGAAGACCGACGTGCACTCGCTGGAGCCCGAGGACCTCTGTGCGACGACGGTGGAGGCAGCCGCGATGGCGAAGGTGCCGCTCGCCGGCACCGACTGGATCCCCGGAGTGTCCGACAAGGAGACGCTCGAGGACATCAAGACGATGATGCAGAAGTACCTCGCCGACACGGGCCAGTTCCCGAGTTGAGGCCGGAGACCGGAGAGGGCCGATGAACGAGCCGCACCTCTCGACGAAGATCGGGATCGACGCCGAGGAGCTGGCCGGGAAACGCTTCCCGTACCAGGAAGATCCGTCCCTCCTCGAGGACGTGGACCTGATGGCTCTCACCCCCGGCGAGGACCTGAACTGGCTCGAGGACGTCACGCTCCTCGAGGAGGATGGCGTGCCCGCGGTGTTCGACCGGTACTCGAACTCGTTCCTGAAGATCTACTTCGAGATCCCGGAGGGTCGGGGCGACGAGATCGCGCGCAAGGTGCTGATGAAGCATCTAACGTCCGGTAACTCCTACGGGATCCAGCTGAAGGCGCAGCACGCGAAGTTCCCGCAACCCGAGCTGGGGCCGTGGGTCGAGGGATCGGAGACCGTCGGGACGGATTGGAAGCCCGCCGTGCTCGAGGGCTGGGAGCGTCCCGCCGGACACTGATCGACTCCGTGGCCGACGAACGCCCGCTGATCGCGATCTCGGAGGGGTTCGCCGACTACGGCGACTACTACGGATACGGGTACGGGCGCCCGCTGCTCGCAGCCGGGGCCCTCCCCGGCCTCCCCCCCCACTACCAACGCCAGGAGGGCCCGGGCGGGGTGGTCGAACCCCGCG
>Ga0081539_10005391_pt1 | contig 13091 bp, 8 predicted proteins | sample TabmetS4T2R2_FD_71023 | JGI IMG/M metagenome (GOLD analysis project Ga0081539, IMG submission 71023) | Tabebuia heterophylla rhizosphere microbial communities from the University of Puerto Rico - S4T2R2 | ecosystem: Host-associated > Plants > Roots > Rhizosphere ...
CGACCAGATCTACTTCCTCTCGATCATCGGCGACTACGAGAGCTCCCGGCGGCTGGGCGAGGCGGCGGTTGACGCCTGGCAGAGCCGGTCCGACCAGCCCGACCTCGGCCCGGACGGCGAGCTGACCCTGCTGGCGACCCGGCACCTGAGCAACACCCTGCTCTCGCTGGGCATCAACGACACGGCGCAGCGCCTGGCGGAGTCGACCATGGAGCGGCTCCAGTCGAATCCGCAGTTTGGTCCCGATCACGAGCACACGCTCTGGACGGCGGCCACCGTCTCGCGTGCCCTCCGGGTGGCCGGCCGGTTCCAGCAGGCCTTGGAGCTCGACCGGGAGAACGTCGAGCGGTACATCCGCGTCTTCGGCGCCGGCGACGCCGTTACTCTGCGCAATCAGGGCAACCTGGCGGTCAACCTGCGCATGCTGAGTGACTTCCGGGGCGCCTTCGCGATCGACGAGGACATCGTCCGCCAGCTCGACGAGACCCTGACCGAGCAGTACCAGCCGTTGCTGTTCGCCCAATCCAACCTCGCCCGCGACCTCTACGGCCTCGGCCAGTACACCGAGGCCCTCGAGCTGCAGGAACGCATCCTGCCGTTCTACCGCAGGACGGTGCACCCGAAGCACCCCGAGGTCCTGCTGGCCGAACGCACCCTGGCGGTGGCCCTGCGAAAGACCGGCCGGTACGAGGAAGCGCTGCGGGTCGCCCGCGACAACTACCACGACTGTGTCGCCCGGCTCGGTGAGGACCATGAGCACGCGCTGGCCGCCACCATGACCTACGCGAACACGCTGCGGATCAACGGCAGCCTGAGCACGGCGCTCGGCCTGGCGACGGACGCTCTCGAGCGGTACCGGCGCACATTCGGCGCACGGCACCCGCTGACCCTGGTCGCGCTGGTGAACAACGCCCTGATCGAACGGAGCGTGGGCAATCTCGCCGAGGCACGCCGGGCCGACGAGAGCGCGCACCGGGACATGGTCGACATCCTCGGCGCCGATCACGGCTACACCCTCTGCGCGGCGAGCGGCCTGGCGAGCGACCTGGCCATGGACGGCGACGCCGGGGCGGCCCACCGGCTGTCGACCGAGACGCTGGAGCGCTCCCGGGCCTCGCGGGGTTCGGAGCACCCATACACGGTGCTCTGCGCGATCAATGCGGCCTTCGACCGGGTGGGTGCAGGCGACGCCCGGGACGGCGAGCGGGAGCTGACGAAGGCGGTCGGCGCACTCGCCGAGTTGCTCGGCCCGGCGCACCCGGAGACGTTGGACATCCGGCGAGGCCGGCGCGCCGAGTGCGACATCGAGCCGCCGCCCACCTGATCCGTGCACTGCGGGTGATGTCGCCCGCCTACCCGAGGCTAAATCTACGCGATGTTGCCGAACGCTGCGTAATTCTCGTCTTGGTCATTTGCGGCTTCCCTTACCCGGCGCAAGGAATTCTGCAACACACTTCGATTATCATTGGTCAGCGCTTCCAGGGAGTGAGCAGAAACGTCCAACAGTTCAGGGGATTCGTTCTTCTCCGGACACGGCGAAACATTGTCGATCATGAGATGCCTCCACTGCCATAGCGGCGATCAGCGGCTCAACACCCGACCATATCGACGGCCTCGGCGAATGCCGGCGTTGTGCCTCCCGACTGCGACGCACCGCCGCCCGGAGGTCTGATGGCATCGCGTCAGTGCGGCGACCCGTCCGACTCCGAATCCCACGATACTTGACGTTCAGCTCCTTCCCACCCCTGCATGACTAGGCATTGGCGGCGGCTCAACGGCAATACTGCTACTGTGAGCCGCATAGTTCTGCGCGCCGTGCGATGCCTCATGCCGGACCCTGGCGATGACCTTGTCGAGTGCACTGTCAGTACTTTTGACAAGGTTTCCCAGCGGGATGTCGGCGAGCCTGGGAAGTACGGTCGCCTCTTCGTCGAAGCGACTTTCTGAAGACGGCACGATGATCCTTTCCGAGCTGGGTGATCGTGGGTGACGACCAGACAGGGAGGTCGTATGAAGGCGTCCAGGCTGGCGCCGGGACGCTCGATGTACTGCATGCGTCCGAGAGCAGTCGTACTAGATCACAGGATGAACCAGGATCACCGCCGGCGTGGCCCGCTTGCGCGGTAACGAATCAAGCGCGGCCCGCGCGCGCGGGTTTGGGCGCGTCGAGCAGCCGTTGGAGCATCGATCCCATGGTGGCGACGAACTTGGCTCCGGTCACTGTCAGCTCTCGTGAAGCCGCCAGCGCTCGATAGCCAATCCGTACCTGCTCACACAGGTCGGTAAACTGCGCGTCCGCGATGTCGGAGAGGTTTGTGTCGGCAATGAGACGATGCCACGTGTCGGCGACGTGAAGGAAGGCGAAGACGCCCTGGAGGAGGGCCGAGGTGGGCCGCTTCTCCACTTTCCACGGCGCGTGGTGCCGCTCGACGCCGTCCAGCCGGCAGAGCTGAACAATATCGATGACCGCACTCAGTTTCGAGTGCGCGAACTCATGCACGAGAGTGACCGCAAAGCCCTCGGGTGAGACCGGCCGACTGGCGCCCATGGCGCCGACCGATTCCCGGGCGGTCGCGCTGCGCGAGGAACCGTCGCCCGAATCGGCCAGCGGGACGACCGCCCTGAGCCCGACGGCGATCTCTGCGGCTTTTTCGGGCACGTGCTGGCAGAGCAGGCTCCAGGCCCCGGCGAAGTGCTCCTGCCAATGACGTGCCTGATCGTCATCCAGCCGGTGGCTGGGCGGTGCGTGATACCCGTTCCGGTACGGGCTGTCGTCCTCGAGGCGTACCGCGCACTCCAGGTCCTCGTGCCGGGCCCGCAGCACACGCAGCGGACACCAGTGGCGTCCCTCGACGAGCTCAACGGGCACGCCGGACGGTCCGGTCACCGTCGTGCTGCCGTCCGACACGCTCACGCGCACGGGCCCGGTCCACCTCTCGTCGAGCACGGCCGTCCCCAGCGTCGGCAGCGCCAGCCGGCCCTCATACGCCCAGCCGGTCACCTGACAGTCCACGCCGGTCCGCACGGCTGCGGCCGTCGCCAGGTTGCCCAGCTGCCAAAATTCCCCCTGGCGGGGGATGCCCTGCCCGGTCCGGCTCAACCAGGCACCGACCATCGGGTCGGCGATCAGACGGTCGAAGGCGCGCGGATCGGCGGCCTTGGCCGTGTCTAGAAAGGACACCGCGGTGTCCCGCTCGCCGAGCGGCCAACTCCACTTCCTGAGGACGTCGACCAGCAGGAGCTTGTGGACGCTGACCCGGCTTGCGTTCAGCTCGGCGATCGCAGCGACGTCACCGGTAGCGGCGGCCAGCGCCGCGAGTTGGTCCGGAGCTAGCCGGTGATAGGTCGGCCGGTCCGTCGTCACCTGGTCATCGGAGATCACGCCGGATCGTGGGTCGGCACCCGTCCCAGGTCCGCGATCACCCGCGTACGGATGTGCCGAATCAGCTTGAGCATGTCTGCACAGTAGACGGAGGGGTTGCGGAAGCCGCGACCACCTCGGTAGCGGTGCGCGTAGTGGCCGCCGCCGCAGATCGAGCGTAAAGGACATGAGAGACAGTCGTCGCCGAGGGCCTCCAGCCCGATCTGGCGGGCGACGATGCCCGGGTGATCGAGCGCCGCATCGAGTGGGTCGGTCAGCACGTTGAGCCCGGTGGCACAGGCGCCCGGGTACGCCGACTTGAGCGAGTCGACCTGCTCGATCGCGCCGTCGGTCTCCACCACGACGACGGCGACTGGGCTGAGACCGACCTGCTCGGACCGGCTGGTGCCGCCGAGGATCAGGGCCAGCACGTCCTCGAACAGGCGAATGCCGACCTCCTGGACGGGCGCGTCGAACCAGCGGTTGAAGACCGCGATCAGCCAGTCGGCGTGCGGCGTCGGGCCGGCACCCGCCGGCCGTTCGGGCGGCACGTCCCAGTTCGCGTGCGGCAGCAGCAGGTCGAGGGACGGCGGCCGGTACGCGAGGAGCGCGTCATAGGTGGCGATCGGATCGGTCGCCGGGTCGACCGTGCACAGCAGGCCGGCGAACGAGTCGCGGGACCGGTCCGCGGTCAGCAGGTGCAGCGCGCGGTCGACGGCGTCGAAGCTGCCCCGCCCGTCCGACCGGCGGCGCCGCCGGTCGTGATCGGCCCGGGTCCCGTCCAGGCTCACGCCGATCTCGACTCGGTGGGCGCGCAGCGCGTCCAAGGTCGCTTCGTTGAGGAGCACACCATTGGTCTGCATCTGGACGCTCAGGTCCGAGACACCGTCGAAGGCCGCACGGAAGCTTGTGATCATCCGGTCCAACCGCGCGGTCCCCGCCAACAAGGGCTCACCCCCATGCAGGACCAGCCGCATCCGGTCGAGCCGGTGGGTCCGCGCGTGGGTGGCCATCCGGTACGCGGCCGCCCGCCAGACCGGCTCCGCCATGATCATTGGTCGGTCGCGCCAGGATTGGTCGGCCATTTCGTACACGTAGCAGTAGTCGCAGGCAAGGTTGCAGCGTTGATGGACCTTCAGTACGACATCCCGGAACGGCGTCGGCGCCCGCCCGGCCGCACGAAGCGCGGCCACATCGAGCCCCCGGTGCGGCCACTCGGACGCCCCGGTGAGGAGAGGCAGCAACGAGGGTCCTTCGGCTGGCATGAGGACTCTTCCTGGACAACGGTGACCGGCTCGTGCCGGGACGGCGGTCTGATGCTAGAAAGGCGGCGGCTCGATGTCACATTCGCCGCGTTCCCGCTTGACCGCCGCCAGCACCTGCGGATGCTCGGGGCCGTGGACGGCACGCAGGGCCCGCAGACCGGATCGGATAGCCGCCTGAGCGCCTGCCGGATCCTGCGTCTGGGTAATGAGGCCCAGGTTGATGGCGCAGATCAGCATGTCGGGGTGCTCCTCGCGCCCAGCCGTCCGGGCGCTCTCCAGCGTGTCCCGCAGCAGGCGGGCCGCGCCCTCGATCTCGTTCTGGCCGACCAGGTCGTTGGCGAGCCCCACCGCCGCGGCGTGCACGTACGGGTGAATGGCGCCGACGTGCCGCACCAGCAGCCGATAGGCCGACTCGCAGGTGCGCCGCGCGGTACTCCGCTCGCCCATCGCCCGCAGGATGACAGCGTGGTTGACCGCCGCGGCGAGCGCCAGGGGATTCGTCTCGCCGAAACGTGCTCGATAGGTGTTCACCGTGCGGAAGCTGGTGTTGTAGGCGAGGGACAGGGACGTGGAGCTGCGGATCCCGGCCGCCACCGCCTCGCGGACCGTGTTGGCGTAGGACATGGCGGCGGCCAGCGTGTGCCCGTGCTCGGATCCCCATTCGCCCTGGCAGACGAGGTGGTGTTGCTGGGCGGCGGCCAGGGCCTCCTCTATCCGGCCGGTCTTGCGCAGGGCGATTGCAGTGGTGCGTGCGGCCAGCATCGCGTACGGGTGACGGTCGCCGAGCTGGTCACGTAGCGCGGGCAGGATGTCCTCCTGGAGCCGCAGTACCTCGTCGTAATGGCCCAGGCCGTAGAGGTCGCGGGCCAGATTGGAGATCGCGAACTGGGTGCGGTAGTCGTTCTCGCCCATAGCCTGCCGCCAATGGCTGACCAGGTCTTCGTCGATCTCGCGGGCTCGTTTGAAGTCCCCGATGGCCCGGTTGCACAGAGCCATGTTGCTGAGGGCTCGGATCAACTCGGTGTTGTCTTCGGGCCGGGTCCGCTTGTAATAGTCGATGCGATAGCGCTCCAGGTTCAGGGCCTTTCCGTAACGGCCGAGGATGCGGCTGACCATGGCCACACCGTTGCCCATCCGAGCCGTACGGTCGTGGTCGGCGCCGAACCGCGGATGGCGGTTGAGCCGGTTCCACGCCTCGTCGTAGAGCCGGTCAGCCTCCTGGTAGCGGCCGAGGGCGACGAGGGCGAGCGCATACCGGTCGATGCAGGCGTACGTCTCGTCGTCGTCCCAGACGTCCTCGGCGCCGGCCCATGCCCGCCGCGCCTCGGTGCTCAGCCGCAGGCTGCCGTCGAAGTCGCCGCGTACGTATAGATACCGGATCTGGTCGAGCACCACCCGGCGCGCCGCCGGAGAGGAGTCGCCGACCAGCTTGGCTGGCCCGATGTGCGGCCCGATCTGAGCGTGCATCTCCCAGTTCAGCGGCTCGTCCGGCCGGCCCGGGTTGGCGGCGATCAGCAGCCGGCGGGCGTTGTCGTAGGCCAGGTTGAGGTCGTCCTCAAGCAACGAATCGCGGACGACCAGCTGGACGAGCCGGTGCACCTGCACCTTCTGCCCGCCGTCGGCCGTGGTGAGCAGCCCGTAGCGTTCGAGTAGCCGGAGCGCGGCGTCCAGCTGGGCGTCCTGGGCGAGCACCCGGCCCAGCGGCGGGGGGATGGCGTGCCCGATCGACGTGCGCAGCAGCGCCGCGGAGATCGGCTCCGCGCTCAGGCAGGAAAGCATGGCCAGCAGTTGGGCGGCACCCACCGAGTCCTGTTTGACCTCGTCGAAGGCCAGGCCGAACGCGTTGGCGACGGTTTCCGGGTAGTCGCGCGGCCGACCGGCGCTGAGGATGGCGGTGGCCAGCCGATCGAGCCGCTGCAGGTACTTCTGCACCGACATGTTGGCGGTGCCCAGCATCGCTTTCGCCTGTTCCAGAGCGAGCGGCAGGTCACCCAGCCGGTCGGCGAGCAGATCGGCGTCGTCGAAGCCGATGTTGCCGCGGCTGCTGAGCAGGGCGATGCTCTCCTCCCGGGGCAGCATGCCGACCTGGATCGTGTGGCCGTACTCGGTCCACCGGCCGTCCCGCGTCGTCACGATGACGGTGCCGCGCCCGGCCGTCGGGAGGAACTCGCCAATGTGCTCCGGCCCGATGGCGTTGTCATAGACCAGCAGCCACCTGAACGAGGCCCGCTCGAGCACGCTCAGCACGTTGAGAACCGTCTGCCCCATGTCTGACTGGCTGACCTCGACCGGCTCCGGGAGGCGGTCCGCGAGTGCCGCCAGCGCCGCCCGGGTACGGGCCATCTGCTCAGCGACGATCCACCAGACCAGCTGGTAACGCGGCGCCTCGCGATGCACGAATTCGGTGGCGAGGCTGGTTTTTCCGACGCCGCTGAGTCCGTGCAGAATCAGCGGCCGCCACGCTCCGGAGTCGGCGCCGGCCGTGCTCATCGCATCGAGGAGGGCTTCGCGACCGGTGAAGCCCGGCTTGCGTGGCGGCACGGACCCGTTCGGCGGCTCGATGGCACCCGACGGCTCCTCACCGGCCGGCGCCGTGGGCGAGCCCGATGAAGCTCCGGTCCGGCTCTCGTTCCATAGGACCAGGAAACGCTGCACCTCGGCCTGTGGATCGGGCCGGTGGGCGGCCATTTCCGCCAGCACACGCACGACGCACTCGACCTTGCTCCATCGTGGCATGACGGAGCCGCTGAGCAACGCGTTCACCGTCTCGTGGCTGACCTTGTCCGGCAGGTCGTCGCGGTCGCGGATCTCACCGCTGATGCGGCGGGCCGACGGCTGCCCGGCGGCGCGATAGAGAATGCGAAGTTGGGAAACGAGATCTTCCTGCGGCACCTGTCACGCTCCCCATGAGTACGCCCGCTCGCCACGCCGGCCCCTCCGTGCCAGAAACTGTCAAGTTCTGTAAAGGCAATATTCCACAACAGAGCGTGATCACGACAGCCCGTGAACTCTCCTCGGGCAGAATCGGACGCTGACGGAGATCTCCGTGGTGGCCGCGCCATTGCCGTACGCCCGTCGTGGGTTTTCCGCAGGTAGCCGTTGAGCAGGCAATCCGCATGCCGCCAGGGCACGCACCGCCCATTGTGGATCTCTGCTCGAGGCTTGCGCGATGCTCGTTATCGACTGTCAAGCAATGACAAGTGCCCGACTGGGCGCCGACACGTGTGAACGATCAGCGATACGGTCGGTGCGTGGCACCTGACTGGTCCTGGTCGACTCGCTTGGAGCTTGACATCCAGGCGGTCGCCGAGGGCCGGTCGGACACGCTCGACCTCGGCCGCAGTCACCATTACGGCGCGCCTCGTGACCTGCCGGCCGCCGCGCATCAACTGGCTGGCCTGCGTACCCTGCGCCTCACCGGCAGTCGACTGACCGATCTCCCCATGTGGCTCGACCAGCTCCCAGCCCTGGAGAACGTCGATGCCCGCGGTTGTCCCCTGAACGACGTGCCGCCGATGCCGTGGATCCGATGGGCGCTCGACGCCGACAAAATCCTCGCCTTCCGCACCAAGATCGACCCGGCCCGGATGTACGGTGCCGCGATCGGACCGAACGACAGTACGGCCGGCATCCGGCATCTGGCCGGGCTCATCCGGGACCGCCGGCTCGCGCTAAGCGAGCTCGCGATCGCGGTGCCCCCCTCGATCACCTCCGCCACCTGGGACAACCTAAACGTCGTCGACGCCTGCCTCGACGACGTGATCGCGGGTTCGCCCGGGCTGCGGGCGCTGGCCATGGTCGACTGCCCGCTGGGCCGGGTGCCCGTGTCGATCCGCGGCCTGCGCCGCCTCTCCGACCTGCGGCTGTCCGGCGTGCTGCTGGACGAGGTGCCGGAGTGGCTGTTCGAGCTGCCCGCGCTGACCGCGCTTGACCTCAGCCGCAACCGGCTGACCGTCGTGCCGCCCGCTCTCGCGCACGCTGAACGGCTGGCCGATCTAGACCTCAGCCACAACGCGCTGCGGGAGATCCCGGAGGGCGTCTGGCAGCTCAGTGGACTCGTCTCGCTCGACCTGTGGGCCTGCCCGATCCAGCGGATCCCGGCGGACATCCTGCGGCTGCCCGCCCTCACCGACCTGCGGGTGGACGAGACCCGTCCCGACCTGACCGTGCCGCCACCGGAGGTGACCGCGCGCGGGCTGGATGCGATCAGAAGTTACTGGTCGCAGGAGCGGGCGTCGGGAATGGACTATCTCTCCGAGGCGAAACTGCTGATCGTCGGGGAGGCCGGCGCTGGCAAGACCTCGCTAGCCAAGAAGATTCTCGACCCGGCGTACGCGCTCGACTCGGGCGAGGTGTCGACGCAGGGCATCGCGGTCCTCTCGTGGCAGTTCCCGTCCGCGTTGCGGGTCGTCGAGGCGGACGGGGAGCGGATGCTCGAGCGGGACTTCCGGGTCAACATCTGGGACTTCGGCGGGCAGGAGATCTATCACTCGACCCACCAGTTCTTCCTGACCAAGCGCTCGGTTTACGTACTCGTATCGGACGAGCGCAAGGAGGACACCGACTTCCGGTACTGGCTTGAGGTGGTCAACCTGCTCAGCGAGGGCAGTCCGCTGATCATCGTGCAGAACCGGAAGCAGGGCCGAGGCCATGCGCTTGACGTCCGCTCGCTGCGCCAGGAGTATCCCAACCTGGTCAGAACGCTGAGCGTGGATCTCTCGGATAACAGTGGGCTGGCCGAGGCGATCACCCGGGTACGCCGTGAGCTGGAACTGCTGCCGCACATCGGGACCGCGCTGCCAAAGACGTGGCAGGACGTACGGGAGGCGCTGGAGGCCGACACCCGGGAGTACATCACCTCCACCGAGTTCTTCCGGATCTGCGCCGACCACGGCTTCACGCGCGAAGCCGACATGCAACAGCTCGGCGGCTTCCTGCACGACCTCGGCATCTGCCTGTACTTCCAGGAGGATCCGCTGCTGAGCAAGACCGTCGTGCTCAAGCCGGAGTGGGGCACACGCGCCGTCTACGGGGTGCTCGACGACCCGGAGATTCTGGCCAACCAGGGCGTCTTCGGGCCGGACGACCTGCGCCGGATCTGGCACGAGCCGATCTACGAACCGGTCCGCAACGAACTGGTCCAGCTGATGGCGAAGTTCTCGCTCTGCTTCCGGGTGCCGGGAGAGGATCGGTACGTCGCGCCGCAGCTGCTCTCGCCGGTGCGGCCTTCCTACGCGTGGGACGAGCCGGGCGACCTGACCCTACGATACGAGTACGACGTGATGCCCAAGGGCATCGTCCGCCGGCTGATCGTCGAGCTGCACGACCTGATCGAGGACGACGGGGTCTGGCGCGGCGGCGTGGTCCTGCGCTACGACGGCGGCCGGGCCGAGGTGATCGAGGACTACCGACGGCGTCGGCTGCGGATCCGCCTGGCCGCCCGGAACTCCCGGGTGATGCTCGCGGTGGTCGACCGGGCGCTGGACCGGATCCATCGGTCCTATCCCGACCTCCGGTTCGAACGGATGCGGCCGTGCAATTGCGAGGTCTGCGCGACGGCCGAGGAGCCAACCATCTTTAGCGTGCGTGAGCTGGAGGACTTCGCCGAGGCGGGCGATCAGATCCAGTGCCGGGCCAGTCACCGCTTGGTCGATGCGGCGGCCCTGCTCAGCGAGCTGTGGCTGCCGGGCGACTCGGGCCCGCGGCGGGCGGTCGGACCGGGCGAGGTGTTTGTCTCGTACAAGTGGGGCGGGGCCGCAGACGCGCTCGCCGACGAGATGCTCGGCAAGCTGGCAGCCCGCGGGCTCGTCGTTGTCCGGGACCGGGACGAGCTGCGCTATCGCGATCCGATCCAGCAGTTCATGCGGCGGCTGGGCGCCGGTCAGGCGGTCATCGTGCTGCTCGACGATGCGTACTTGCGGTCGAAGAACTGCATGTTCGAGCTGACCGAGGTCGCCGAAAGGGAGGACTTCCTACGGTCGGTGTTCCCGGTCGTGATGCCGGACGCGAACATCTTCGATCCGATCGGCCGGCTCGACTACGTGCGGCACTGGGAGGAGAAACGCGCCGAGCTGGACTCGGCGATGCGAGCCGTCGGGCAGGAGAACCTGCAGGGCATCCGCGAGGAGCTCGACCTGTTCGAGCGGATCCGCAACGCCATCGCGCGGATCACCGATGTCTTGGCCGACATGAACACCCTGACGATGGCAGCGGACACCGGGTCAGATTTCGCCGAGCTTTACCAGGCACTGGACGCGCAGCTCGGCGAGTGACCCGACGGTACGTTGAGAGCTGGTCGAGCAGGCGCTCGACGCCTTCAGCAGCGAGCTTGGGCTCCTTGGGACAACAACCTGGCGCAGATGTATGACCACGCTGAGTCGACCAGTGCTCCGCCAAAGTTGTTGCCGGCCCAGGCGCATTCGTGCTACATGTAACACATGACGAGCGTCGGAGTGCGGGAGCTGCGGCAGGCAGCGAGCGAGCTTCTTCGCCGTGTGGCGCAGGGTGAAACGATCGAGATCACTGATCGGGGACGTCCCGTCGCGCTGCTGTCCCCGTTGCCGGACGCGGGTCCGCTGGAGCGGTTACGCGCGGGTGGGCAGGTTGACGAGGCCACCGGCAACCTCGATGATCTGCCCGACGCGCTCGTCCTGCCCGCCGGGTCGGCGTCAGCCTCGGCGACGCTCGCCCGACTGCGCGAGTCTGAGCGTTGATGCGTGCCACGTATCTCGACTCCTCCGCCATCGTGAAGTTGGTCGTGGCCGAGCCGGAGTCGCGGGCATTGCGTGCTCACCTGCGGCGGCGGAGACCACTGGTGTCAAGTGCCCTGGCGCGCACCGAGGTGTTGCGGGCATTGCTGCCGTTTGGCGCGATCGCCATGTCCCGGGGTCGTGAGGTGCTGCGTAGGTTGGATCTTGTTCGAATCAGTGATCGAGTGCTCGACATGGCCGGGGCTCTGGAGCCCGCCGAGGTGAGATCGCTGGACGCGATTCACCTCGCCACGGCGCAGCTGCTCGGCGAAGATCTCGGTCAGGTAGTCACATACGACAACCGAATGGCCGATGCGTCCCGATCTCTTGGGCTCAAGACGACATCACCCGGGTGAGGGGCTGTAGGGCTTGACCTTGACGCAGCGTCAACCCTGGATGCTGTCGTCATGTCCATGAATTCAGATCACAACCGAGCAGGTCCGATGACGACCGGGCGAGTCCGGGAAGCCGCGATCCACGTGCGCGCGCTGCAGCGGTCGTATGGCGAGCTGCGCGTGCTGCGCGGGGTGGACTTCGACGTGGCGCGGGGCAGCATTTTCGCGCTGCTCGGCTCCAACGGCGCGGGCAAGACGACGGTGGTGAAGATCCTGTCCACGTTGTTGACGGCGGACGCGGGGACGGCCACGGTCAATGGCTTCGACGTCGCAGCGCAAGCGGCGGACGTGCGGGAGTCGATCAGCCTTACCGGGCAGTTCGCGGCGGTGGATGAGGTTCTCACCGGGCGGGAGAACCTGATCCTGATGGCGCGGCTGCGGCGGGTGAAGGACGCCGGCCAGGTGGCGGATGGCCTGCTGGCCCGTTTCCAACTCGCTGACGCGGCCAAGCGGAGGGTGGCGACATACTCCGGAGGGATGCGCCGCCGGCTGGACATCGCGATGAGCCTGATCGGGAATCCGCCGGTGATCTTCCTGGATGAGCCGACCACCGGGCTCGACCCTCAAGGTCGCATCGAGGTGTGGAACAGCGTCAAGGAGCTCGCCGGGCGGGGCACGACGGTGCTGCTCACCACGCAGCACCTGGACGAGGCCGAGCAGCTGGCCGACCGGATCGCGATCCTGCATGAGGGCCGGATCATCGCCAACGGCACCCTCGCCGAGCTGAAGCAGCTCCTCCCGCCCGCCAGGGTCGAGTACGTCGAGAAGCAGCCGACCCTGGAAGAGGTCTTCCTCGCCATCGTCGGTGTCACCGGCAACGACGGCGGCGCCGGCAACCACCTGTCATCGGTACCGACGAGTAAGGAACTGCGATGAGCACGCGTTTCTTCGGTGACACCGCACTTCTGACGGGACGGTCCCTACGTCACATCATGCGCAGCCCGGACACCATCATCACGACGACCATCATGCCGATCGCTTTCATGCTGCTGTTCGTCTACGTGTTCGGCGGCGCGATCCAGCCCGGGTCGGGCAGGTACGTGAACTACCTGCTGCCCGGCATCCTGCTGATCACGATCGCCTCGAGCATCGCCTACACCGCCTTCCGGCTCTTCATGGACATGAAGAGCGGCATCTTCGAGCGCTTCCAGTCCATGCCGATCGCCCGGTCGTCCGTGCTGTGGGCGCACGTGCTGACCTCGCTGGTCGCCAGTCTGATCTCGGTCGCGGTCGTGGTGCTCGTCGCCCTCCTGATGGGCTTCCGCTCCGGGGCAGGCGTCCTGGCGTGGCTCGCGATCGCCGGCATCCTGATTCTGTTCAC
>Ga0081539_10005392_pt1 | contig 13090 bp, 8 predicted proteins | sample TabmetS4T2R2_FD_71023 | JGI IMG/M metagenome (GOLD analysis project Ga0081539, IMG submission 71023) | Tabebuia heterophylla rhizosphere microbial communities from the University of Puerto Rico - S4T2R2 | ecosystem: Host-associated > Plants > Roots > Rhizosphere ...
CGCTGGTCGACGCCGAGCAGGAGGACGTTCAGCCGATCCTTGCCGTTCCACTGCGGCAGCTGGGCCTGCGAGGGCAGGGGAGTGCCGACAGGTCCCGTCGGAATGTTGAGCGACTCCTCCGGCGATCCTGCTGCGCCAGTGTCGCCAGGCGACGCCGTACCCGCTCCACCGTCGCCTTCGTCGTCGCAGTCGGCCGTGCCGGCCTCGTCGAAGACGCAGTTGACGAAGTCCTGTGCGGTGAGGTCGTACTTGGCGACCGCGGCGTGGGCCCCGGACATCGTGATCAGGACGGCCAGCAGACCAGCCATCGAGAGGACCGAAATCGGCACCCGCGGCCGACCCAGCCGTCCACCGCCCGAATCCATGTAGGCGTTCAGGAACGCCGTCACGCGCCAGGCATCGATGACCGCCACTGCCCTGTATAGGAGGACCACGACGTTCGCGAAGAAGATCGCCTGGAGATTGGCCATCAGCCAGCCGAGCAGCTCGCCGCGGTCCATCCGGACAGCGATGCCGGCAACAAGCGCGAGCAGCAGCAACGGCACCGCGGCGAAGGCAAGGGCGCGCTGGTAAGCACCGGCATACGCGTGGCCGAGTCCCGGGAAGAGGAAGGACAGGAATGCCGCGACGAACGGGGACCTCGCGCGCGGCCGCGCCTCCTGCGCCTTCAGCATCGCGGGGTAGGATACCGGCCTGCCCGTTACCCCATCGAATCCAGGGGATTCATGTTCCAGCCTGTCGACTCGAAGCCCGATTTCGTTGCCCGCGAGCACGAGCTTCTGACGCGTTGGGCAGAGCAGCGGACGTTCGAGAAGCTCCGGGCCCGGAACGCGGGCGGTCCGCGCTGGAGCTTCCTCGACGGCCCGATCACGGCCAACAACCCGATGGGCGTCCACCACGCCTGGGGCCGCACCTACAAGGACATCTTCCAGCGGTTCCACGCGATGCTCGGCGAGGACCAGCGCTGGCAGAACGGCTTCGACTGCCAGGGCCTCTGGGTCGAGGTCAACGTCGAGCGCGACCTCGGCTTCACGAGCAAGCGCGACATCGAGGCCTACGGCATCGCCGAGTTCGTCTCGCTCTGCAAGCAGCGCGTCCTGACGTACTCCGCCCGGCAGACCGAGCAGTCGATCCGGCTCGGCTACTGGATGGACTGGAACGACCCCGACGAGTTGCGCCGCCTCCGCGAGCTCCTCGCCGCTGACCCTTCGCAGACGGCCACGATCGAGGGTCCGGAAGGACCGGTCTCGGACACGGTCGAGATGCTCGTCGGTCGGCTCGGGACGAAGGACGTCGGCGGCAGCTACTTCACGTTCAGCAACGAGAACAACGACCTCATCTGGGGCTTCCTCGCGGAGTGCCACAAACGCGGCTGGATCTACAAAGGCTTCGACTCGATGCCGTGGTGCCCGCGCTGCGGGACGGGCCTCTCCCAGATGGAGATGAACGAGGGCTACGCCGATCGCGAAGACCCGGGTTTGACGGTCAAGCTGCCGCTCGTCGACCGGCCCGGCGAGGCACTGCTCATCTGGACGACGACGCCGTGGACGCTGGCCGCGAACATCGCCGCCGCCGTCGGGCCGGAGTTGCGCTACGTCCGGATCCGGCAGGGCGACGAGTCGTTCTGGGTTGGCCGGAGCGTGCTGAAGAAGGCGATCGTCGGGTCATTCGAGGTCACCGACGAGAAGGCCGGCTCGGAGCTCGTCGGCTGGCGGTATCGCGGCCCCTACGACGACCTGCCGGCCGTGATCAAGGTCTTCGAGGAGGCGGGTTACCAGCACCGGGTCGTGCCCTGGGACGAGGTCGGCGAGGAGGAAGGGACGGGCATCGTCCACATCGCGACGGGCGCCGGCGAGGAGGACTTCCACCTCGGCAAGGCGCTGGGCCTGCCGGTCATCGGCCCGATCGACGAGGACGGCCGCTACCTGGACGGATTTGGGTGGCTGTCCCGTCACGAGGCGCCGACCCAGGCCGAGGCCATCGTCGAGGACCTCAAGCAGCGCGGTGTCTTCTACCACCTCGAGCCCTACCAGCATCGCTATCCGCATTGCTGGCGCTGCGGCACGCCGCTCCTGTGGCGGGTCGTCGATGAGTGGTACGTCTCGATGGGCCCGGTCTACGACAGGCCACGCGACCAGCTGACCCGCGAGGAGATCGACACGAGCCTCCGCTACCAGATCATGGAGGTCGTCGATCAGATCCGGTGGATCCCGGGTTTTGGGTATGAACGGGAGCTCGACTGGCTCCTGAACATGCACGACTGGATGATCAGCAAGAAGCGTTACTGGGGCCTGGCGCTGCCGATCTACGACTGCCAGGCGTGCGGCGCGTTCGATGTCGTAGGCGGACGCGACGAGCTGCACCAGCGCTCCGTCGAGGGCTGGCAAGTTTTCGAGGGCCACACTCCACACCGACCGTACGTGGATGCCGTGAAGATCGCCTGTCCGAATTGCGGCGAGCCGGTCGCGCGGATCCCGGATGTCGGCAATCCGTGGCTGGACGCGGGGATCGTGCCCTTCTCGACGATCCACTACCGCGAGGATCCCGACTACTGGGCAAGGTGGTACCCGGCCGACTTCATCACCGAGAGCTTCCCGGGCCAGTTCCGGAACTGGTTCTACGCCATGCTCGCGATGGGCACCGTCCTCCGCCGTGAGCCGCCGTTCAAGACGATTTTCGGCTACGCAACGCTCTTCGGCGAAGACGGCCGGCCGATGCACAAGAGCTGGGGCAACGCCATCGACTTCGACGAGGCCGCCGAGCGGATGGGCGTCGACGTGATGCGCTGGCTTTATGCCTCGGCCCGACCCGAGGAGAACATCCTCTTCGGCTGGCACGCCGCCGACGAGGCGCGGCGCCGGCTCCTCGTCCTGTGGAACACGTACTCGTTCTTGGTGCGGTACGCGAACACGGCGGGCTGGCAGCCCGGTAGCGGCCTGGCGTCGGACGACAGTCGAACGCCGCTCGATCGGTGGATCCTGTCCCGCGCGGCAGGTCTTGCCGCCGGAGTTGGCGACCGGCTGGCCGACTACGACGCCTTGGCCGCAACCCGACTGATCGACGTGTTCATCGACGACCTGTCGACGTGGTACGTCCGACTGTCGCGGAAACGGTTCTCGCGTAATCCCGATCGTTCTGATCGGGACGCGGCGTTCGCCACGCTTCATGCCGCGCTGGTCGTCCTGGCCCGGGTCCTCGCTCCGATCCTGCCGTTCCTGTCGGAGGACATGTACTCGAACCTCACGGTGTCGGTCGGGGCATCGACGGCCGCCTCCGTCCACCTCACCTCGTGGCCCGCGGACGAAATCGCCACCCTCCGCGAGCCCGCGCTCGAATCGTCGATGGCCGTCGCCCGGCGGGCCGTCGATCTCGCGCGAACGCTTCGCGGGACGGCGGGTCTGCGCGTGCGCCAGCCATTGGCCCGGATGTGGATCGCCCTGCCCGGAGGCCGCCTCGACGAGCGCGAGGCCCTCCTCGAGCTCGTTGCCGCCGAGGTCAACGTCAAGAACGTCGAGGTCATCGGGGACGAGTCGGATCTCGTCGAGCGCCGGGTGCGGCCGCTCCTGCCGAAGATCGGCAAGCGCATGGGTGTCGCGATCCCCGAGGTGATGGCGGCCGCGCGGGAAGGCCGCTTCGAGATCGCCGACGACGGTTCGGTCAGGATCGGCGGTCAGACGCTCGCCCCGGAAGAGGTCGAGATCGTCGCCACTCCACGGCCGGGCACGGTTGTCGCCCACGACGTGGGCCTTGTCGTCGTTCTCGATACCGAGCTCACCCCGGAGCTCCGTGCCGAGGGCCACGCCCGGGAGCTCCAGCGTGCCGTCCAGGATCTCCGCAAGGAGGCCGGCCTCGCCCTCGACGACCGCATCGAGTTGTGGATCGATGGCGTCGGCGCCGATGTCGCCACCCATTTCGACACGCTCGCTGCGGAGACCCTCGCCGACTCGGTTGCCGCCGGCTCCCCACCCGATGGCGACGGTCTCCATCGAGCCCAGGTCGACGTCGACGGGACCACCGCACGGGTTGCCTTGCGCCGCGTCGGCGGCGGCCGCTAGGCTAGGCGGCCCTGAGTGGGATGACCGCCACCGAGCGGCATGGAGGCGACGACCTGGACGACGCAGCAATCGGGTTGGCAACGCCGACGGACCAGCGCCAGCCCACGACAGTCACAGGCGACCCGCGATGGTCTCTGTTCGTCGCCCTCGCCGGAGCGGTCATTGTCATCGACCAGATCACGAAGGCATGGATCGTCGCGAACATCGATCCGGCTCGGCCAACCAGGATCGTTGGCGACAACCTGCGTCTCGTAGTCTCGCACAACAGCGGCGCCCTGTTCGGGCTCTTCCGGGACCAAGCGCCGATCTTTGCGCTCCTATCGGTCGGGGTGATCGGTCTGATCGCCTGGTATCACGGCCGGACCGGCCGGAGCCTGTACATGACCCTCGCGCTCGGCCTGCTGCTTGGCGGCGCGATAGGCAACTTCATTGACCGGTTCCGGCTGGGTTACGTCGTCGACTTCGTCGACGCCGGAATCGGCGACCTGCGCTGGTACACGTTCAACGTCGCGGACTCGGCCATCAGTGCAGCCCTGCTGCTGCTGTTGGCCGTCGCGATCTGGCCGGCGCTGGCCACGCGCTGGGACAGACCGGCCGGTCGCGGGGTCGATGCCTGAGACGTCGACAGCGGCCGCCGACGTCAGGACCCTGACGGTGCCCGACGGCGCGGCGGCAGAGCGGGTCGATCGTTTCGTTGCGGATGTCACCGGCTTGTCGCGGAGCTACGTCCAGAAGCTCATCGCCGACGGTCGGCTGACCGCGGACGGGGTCGCCATCCGGGCGAACACAGTCGTTGGGCCGGGTGAGACGGTTCGCCTCGATGTTCCGCCACCGAGGCCCATCGAGACGGCCCCGGATCCATCGATCCCGGTCGAGGTCGTCTACGAGGACGACGACCTTTTGATCGTCAACAAGCCTGCGGGCCTCGTCGTCCATCCCGCGCCGGGTCACGACACCGGTACGCTCGTGAACGCGCTTCTCGGCCGGGCGAAGGGCGCCGAATACGGCGGCATTGCCGGCATGATGCGGCCCGGCATCGTCCATCGTCTCGACCGGGACACGAGCGGCCTGCTCATGGTCGCCAAGAACGACACCGCCCAGCACGCGCTCATGGCCCAGCTCAAGGCGCGCCGGATCAAGAAGACGTATCTGGCGCTTGTCCAGGGATCCGTCGCCGCTGCGGTCGGCCGGGTGGAGGCGCCGATCGGACGGGATCCGCGGCACCGAACGCGCATGGCGGTCGTCCACGATGGGCGGGCGGCCGTCACCGGCTACCGGGTCCGGGAACGCTTCCAGAGTTGGACGCTCCTCGAGCTCGACCTCATCACCGGTCGAACGCACCAGATCCGGGTCCACCTCGAGGCGATCGGACATCCGGTGGCCGGGGATCCGGTCTATGGGACAGGGACGTCGCGGCGCGGTCCGGCAGGTCTCGAACGGCTCTTCCTGCACGCCTGGCGACTCGAGCTCGCGGCGCCACGCGAAGGTCACCTCATCCGGGCCGAGGCGCCGTTGCCCGACGAGCTCGAGGCGGTGCTCGCTGCACTCCGGGAGAGCCGGTGACGAGCGATCCGCGGACGGACGGGCGAGTGCCGGCCGGGGCGGTCGGCGCGCCGGGTGCGCTGCTCGTGATCATCTCCGGGCCGTCGGGCGTCGGCAAAGACACGATCATCGAGAGCCTCCGGCAGCGGCCCGAGACGCGCGACGCTCACTACGTCATCACGTGTACGACCCGCGCGCCACGACCTGGCGAGATCGACGGCGTGAGCTACCAGTTCGTCAGCCGCGAGGAGTTCGTGTCGATGCGCGACCGGGGCGAGCTGCTCGAGGCGAACGAGGTCCACGGCAACTGGTACGGGACCCCGCGGCGGCAGGTCGCTGATGCACTCGCGGCAAGCCGCGACGTCCTCCTGAAGATCGACGTCCAGGGCGCCCAGGTTGTGAAGGAATCGGTGCCGGAGGCGATCCTCATCTTCGTCGTCCCGCCCTCGCTCGAGGACCTCTTCCAACGGCTTCGCGCGCGCGCAACGGAATCCGTCGACGAGCTCGAGCTTCGCCAGCGGAACGCCGCGATCGAGCTGGCTCGGCAGGACGATTACGACTACGTCGTCACGAACGAGACGGGCCAGGTCGAGCGAACGGCGGGGCGGATCACCGAGATCATCGCCGAGGAGCATCGAAAGCAACCGAAGCGCCAGGTTCGGTTGTAGGGCTCGAATCCGTACTGCGACCCGAATTGACGCAAATACGAATCCGCGCGACACCGGCTAGCCCTTGAGCGCTCTGTAGCACTACGGGGATTCGTGCCTACGTGTGCGAGTGGGGCGCGTCCCGCCCCCGCGGGCTGCCTGAGACAATCCGGGCATGACCGAGGGGCAGACGCTCGAGCTCGACCTGCAGCAGCCGATCGAGGCCGACGGGCGGGCACCCACCGACGAGCCCCCGGCCGGGCGAGTCGTCGAGGTCGCCATCGACGCGGTCGGCGCGGGCGGCAATCGGACCTACACGTACGCGGTCCCGAAACGGCTCGCGGACCTCGAGCCTGGCGAGGCGGTCCTCGTCGAGTATGGTCACCGGCAGGCCCTCGGAATCGTGTTCGGTGAGGCGGAGGCAGCGGTCGACCTCGAGGTCAAGCCGATCGTCGATCGGGTGCGGGCTGCCGGGCCGCTCCTGCCGCCGTTGTCTCTCGCGCTCGCCCGATGGATCTCCGAGCACTACCTCGCGCCGCCCGCCCTGGTTATCCGGGCAATGCTCCCGCCCGAGATGCTGGAGCGGCTCGAGCTCGTGGCCGAACGCCGACCTAGCGTCGACGGCGGCGCTCCGGATGACCTCGTCGATCGCGACCTCCTCGATCAGCTGGCGGCCGGCCCGCGACCCGTTCGCGTCCTCGCAGCGCCCGAGGGCCGTGGAGCACTCGTTCGAAGGTTGCGCGCACTCGAGGCCAACGGCCACCTCGACCTCGACTGGACGCTCACAGCCTCCGGTGCCGGCCCGAGATTCGAACGCTGGATCACGCTCACTGCCGCCGGTACAGAAGTGGCTGCCGCTGTCGCCCGCGGCGAGCGGCCGGCCGGGAGACCCCTTGGACCACGGCAGATCGAAGCGATCGGCGAGCTCGCGGCGGGGTCCCGCGAGGGCATGCCCGCTGCGGACCTGGCCGCGCGTCACGGCGCTGCTGGTCTCGTGGGGCTCGCCCGGCGTGGTCTCGCCGAGCTCGACGTTCGTGAACGGCCACGACGACCCCTCGCGGACCGGCCACCGGGCCTGCGAGGCGGGAGGCCGCGCGACACCACCTTGACCACCGCCCAGCAACAAGCCGTCGAAACGATCACCGGTGCCATCGACAGACGAGACCCGACGCCGATCCTCCTCGACGGGGTCACAGGCGCTGGCAAAACCGCGATCTACGTGGAGGCGATCGCCGCTAGCCTCGAACGCGGCCGGCCGGTCCTCCTGCTCGTCCCCGAGATCGCGCTCGCGCTGCCGCTCGTCGACCGGCTGCGTGCCGATCTCGAGGCCCGGGTCGCGCTCGTCCACTCCGGACTCGGCGTCGGCGAACGGGCTGACGAGTGGCGCCGAATCCGGGCTGGCGAGGTCGACATTGTCGTCGGGACGCGTCTCGCGGCGCTATCGCCGCTCAGCGATGTCGGACTCATCGTCGTCGACGAGGAGCACGAGGCGGCCTACAAGAGTGACCGAACACCACGGTTCCAGGGTCGCGACACGGCCATCCAGCTGGGCCGGCTTGGAGGGGCGGCGGTCGTCCTCGGCAGCGCGACACCGGCCGTCGAGACCGTCGGCTACGTCCGCGACGGCCGCTACAGACGGATCGAGCTGCCCGCCCGACCGTCCGGCGAGGCCGCCCGCATCGAGGTCGTCGACCTCCGACTCGAGCTCAAGGACGGCAACCGCGGCCTGCTCTCACGACGGCTTCAGGAGGCACTGTCCGCCCTCGACACGCAGGCCGGGGACCAGGCCATCCTCGTGCTCAACCGCCGCGGGACCGCGTCAGTCGTGATGTGCCGCGATTGCGGGTACGTCCAGGTCTGCCCGGACTGCGCTCGGCCGCTCGTCTACCACCAGGCCGGCGTGACACTTCGGTGCCATCACTGCGGCCGCGCGGCGCCGCTCGCCAGTCGCTGCCCGAACTGCGATTCACCGCGTATCCGCTACCTCGGCGGTGGCACGGAGCGTGTCGAGCGCGAGGTCCGCGAGACTTTTCCGCATCTACGGACCGGCCGCCTTGACCGCGACGTCGCGGAGCACAAAGGCGCCGCCGCGAGGGTCGTCGATGCCTTCAGTGAAGGCCGCCTGGACGTGCTCGTCGGCACGGGCATGGTCGCCAAGGGTCTCGACATCCCGAACGTCACCCTCGTCGGCATCGTTTCCGCCGATGTCGCCCTCAACCTCCCCGACGAACGCGCGGCCGAGAGGACCTACCAGCTCGTCGCCCAGGCCGTCGGGCGCGCCGGGCGAGGCGAGCGGCCAGGGACCGCGATCCTCCAGACATACCAGCCCGAGCATCCCGCAATCCGGGCTGTCGCCAAGGCAGACGCCGCCACCTTCTACGATGCGGAGCTCGAGCTGCGCCGACGTTTCGGTTCACCGCCGTTCGGTCAGCTCATCAAGCTCACGGTGGGGATGGCCGATCGCGATTCGGCGCGCGACGCTGCCGAGGCGACCGCGGCTCGCCTTCGCGATCTCGCGACGGAACGGCGCCAGGACGTCACGGTCGTCGGTCCGGCGCCCGCGTACATCGCTCGCCGCGCCGAGAGGTGGCGATGGAATGTCGTCCTCCGTGGCACCGCACCGGCGGCCCTGCTCGAAGGCGGGCTGGATCGGAGCTGGTCGATCGACGTCGATCCGGAGTCGCTCCTATAGCCGACAGGCCTCACTGTCCATTGACGCGCGCACGCGAGAGACGACACTAGATCGCCATACATGTCGAACCAACCGCGCAGGGGCTCCGAGCGGGGGACTCCGTGGTCCGCCGTGCGAGCCGTCCGCAGATGACCCGCGCTGCGTTGCTCCGCCTCGCCTTCGGTCTGGCCGTGCCGCTGATGGCACTCGGCGCCAAGGCCGCCCTCGACGCCGCGATCGAGCCTCAGCCGTGGATCGTGGTGACTCTGTTCTCGGTCACGATCGTCAGCTGGGTCAGCGGCCCGGCCTATGGCGTGCTCGGCACGGCGATCATTCTCGCCGGCGAGCTGACCGGCTTCCCACCGGTCGCTGCCGGACCGTCGCCGATCGCGCGCGCGACGCCATCTCTCGAGATCATCACTGGCGTCATCGCGACCCTCTTCGGCGCGACCATCCGCGTCACCCGCGTCCGCGAGCAACGCAACTACGAGACTGCGGTTCGGGCCACGCGCGTTTCGGTCGACCTCGACCGCCGCTGGCGGATCCTTCGCGAGGCCGTCGGGGAGTTCGCCGAGGTCAGCACGATCATCCAGGCAACGGATCTCCTCATCCGGCGAGTCATCGAACTGACCGGTGCCCGCCACGTCGAGGTCGTCCCGGCACACGGCCCCGGCGCCCCCGAGCAGCTGCCTGCCGAGCCGGATCGTCATGGCAACTCGATCCTGCTGCCGATCGTCGGCGGGTCGGGTCCGCTGAGCGCTCTGCGGCTGGAGTTCGCAGGCTCGGACGCCGAGGCCCTCGAAGAGGACGATCTTGCGGCGTCCCTTGGGCTTGCCCGGCTGTGCGGCGCGGCGCTTGACCGGATTCGCCTCCTGACAGAGGGCGGCTCGGCCCGACATCGGGCCCACCGCTCCGGCGAACGTCTGGATCGGCTCCAGCGACTGACGACGGCTCTGGCCGCTGCCGTCACGCCCGAAGCGATCGGTGAACAGATCGTGCGTCACACGCTCGAGACGCTCGGCGCATCCGTCGGCTTGTTCTACGTCATCGAAAGCGGTGGCGAGCTGCGCCTGGCCCACGCTCGCGGCTACCCGATCGGTCTCGCCGGCAACGACGCTCGGCTGCGGCGTGACGACGCGCTGCCGGCCGTCGATGCGGCGCGCAAGGGCGAGATGGTCGTCGTCGAGTCGCCGGAGGCATGGCGCGCGGCCTACCCCGGCACGTCCGATCGGTTGGGGATCACCGGGACCAGATCGCTTGTCGCGGTCCCGATCGGACACCCGCCGACGGGCGTCCTCGTCGTCCAACGCTCGACGAGCGATGAGCTCAGCGACGACGATGTCTCATTCCTCGATGTTGTCAGCCACCAGGCGACGCAGGCACTGGAACGGTCCCGCCTGTACGCGCACGAACGCGAAGCCCGCCAGCTCCAGGAAGCGTTCATCGGCGTCATGTCGCACGAGCTGCGGACGCCGATCACGACGATCCTCGCCGGCTCGAAGCTGCTTGGTCGCTCGACGACGCTCGACGATCGGAGCCGCGACCTGGCCACCGACATCGAAGTCGAGGCCGACCGGCTCTTCCGGCTCATCGAGGACCTCCTCGTCCTGAGCCGACTCGAGCGCGGCAACCTGGCCCTCATCGACGAACCGGTCCATGTCGTCCGGATCGTCGAGCGGGTCGTGGCGTCGGAGGCCGGGCGCTGGCCGACGACCGTCTTCGAGCTTCCGAAGGAGCCGCGGGCCTACCTCGTCCGCGGCGACGAGACGTACATCGAGCAGATCCTCCGCAACTTGCTCGGCAACGCAGCGAAGTACAGCCCGGGCGGATCAACCGTCAGGATCGAGATTGACAGCGACGACGCGGAGGTCGCGGTCCGCGTCCTCGACGAAGGACCGGGTGTAACGGCAGCCGAGGTCGAGCAGCTCTTCAGCCTTTTCTATCGGTCGCCGACGACGGCAGCCTCGGCCGCGGGCGCGGGGATCGGCCTGTTCGTCTGCCGCCGTCTCATCGACGCCATGGGCGGCCACATCTGGGCTCGCGTCCGTGAGCACGGCGGCAGCGAGTTTGGCTTCGCGCTCAGCGTCTATCCGACCGACAATATTGACGACATCGACGACGTCGACGCGACCGCGGACGAGCCGGGCACCGAGCCCGCCCCCGCCTCACCCGCGCGCGCCGACGGCGTGCCGACACCGATCGGCCGGACTGAGCCCTGACCTTCCGATTTGCGTCACGTTCGCGTGTTTCAGGCGACAATTGGGTCAGGCATGCCGAGCGCAGAGCCAGGGAGGCAGACATGAGCGACCCGATGGACGATAGGAAATCGACCTCCGATGACTGGTCGATACCCGGCGAGGACGAGCCGGGCGGCGGCTCGACGACGCGGGAATGGTTGAGCCAGCTCCAGTCGATGATCGATAACGCCGCCACGATGGCCCGGCCGGTCCTGCGGGAAGTCGCGGCAAAGGCCGCCGAGCTTGCCGCCGTCGCCGGCGAGAAGGCGGGTCCCATCGCTCACAAGGCGGCCGAGGTCACCGCGCAGGCAGGCACGAAAGTGGCCGAGCGCGGCCGCGAGGTTGCCGCGGAACTGCGGCGGGACGGTGGCGACGACACTTCCGACGACGCCATTGCGCCGATCGAGACGGTCGAGCCAGCTGACACGGTCACGACGACGGACGCTCCGACTCCGCTAGGTGACGAAAGGCCGACCAGCTAGCGGACGCTGAGAAGCGCCACGGTGCCCGAACCGGGCGTTCGTATACTCTCCGGGCCATGAGCATCCGACCCATCGTCCTTCTCGGCGATCCGCGCCTGCGCCTCAAGGGCGAGCCGGTCACAAGCTTTGGCAAGTACCTCCACGAGCTGCTCGACGACCTGACCGCGACGATGCGAGCCGCGCCGGGCGTCGGGCTCGCCGCACCGCAAATCGGAGAGGCCCTGCAGGCTTGCGTCATCGAGGTCGAGGGCCAGCTTCACGAGCTCGTCAACCCGCGGATCGTCCGCGGCAGCGGCGACGACGAGGACCTCGAGGGCTGCCTCTCCATCCCTGGCTACGTGGCCTACGTGACCCGCCGGGAGCGGGTCTGGGTCGTCGCCCAGAACCGCGTCGGCAAGAAGATCAAAGTCTCCGGAACAGGCTTGCTGGCCCGGGCCCTCCAGCACGAGCTGGACCATCTCGACGGCAAGCTCTACATCGACTACCTGGATTCGCTCGACGATCTCATCCCGGTCGGGCAGGGCGAGGACGAGCCGGAAGGCGCCGAGGAGGCCGCGAAGGCCCTGGCTTGAGCCTCGTCCGGACGCTCTTCATCGGGTCCGGAGGCTTTGGCGTCGAGACCCTTCGACGGCTCTCTCATCATGACGAGGTGGAGCTCGTTGGGATCGTGACCGCGCCGCCGCGTCCATCGGGTCGACGTGGGACGTTGACGCCAACCCCGATCGATACCGCGGCGACCGACGTCGGGATCTCGACGGTCCTTCGACCTGAGCAACTGCGGTCCTCTGAATCGCTGGAGGCCGTTCGCGGGCTCGAACCTGGCCTGGCGATCCTCGCGGACTACGGCCAGATCGTCCCCACACCGATCCTCGAGCTGCCACATGGCGCCCTGAATCTGCACCCGTCGCTGTTGCCGAGGCACCGCGGCGCGACCCCGATCCAGGCGACGATCCTCGCCGGCGACCACGAGACTGGGGTGACCCTCATGAAGATGGACGAAGGCCTGGACAGCGGGCCGATCGTTGCGCAGCAGAGAGTGACACTCGACGGGGAGGAGACCGCCCCGGTGCTCGAGGCTCGTCTCGCCGCCGAGGCGGCAGCGCTGTGTGCCAGGTCCGTCGGCGGGTGGTTGCGGGGCGAGATCGAGGCCCGGCCGCAGGACCCATCGCAGGTGACGATGACGAAACCACTTCGCCGCGAAGACGGCCGGCTTGATCCGTCTCGATCGGTCGTGCAGCTCGAACGGCAGGTGCGCGCCTATCAACCGTGGCCCGGGACCTGGCTGGAAACCGCGGCGGGGCGACTGGTGGTTCTTCGAGCCGAGGCAATCCCCGGCTGGACCGGCAGCGAAGAGCAGCCCGCGGGCCGCTTCGGGCGCTTCGGGTTGTTCGTGTCGGATGGCTACCTGGCGTTGCGCGAGGTACAGCCGGCAGGCGGCCGGCCGATGACGTTCGAC
>Ga0081539_10005393_pt1 | contig 13087 bp, 12 predicted proteins | sample TabmetS4T2R2_FD_71023 | JGI IMG/M metagenome (GOLD analysis project Ga0081539, IMG submission 71023) | Tabebuia heterophylla rhizosphere microbial communities from the University of Puerto Rico - S4T2R2 | ecosystem: Host-associated > Plants > Roots > Rhizosphere ...
GATCTCGCAGCTGTTCGACTCGGTCATCCAGAAGATCCTCCCGTCGTGAACGCTCGTCGTCGTCGGTTCTCCCGCGCGTCGCGCGGGGGAACCGGGGGCTCCGAGCGCGGACAGGCCACCGTCGAGTTCGCCTTCGTGTTGCCACTGCTCGTGCTCGCGCTCCTCGCCGTCGTCCAGGTCGGGCTCGTCGTGCGCGACCAGCTCGCGGTCGTGCACGCCGCCCGCGAGGGAGCGCGTGCCGCGAGTGTCGATCCCGATCCTGCGCGTGCCGTGCGCGCCGCCCACCGCACGTTGCCCGGCGCCGACGTGAGCGTCGGTGACCGGCCGAAGGTCGGCGACGAGATCAGCGTCACCGTGCACTACACGTCCAACACCAACCTCCCCCTCGTCGGTGTGCTCTTCCCCGATCCGGATCTTCACGCGACCTCGGTGATGCGGGTGGAGCGATGAGCGAGCGGGAACGGGGCGGTGTCAGCGTCGTGATGCTCGCCGTGCTCGTGGCCGCGTTGGTGCTGGCCGCGGGCGCGGCCCGGCTCGGCGGTGCGCTCATCGGGCGCGCCCGGGCCGAGTCGGCGGCCGACGCCGCCGCGCTCGCGGCCGCCGATCGCCTCGCGCTCGGCAGTGGTGCTGCGGCCGCGCGCACCGCGGCGTCACGCACCGCGACGAGCAACGACGCCCGTCTCGTGTCGTGCGAATGCGCGGGTACCAGCGCGGCGGTGGTGGTGGAAGTCGACATCCCGGCCTGGGGTGCGCTCTTCGGGCCGGTCCGCGGGCGGGCCCAGGCCGAGGTGCGCCCCGAATGCGTGGTCGAGCTGCCCGACTGCTGACCGCGCGGGCGCTACTTCACCGACACCGGGAACTCGGCCGTGTCCGCCGGAGGTACGCCCGGCTCGAACGAGCGGGCGTAGGCGAGCTTCAGCGTCGACTGGCCCGAGTGGTCGGCGCGGAAGGTGAGCTGCTGGGTGCCAGGGGCGCCGGGTTGGCTCCCGCCGGCGACCTGGTGGCTCGACACGAACGTGACGTCGGGGTTGTCGGCCGCGGTCCACTGGTACCCGGTGCTCGGGTTGGCGGCCAGCGCCACGATGAAGTCCTCGTCCTTGCTCACCGAGATCTCGTCGCCCTCGTGGTACACGGGGGTTGCCTTTGCGGCCGGTGCGTCGTCGCCCCATGGCACCACGACCACAGCCACCAGCAGTCCGATGCCGATGGCGACGAGCACCACCAACGCGATCCAGCGGCGCGTCGTCATGCGCCGGAATCTAGGACGACGAGGTGTGCCCGGCGGGGGATGCCGGCATCGGCGAAGTCGCGCCGAGCGCCTCGAGGAGCACGACGGCAGCGTCCTTGTCGAGGTACTCGTTCCAGTTGCCGCACTTCGGCGACTGCACGCACGATGGGCAGCCGTCGTCGCACGGGCAGCCGCGCACCAGCTCGTGCGCGGCGCGCAGGTGTCGCGCCAGTTCCGCGAACGCGAGCTCGGCGATCCCGGCGCCGCCCGGGTAGCCGTCGTACACGAAGATCGTCGGATCGCCGGTCTGCGGGTGGAGCGCCATCGACACGCCGCCCACGTCCCATCGGTCGCAGATGGCGAACAACGGCAACAAGCCGATGAGCGCGTGCTCGGCCGCGTGCACGGCGCCGATGACGCGTCCCGGAACCAGCCCGGCACGAAGCAGCGTCTCGAGCGGCACCGTGTACCAGCACGCGCGGGTGGTGAGCTCACGCGGCGGGAAGTCGAGCGGCACCACCTCGAACACCTCGTTGGTCGACGTCCGTCGCCGCTGGTAGGCGACGAGATCGTGCAACACGGTGACCGACCCGAGGTGTGCGGTTCCCGCGCCCGTCGGCACCGACTGCTCGGTCGTGAGGATCGAGAGCTCGGTCTCTTCGCGGGTTTGGGTGAACTCGTCGGCGTCGTCGGCCGGATCGAGGACCGCCACGTGGTGCTCGCGGTCGAGGTCGCGCACTCGGTATTGGCGCCCCTGGTGCAGGTAGATCGCGCCCGGGTGCGCAACGTGGAACGCGCGCGACGCGTCGACCGTGCCCACGAGGCGGCCGTCGGCATCCACGAGCTGGCACTCGATCGACGATCCCGTCCGCAGTCCCACCTTCACCGCCGGCGGTTCGCGACCCGACCAGTACATCGCGCCGTTCCGAGGCTTGAGCTGGTCGTCGAGCACGAGGTCGCGCACCGCGTCGTCGAGAACGTCACCGAAGTAGCGCTCGTCGCGGTGCGTCAGCGGAAGCTCGTGGGCCGCACAGCCGATCTGGGCGCGGGCGACGAACGGATTGTCGGGGTTCACCACCACCGCCTCGGCCGGCCGGTCGAGCAGCTCCTGCGGATGGCGGGCGTACCACTGGTCGAGCTGATCGTCACCCGCAACGAGCACCGCGGCGGCACGACGCCCGGTGCGTCCGGCTCGGCCCACCTGCTGGCGCATGGACGCCAACGTGCCCGGGAAGCCGTTGAGCACGACGGCGTCGAGGCCGCCGATGTCGATGCCGAGCTCGAGCGCGCTGGTGGCGACGACCCCACCGAGCTCGCCGCTCGTGAGCTGCGCCTCGAGCTCGCGCCGTTCCGACGCGAGGTAGCCGGCGCGGTACGCCGCGACCGCCGGCGCCGTCACCGCATCGGTGGAGCCACGCTGCACGAGCGAGGTCCGCGCGTACGACGCGACCAACTCGGCGCCCTTCCGGCTGCGCGTGAACGCGAGCGTCTGGTGACCGTCGCCGACGAAGCGCGACAGCACCATCGCGGTCTCGACGTTGGCCGACGCGCGCGTGCCGGTGTGCGCGTCGACGAGCGGGCGTTGCCACACCGCGAACCGACGTTCGGCTTGCGGCGATCCGTCGCCGTCGATGGCGTCGACGGGAAGCCCACACAGCCGCGACGCCAACGCGCCGGGGTTGCCGATGGTCGCGCTGGTGAAGCAGAACGTCGGCGACGATCCGTAGTGCTCGCAGAGCCGGCGCAACCGTCGCAGCACGTGCGCCACGTGGCTGCCGAACACGCCTCGCAGCGTGTGCAACTCGTCGACGACGACGTAGCGCAGCCGCAAGAGGAAGGTGGCCCAGCGGTCGTGCGTCGGCAGGATGCCCATGTGCAGCATCTCGGGATTGGTGAGCACGACGTTGGCATGCGCCCGCACCCATGCACGTTCGTCGGCCGGTGTGTCACCGTCGTAGGTCGCGGCGACGAGCTCGGGAACCAACCACTCGCGCAACGAGCGCAGCTGATCCTGCGCCAGCGCCTTGGTCGGGAAGATCAGCAACGTCGTGTCCCGGCTGCCGCTGACGGCGGCGTCGACGATCGGGAGCTGGTAGCAGAGCGACTTGCCCGACGCGGTGCCGGTGGCGATCACCACGTTCTGTCCGGCGCGTAAGGCGTCGACCGCGTCAGCCTGGTGTGACCACAGCGCGTCGACGCCACGCAACCGAAGACGCTCGGTGACGAGTGGCGACAGCGTGGGCTGCGCGGGTGCCGGTTGCGCGGGCCGTCCGGGGACCGACACGTTGGCCACGACGCGATCGAAGTGTTCGTGCGCGAGGTCGTCGAGCGTGTCGCAGGCGTCGGCCCGGTGGCCGGCCGCGGCGCTCGTGACCGTGCTCAATGGGTTTGCAGCACTCCGTCGTCGGCGAAGTCGGCGAGCAGGCCGGCGGCGTCGCCGCTCTTCACCAGGTTGCTGCCTGGGCCGTCGCCCACCGGCAGCACCACGTTCTTGATGTTGGCGGCGTCGAACGAGAGCGTCTGCGAGCCCATGTGGAAGAGATCCCAGATGCTCACGTTGTCGAGCTTGGCGTGACGCCCGAGCGTCGCGATCAGCCGGACGGTGTCACCCGCGCTCGGGTGCTTGGCCTGCAACGTCTGGAGGGCCGAGATGATGAGCAGCCCTTGGTTGTGCGAGCGGGCGAGGTCGCCGTTGCTGAACGAGTGCCGGTCGCGCGAGAACTGCAGCGCTTGCTCGCCGTTGAGGTGTGTGAGTCCGGGCGCGAAGTGCGCGCCCGAGAAGTCGTCGTCCATCTGCTGAGGGATGTTGACGTCGATCCCGCCGATCTCGTCGACCATCTGCTGGAAGTGCGGGAAGTTGAGCCGGATCACCCACGAGATCGGTACTCCCACGATCGACTGCACCGCGTCGGCCTCGGCGCGCAGGTCGTTGCCCCCCGGGTTGTTCACGATGTACGAGTTGATCTTGGCGCCACCCGGACCTTCGGTGTCGCGGGGGATGTCGACGATGGTCGCGGCCTTGAGTCCGGGATTGATGCCGATCACGTGGACGGCGTCGGCGAGGCCGGGATCGTCGGGCGACTGCGCCGGGTCGTCGGAACGCGCGCCGGTGCCGAGCGCGAGCACGAAGAAGGGCTGCTGCGGACCACCGTTGTTGCGCGCGGTCCCGAGCTTCGTGACCTGGAACCAGACCGCGCCATGCGCGGGCACCGGTTCGCCGAGCACGACCCATCCCACTGTGATCGCGCCCGCGAGCACCAGTCCGCAGAGCAGCGGTCCGACGACCAGCAAGGTGAGCGCTCGGCGGCGCGGTCGGGAGGTCGATGCGGTCACTTCTTCTTCGCCCCCGTCGTCGTGCTGCTCGCGGTGGTCGTGGTGGTCGGGGTGAGTCCGGAACCGGCTCGGCTCACGACCATGTCGTACGAAGTGATCTTCCACGTGCCCGACGCGTCGGGCTGGAACACGAGGTCGGCGCGGCGCTCGATGTGCAGCGGATCGCCCTTCACCTTGGTCTCACCGGTTGCGTCGAGGCTGATCGACGCGGTGATGAGCACGAGGTTGCCTGACTTGTCGCCCAACCCGAGCAACCACACCGGTGGTGCAGTCACCGTGAGGTTGCCGGTGACCTTGGGCAGACCTTCGTCGAGCACCACGGCGCGGTCGGTGGTGGTCGCCGACGCGAGGGTGGTGGGGTCGAACACGCCCCCGAAATCGGCGGTGGCGGGCTTGCCCGACAGCAGCGGCTGCACCAGCGCACCCTTCACGTAGGTGGTGATGGCGTCGAGCACTCGCTGCGACTGGTCGGCACTGACGGTGGCGGGGAGGCCGGCGCTGTCGGCAGACACCGGGCCGAGCGTGATGTCGACCTTCGTCTCGGCCTTGGTGGTGGTCGTTGCCTTCTTCGTGTCGGAGGACTCGTCGCCACCGGAACAGCTGGCGAGGGCGATCGCCGCGAACACCGCGATGACGACGACCGCGCTCACCGACCGGGAGAGCCGCCGGCGCCGAGCGCGACGGTCGTGGGCACGCGTGCGGAGCGGGGAGCCGTCGTCCATCGTCGTGTCAGGGTAGGAGACGAGCCCCGGCTGAATCGGGCACCGAGACCGGCCCGTATCATGCCGGCATGGCCCTGAAGAAGATGGTGGAGCGGCTCACCAAGCCGGTCGAGGAGATCGACCGCGAGCAGCTCACCGCCTTCTGCGATGCGAAGCACCTCGCCGCGATGGACACGATCTCGCCCCGCACTCGGGTCAAGGTGGGCGGGGAGGTGCGTTCGGTGCGGATCGTCCCGCGGGCCGGGGCGCCGGCCCTCGAGGTCACCGTCACCGACGGCCGGGGCTCGGTCGTCGGCGTCTTCCTCGGTCGGCGCAAGATCGCCGGTCTCTCACCGGGGCGACGGGTCGCGTTCGAGGGCGTGACCGCCCGCGACGGCAAGCGCTTCCTCGTGTTCAACCCGGTCTACGAGCTCCTCGCCTGATCATTCGCTCGCTCACTGCGAGGCGGGATACCCGCCTCGCGGGCGTTCGCTCGCTGGCGAGCGGCTGCGCTCGCTCCGCTCGTCTCCGCCGCCGCGCACTACTCCGACAAGCGAAATGCGGTGCTGACTATGCGGCGGCGCCGGTGAGGATGCGGCGCACTTCGTCTTCCGACTCGGGTGTGACCATCGCGAGGACCTCGTCGCCGGGCTCGAAGATCGAGTCGCCGCGCGGCATCACCACGTGCTCGTCGCGCACGATGGCAACGATGGTTGCGTTGCGGGGAACGTCGATGTCGCGCAGGGCGCGGTCGACGACCGGTGAGTTCTCGGCCAACGTGACCTCGACGAGCCGGGCCTGGCCGCCCTCGAACTGGAGGATGCGCACGAGCCGCCCGACCGTCACCGCTTCCTCGACCAACGCGGTGATGAGGTGCGGAGTCGACACCGAGAGGTCGACGCCCCAGTTCTCGTTGAACAGCCACTCGTTCTTGGGATGGTTCACCCGCGCGATCACGCGGGGAACGGCGAACTCCTGCTTGGCGAGCAGCGAGACCACGAGGTTGTCCTCGTCGTCTCCGGTCGCGGCAACGACCACGTCGCAGGAGTCGAGGCCCGCGTCGCGCAACGAGTTGACCTCGCACGCGTCGGCGACGTGCCATTCGATGCCGTCCGTGTCGGACTGCGCGCGGCGCACGACCGCGGGGTTCTGCTCGATCATGAGCACGTCGTGGTCGGCGGCGCGGAGGTCGTTGGCGATGAACAGGCCGACGTTCCCGGCGCCCGCGATGGCAACCCGCATCAGTGGTGCTCCTCTCCGGACTCGAGGCGTTCGCGCAACGTGTCGAGCGCGGAGACGTCGGCAGCGAAGTGCAGGATGTCGCCGTCCTGTCCGATCGCGCTCGGTGTGCTGACCTGCGCGGCACCGAGGCGAGTGATCGCGACCAACCAGAACACGCCGGGCTCGCTGAGCGGCGCCAGCTTCTTGCCGGCCCAGCGAGCAGGGATCGGGTAGTCGAGCAAGCACACCTTGCCGCTCGGGTCGAGCCACTCGTGGGGCTGTTCCTCGGTCGGCAGCAGGCGGCGCATCACCTGGTCGGTGGTCCACGACACCGTCGCGACCGTGGGGATGCCGAGACGTTGGTAGATGAGGGCCCGGCGGGGGTCGTAGATGCGGGCGACCACCCGGTCGATCGAGAAGTTCTCCCGCGCGATGCGGGCGGTGAGGATGTTGGAGTTGTCGCCGCTCGTGACCGCGGCGACCGCGCCGGCGCGCTCGATGCCGGCTTCGATCAGGTGGTCGCGGTCGAACCCGAAGCCCACGACGGTCTGTCCGCTGAAGTCCTCCGGGAGGCGCTTGCGGAACGCGTCGGCGTTCTTGTCGATGATCGCCACGCTGTGGCCATTGCGCTCGAGGCTCAAGGCGAGCTCGCTGCCCACCCGCCCGCATCCCACGACGACGACGTGCACGGACTTCCCCTCCCGTCGGACCGTCGAAGGGTATCGGTCTCGCTCCGAACGGTCGAAATCCCTGACGAAATCTTGACGCGCGGGCGCGTCGGATCGGGGCCTGGCGCGCGAGGGATGGCAAGCTGTCGGGAGCTGGTCGTGCGGGTCTCGGAGGAACCGACCACGTGGCATTCGTCAAACGGGTACTCGTCGGTCGGCCGTTGGCGACGACCGAGATGGAGCACCAGCGCATCTCCAAGACCATCGCACTGGCGGTGTTCTCGTCGGACGCGATCTCGTCCACCGCGTATGCCACCGAAGAGATCCTGTTCGTGGTCGCGGTGGGTGGTTCGAGCCTCGCCCTTGGCCTGAGCAAGCTCGTCCCGATCGGGATCGCGGTCGCGATCCTGCTCACGATCGTCGTCACGTCGTACCGCCAGACGATCTTCGCCTACCCGAGCGGCGGCGGCAGCTACGTCGTCAGCCGCGAGAACCTCGGCGAGAACCCGTCGTTGGTCGCCGGCGCGTCGTTGCTGGTCGACTACATCCTCACCGTCGCGGTGTCGATCTCGGCCGGCGTCGCGGCCATCGTGTCGATTCCCGAGTTCCAGGACCTTCAGAAACACCGCGTCGCGCTGGGACTCATCCTGATCCTGGGGATCAGCCTCGCCAACCTGCGGGGCATCAAGGAATCGGGACGGATCTTCGCGGTGCCCACCTACATCTACATCGCGATCCTGGGCGCGTTGGTGAGCTACGGCCTGTTCCGCAGCTTCGTGCTCGACGACATCCACCGCATCAATCCGATCCCCTTCAAGGAAGAGGGCGGCAACATCTTCGGTGGCACGCTCGGCATCTTCATCCTGTTGAAGGGGTTCTCGTCGGGGGCGGTCGCGCTCACCGGGGTCGAGGCGATCTCCAACGGCGTGCCCGCGTTCCGGCGGCCGGAGTCGAAGAACGCGGCCACCACCCTCGTGTGGATGGGCCTGATCCTCGGATCCCTGTTCATGGGCGTGCAGGTGCTCGCCCACCGTCTGGGGCCGTACCCGAGCGAGCACACCACGGTGATGTCACAGCTCGGCACCGCGGTGTTCGGCAGCGGAACCGTCCTCTACGTGATTCTGCAGTTCGCGACCGCGGCCATCCTCACACTGGCCGCGAACACCGCCTACGCCGACTTCCCGCGCCTGTCGTCGATCATCGCCCACGACGGGTACCTGCCACGACAGCTGGCCAACCGAGGCGACCGGCTCGTGTTCTCGAACGGGGTGCTCGTCCTCGCCACCGCGGCCGGCGCGTTGATCATCGCGTTCGGCGGCAAGACCAACGCACTGATCCCGCTCTATGCCGTCGGCGTGTTCCTGTCGTTCACGCTTTCGCAGGCCGGCATGGTCAAGCACCACCAAAAGGAGCGGGAGCGCGGTTACAAGCGCAACATCGTGATCAACGCAGTTGGTTCGGCCGCGACGTTCATCGTGTTGCTCATCGTCGCGATTACCAAGTTCGCGAGCGGCGCGTGGGTGCCGATCGTCGTGATCCCCGTCATCGTCTTCGGGTTCAAGGCGATCCATCGCCACTACAAGACGGTGGCCGACGGGCTGCGCGTCACCCCCGACTACAAGCCGCGCCGCATGAACCACACGGTCGTGGTCCTCGTCGGCGGCGTACACCGCGGCGTGCTCGAGGGCTTGGCCTACGCGCGCTCGCTCGCGCCGAACCATCTCGTCGCGGTGTCGGTGGTCTCCGACGAGGACGACCAGGAGAAGCTGGAGCGGCTCTGGGACGAGTACGGGATCGACGTTCCGCTCGAAATCGTCTATTCCCCCTATCGGGAGCTCACCCGCCCGATCCTCCGCTACATCGACGAGCTCGACGCCCGCTGGGAGAACGACGTCATCACCGTGCTCCTCCCGGAGTTCGTCGTGCGGCACTGGTGGGGCAACATCCTCCACAACCAGACCGCGTTGCTCTTGAAGGGCCGGCTCCTGTTCCGCAAGGGGACGGTCGTGACATCGCTCCCGTACCACCTGGAGTGACGCCGACCCTCCGCGAAACCTTGCCGAAAGATTGGACTCGGCTGAGCCCAAACCCCTACTTTTCCCTAGCTTCCTTGCGGCGGTCTTGAGGCCGCGCGCCCGCACCCACGCACCCACGCACCCACGTTCGACTCCCACCCCTCTCCATCCCCGAGGTTTGCATTCATGATCAGCTTGGCTGCCGAGGGCGGCTACCAGGTCTTCGAACTCAACGGCGAAGCCTGGTTCTGGCTCGTGTTCTCGGCCGCGACGGCCTTGCTGGCCATCGCCGTCGGCTTCTTCCTGATGCGCGGCGTGCTCGCGGCCGACGAAGGCACGCCGTCGATGATCGAGATCGCGCGGGCGATCCAAGAAGGCGCGATGGCGTATCTGAGGCGCCAGTTCAAGACGATCGCGATCATCCTGGTGCCGCTCGCGGTCGTCGTGTTCGTGACTTCCACCGAAGTGGTGAAGCCGCTGGTCTACGAGGGCCAGAGGTTGACCTACGGCTCCGACGGCCTCTCGTTCGTCCAGTCGGGACTGTTCCGCACGTTGGCGTTCGTCGCCGGCTGTCTGCTGTCGGGTCTCACCGGGTTCATCGGCATGAGTCTGGCCGTGCGCGGCAACGTGCGGACCGCCGCGGCTGCGCGTTCCGGCTCGCTTCCGGGCGCGCTCAAGGTCGCGTTCCGCACCGGCGGCATCGCCGGCATGTTCACCGTCGGCCTCGGTCTGCTCGGCGCAACGCTGATCATCATGATCTTCCAGAACACCGCGTCGGCGATCCTCATCGGCTTCGGGTTCGGTGGATCGCTGCTGGCACTGTTCCTGCGTGTCGGTGGCGGCATCTTCACCAAGGCCGCCGACGTCGGCGCCGACCTCGTCGGCAAGGTCGAAGCCGGCATTCCCGAGGACGACCCGCGCAACCCGGCGACCATCGCCGACAACGTGGGCGACAACGTCGGCGACTGCGCGGGCATGGCGGCCGACCTCTTCGAGAGCTACGAGGTCACGCTGGTGGCGTCGATCATCCTCGGCGTCGCCGCGTTCCACTCGATCGGGCTCAACCCCGCGCTGGGCCTCATCTTCCCGCTCGCTGCTCGCGCCATCGGCGTGCTCGCGTCGATCTGCGGTGTGTTCGCCGTTCGAGCGACCGATCGCGACAACTCGGCGATGGCGCCCATCAACCGCGGGTTCATCACGGCAGGTCTCCTCACCGTCATCGGCACCGCGATCGTCGCGTTCGGCTACGTCGGCAACGACAAGTTCGATGCGGGCTGGAAGTGCTTCGGCGCCGTGATCACCGGCCTCGTGCTCGCGCAGGTGCTCAGCCGCCTCACCGAGTACTTCACCTCGACCGAGACGTCTCCGGTTCGTGAGATCGCGGAAGCGTCGCGCACCGGCCCGGCCACCGTCGTGCTCTCGGGTACGAGCTCGGGTCTGGAGTCGAGTGTCTATGCGATCGTGTGCATCGCGCTGGCGCTCGGTGTGGGCATCTGGCTGGGCGACGGCAACATCCAGTTCACCTTCTACATGGTGGCCCTCACCGGTATGGGCATGCTCGCCACCACGGGCGTGATCGTGTCTGAGGACACGTTCGGTCCGGTCGCCGACAACGCGGCCGGCATCGCGGAGATGACCGGTGAGTTCGAGGGCGAGCCCGAGCGCATCATGGTGAGCCTCGACGCGGTGGGCAACACCACCAAGGCCGTCACCAAGGGCTTCGCCATCGGCTCGGCGGTCATCGCGTCGGTCGCGCTGTTCGCGTCGTACGTGGAAACGATCGGTGGCGAACTCGAGAAGCTGAAGAACCTCACCGGCAACGCGCTCTTCAACAACTTCCTCACCCAGATCAACCTCGCGAATCCGAAGGTCTTCATCGGTCTGCTGATCGGTGGGTCGGTCTCGTTCCTGTTCTCGGCGCTCGCCATCCGCGCCGTCGGCCGCACCGCGGGTGTGGTCGTGCAGGAGGTGCGCAGCCAGTTCGCCGACGGCCAGATCATGGCCGGTACGAAGAAGCCCGACTACGGCCCGGTGATCGACATCTGCACCGCGGCGTCGCTGCGTGAGCTCGCCACGCCCGCGCTCCTCGCGGTGCTGACGCCCCTGATCATCGGCTTCGGCGTGAACTTCTACGCGCTGGGGGCATTCCTCGCCGGCGTCATCCTCACCGGTCAGCTCATGGCCAACTACCTGAGCAACGCCGGTGGCGCGTGGGACAACGCGAAGAAGTACATCGAGGACGGCAACGAGGGCGGCAAGGGCTCCGAGGCCCACAAGGCGGCCGTCATCGGTGACACGGTCGGCGACCCGTTCAAGGACACCGCCGGTCCGGCGCTGAACCCGCTCATCAAGGTGATGAACCTGGTCTCGCTGCTGGTGCTCCCCGCGATCATCAGCCTGCGCGACGACGACATCCGGTTCGTCATCGCCGGTGGCTGCCTCGTCGTGCTCATCGCCGCGGTGCTCTTCTCGAAGCGCAAGACCGGCGCCTTCGGCGAGGAGTCCGAGATCGTCGCCGAAGCCATGGCCGAGGAAGGTCTCCCCGAAGGCGCCTCCGCCGGCGAGTAGTCAAGGTTGCGTCGGAAAAGTGGCTCCGAGCCACCTTTTCGACGCAACCTCGCGTTCGGGTGAGTGCACCCGCGCTCGGTAACGTCGAACCAGTCCGGCGAGCCGCTCGCCGCGATCCTTCAAGTCGGCTGCAGTCGCGACGAAGACGGTGTACTCGAGGTCGGTGATCGCGTTCCGTCGAGCGTTGTCGCGGATGTGCGCGTTGGTTCCAATGTGGTGCTCGAAGCTGTCGTACTCGATCACCACACCGAACTCGGGATACGCGAGATCAACGCGGGCGACGAACTGACCGGACTCGTCGCGGATCACGAACTGATGTTCCGGAGCCGGAAGTCCTTGGCGGACGAGCATGTCGGCGAGCAGCCGCTCCGGGACGCTCTCGGGGATCGCGGACGCGCGGGACCGCGCGTCGACCGCGTTGCGGAAGCGGCGCCCGCCGGGCCGGCCCTTCGTCGCGAGCCGGGCCGAGGTGCTCCGCAGTTCGTTCAGCGATACGAGGCCGCGGCGAAGCGCGGTGTCGATGTTGGCGTCGAGCATCACCGGGCTCAACGTCCGAGCAAGGTCGAACAGCGTCCGAGCGACGGACGTGCACGGGATGCCCTCGACTTCCGTCTTGTCGATGTCGTCGATGACCAGGCTCTCGTGGACGATGAGACCGTCGTGACGAGCTCGCCGATCGCGAGGACAGATCAGCTCCAAGATGTCCCTTCTGCCTGACGGCAGCGACATGAGCGCAGCGGCGGAACGATGCGATGCATTCGCTCGTAGACCGCCGGCCCAACAGGCCGCCAGCAAGCGTGCCCGCCAGCTGATCGGCGCGCCTCCGATGCGATAGGCACCTTCGTGCATCTGGACCCACCGGCCGGAGCTAATGCGAGCCTTCACCATGTCGATCGTCGCGCCACAGCTCCGTACCTGCTGCAGCGACACAATGCCGTGTTGCCTCTCGGCCAGTGCCAGGATCTTTGAGTCGAAGTCGGATGTCATGGCGCACAGCCAACCGCGGGGGTACGACACGCAACCGCCACCGCACACGTTGCGTCGAAAAAGGGGCCAGTGACCACCTTTGCGACGCAACCTTGCAGTAGGTGGGGTCAGTCGTCTTCGACGATGTCGTGGAGGGCGGCGGCTTCGGCGTCGGCTTGGGCCTGGGTGAAGTGGACGGGGGGCCGCTTCTTGGCCTTGCGCCACTCGAGGAAGGGCGGGATGAGCGACACGACGATGATGACGGCGATCATCGGATAGAGGTACTTGTCGATCGAGTCGCCGATCGCGTCGGCGAGCAGGTAGCCGGCGAGCGTCACGCCGAACACCCAGATGAACGCACCGATCACGTTGAAGCTCACGAACGTC
>Ga0081539_10005394_pt1 | contig 13086 bp, 11 predicted proteins | sample TabmetS4T2R2_FD_71023 | JGI IMG/M metagenome (GOLD analysis project Ga0081539, IMG submission 71023) | Tabebuia heterophylla rhizosphere microbial communities from the University of Puerto Rico - S4T2R2 | ecosystem: Host-associated > Plants > Roots > Rhizosphere ...
CGCGTCCCGCGACGTTTGCCATGGCGACTTTCATTACCTTCCCTATATCAGCAGGAGTCGACGCTCCCGTCTCGTCAATAGCAGCTTGCACAAGCGCGCGAAGCTCTTCGGCAGGCATGGCTTTAGGCAGGAATGCCTCAAGCACCTTGATCTCAGCTTCGTTGGCTTCCACCAGATCGGCGCGGTTCGCTTTCTTTGCCTCCTCCAGAGATTCGCGGCGGTTCTTCATTTCCTTTTGAATGAGGTTCATGACAGCCATGTCATCCAATTCAGTACGTTTATCCACTTCTGCCTGTTTGACCGCAGCTAACACCATGCGCACCGTTCGCTTGCGCACTTCGTCCCCGCTCTTCATCGCGTCTTTCATTGAATCATTTAATTGTGTCTTGATCGTCATAGTAGAGAATTATACTAGAGATAAGGAGTGTAATTAGTTATCTCGAGCCAGATTCAATGGAAGAATTACTTTGGAATCATTCGGGTGAGATTGCCCCAACGCAAATCGTTAAATTCATTAGGATAGCGATAGACAAGTAAATAACGTGGAGCGGGATGCGCGAAGTGTCCCGCCCCACCTATCGATGGCTTAACTCTTTGTCGAGTCTACTTTACAGCCCACAGATAGGCCACGGCGGAGCGGCGTATTCCCTGCCTTGATTCCACCAGTGGACGAATATAGCTGGTAAAGGTTTCTGTCTCGCCCAGTGTAAAAGCCTGTTGCATTGCTTCTTCAACGCTGGGTACCTTGGGGTTGGCTGCAGCGTGCAGGAATGTCAACCAGTCTGAGTCTTCAGGTGGTTTGACCTCAATCTGCAATTCAACATTGATGGATGAGAACCCAGCCTTTTCTGCACATGTGACCAGGTCCCGCTCATCGAAATCTGTCATCGGGTCCGTATCTGGTGGTTGAATGCGTCGATACACCGCTTTCAACTTTTCTGCCAGCGAAGCGACCGGTGTTACATCATAGCCAGAGAAGCGACCCTCGGGTTCAGGATAAGCGAAGCGGTTGATCGGTTCGAAGAGCGAGAGTTGCCCACCAGGCTTAAGGACGCGATGGAACTCTTTGAAAGCCTGTTGCTTGGCATAGACGTAGATAAGCACAGAACGCGTCGTCACTGCATCTACCGATTCATCTTCAAAAACACCAAGGTCATCGGCTGAAGCGCGAACGAATTCGCAGCGATGCAAAAGATTCATGTTCCGCGCTAGTGCCTGGACGTGTTGAAGCAGGTCATCCGAAATGTCACTGAAAATGACCTGAGAGGTTTCAAATTTTTCCAGTGCACCAAAGGCGATCAGTCCATCACCACACCCCACATCCAGCAGCGTCCTGCCTCCTTCCAGGTTAATGTGACTCAACACCTTGTCGCGGACGGGATAAAGGTAGTCAAGTACATGCGTCAGGCGTTCAGGGTCGCCGCCAAAGCGCCGGTTGAGTAACCATCGAGTCCAGATGTCTTGCTGTAATTCTGCCATTCATATCTCCGTTATTAATTTATGGGGCCTGTCGGCTCACGGTTCAAAAGATTTTCATTTTCAGCCAGTTAAATCAATAATATCGAACATCATCCAGTGTTCGAGAAGAACGATGAATTAGTCTTGAGCTGGCGTGTTTCTGTATCTCTGAGTCGGACTTCATAATTTAAGAATGAACGTGCATCCGAATCATTAATAACTGTGAATGGTCACCCCACTATAAAACCAAATAATCGTTGCGAAGTATAGCACCCCTCTCTCACCACGCCACAGATTACTTAGGTAGGGTTAAGGTTGAGAGAGACTGCAACAGTTTTTAAGAGACTCGGACTTTATTGTTTACCCCCCGATGTGTGACATTTCCACTTTAGGCAAATCAATCGTATTTTCAGATCGCAGTTCAGAGTAGCGATCATCACGCTGACCCCACACACGAGCGATCTTCTGTGAAATTTCTTCATCGGTCGCGCCGCCGCGCATCAAATCCCGCAAATCGTGTCCCTTGATAGCAAACAGACAGGTATATAGCTTGCCTTCGGCAGAGAGACGAGCACGATTGCAGGTATTGCAAAATGCCTGTGTCACAGATGCAATCACTCCTATCTCGCCACTTCCATCTTTATAACGCCAACGCTCGGCGACCTCGCCGCGATAGTTTGGATCGAGCGGCTCGAGCGGCATTTCGGAATCAATCAATTTGATGATTTCTGCTGCTGGTACCACATCATCCATCCGCCAGCCATTCGTGTGACCAACATCCATGTATTCGATGAAGCGCAGGATATACCCTTTCTCACGGAAGTAACGCGCCATTGGCAGAATGCTGGACTCATTGAGGCCGCGCTTGACCACCATGTTCACTTTGACCGGTCCCAAACCGACGTTGGCAGCGACGTCCATTGCCTCCAACACTTTTTGCACGGGGAAATCCACATCATTCATCACTTTGAATGTTTTATCGTCGAGCGAGTCGAGGCTCACAGTCACGCGCTTCAACCCGGCATCTTTCAATGCCTGTGCCTGCCTGGCGAGGAGTGATCCGTTCGTAGTGAGAGTCAGGTCCAAATCGGAGATCGTAGATAACATCGAGACCAGGCGGGGCACGTCGCGACGGACGAGCGGCTCGCCGCCAGTAAGACGAATCTTCCGAACGCCATGCCGGACGAAGATCCGGGCGAGACGCGTGATCTCCTCGAAGGTAAGGATCTGGCTCCGTTCCAGGAATTGATAATCTGACCCGAAGATTTCCTTGGGCATGCAATACGTGCAGCGGAAGTTGCAGCGATCGGTAACGGAGATCCGCAGGTCGCGCAGGGGGCGGTTAAGAGTATCGGTTAGTATCGAGGTGTTACTCGTTAACATAGCTTTATCAGAGGTTATGGCGACGGTTCGTCGCCTGTCTTGAAGCAGTTCAACTGCTTCAAGAACTCGGGTTATTCATTATAACTACTTTGTATAACTGTTATATATGAGGGTTATATGAGCATTTGACTAGGCATCCCAGCCGTGCTATGATGCAGATATTATTCTGAACCTTACAAAAGGTTACAATGCATTTATTCAGGAGTTATTTATGAAGAGCACGATTGGTTTTCGTATTGTTGAATTTATTTTCCGGGTTATTGGTCTCATCATTTTCAGCTATGTTGGGGTGGCATTTGGAGGGTGGCTTGCAAGCCTTTTTGAACTACCCGGGTCCACTCAGGTATATTTATACAGATGGCTGTTTCTCCTTCTTGGTGGGCTGGGCGGGTTCATCTTGACACCCTACTTCACTACTCGTCCTGCACGCGCTATTCGAATAAAACTCGGACATCTTTCCGCGGAAACGCTGTTCGCAGGCCTGATTGGGTTAATCGTCGGATTGCTGACGGCCGCGCTGCTGTCGTTTCCGTTCGCGCAGCTTCCCAGGCCGTTCGGACAGATCCTTCCGTTCATCGGCGTGATCGCGTTTTCCTATCTTGGCATTTCGCTGTTCGTCATGCGGCAGGGAGACATCATGGGTCTGTTCAGCGCTTTGAGCGGACGCGGTGAGGGCGGCTCTTCCTCCTCCTGGACAAATCTCAACCGGACGATCTTACTGGACACAAGCGTCATCATCGACGGGCGCGTGGCTGACATCGCCAAAACGGGATTCCTGCCTGGCACGCTTCTCATCCCGCGCTTTGTGCTGAACGAGCTTCAATATATTGCAGATTCACCTGACGGGTTACGCCGCCAGCGCGGACGCCGCGGCATGGAAGTGCTTGCCGAACTGCAAAAGCTTCCCAATATCCTCGTACGCATTAGCGACATCAACGCGGAGGGCGTGCGCGAAGTGGACGATAAGCTCGTCGTGCTGGCGCGGCAGTTGAAATGTCCGATCCTGACGAACGATTTTAATCTCAACCGTGTGGCGGAATTGCAGGGCGTCACGATTCTGAATATCAATGAACTGGCGAACGCGGTCAAATCGGTTGTATTGCCCAGTGAACATATGACCCTGAATATCTTCCAGGAAGGCAAGGAGTTTGGTCAGGGCGTGGGCTACATGGACGATGGCACGATGGTCGTCGTCGAGAACGGGCATGAATACATCGGCGAATACAAAGAAGTAGTTGTCACCAAAGTCTTGCAAACCGCCGCGGGACGTATGATCTTCGCCCGCGTGGAAGATGAAAACGGGAAAAAGAAAAAATAAATTAAACACAAAGGACACGAAGAGCTCTAAGGTTGGAAGTTCGATGAGCCGATCTTCTTTCCGTGGGTATTCTTTGAGTCCTTAGTGTACTTTGTGGTGAAAAAATGATCCGTCTTTACAACACCCTCACCCGCAAGAAAGAAGAATTCCAAACCCTCGAGCCAAACACGGTCAAGATGTACGTCTGCGGTGTGACGGTGTATAACGACGCGCATGTGGGTCACGCCATGTCTGCGATTGTGTTTGATATCATCCGCCGTTATCTTGAATACCGCGGCTACAACGTCAAATATGTGATGAACTATACCGACGTGGACGACAAGATCATCAACCGCGCCAAGGAACTCGGTGAAGAGCCGCTCAAATTATCACAAAGATATATCGACGAGTATGCAAAAGAACTTGCAGGTCTCAACGTTCTTCCTGCAACGTCCTATCCACAAGTCAGTAAGACCATGCCGCTCATCATCGAATTCATCCAGGGTTTGATCCAGAAGGAAGCCGCCTACGCCGCGCCAAACGGCGACGTATATTTCAGTGTCACGGGTGACGGCGATTATGGCAAACTCTCCAATCGGAAGCTGGATGATATGCAAGCTGGCGCGCGCATCGAAGTTGGAGAAGCCAAAGATCACCCGATGGATTTCGCCTTGTGGAAAGCCGCCAAGCCCGGCGAAATTTCATGGGACAGTCCGTGGGGCAAGGGACGCCCGGGTTGGCACATTGAGTGCTCGGCGATGAACCTGGCGGAACTTGGTGAACAGATCGACATCCACGGCGGCGGCAATGACTTGATCTTCCCGCATCATGAAAATGAGATCGCCCAGACAGAATCTTTTACAGACAAGCCCTTTGCGCGCTATTGGGTCCACAACGGCATGCTGCAGATGGGCGGTGAGAAAATGTCCAAATCGCTGGGGAATATCGTCCGCATCAAGGACTTTTTATCGCAGCGCGATGCCGATGTGATGCGGATGCTGGTCTTGAATAGCTATTACCGCGCACCGCTGATCTTCAACGATGAGACTCAGGACGCGGCAGCAAAATCGCTGGAGCGCCTCAAGGGTGCCCTGCGCCCTGCTTCTCCATCTGCAAAAGGACTCTCCTCCGAAGCCGCCTCTGCCCTCGCGGTACAGGCTGAAACAACAAAGCAATCCTTTATTAACGCGATGGACGATGACTTCAACACACCGCTGGCCCTGGCCGCGTTGTATGAACTCGTCAAAGCCATCAACACCGCCCGCGACGGAGGTGCGAATGATGAGCAACTCAAGCCTGCACAATCCACGTTGCGTGAATTGACAAACGTGCTTGGACTCCGTCTCGCCGAAAAGAAAGGCTCGAACGAGCAGGACGCGCAGGTCAATGCATTGATCGCAGAGCGTAATGAAGCGCGCAGGCAAAAACAGTGGGCGCGTTCGGATGAGATCCGCGACCAACTACGAGAGATGGGCGTGACGATTGAAGATACAAAGGATGGGACGACGTGGAGATGGGGATGATTGGTAATTTGTAATTGGTAAATAAAACTTCCGAGATGATGGTCTTGGAAGTTTTTGTTTGAGTGGGATATGTCATTGCGAGGAGCCTCGCGTTGAGCGGAGCGAGTGATAACGAGCGAAGACGAAACGCAGGCGACGAAGCAATCTCTTGTAGTGTAGAGACACAGCGAAAAGCGTGTAGGCATTTGACGATTGATCGTCCCACTGTGTCCCTACTTTTAGCTATGCTCAGAGCAAATGCAACTGTATGGAAGCACTTTCTGTATCAAACTTAGGTTTGGATAATCTCGGCAAATCGTAATTTGTAATAAAGAGTTCACTACCCTTTTCAGCTTTCCCCTGTTTGTAATTATTCATCCCATATTGCAATTCCCACTCATAGATTTTCGCGAAGGAAAAGTTCTTCCGAACCACTGGAGAATCATCGTACGTGATCAGCCATGAATGTTTACATTTTTTCATTTCCTCTGCAAATTCAGTATGGTTAAAACCTGTATGCAAAACGCCGTTTTTTCCGTAGAGCTTTGATTTGGTTGCTTTGAAATAGGGAGGATCAAGAAACGTAAACACTTTTTCGTTACCATCAACTAAAAGCTCGCGATAATCTAAATGAGTGATCTTGACACCTTCCAAAATTGAACCCATTTTCGAAAGGCGCTCGATGGATGACTCCGTAAACCTGCTTTGAAATGCCTGCTTCGAATAGCCACCAGATTCAACCACACCTGAGAATGTGATACGATTTAGAACAAAAAAGCGGACCGCGCGCTCAAATTCGGTTAACGAGTCAATATTGACGTTGACCAACTCATTGAACAAGTCCTGCCCATCTTTTCTTTCTTTTTTCACTATTAATACTTCACGCGCCAATTTTTCCGAATCAACTTGAGCATATTTCCAAAAATAATATAACTCCGGATTCAAATCATTGATCCAAATTTTGAGATCCGGTTGCTTTTGCCGCAGGTATATAAAGAAAGACCCACCGCCAACAAATGGTTCTCTATATTCCTCAAACTCTTTAGGTAAGAGGAATTTCATTTGCTGTACAGCACGTGATTTTCCACCAGGGTAACGTAATGGGCTCGTTATCTTAGTCATAACTTCTTGAATTATATAATAAGTACATTCGCCTAAAGTTTATTTCCCGCCTACATCAATGGCGAAAGAATTATGGCGTCGGAGTTGGCGTTCGTGTGGGCGTAGGAGTCCGTGTTCTTGTAGGTGTCGGAGTTCTGGTTGGTGTCGTCGGTCTTCTTGTTGGCGTGCGCGTTCGCGAAGGCGTAGCCGTAGGTGTTCGCGATGGCGTAACTGTGGCCGTCGGTGTGCTGACCTCTGCCAGGCGTTCTTCTGCTTCTGTGCGCATTTCAGAGGTCATGGCGCGGGCGGGCAGGTCGAGCAGGTTTGTCCAGGCTTGCGCTTCATTCTTCAAATCTTTGCGCGTTTCATACACCTTTGCGCTCCAATAATACGCCAGCGCTTTTTGTTCATCCGTCTCTGCGAGTGCTTCGGTTCTGTCCAAGAGCAGCAGGGCGCTTCCGACTCGATCTTGAAGCAGATGCAAACGGATCATCGCGATATTAGCTTCAAATAGGTCACGGTAGAACGATAGAACCCGATCGATGTCTTCATCTGCTGCATCCCCGTTGCCCAATTCCACATTGGATAAGAACCGATGCAGATATGCTTCCCGCCGGTTTGGATCCAGCGTGATGACACGATTCATCGCGTGAATGGCTTCCTGGTAATCGCCATTGTCAAAGTGAATGTATCCCACGAGCAAATGCGCCTCAGGATCATTCTGCTGGTATTTCAAGTAAATATTCAAAGCCTGTAGAGCGGCTTCATCTTCGCCAGTATCAGCATACAATTGCCCCAGTAAGAGATACGTGGGCAGCATGGTCACATCTAATTCATTGGCGCGTCGCGCGGCACCGATTGCCAGATCGGTCTCACCTGCTTTTAACCGCGCCTGCGCGAGTTGGAAAAAGACCAAGGGTGAATTTGGCAGCAGTTCGTTCGCGCTGTCCAGGTCAGCGAGGGCGCCCTGAATGTCGTTCTGTCTTAGTTTCATGGCGGCGCGTTCGATGTATGCCTCACCAAAGTTCGGGTCGGACCGAATCGCTTCATCCAATATGGAAAGCACATCCGCATTGGGGTTGTTCATCAATTGTGCCCGCGCCCAACCTACATAGCCAGGGCCAAAACTTTGGTCTACACCCAATGCGGATTGATACGCGGCAACTGCACTGCCCGCATCCCCTTTGAAGCGATAGGCTTCACCTTTATAGTAATACGCGTAGAGCGCGCTCGAGTCGAGTTTGATGATCTCATCCAGTGCTGCGATGGCTTCATCCCATTTGCCTGTCCGAAAGGCAGCTTCAAACCGAAGTCTATAATCACCGGTGAGCGGCGAACGCTCGATCGCGACATATAACGGTGTGGGTGTGTAGGGCTCTGAAAGCAAATCAGAAAGCGGCGCGGGTGTCCCTTGTGCAGTGGGCAGGCCGGTCGAATTTACGGATGTGGGAGTGCGCGAAAACGTTGGCGAGGGTCCCAGCGTTCGAGTCGGCTGAATAGTTACCTGATTGAACCCTGGGATGATAAACCCGAATATCACCGCGCCGATGATCACCGCGCCCAGTAAAACGACTCCTCCAAAACGGAAGACCGGACTCGCTTTTACTGCTGCCCATCCTTTCGGCTTGGGCTTTTCATGCGCAAGTAAAAGTTTCTCCTCCCAGGTGCGCGGACGGTTTAGTGAGAACGGCTGAATGGATTCATCGGCAGGCAACGCGCCGTGCAGGATCAAGCCCCGTTTGGCTGCCCCATTTTCAGGGTCCAGTTTGAACGCGGTTTGCAGGCAATAGATGCGCTCCTTGACGGTGTCCATCGCGGCGCTCATCCACACCCAATACGTTGCGTTGTTCTGATCCTCTTTAAGTAAACCCGTGAGCAACTCACGGGCTTTGGTTTTATTTCCCTCCCGCAGGGCTTCTACTGCTTCCTGAAAGCTGCTATCGTCAGTAATACGAGCTGGGTCAGCCATGCGCTGATTTTACCCTACTCGTGAAACGCATCACTCGTGAAATTCCTCCACTTGATATGTGTACACCTCCAAATGCCTGATTCGCCAAAGATGTTCGTTCACGCCCATCTTGTAACAAAGATTGTTCAGGAATTCTGCGGGATCTGAAATTTTCTCCCATACTTGAGGGAGGAATGTGCTGCGGCGATATTCATCACGCAGGATGACTCCATCGACCAGAGGTCGTAATTTGGACAGAAGGTCATTCGCATCTTTATAGTCAAGCAGAATCGGGCGCGTCAATCGCGAGACCTCGATCCGGATCCCGTTTAACTCATCTTTGCTCACGGCCGGAAAGCGCGGGTCCTTGAGCGCGGCAGCGACCGCGTGTTCACGAACATCTTCGGCCAGCGACTGATACGGTTCCAGCGCGCCGATGCAGCCGCGTAGTTCCCCGCGCACGGTCAATGTGATGAAGGAGGATCCGTGTTCACGCAAATGAGGAGTCAGAGTGGTTTCGTCAAGAGGGAATAACTTCTCGCCCTTAACTCCGCGTTCCATTGCATCACGCGCCAGACGCAGCAACGTTTGTTGTTCTTCAATGGTCAGTTTGTCTTCCATAAGAACATCCCCTTTCCCTTTGGGAGACTGCGCAGCGCTCCGGAAGGAGAGGCTAGGGTGAGGGTAACGTTAACTTCCAATACACGCGATTATGATATACCAGTGGGTCGCCCTCACCTTCACCACTGGCATCAATGACTTCAGCAATAAACAAAGTGTTTTCCCCAATCGGCATTGAATTCATCACACGACAATTAAAATAGGCCAGCCCGTTTTTGATAACAGGCACATCGATGGAAAGCCTGTCCGTTTGTACTCCTTCGAAGCGATCTAGAATACCGGGAATCTTCCCGGCAAAACGATCAGACAGTTCCTTCTGTTCGGAATTGAGTATGGTCACTGCAAACAACCTTGATTTCTCAACCAGGGCATGGGTATGGGTTAATTGTTTCAATGCAACTGAAATCACTGGAGGTTCGAGCGAAACAGAGTTGAATGAGTTGACCGTCATGCCATATTGTTGATCTTCATATTTTGCAGTGACGACAGCCACACCGGTCGTCCAGGCGCGCATCGCATGGCGGAGAGTTTCAGAATCTAATGTCATGTGCGTTTTCTCCAGTGAAATTTCATCATAACGGCGAGGGGTAGGGGCGTCAAGATAAAAATTGTGCTCATCCTGACATACTTAAACCCTTGCGCGTTAATTCCCTCCTAAGGTACTATTACACGAAATCGATATGGAATCTACTCCTCGCAGTTCGACTCGGCGTACACGCCCATTTCGTGCAGTGCAATCCACACTTGGCATTGCTGTTTTGCTGGCAACGCTCTTTACAGCGCTGCCCTCACGTGGACTAGTAGCGGGTGGTTTTTATGAACGGTTGAGTCTTATACTCACACCGCAAGCCCCACAGAGTGCTCCGCTCTCCTCACAGCCGCAATTACGCGTGGGCATCGTCGCCGGGCATTCGGGCAACGACTCTGGTACAGTCTGCGTCGATGGCAATGGAAATGTCACACTCACGGAAGCAGATGTGAACTTAGAGATTGCTGCCCTGGTTCAGGAGCAATTAACCCAAATTGGATATCAAGTGGATTTACTGCGCGAGTTCGATACTCGCTTGAATGGGTATCGCGCGCTTGCAATTGTCTCCATTCACAATGACTCATGTGATTATGTCAATGATGAAGCAACGGGCTTCAAGGTCGCCGCGGCACTGAACACCTATGACGTCAACCGCGCTAACCGCCTCACGGCCTGCCTGGTGGATCGTTATCAAAGCGCGACGGACCTCACCTTCCACGCGGGGAGTATCACATCCGATATGCGCGAGTATCACGCCTTCCGCGAAATCGACCCAAGTACAGTTGCCGCGATCATCGAGACAGGTTTTCTAAACCTCGATCGTGAGCTCCTGACACAACAAACAGATCGCGTCGCCGCGGGGGTAGTAGCGGGCATTTTATGTTTTGCCAATAACGAGAACGTCGAACCCACGCCCATCCCCAATGTCGTTCCTTAAACGTTATGTCACCCAACAGACACAATCGCCTCCAGCTTCTCCTCATCCTGTGTCTGTTTCTCTGCGGGGGACTTGTCCCGTTTGCCCTCTCGTCCTCACCTGTCCGTGCTTCGATATTTAGCACGGTAACTCCGACGGAGGAAAACGTCTGGGCGTATGCAAGCATTCCCAAACCTACGTACACACCGACGACCATACCTGTTTCTGTTCCAACGAACATACCAGCAGCCACCGAAACAACAGGCTCGATGGCAATGGAAATTGTGAACAATGCACAATTCTCTGATGTAAGCCAGGGACAGGCACCTGCGATTTCTTATAACGGATCAAAATATATTTTGGTCGATCTTTCAGAGCAGCACATGTATGTGTATGAAAATGATTCGCTCATTTATAGTTTTGTAGCCTCCACTGGGATAGAAAATTCCACACGCGTTGGCACATTTGCTGTGCAAACCAAACTGCCCAATGCCTATGCCTCCACATGGAATCTCTGGATGCCAAACTGGCTTGGCATTTACTACTCACACGGTTTGGAAAACGGAATCCACGCGCTGCCGATCCTCTCGAATGGAGCTACGTTATGGGCGGGCTTCCTGGGCAGGCCCGTTTCCTATGGCTGTGTAGTCCTTGGTACGTATGAAGCACAGGTATTATATGATTGGGCAGACCTGGGCACGCCCGTGGAAATTAGATGGTAATTTGTTGCTTGAGCCGCCGTCCCCGGCGGCGAATACCGCAAACATAAATTATTTTAGGTAATTATATGGATATGAAATACATCGAAGCCCATGAGCACGTCATCAAAGCACGTGAAGCCTTGCGCCGTGGTGATAAAGCCTCTGCCCGGCAATTGGGTGAGCAGGCCGCGCTGCTCGCGCCAGGTATGGAGGATGTGTGGCTAGTACTCGCCGCCTCTGACCCCAATCCGGGGGATGCTCTTGCCTATGCCCAGAAAGCGCTATCGATCAACCCTCAGAGCACGCGCGCTCATCAGGCTGTGCAATGGACAACTGGTCGGTTGAGACAAGCCGAGGCTTTGAATGTCCAAGTCCCGGCTGAAGTAAAGAGCCACAGAGATGTAGTTACTCCAACTCAACCTAAACGCGTGTACCGGGAAGCAGTTGCCATCCCTACCTTAAGGCGCACAGGGCCAAACTGGCTACTACCAGCTTTGGTAGTTGGAACAGGTTGTGTCATCTTTACCTTGGCGGCAATCTTCGCATTGACCCGACCCTCTGTTGCATCATTGATAACGAGTGTGGCCGCGCCCGCATTGGAACAGGAAAGTCATTGGGCATCTGTGGAAGTGCCCAAGCCTACAGTTACACCTATTGGCGTGGGCGCTTTCGCCGCGGTTCAACCTGCAGATACTCCTACAGTCGCAGCGACATTGGCGCCCACCAAGAAACCAGTTCTATCCCCAACAAATCAGCCCAAGTCCACCCCAACCGAAGCGCTCACATTGACTCCCGCAGCGACAGAAACACCTGGCACCATGGCAATGGAGATCATTGCTGATACACCAACAAGCGAATACACCGCGTCGACTGTAGCGGGTGGACCTTATCCTGAGAAAGGCAACGGCAAACGCTGGATCGATGTGAATCTTTCTGAACAACGTGTTTATGCGTATGAAGGTGACATCATCGTGAACGCGTTCATTGTGTCTACCGGCACAGCAAGGACTCCAACTGTTACTGGAAAATTCAAGATATGGATCAAACTCAAATCTACCACTATGTCTGGTCCTGGTTATCATTTGACGAATGTTCCCTATACAATGTACTTTTATAAAGGCTACGGCCTGCATGGAACGTATTGGCACAACAATTTCGGTGTGCCGATGAGTCATGGTTGTGTCAACCTTTCGATCCCAGATGCCCAATGGCTATATAACTGGGCATTCGAAGGCACGGAGGTAAACGTACATTATTAATTCCCTCGTGAGTCCCCTCTCCCTGAGGGAGAGGGTTAGGGTGAACTTCAAGTTCATATAATGAGCCAATCGAGTTTCTCGCGTCGTGATTTTCTTAAGTTAAGTGGTTACGGCTTGATGGGGATGTACCTGCCCGATCTTTCTTCATACCTCTCTCAAGAGGATGACTTCGAAAATCTTCAAGCACGAGTCATTGACCGAATCGTGTGGGCGTATGAGGAGCCGAATTCCAAATCCAAACGCGCTAACATATACTGGCATGATTTGATTCTTCCCATCACAAATACAACGATCAGTGACGATGAATCCGCCTATAACCGGGTGTGGTATCAGGTTGAAGATAAGGGATATGTTTATTCTGGAAGCATCCA
>Ga0081539_10005395_pt1 | contig 13086 bp, 10 predicted proteins | sample TabmetS4T2R2_FD_71023 | JGI IMG/M metagenome (GOLD analysis project Ga0081539, IMG submission 71023) | Tabebuia heterophylla rhizosphere microbial communities from the University of Puerto Rico - S4T2R2 | ecosystem: Host-associated > Plants > Roots > Rhizosphere ...
TGTATCAGCCGGTGGTCTGGCTCGAGGACCGCTCGGTCGCCGGCTTCGAGGCGCTGCTGCGCTGGGACCATCCCAAGATGGGGCGGATGAGCCCGTCCGACTTCATTCCGCTCGCCGAGGAGACCGGCTTCATCGTCGAGCTCGGGCTGTTCGCGCTCGACCGCGCGACGCGCCAGCTCGCGACCTGGCAGCGCGCGACGCGCCTGCGCTATCCGCTGTTCTGCTCGGTCAACATCTCCTCGCGCCAGCTGTTGCGTCACGACCTCATCCAGGACCTGCGCACCGTGCTGTCGCGCTCGGCGGTCGCGCGCGGCACGCTCAAACTTGAATTGACCGAGTCGCTGGTGATGGAGAACCCGGAATACGCCGCGCAGATGCTCACCCGCATGCGCGAGCTCGGCGTCGGCCTGTCGCTCGACGACTTCGGCACCGGGCATTCATCGCTCGCCTATCTGCAGCGCTTCCCGTTCGACACGATCAAGATCGACCAGTCGTTCGTGCGCCAGAACGGCAAGGGCGCGCGCCCCGTGATCCTGCGCTCGATCATCCAGATGGCGCACGACCTCTCGATGGACGTGATCGCCGAAGGCGCCGAGCAGAATGCCGACGCCAACGACCTCTACCAGCTCGGCTGCGAATACGCGCAGGGCTATCTGTTCGGCGAGCCGATGGCGCCGGAACGCGCGATCTCGCTGGTCGGCTCGACGCAGAGCGAGGCAAGGGCGGAAGCAAGGGGTTAATCGGCGCTGCGAGCGCCGCGCCTGTTATTGTGCCCTCGCCCCTTGTGGGAGAGGGCTCCTCGGAGGTTCAACGAAGATGAATGGGTGAGGGGTATCGGCCCTTACCCCTCACCCATCCGAGATTGTTGGTCCGGCAGTGTTGCCCTCTCCCACAAGGGGAGAGGGCGCAACAACGCGTGCATCAGCAAATCACGCATGCCCGGCTTCGCTCGAGAGCTTGCCGAGGTCGATGCCGATCTTGCGCATGGCGCGCTCGTACTTGCTCTCGGCATCGGAGCCGAAGATCAGCTCCTTGTCGGCGTCGCAATTGAGCCAGCCGTTCTCGGTGATCTCGTTCTCGAGCTGCCCCGGCGCCCAGCCGGCATAACCCAGCGCCAGCACCGCGCTCTGCGGGCCCGCGCCTTGCGCGATCGCTTTGAGAATATCGAGCGTCGCGGTGAGGCAGATGCCGTTGTCGATCGGCAGGGTCGAGTTCTCGATGAAGAAGTCGGCCGAGTGCAGCACGAAGCCGCGGCCGGTCTCGACCGGGCCGCCCTTGAGCACCGCCACGTCCGCGCGCGGCGGCAGCTGGATCAGGTCCTTGGCCGGAATGACGTCGAGCTGCACCAACAGGTCGGGAAACTTGATGTTCTCGGCCGGCTGGTTGACGACGATCCCCATCGCGCCTTCGCTCGAATGCGCGCAGATATAGATGAGACTGCGCGCGAAGCGCTCGTCGCGCATGGCCGGCATCGCGATCAGCATCTGGCCGTCGAGATAGCCGCGCTTGGGGCCGCCGCCGCGGGCCGCACGAATGTTGGAGGCGGGTTTCATGGGGCCCAAATTACCCCGTTCGCGCGATTCAGGGAAACCGAAACTTGCATGCGGGTTGGGCCTCCAATCACGCCAAATTCAATGGCGCGCCGGCGCGGCTGCCACTAAATCCGTCACATGTCGCCCAATTTGCTTTTGCTGCGTGCAGCCATCATGACCGCCAATCTTGTTGTGATGGTGGCAGTCGCTTCGCTTGCCCACGCGGCAGATACCTCGGAATGGGATGGCGACCAGCGCGCCGCGGTGCGGCTCATCGCCGGCCGCCAGCGCGCGAGCGCGGGTGCGACAACGCATACCGCCGGCATCGAGATCCGCCTGGCGCCGGGCTGGAAGACCTACTGGCGGTATCCGGGCGACAGCGGCGTGCCGCCGCGCTTTGACTTCGCCGCCTCGCGCAATCTCAAATCGGTGCAGGTGCGCTTTCCCGGACCGTATCGCCTCGCCGACGAGAGCGGCACCTCGATCGGCTACAAGAACCACGTGACGCTTCCACTCGAGGTCGTGCCGCAGGATGCAGGCCAGCCGGTGACGCTCGCGCTGAAGATGGACTACGCGATCTGCGAGAAGATCTGCATTCCGGCCGAGGCCAGGGCGGAGGTGACGCTCACCGGCCGGCCGGCGGCCGAATATGCGACGCTCGGGCGCGGCGAAACCCGCCTGCCGGTGCGCGCCAAGGTCGGCGATGCCGGCGTGCTCGCGATCCGCGCGGTGAGCCGCGAGGGCAAGCGCGTCACGGTCGATGTCGCGAGCCCAAGCGCCAATGTCGAGCTGTTCGCCGAAGGACCGACGGGCGAATGGGCGCTGCCGGTGCCCTCACCCGTTGCGGGCGCGCCGGCCGGACAGCAGCGCTTTGCCTTCGCGCTCGACGGCGTGCCGCCGGGCGCGAGCCTCGCCGGGGCGGAATTGCTGCTCACGGCGGTCGCCGGCGATCTGGCAATCGAGGTCCCGTTTCGTCTCGACTAATCGCGTGAGATGGTTAAGTTACCGTCGATTTTCGACAGGCCCCCGAAACGAGAGGATTTGCCCCATGGCCATCAAGGTCGGCGACCGTTTGCCCAATACGACATTCACCACGATGACGGCTGACGGCCCGAAGCCGCAGACGACCGACGACATCTTCAAGGGCAAGAAGGTGGTGCTGTTCGCGGTGCCGGGCGCCTTCACGCCGACCTGCCACAAGAACCACCTGCCCGGCTTCCTGCAGAACGCCGATGCGATCAAGGCCAAGGGCATCGACACCATCGCGGTCACCGGCGTCAACGACGTGTTCGTGATGGACGCGTGGAAGAAGAGCACCGACACCGACGGCAAGATCGAGTTTCTCGCCGACGGCAGCGCGGCGTTCGCGAAGGCGATCGGCCTCTCGCTCGACCTCTCCGAGCGCGGGCTCGGCATGCGCTCGCAGCGCTACGCCATGCTGGTCGAGGACGGCGTCGTGAAGACGCTCAACATCGAGGAGGCCCCCGGCAAGGCGGACATTTCCGGCGCGGAGAATCTGCTGAAGGGGCTGTGAGGAGCCGCGCACGCGGCGCGCATTGATGCGCCCTCTCCCGCTTGCGGCGCGCGTTGATGCGCCCTCTCCCCTTGTGGGAGAGGGCTACACAGATGTTCAGCGAAGAAGAACGGGTGAGGGGTTGCTGAAGCGCAGTTACCCCTCACCCATCCGTGTTTGTTGAACTCTCGGCGTGGCCCTCTCCCGCAAAAGGGCGTTTACGCCCGTCTTCGACGGGCTACGGGGAGAGGGCGCAATAACTGGCGCGCGGCCCTCGCACCGCGCGCCAACGTTGCATTTTGGGACACCCGCGCCACCTCGACGCTATGGAACCCGAATCCGCAATCATGCGGATGCGCGCCGCCTCACTTTGGCCCGGACTTAATCGGCATTTAACGAAAAATCGCCCTAATGGCGGCACGCGAAGTTGCGAGCACGTCACCTTGGAGTATCGGGTGGACGAGCTCCGTGCGGCAGTCCTAGGGCGTTTCGTTGCGGCGTTCTTTCGGACGTTCTTTGGGGACCTTGGCCGTGCGGCACTTTTGGGGACGGGTGAGTGGTGGCGTACGTCGTCGATGCGCGTGATGATCTCGCGGCAGATGATGAGGGGTACGAGCGGCGCAGAGTGGTCGGGCAGAACCTGCTCGGCGGCGTGGCGCTCGCCTGCTTCATGCTCACCTGCGCGTCGATCGTCTACACCAACATGTTCGCGCCGAGCGGCGACGTCGTCGCGCCGCCGCCGACCGTAACGGTTGTCACCGCCAAGCCGGCCGCGCCGGCCGAGACCATCGTCCCGAAACAGCCCGCCGCCGCGACGCCGCCGACGCTGTTCGTCGCGCCGAGCTTCGACATCGCGCTGATCGAGCCGCGCGCGATCGGCCTGCCGCGCAGCTTCGCGCAGAGCGCGCCCTTGAAGACCGCGCTGGTGCCGTTGGCGCAGCCGCCGCGCCAGATCGCGCAACAGGCCGCGCCGCAAGCCACCCAACAAGCAACGCAACAGGTCGCGCAGAACGTGCCGCCGTCCGTGCCGATGCCGGCGCGGCGGCCGCGCGACATCGAGCCGACGCGCAATCCGACGATCCAGGCCGCCGCGCAGCGCGGCAAGTTCGCGCTCGCCGCGGCCGAGAGCAAGCCGGCGCCGGCCGAGCCCACGATCTGGGAGAAGCTGTTCGGCAAGCACGAGACGACCGGCTCCACCGGCTCGGCGCTCGCCTATGCGGCGCCCGACGGCGGCGTGTCGAACGACGGCAAGTCCCTCGCCGCGCCGCGCGCGCCGAATGACGGGCTCACCGCGGTCTACGACATCTCGGCGAAGACGGTCTACATGCCGGACGGCACGCGGCTCGAGGCGCATTCCGGCCTGCGCGAGAAGCTCGACGATCCGCGCTATGTGCATGTGAAGATGCACGGCGCGACGCCGCCGCACACCTATGACCTGGTGCCGCGCGAGAAGCTGTTCCACGGCGTGCCGGCGCTGCGGCTCATTCCGGTCGGCGGCGAAGGCGCGATCCACGGCCGCGCCGGCCTGCTTGCGCACACCTACATGCTCGGGCCGAACGGCGACTCGAACGGCTGCGTGTCGTTCAAGGACTACAACGCGTTCCTGCAGGCCTACCGGGCCGGCAAGGTGAAGCGCCTCGTCGTCGTCGCCAGCGGCGGCCGCTCCATGCTGGCGAGCAATTAGCGGACCTCGGCCTGTAGGGCGGCGAGCGTCATCCGTTGCCCGTAGCCCGGGTGAGCGAAGCGACACCCGGGGCCGGCCGCTCCACCCTCACTGCCCCAGCAGATTCGCCCGTAGCCCGGGTGAGCGAAGCGACACCCGGGGTCGGCCGCGCCATGCTCACTGCGCCAGCAGATCAGCCCCCTTCAGCTCCCGCGCCAGAAACCGCTCGGCGCGCTGCCACGCTTCATCACTGTCGCCGCGGAACGACAGCAGCCGCTCGAACACCAGCCGGTTGGTCTCAAGGTCGACGACCTGCACCTTCGACTGCTGAATGAGCGTGCTGATCTTCTGAATGCCGCCATAGAGCAGCAGCCGCGCGCCGGCCGCGCGCGCATCCTCGATGAGGCCGGCGCCGCCTAACTCGCGCGCCGTGCACGGCGGCTGCCGGCACGCGATCGCGACGGCCCGGTAACGCCCGTCCTGTTCGAGATCGGCCCGCAGCCCATCGACGAACGCGCGCAGCCGCGCCGCATGCTCGCCCTGCTGATCCCGCGCCTCGCCCGACGTGTCGGCATAGTCGAGATCGACGATGGCGATCGGGATCCGCTCCGCGGCCGCCTGCTGTCCATCCGCGGGCGCCGGGGCCGCGAGGAGCATGGCCGCGAGGACGAGCGCGCCATGCGCGAAGCTGCCACACGTGGAGCTCTTGATCATGGAGCGCCTCCCATCGGTCGGCAGCCCGAAGAGTGAGCCGTCAAAGAGCGGAGCGAAACACAGCCTAGCGCGGTCAAAGACCACGCACAATTTTCGTCGACGGCGCGTAGCCCGGGTGAGCGAAGCGACACCCGGGACCGGCCGTGCAAGTTGACCCGCCGCCCCCGGATGTCGCGCTCACGCGCTCATCCGGGCTACGCGCTCAACGGCAAATGTTCCGCGCTTTCTGCTTGTCGAGCACTGATCGGCGACATATTGGTAAATTCCAGAATCGCAGAATCGCGCCCGCAGGCCATGCCCGCGGGCGTTTTGCTTTTCTGAGATCGCGCGCGTCGTTCGCATTCTGCGGCGCGCGACATTCCCGATACCAACGCGTCGACGCGCTCCGCTCAGATCCTCGGCAAGGAAACAACCCGTCGCGTGACGGCGGATGAGCTGTCGCCCGGCCGCAGAGCCAACCGCCCACTGACGACCTGGGATCGCTCCAACGTGAGCGTTCTCGTCGCTTGTCCCCTTCCCGCCGTCGCGCCTTCGACGACCGCCGCAACGCGGCCGCCACGTCGCGCGCGCATCAAACAGGAGAGTCAATTGACACATCCCTACGACCCCAATCAGCCGCGCGTTCCTGCTGGCCGGCACCAAGGCGGTCAATGGACGCGCGGCGGCGCAGGCGACACGACGATTGCAAAGCAGGTGAGCTTTGGTCACAACGACCCGGTCGTGCAGCTTGCCTTCCGCGGCCCTTTACGAGGGATAGCGCGCCCGCCGTTTCCGCTCGTGCAGCCTCCACCCACAAAACCGGCGGAGAGCGCGCCCTCAAGACCGGTCACGCCCCCATCCGCGGCACCGATTCTGCAGCCCCCTTCAGTATTGGAGCCACCCTCTGAACAGCCGACGCCGGACACCTACGAATACAGATTTGAATTCAGACCGTGGTTTTCCGACCTCCTGAAATGGGTCTCATCGTTGTCGCTCTTCGACAACGAAGATCGACGAACCGTCCTTGTATTCAAGGTACTAAAGGCCCGCGAATATCGCCGCTCACCCGCGCTCGAGTTCGAGGCTGTGCGAGTCCTCAAGCGCGAGGAGGTTGAGAAGATCTGTGGCGAGCTTTTTAAGAAGCTTCAAGACTGGACCGACGCGGCGTACGAGAAGGTCAGAACGGAGCAGCCGCATTTGGGTCCACGTGAAACTGGTATTGAGGTGCACAAGCTGGTGGCGGACCGGGTCAACGGCATGGGTGACGATAATTTCAGAGCTGAGATGTCATTCAACAAGGAAGGATCATCGCTGTACGTTGAGATGGAAAAACCGGGCGCCAAGGATTCGATACGGCCTGACGCAAGGCTAAAAAAACCAGAAGAGCGAACCGTCTGCATCGGCGATATTAAGACGGGCTCCAAAGGACTCAAGGAGCGATACATCAAGGAGATAGCCAACAGACTCGCCAACACCAACGATTATAAAGATTTCGATCGCCTCATCATCAGCGAAGTGCGACCAACAAAGATGCGGCCGCCTAAGCCGAAACCGACGCTCCAAGACCGATGACATGACCCGGTCAGCCTTGCTGGCTGCCGATTGGCCAATCCGCCGCATTCTTCGCTGGCGGTCTCTCAGCACACAAGTCAAATGACGCTCGCCAAGAACTACGCGATCTCGCCGTAACCCTCGCTTCGCAACAGGCTCAGGACCATTTGGACGAGCACGTCGAACTCGTCGAAGCCGGGTCTCGGGATTCGCAGCTGATCCCAATCGGCATCCGTCATTGGTTCGTCCTTTCGCACCTTCGTCCCGCTTCGATGATCGCGGACTGATTTCTCGTTGGAATAGCGATACACCCTCCACTGCCAGATGAGTTCCCTGGTCGTGCGGTCTCGAATGTCCACGGAAGTGAACTTCAACATTCCAGCCGCATCGTAATCCTTGTCGAACTCTGCGCGGGTGACGGAACTCGAGCCTTCCAAGGTGACAACCAGGTCTCCAGCATGATCGCCAGGGTTCGGGCGTGGATACGCGACACGGTCCGGGTCGTCACGATCCCTTCCCTGCCGATCCAGTAGGAGGAGAGATCCATCCAACAAGCGCGTGGCGAGCAGATAGCTTTCGCCGTATTGGTGCGCCTCTTCAGCCTGCTCACGACTAAGCGCAGCCACGAGGCGCTTCTCCCCATTACGCCACAGCCAATCCTTTGAAAACCGAATGTTGCCGGGCTCGTCCGGCAAGTCCTCCAATAACGATGGCGGCCGCGAGATCCATGGCTGCGGGACGAACAAAGATTCAGCTGTCCGAGCTTGTCGTTCATCGAACGGCACTTCGACGGGGAACGGCGACGGCTCCCAGATGCCCTGCAGCTTCAACGCTTTGGCAGTCTTGGCCTCCGTTGCGTGAGCCTCCGCGCAGATGTCGTTGATATCCCGTGCGAGAAATCTCTTTTGAGCCTCGGCCCATGATCGAGCGCGATCGCTGCTAGACGCATCACGTTCTTCGTTCTCGCGGACGTATGCGGCAGCACGTTCGCGTTCGCCGGCAAGAACGAGCGCGGTCACGCCCATGCTGTGAACATGACTAGCATCAGAGACTAACTCGGTGCCGAGATCATCGAGGGTTGTGATCTTTCCCAAGGACTCGAATACGTCGTGCGCGAGCGAATCCATCAGCATCGGCTCGAAATGAGGTTTCCAGACGCGCCAGATGCGATCGTGAATGGAGTCGCGATACCCGAGGCCGCCCGCATTGCTGGCGCAAAGAGGCTTCAGCAAGGGAACAATCTGGAACTTGCACTTGTCGTTGGTCCGGCTGAGATACACACCGCGCAGCACGTGACGGACCGGCCGGATGAGCAGATACCGCCCGATCACGACGAGGTCGCTGCGCAACTTCAGCAGCGGTTTGAGATAGTGCTTGATGTCGGCCGGACGCGTTCCACGACGGCCCGACTCGTACCAACTCAGCACCGACGGCACATGTTGCCTCGCGTACGCGATCGCCTCGTCAACTGACAGCAGCCGGCCCTCTTGGTCCTCGAAGACGACGCCATTCACGAGCTTCGCGAGTGCCGCCGCGGCGCACATGCCAGCGAGCATCTCGCGTTCGTCGCTGCTCCAACGAAAATCGGCGACGCGATCAAACGTCGGATCAACGGCTTGGCCGGCCAGTTCCTCCATCTCCGCGATCTCCGCGCGTACCTCCGCGACGTCGGTGCGGTCGTCGCGTCCGTAAAATTCGACTCCCGTGTCCTCCCGGTGCAGCCACATCGGCATGAATCCGCTCTGTCGCTCGAGCGAGCCAACGCAAGCCGCGATGGTGAATGGAAATCCAAGCTCGGACATGGTGCGCGAGAGAGTCTTCCGATCCGGAAGCTTGCCGCGAAAAATGACGCTCATGACGATCGACACGGCGATGCTTCCTGCTCAGCGGCCTTGCGTGACACGTGGCGTCTAGGCGAGAGAAGATGCGGAGCCATTTCCATCCTGCTCGCCTGCCGGTTGCAATCATTGTTCCTGTTTTGTTCTATTTGTCAAGCTATGCCGCGATCACGCGCGTCATCGTGGGCCGATCGTTTCTGGGCTGAGCCTCCGCGCAGAGCCCCACCCCACCCTTTTGCGGCGCGCGTGTCCGAACGCCCCCCGCTACTTCATCCGACACCGCGACGGCGTCTCGTTGGGGCCGGCGAGCAGACTGCTGACGGCGCGAAGCTCGCGGCAATTGAGCACGCGCGCCTGCCGCTTGGGATCGGCGTGGATGGCGACGGCGTAGTGGCCGCCATCGAGGCATTTGACCTCCCAATCGTCGCTGTCGCCGAGCCAGGCGTCGTATTGGGTCTGCACCACGCGGTCACAGCGGTCGTTGGTGCTCCTGAGGATCTTGAGAAACTCGGCATTGCGGCGTTGCTCGGTCGCGGCCATGAGCTCGCGACTGGTCGCATTCTGCGCGAGGCTCGCAACCGTTGCGGCGACGAGGAACGCAGCGGTGAGACCGTCCCTCAACACGGCAGCCCTCCCAGGCGGCGTTGGGCGCGGGCCGGTTGCCAGGTGCCGTGACCACTTGCGCTGGCGCATATCCTTTCGGAAAACCGGTACCCACTTTTCCGGGATATGCGCTGATGGCGCGCACACCCGCCTTCTGCAGTTGCCCTCGGACGATTTGCCTGTTGGTTGCGACATGCGCGGCTCAATCCCCACGCAATATCTGTGTTTTGGCAGTTTTTCCCCCTCAGGCTGTGGCGGATTTTACCACCTGAAAATCGGGGCGTGAAGGCGCCGATCGTGTCCGGCCGCGTCGACAACGACGCAGGCGGCGCATGCGGCAGGAACCGATCGGGGCGCGCAACCCGAGAACGTCCGTGCTGCAGCGCACGTCATCGACGTGACACGTGCTGCGTGCGAGGTATCATCCAGAGTATCATTTTGCGTGTCATCTCAGGTCCCGTTCGGTCGGCGCGTGTTCCGGAAAGCCTGACCCGCACGTGATGCGGGGGCCTGCCCCGCACCCGATGCGATGCGGTGCGGTTCCGGTTTTCGGAAAACGGATCTGCGCCAACGAAAACTCCAGCGCGCGGCGCGCTCTCGTGTTGCGCGGATATGCAGGCTCTGCCGTGCCCAAGAAGATCATTCCAGCTCTGATCGTGCTCGCGCTCGCACAGGTCATCGGTTGGGGAACGGTCGGCCTGCTCACGATCGTCGCGCGGCAGATCGCGGCCGACCTGCAGATGAGCCTCGAAGCCGTGTTCGCCGGCAATTCGGTGCAGTATGTGCTGATGGGGCTGTGCGCGCCGATCCTCGCCGGCGCCTTCGTCGGGTTCGGCGCGCGGCCGGTGATGATGGCGGGGAGCGCGCTCGGCGCCCTCGGCTTCACCGGCCTCGCACTCGCCGACGGCCCGGTGCTCTATTTCACTTCGTGGGTCATCCTCGGCGCCGCCGGCAGCGCAACCCTGACGACGGCGGCGCACATCGCGCTCAACGAGGTTGCCGGCAAGGATGCGAAGGGCGCGATCGGCGCGCTCATGCTGGTGACCGGGCTCGCCAGCTCCATCTTCTGGCCGACCACGGCGTTTCTCTCCCATGCGCTCGCATGGCGCGCTACTTGCCTGGTCTATGCGGCGCTGATGCTGTGCGTGTGCCTGCCGCTCTACGGGTTCGGCTTGCCGCGCCGCGCCAAGATGGACGAGCACGGCGCGGCGTCTTCCGCGGCCGTGACGCGGACGGAGCAGCCACCCGCGAAGAGCACGTTCTACCTGATCACCGCGGCGATCTCGCTGAACGGGTTCATCAGCTTCGGCTTCAGCGCGGTCCTGGTGGAGCTGCTCAAGGCGGAAGGACTGCCGGCGGCCGATGCGGTCGCGTTCGCGTCGTGCGTCGGTGTCATCCAGGTGAGCGCGCGGGCGGTCGATTTTCTCGGCGGCGGGCGCTGGGACGGGATCGCCACCGGCCTCGTCGCCGGCGCCGCCCTTCCGCTCGCGATGGTCATCCTGATGGCCGGCGGCGGCGCGTACTGGTCGATCGCGGCGTTCATCCTGCTCTATGGCGCGAGCAGCGGCGTGCTCGCGGTCGCGCGCGCCACGATCCCGCTGGTGTTCTACGACAAGGCGGCGTACGCGAAGGCAACCTCGCACATCTCGCTGCCGCTGCACCTTGCGTCCGCGGTGGCGGCGCCGGTGCTGGCCGGCCTGCTGACGCGCTACGACCAGAATGCCGTGCTCGGACTCGCCATGGTGCTCGCGTGCGGGGCGCTGGCGATACTGCTGGTGCTCAGCCGCCGCCGTCCCGCGCTGGCCGCCGCCGCGCCGTAGCCCGGATGAGCCGTAGCCCGGATGAGCGCGTAAGCGCGACATCCGGGGGCTGAGCTGCCCCGGGTGTCGCTTCGCTCACCCGGGCTACGGGCTGCTGCTGACGCGCTACGACCAGAACGCCGTGCTCGGCCTCGCCATGGTGCTCGCGTGCGGCGCGCTGGCGATCCTGCTGGTGCTCAGCCGCCGCCGTCCCGCGCTGGCGGCCGCCGCGCCATAGCCATAGCCCGGATGAGCGCGTGAGCGCGACATCCGGGGGCTGCGATCTCTGCTCGGCTGACCCGGGTGTCGCTTCGCTCACCCGGGCTACAAGCTACGCCACGGCCTTGCTGGCGAGCGGGGCGACGGCGGCTTGGCGGCCGGCGCCGAGCGAGGCGATGGCGAGCGCCGCGACGGCGGAGGCGGCGCCGATCGCGATGAACATCGCGGTCGGGCCGGCGTAGAGCTGCTGCAGCGCGCCAACTACAAAGGGTCCGAGAATGGCGCCGACGCGGCCGACGGAGAGCTCCATGCCCACGGCGGTGGCGCGGTAGCTGGTCTCGTAGGACGCGGCGGTGAAATTGTTCAGCACATATTGCGCGCCGATGATGAAGAAGCCGGCCGCCGCCGTGCAGGCGATGTTGAGCGCGTGCACGTTGAAGAAGGTCAACAGCAGCACCGCGACCGCGCCGAGCGCCCACCAGGCGGCGAGCACGAGGCGGCTCGCACCGGTGCGATCCGCGATCTGCCCGCACACGAGCCCGCCGATGAACGACATGATCTGCATCAGCGCGCCGAAGCCGAAGCTCGCCGCGAAGGATTCGCCGCGCTGCATCATCACGGTCGGGATCCAGCCGGTGAGGCCGAAGATGCAGAACAGGCTGAGAAACGCGGCGAGCCAGATCGTCAGCGTGGTGCGGCGATAAGCGCGCGTCAGCAGCGCGAGCACGGAGTTCTCGCGCGAGGCGCTTTCCGGGAACACGAACTTCGCGTTCGCATAGAGTGCGGCGCGCTCGGGGCGCAGCCGCGCGAGCAGCGCCTTGATCTCGTCGGCGCGCTTGTGCAGCGCCAGGAACTTGACTGACTCGGGCAAGGTGAAATGCAGCACGAAGCTGAGCAGGATCGAGAGCGAGCCGATCCAGTAGAGCACGCGCCAGCCGAAGATCGGCGTCCCGAACACGCCGACGAGGCCCGCGAAGGTGCCGCCCATGGCCCAGCCGAAGCCGACGCCCCAGAGCGCGAACACGTTGACGACCTTCCGCGGCGCGAGCTCGTTGATGTAGGTGGTGGCGAGCGGCATCAGCACGCCGAGCCCAATCCCTGTGAGCAGCCGCAGGAGGCAGAACGAGGCGAACGAGTCGGCATAGAGCGCGGTCGCGAGCGTGAAGATATTGGTGATCCACAATCCGCCGAGCAGCGTGCCGCGGCGGCCGAAGCGATCCGCGACGACGCCGTGGCCGGCCGCGCCGATGAGGAAGCCGACGAGCCCGCTCGACACGAGCAGACCCGCCTGCCCGGGCGCGAGGCCCCAGGGGCCGGCGACGTAATGGATGACGTAGGCGGGATTGAACGTGTCGTAGCCGTCGAAGAAGGTGAGCGTGCCCATCATGATGGCGAGCCACCAGTGCAGGCGCGAGAGCTTGGCGGTGGCGAGCTCCTCGTGGACGTCGACGACGGTGTCAGACATGGCGTTTCCCCTTGTGGTCTTGTTGACTTCAAATCATTGCGGTGGCGGCCTTCGGCCGTGGAACGCGTCGTCGAGCAGCGCGCGGATCGCGGCGCGCTCGAGCCGGCGCGGATTGGGATAGGGGCTCGCGACCGCAAGATCGGCGGCACGATCGAGCCCGTCGGCGGGCATGCCGATGTCTTTCAGCGCGGCCGGCGCCTCGAGGCGGCG
>Ga0081539_10005396_pt1 | contig 13084 bp, 13 predicted proteins | sample TabmetS4T2R2_FD_71023 | JGI IMG/M metagenome (GOLD analysis project Ga0081539, IMG submission 71023) | Tabebuia heterophylla rhizosphere microbial communities from the University of Puerto Rico - S4T2R2 | ecosystem: Host-associated > Plants > Roots > Rhizosphere ...
CGGCGACACGGCGAACGTCGCGGCGCGGCTCCAGACGATCGAGGCCCCGGGTGGGTTCATGATCGGGCCGACCACCAACGAGCAGCTCCGCGGGATCGCCACGGTCGAGGCGATCGGTGCCGTCGAGCTGAAGGGGAAGGCGAGACCGGTCGAGGCCTACCGTCTCATCGCGATCGACGGCTGATCGCGCCCCCTTCGCTACCGGAACGCGGCGCGCAGGTAGTACAGCCAGAGCGCCGGGATCTCGCGTCCCACGACCAGCCCCGTCCCGGGCACGAGCGTGACGTCGGCCGGCACCGTCCACACGTCGGTGCCCGCCCGCGCGTAGGCGAGCTTGATGCGTGGCAGGTGGTACGGCTGGCTCACCACGAGAACGCTCGACAGTCCTCGTCGCCGCAGGATCGCCATCGTGCTGTCGACGCTCGCGCTCGTGTTCAGCCCGGCGCGGTCGAGGACGATCGCCTCCGCAGGGACGCCCTGCGCGATCGCCAGGTCGCGCATCACCTCGGTCTCGTCCGCCCCGGTCGGCTCGATCCCACCGGTCATCACGACGAGGTCGGCGGTTCCCTGCGCGTACAGCTCACTGGCGCGCGTCACCCGTTCGGCCAAGATGATCGACGGCGCACCGTCCGGACGGACCTTCGCGCCGAACACGACGATCGCGTCCGCCGGGCGACGGTAGTCGGTGGTGCCGAAGGCGAGGATCTGCAGCAGTGGCACGCCGACCACGAAGGCTCCGACCACGACGGCGGTCAGCGCGATCCGCGAGGAGGTCGGCGAGGCTCTCGGCCGACGCATCGCGGCGACGATCAGCAGCAGGACGGCGGCGACCGCGAGCGAGGCGGGGAGCGGGCTCCGCGGGTCGATCACCTCGCCGGCCCAGAGCGCGTAGTACCGGGCCGCGTCGGCGATCGCGATCGCCGACGCGGCCGCCACCACGCCGACCGACGCCGCTCGGTGGCGCGGCCGCATCCGCGGCCGCGCCGCGTACGCGACCAGCGCGCCCGCGACCGCCGCCGGCAGGATCGGTCGCGCCCAGATCGGCAGCCAGCGAAGGTCGAGCCACCACATGCTGGGGTCGAAGGACGGGTTCCGGAGGAACGCGACGACGCTCACGGCGACGCACAGGCCGACGCATCCTGCGAGGACCCGCGCGGTGAACCAGAGGTCGTCGCGGATCGACGCGCGATCCGGCGCGGCGAGCCGGTTCTGGATCGCCGGGGTCGGCACGGCGGCCACGGCTCGCACGGTAGCAACCGATCACGGACACGGTGGACGGTCGAGCGGAGGGATGGGAGAACGGCGCGGTGCGGCTGGCCCGTATCCTCGGAGGTGTGACCCCGGAGCGGAAGCCGTGGAGCGAGCGGGCGCATCGCTCGTTGTCGGGTGAACCCGTCCCTCCGGTGGCTCGTCCCGGCGACCTCTCCGGGTGGGACCCGGACGCGGATCTCGGCGAGCCGGGCGCGTATCCCTTCACCCGTGGCGCCTACCCCACGATGTACCGGGGGCGTCTCTGGACGATGCGCCAGTTCGCCGGCTTCGGCACCCCGGCGGAGACCAACGCCCGCTACCGCTTCCTGCTCGATCGAGGACAGACGGGTCTGAGCGTCGCCTTCGACATGCCGACCCTGATGGGTCTGGACTCCGACGACCCGCGCAGCGAGGGCGAGGTCGGACGGTGCGGCGTCGCCACCGATTCGCTCGACGATTTCGAGACGCTCTTCGGCGACATCCCGCTCGGCGACATCACGACGTCGATGACGATCAGCGGCCCGGCCGTCGTCGCCTTCGCGTTCTTCCTCGCGACGGCGGAGGAGCAGGGCGTCGACTGGGCGCAGCTCGACGGGACGCTGCAGACCGACATCTTCAAGGAGTACATCGCCCAGAAGGAATGGCTCTTCCCGCCGCGCCCGCACCTGCGGCTGATCGGCGACCTGATGGCGTTCTGTGCCGAGCGCGTCCCCAAGTGGCACCCGATCAGCGTCTCCGGGTACCACATCCGGGAGGCCGGCGCGACGGCGGCCGAGGAGCTCGCCTTCACGCTCGCGGACGGGTTCGCCTACGTCGAGCTGGGACAGGAGCGCGGTCTCGACGTCGACGTGTTCGCACCGGGGCTGTCGTTCTTCTTCAACGCGCACATCGACTTCTTCGAGGAGATCGCGAAGCTCCGGGCGGCTCGGCGCATCTGGGCGCGGTGGCTGCGCGACCGCTACGGCGCGACGGCCGCCGAGGCGATGCGGCTGCGGTTCCACACCCAGACGGCCGGCGTCTCCCTCACCGCGCAGCAACCGATGAACAACGTGGTGCGGACGGCGATCGAGGCACTCGCGGCGCTCCTGGGCGGGACCCAATCGCTGCACACGAACGCGCTCGACGAGGTCCTGGCCCTGCCGACCGAGGACGCGGCGAAGCTCGCGCTCCGCACGCAGCAGGTCCTCGCGTACGAATCCGGCGTCCCGGACGTGATCGACCCGCTCGGCGGCAGCTGGTTCGTCGAGGAGCGGACCGATCACATCGAGACGCTGGCGGAGGAGATCTTCGAGGAGATCGGGCGGATGGGTGACGGCTCGATGCTCGAAGGCGTGTTGGCCGGGATCGAGCAGGGCTGGTTCCAGCGGCGGATCGCGGAGTCGGCCTTCCGGGAGCAGGCGCGGTACGAGTCCGGCGATCTGGTCAAGGTCGGGGTCACGGACTTCGTCGACACCGACGAGCCAGGGATCGAGACCCTCGTGATCGGCGAGGAGACCGAGCGGGCGCAGGTGGAGACCGTCCGGCGCACGCGAGCCGATCGGGACGCTCAGGCGGCGGAGGACGCGCTCCTCGCTCTGAAGGAGGCCGCCACGACCGACGCCAACCTCATGGACCCGATCATCGCGTGCGCTCGCGCGCGCTGCACGGAGGGCGAGATCGTCCGAGCACTGGGCGATGTGTTCGGCACGTATCGCGAGACGCCCGCCTTCTAGCCGGTTGCACCTTCTCCTCGGATGAGGAGTCAGGCGGCGGCGCGATCGGCGCACCGACTCGCGCCTTCGACGGGAGGCGGCAGGCCCAGCAGCAGGGCGGCCCATGGGAGCGCCGCCCTCGACTGCGCGATCTGGAGCCCTCGATCGTCGCCTTCGCGGAAACCTCCGCGAGCGTGAAGAGATGCTGTTCGAGCCACTGTTCTGCCGCACACGCCCGTGGAGAGGAACGGCATCGGGTCGGCGATCACGTCCGGCCAGCTGTCGGGGCCGAACTGACGGTCCTCGGCGGCCGGGAGAGCGCGCCTCGGCTTCGTCGCGTGCAGCTCGTCGAGCGCGGCCACGACGGCCTCGACCGCGGCGCGATCCCACGGCGGCGGCCACCGCGCATCGGAGAGATCTTCGATCGCGAGGAGCGGCGACCCGCCATCGTCGTCCCAGCCGACCAGGCGCGGGGGGAACGGCGAGCCCTCGAGCGCCTCGTAGGCCAGGTGCTCGTCGCGGAACCACTCGGCCACGTCGTCGCTCGCGGCGATCTTCACGAACGCCGAACCGCCCTCGGGAGACTCGACGAGGAAGCGGCGCGTCGCCTGCGAGCCGTGGGCTGGTACCGCACGCCAGCGACCGGCGTCGCCCCGAGCGCACGGCGGGCTCGCTCGATGTCCTCGGGATGCGGCTCCGACACCGGAGGAGCGTATCGGGCCGTCGATAGCATCGCGTGCGTGACCGTGATGGTGACCGGCGCGTCCGGCCTGCTCGGACGCGCGATCGTCGAGGCCCTCCTCCCGCGCGACGAGGTCCGCGCGACGGTCAGGCGCCCCGACGCCGCCGAGGCACTCCGCGCGCTGGGGGCGAAGGTCGCCGTGACGGATCCGACCGAGCCCGACGATCTGATCGAGATCCTCTCGCGGGTGCACACCCTCGTGCATCTGGCGGGCGGGGTGAACCAGCCGAGCGACGATGAGATCCTGCGAGCGAACCACAGCTCCGCGCTCGCGTCGGTCGCGGCCGCGAAGGAGGCGGGTGTGCGGCGGCTGATCCTCCTTTCGGCCCCGGGCGCCGATCCCGTCGCGACGCATCCCTTCCTCCGCGCCAAAGGCCTGGCCGAAGAGGCGGTCGTGCACAGCGGTCTCGAGCACGCCATCCTGCGCTCCGCGCACGCGTACGGGCTCGGCGGGCTCTGGTTCACCTCGACCGTCGTCGCGGCCGAGGCCGGCTTCGTCATCGGCGACGGGCGGCAGCGGCTGGCGCCGGTCCTCGCGGAGGACGTCGGAGCCGCGGTCGCGGCGATCGACGATCGCCTCGAGCCGGTCGAGGGGACATGGCACCTCGAGGGTGCCGATGTCGTCGACGCGAACGAGATGTTCGCGCTCCTCGACGACGTCGATCGCGTTCCGGAACACCTCGTCTGGAACCATGCCGCGTCGCGGCTGACGCAGCTGCTCGATCGGCCGGTGTGGCCGGCCGCGACGCGCCACTTCGCGGACGGGACGCCCGCGGAGACCGCGCCCGATGCAGCCGCGGCGTTCGACGTCCGGCTGATGGGTCTCGCCGAGGGCCTCCGCCGCACGGCGATCCGCGCGATGGAGGCCGCTGCTAGGGTCGCCGGCGATGTCTGATCTGGTCCGCCTGGAGGTCGACGACGGTGTCGGGATCGTCCGCCTCGACCGGCCGCCGGCCAACGCGATCTCTCTCGATCTCGCGAGGGACCTCGTCGAGGCGATCGCCGAGGCGGGCCGCCGGGACGACATCGGCGCGATCGTCCTGTCGGGAGGTCGGAAGCTCTTCGCTGCCGGCGCCGACATCAAGGAGATGGTCGGTCACGGCCCGAACGAGATCCGCGTGCAGGTCGGGACGTTGGGCGAGGCATGCGACCTCCTGGAATCCCTCCCGAAGATCTCGATCGCAGCGATCAACGGCTACGCGCTCGGCGGCGGGTTCGAGCTCTCGCTCGCGTGCGACCTCCGCTACGCGGCCGAGGACGCGATCCTCGGCCAACCCGAGGTGAAGATCGGCGTCTTCCCGGGGGCGGGGGGCACCCAGCGGATGACGTGGCTGGCGGGGGTCGGCGTCGCCCGCGACCTCACCTACACCGGGCGACAGATCGACGGGGCCGAAGCCCGCCAGCTCCGGCTCGTGGATCGGGTCCTGCCGCCGGATGAGGTCCTCCAGACCGCCGTGACGGACGCGCGCGCGTTCGCCCGGGGTCCGCGTGCCGCGCTCGCGGCCGCCAAGGAGGCGATCCAGGGTGCGGTCCGGCTGCCCGGGCCGACCGCGATCGAGCGCGAGCGTGAGCTCTTCGTCGCACTCTTCGGTCGCCATGACCAGCGAGAAGGCATGCAGGCCTTCCTGGAGAAGCGCGAACCTACCTTCCGTGGGGACTGACGCCCACCGCGCCGCGCCCGGGGAATGAACCGGGCCGGGGGTCGGTTCGAACACCACGTACGGAGGCGGGCGTCCGGTTCGCCCCTCGACGCACGGAAGGACGTGGAACGTCATGTCGGAGGAGAGGTTCCGGGGGCAGTCCGCCCGGTCGCTCCCCAGGCCGAACAAGCGCTACCGCGGCGGCCGCACCTGTGCGGCACCCGGTTGCAACACCAAGCTGTCGATCTACAACAAGTGGGACTACTGCTGGCAGCACGAGCCGGTGCACGCGTACATCTCGCGTGGCAGGCGTCGGAGTCGCAAGGAGATGGAGGCCGCGTAGGTAATCCCCCTTCCGCGGACCCCACGGAGAGGCCCTCCCGTTCCGGGAGGGCCTCGCCGCGTCTGGCCGCCGCTCCCCGCCGCGTCTCCCTGATTCAAGGTAGGCACGATCCCGACCGATGCTGGAGGAGACCGCTCCCCCCGAGCGCGGACGATGATGCCGAACGAGATCGCTCAGCCTCCGGCGATGCGAGAAGCCGACTGCCCGTACTGCGAGCGAACCGTGCTCGTGTGTGACGAGCCGCCGCGCTGTCCGTTGTGCGACTGCCCGCTCGAGGAGCACGCGATGCGCCCGTTCTCGTTTCCGGTCGAGCCCGAGCGCGACTAACGCAGCTCGGCACGGCGCCAGCCCCGCACCGCGCTGATCAGTGCCAGGTCCTCGGCCGACCGAACCTCCTCGACGGTGATCGAACGCTCGGTGACCGCGCCCTCCTCGAGGGCGACCTCCCGCCCGACGCCCGGCAACAGGCCGGACACCAGCGGCGGCGTCCACCAGCGACCTCCCAGCTTCACCGCGACGTTCGCGATCGTGGACTCCGTGACCTCACCGCGGTCGTTGATCAACAGCACGTCGTCCGCGTCGGGATGTCGGCGCGCCGCGTCGCGGTAGCGGTTGCGCAACGACGTCTTGTGGAACAGGAACACGTCGCGCGGATCCTGCGGCACGTCGTCGAGCGCCACGAGCGCCGGCTCGATCTCCGACGGCAACGCGGCGCAGGCACAGCGAACCGATCCGTCCCGGGCCATCGACAGCCGGACGCGGCACGGACGTTCCGGGGCTGAGGCGATCGCTTCGTCGACGGCCTCCCGGATGACGTCGCCGTCGGCGTGGAAGCCGAAGTGGTCCGCGCTGCCGAGGAGTCGGGTCACGTGCCGATCGAGATGACGGACACCCGCGCCCGGTTCGTACCGGATCGTCTCGAGGAGCTCGAACGAGGGTCGCCGGGCCGTGAGCACCCTCGCCTTCGCCAGGATCTCCTCGTATTCCCCCGACGGATCGGAGGACCAGGTGATCCCCCCGCCGGCGCCGTACTCGGCGAGACCGTCGGACGTGTCGACGGCGACGGTGCGGATCGCGACGTTGAAGCGAGCGGTCGGGAAGCCAGAGCCGGATGGGGCGAGGAACCCCACGGCCCCGCAGTAGACGCCTCGGGGCGTGGCTTCGAGCTCCCGGATGATCTCCATCGTGCGCACCTTGGGAGCGCCCGTGACCGATCCGCTCGGGAACAGCGCGCGGAACACGTCGGGGGCTCCGACCCCCGTCTCGAGCGTCGCGGAGACCGTCGTCGTGAGCTGCCACACCGTCTCGTAGCGCTCCGCCTCGAAGACGTCGCCCCACGTGACCGTGCCTGGCCGGGCGATCCGTCCGAGGTCGTTGCGGAGCAGGTCGACGATCATCGCGTTCTCGGCCCGATCCTTCGCCGAGGCGGCGAGCCGGGTCGCGATCTCGCGATCCTCGGCCGGCCATCGGCCGCGGGGAGCGGTCCCTTTCATCGGCCGGGTCTCGATCCGGTCGCCGTCGACCTGGAAGAAGAGCTCCGGCGACGCCGAGCAGATCCGGAACCGGCCCAGGTCGAGGTAGGCGCCGTAGGCGCCCCGCTGCGCGTAGCTGAGATCGCGGTACAGGCCGCGGGGGTCGCCGGCCACGCGACCGCGGAACCGGATCGTGTGGTTCACCTGGTAGGTCTCGCCGTCCGCGATCAGCGCTCGGATCCGCCGGATCGCGTCGGCGTGGTCCGTCCGCGACGTCGTCGGACCCCACGCTCCCGGCTTCGGGGGGTCGTCGGGAGGGAGCGGCAGGACGGTCTCCTCGTGCCGTTCGAACATCGCGAACCACACGAGCGGCAGGTCGGCGAAGGGGTCCGCGGGATCGTGCTCGCGAACCGTCAGGCGGGGATCGAGGCCGGGCGCGGCTTCGTAGGCGACGAAGCCCGCGACCCAGAGGCCGCGCCCGGCCGCCGATCCCGCGGCCTCCAGCACCGGGCGAACGTCGTCCGCGCGTCTGGCTTCGACCACGCCGACCGGTTCGACGAGCCGGAACGACGGGGACCGGCCGGTGAGGTCGTCGAACCTCGCCTCGAGCATCGAGCCACGATACGGTCCGCGCCCGGCGCGTTCGCCTCCGGGTCGCGCGACGTGCCGCTGTTAGCCTCGGACGATGCCTTCGGTGCTGGTCGCGATGTCGGGCGGGGTCGACTCGTCGGTCGCCGCATGCCTGCTGCACGAGCAGGGCTACGAGGTCCTGGGGTCGCACATGCGGTTGATCCATCTCGACGGCGTCGATCACGGGTGTTGCGGGCCGACGGCGCGTCGGGACGCCGAGGCCGTCGCCAGGATCGGCGGGTTCCCATTCGAGGTCTGCGATCTCTCCGATGCGTTCGAGCGGACCGTCCTGGCGGGGTTCGCGGCGGAGCACGAGGCGGGACGCACACCGAACCCCTGCGCCACGTGCAACGGCGAGATCAAGTTCGGAGCGTTCCTGCGTCGGGCCGACGAGCTGGGGATCGACCTCGTCGCGAGCGGGCACTACGTCCGGCGCGTCCGCGACGACGGCTCGTGGCGGTTGCTCCGCGGAGCCGATCCGTCGAAGGACCAGTCCTACATGCTGCACATGCTCGGTCAGCGCGCGCTCGCGAGGTCGCGGTTCCCGATCGGCGAGCTCGAGAAGCGCGCCACCCGCGCGCTGGCCGAGCGGTTCGGGTTGCCGGTGGCGGCCAAGCCGGATTCCCAGGAGCTGTGCTTCGCGCCCGCCGGCGATGCGGGTGCCTACGCGCGCGCATCGCTGCCGCACCTGGTCCGCGAGGGCGACGTCGTCGACGAGACCGGCCGCGTGGTGGGTCGTCACGACGGCACGTTCGGGTTCACGGTGGGACAGCGGCGAGGGACCGGGGTCGTGACCGGCGAACGCCGATACGTCCTCGAGCTGGATCCCATCGGCAACCGCATCGTCGTCGGCCCCGGCGAGCTGCTGGCGCGCCGCGGGCTCCTCGCGGATCACGTGTCGTGGGTCGCCGGCGGGCCTCCATCCGATGGGCCGTTCGAGGCCGAGGTCCGGATCCGGTACCGGGGCGAGGACGTGCCCAGCGCGGTGGAGCCGATCGACGACGGCTCGTTCCGGGTGGAGTTCCGGACGCCCCAGCGGGGCGTCGCGCCCGGTCAGCGGGCGGTCGTGTACCGGGGCGAGGAGGTCCTGGGCGGCGGCCGGATCGTCGAGGCGACGAGGTGACGTCGACGACGGAGCACGCCAATGCGACCCTGCTCCGGTCGCTCCTGGAGGCGTTCGCGACCGGCGACGAGCGTGCCTTCGCCGACGACATCATCTGGCACGCGCCGGGGACGAACCGGTTCAGCGGTCGGTTCGAGGGCCGGACCGCGGTGATGGGTCGCCTCGACGCGATGCAGGAGGCCGGCATCGTCTCGCGGTACGACGTCCATGACGTCGTGGCGAACGACGAGCACGCGATCGCCCTCGTCCACCAGCACCTCGAGGTCCCCGACGGTCGCCGCTACGACCAGCAGCAGGTCATGGTCGCCCACGTCCGCGACGCACGGGTCGCCGAGCTCTGGACGATGAACCAGGATCAAGCGGTCGTGGACCTGCTGATCGGCTGATCAGCCGTCCGGGCCGGTCGAGTAGCTCGACTATCATCGCCCGGCCCACTCGTGGAAAGAGACCGGTGAGGCTCCTCCGCCGCAAGCCCAAGAGCTTCGAGATCCAGGTGCAGGACCTCGTCCTGCGGATCACCGCGGCGGACGACTTCGCCGAGGAGTCGCGCGCGGCGGCGCTGTCGTTCTGGGAGCAGCTCCAGTCGTACGCGCTGCAGCACCCGGAGTTCCGTTCCAGCAAGCGGCCGGTCTCCGCGCCGGCTCCGACGGCCCCGGCGATCGTCCAGGAGATGGTCGCGTCGTCGTCCGCGGCGGGGGTCGGACCGATGTTCACGTTCCAGGGAGCGGTCGTCGACCAGGTGGGACGGTTCCTGCTGGAGTCGCTGAACGAGGTGACGGTGGCCTGCGGCGGCGACTACTTCATCACCGCGCGGAAGCGCGTGAAGCTGGCGGTCCGGCGTCGTGGCGGCGACCCGATCACGGTCGCCCTCGAGCCGGAGCCACGCGGGATCGGGGTCTCCACGACCCTGGGCCGCGGCCGCGGCGGCGGCGGCCCGGACGGGCTGGCGGTGATCGCCGATACCTGCATGGCCGCCGACGCCGCGGCCGCGGGGATCCAGGCGCTGCTCCCCAAGGAACGCGGCTTCGCCCAGGCGGTGCGCTACCTCCGTGACGTGCCCAACGTTCGCGGCGGCGTGTTCGTCGTCGGCGAGCGGATCGGGGTCGCCGGGGGCGTGGAGATCGCCGGATGAGCCGGGTCGGGACCGAGGAGCGCGACCTCGCGCGATCCGAGCTCCGGGTCGAGGAGCTCCGCGAGCAGATCAACCACCACCTGTACCGCTACCACGTCTTGGACGACCCCGAGGTCTCCGATGCCGAGTACGACGAGCTGGTCCGAGAGCTCAAGGATCTCGAGGATCGGTTCCCCCAGCTCGTCACGCCCGATTCGCCGACGCAACGCGTCGGCGCCGCGCCCGTCGACCTGTTCCGGCCCGTCCAGCACCGCGCGCCGATGCTCTCGCTCGACAACGTGTTCAGCGAGGAGGAGCTCGCGTCCTGGGCGGCGCGCGTCGATCGCGGCCTCGCCGGCGTCACCCCGACGTTCGTCGCGGAGCTGAAGATCGACGGCGTCGCCTGCGCCCTCACGTACGAGGGCGGCGTGTTGACCGAGGCCGCGACCCGCGGGGACGGGCGCGTCGGCGAGGACATCACGGCGAACGTCCGGACGCTGAAGGCGATCCCGCGGCGACTCGCGGTTGACGACCCGCCCGCCGTGATCGAGGTCCGCGGCGAGGTGTACCTGCCGGTGAAGGCCTTCGAGGCCGTGAACGTGGAGCTGACCGAGGCCGGGAAGCGCCCGTTCGCCAACCCGCGCAACGCCGCCGCGGGTTCGCTCCGGCAGAAGGACCCCAACGTGACCAGATCGCGTCCGCTGAAGATGTGGGTGCATTCGTTCGGGGCCGCGGAGGGGATCGCGTTCGAGTCCCACTCCGGCTTCCTCTCGTGGGCGGCGTCGGCCGGTCTCCCCGTGCCGGATACCACGCAGCAGATCGGTTCGGCCGGGAAGGTGGGCGCGTTCCTGAAGCGATGGGAGAAACGCCGTCACTCCCTCGATTACGAGATCGACGGCGCCGTGATCAAGGTCGACGACGCCAAGCTCCAGCGCCGGCTCGGCGCCACCAGTCACGCGCCCCGGTGGGCGATCGCGTACAAGTTCCCACCGGAGGAGCGCACCGCGCTCCTGAAGAACATCGACATCCACACCGGACGCACCGGCAAGATCACGCCCTTCGCCGTCCTGGAGCCGGTCGTCGTCGCCGGGGTGACGATCACCTACGCGACGCTGCACAACGAGGACGAGACGCGTCGGAAGGACGTCCGCAAGGGCGACACCGTGATCGTCCGTCGCGCCGGCGACGTGATCCCCGAGATCGTCGGGCCGGTGATCTCGAAGCGTCCGAAGAACGCTCGCCCGTGGCGGATGCCGAAGCGGTGTCCGTCCTGCGGCACGGAGCTGGTGCGCGCCGCGGGCGAGGTCGACTGGCGCTGTCCCAACAAGGCGGGCTGCCCCGACCAGTCGCTGGAATGGCTGTTCCACTTCGCCGCCCGGGGCGCGATGGACATCGAGGGCCTCGGCTACCGGACCGTGATGTCGCTCCTGCAGCGAGGCATGATCCAGGATCCTGCGGACATCTACTCGCTCGACGCCGACGATCTCGCGCAGCTCGAGGGGTTCGCCGAGAAGTCGATCGACAACCTCCTGCGATCGATCGAGGCGTCGAAGGACCGGCCGATCTGGCGGCTGCTCGTCGGACTCAACATCCGCCACGTCGGGTCGCACGTCGCCGACGTCCTGTCGTCGGCGTTCCGCTCGATCGACGCGATCGCCGCCGCCTCGGAGGAGGAGATCGACGGCGTTCCCGAGATCGGACCGACGGTCGCGGCGTCGATCCGCGCCTGGTTCGACGACCCGGAGAACCTGGCGCTGATCGAGAAGTTCCGCAAGGCCGGCGTGCGCCTGGAGGACGACGCGCCGCCCGACGAGGGGCCCAAGCCCCTCGTCGGCCAGACGATCGTGCTCACGGGCGGCCTCGACACGCTTTCGCGTGACGAGGCCGCCCGCCTGGCCCAGCGCGCGGGGGCGCGCGTGTCTTCCAGCGTTTCCCGCAAGACCGACTTCGTCGTGGTGGGAGAGAATCCGGGCTCGAAGCACGACCAGGCGATCAAGCTGGGCATCGAGACCGTCGACGAGCAGGAGTTCCTGCGGCGCGTCGGCGCCTCGTGAGGGGGTGGCATGGCGGCGACCGTGATCGACGGCAACAAGCTCGCCGAGGAGTTGTCCGAGCGGGTCCATCAGGAGCTCGAGCAGCTGAAGATCACCGGCTCGGTGCCCGGGCTCGCGACGATCCTCGTCGGCGACGACCCGGCCGCGGCGGCGTACGAGCGGCACGTGAAGCGGCTGGCCGAGCGACTGGGATGTGACTACGCCAACGAGCACCTCCCCGAGGACTCTCAGGTCGCCGACGTGCTGGCGGTGGTGGGGAAGCTGAACGCGGACCCGCGGGTCACCGGCATCCTGGTGCTCCGGCCGCTGCCGGAGGGGATCCCGGAACCGCTCGTGTACCGGGCCCTCGACCCCTACAAGGACGTCGAGGCCGTCCACCCCGAGAACTTCGGCCTGCTGGCCCAGGGACGCCCGCGCTTCGTGCCGTCCACGCCGGCCTCGTGCTTCTACCTCCTGGAGTCGTACCTCCGATCGACCGGACGGGAACCGGCGTCCTTCTTCCCGGGCACCACGCTCGTGGTCGTGGGGCGCTCGGATTCCGTCGGAAAGCCGGCGGCGTCGCTCGGGTTGCAACGTCACGCGACGGTCGTGACGTGCCACTCGCGCACGGAGGACCTCGGCGCGTTCACCCGGCAGGCGGACGTCCTGATCGTGGCGGCGGGGCGAGCGGGCCTGGTGACCGGCGACATGGTGCGCGACGGCGTGATCGCCGTCGACGTGGGGATCGATCCGGTCGAGGACCCGGAGACCGGCAAGACGAGGTTCGTCGGCGACATCGAGTACGACTCGGTGGCCGCGAAGGCCGAGGCGATCACACCCGTGCCCGGGGGCGTCGGGCCGATCACCGACGTCTGGCTGATCGGGAACGCCGTGAGCGCGGCCGCGGCGGCGCTCCGCGTCGAACCCCGCTTCGGCGTATCGGTATGAGCCTCGTCGTCTCGGGCCGCTCCTTCCGGTCGGTCGGTGGTCTCTCGCAAGCGCTCCAGCTCCTCCTGATCCTCGGGATCGTTGGAGACGTGGCGAGCCT
>Ga0081539_10005397_pt1 | contig 13081 bp, 10 predicted proteins | sample TabmetS4T2R2_FD_71023 | JGI IMG/M metagenome (GOLD analysis project Ga0081539, IMG submission 71023) | Tabebuia heterophylla rhizosphere microbial communities from the University of Puerto Rico - S4T2R2 | ecosystem: Host-associated > Plants > Roots > Rhizosphere ...
CGCAGCTTCGGGCTGGATACCGAGCCGGGGCCGATTGTTTACATCTCGACGGCAGTGCTGGCGCGGGGAATCCGGTCGAGTTTGGTCGTCCGCACTCGCACTGAACCCGCAGCGCAAACCTCGGCACTGCGCGGCGTGCTACGCTCAATCGACGCAAACGTGCCGGTTTACAACGTTCAGACCATTGAGCAACTACTTTACGACTCGCTCGGTTCGCGGCGCTTCAACATGTTTTTATTGGGGAGCTTTGCCGGAGCCGCATTGCTGCTGGCCTCGATCGGGCTCTTCGGCCTGATGGCCTACCTGGTGTCGCAGCGGACGCACGAGATCGGCATCCGCCTGGCGCTCGGCGCGCGCCCGCGCCACGTCTTCCAACTCGTCATTGGGCGCGGGATGCTGCTGGCCTCGATCGGCACGGCGGTCGGATTGGGCGCGGCCTTTGGATTGGCGCGCTACCTCGAAACGTTGCTCTTTCAGATCAAGCCGATCGACGCGCTGACCTTCACGATTGCGCCGGTCATGCTGCTCGTCGTGGCCTTGCTGGCCTGCTTCGTGCCGGCGCGGCGAGCGACTAAGGTCGACCCCTTGGTCGGGCTACGCAGTGAATGAAACCGGCTCGAAACTCGCGCCGGTTCCCGGTCGGAGGCTGAGGCCACACAACGCTTGTCTTGAATCCTCCCCACTAAGCAACTGAACAGTTTAGTGGAGGAGGATTCAATAATATTGAGTGGGCTTCAGTCGTGTCTCAAGATGACCAATGGGTCTATGCGCGTCGCTCGCCGCGCCGGGACGTAAGAGGCCAGCAAGGCCACGAGCGTTAGCAAAAGCGCAACCCCCGCGAGCGTCAGTGGATCAGTCGCGCTAATGCCGAACAGGAGACTCTCCATCACGCGAGTCAGCGCATAGGTTGCGAGCAGGCCAATGGCGATCCCGATCATGGTTAGCGTTAAGCCCGCTCCGACTACTAACCTGAGTGCGTCTCGCGGTTGTGCCCCGAAGGCCATTCGAATCCCGATCTCATGCATGCGCTGGGTCACGGCGTAACTCATGACTCCATACAGCCCTAAAGACGCCATCACCAGCGCCAAGGCGGCGAAAGAGCCCAGCAGGAGCAGGTGGAATTGTGGGCGCGAGACTGACTTGGCGATCGCCCCTTCCAACGTTCGAACGTTGTAGATCGGCTGGTCCTTGTCCAGATCCTGAACCAGATTGCGCAGGGTTGCGGCGAATTGTTGGGGGGCAGATTCAGTTCGAGCCACCACTGTCATCCCGCGCCAGGTGATGGGAAGTTGCGAGTAGGGGAAATACAATTCCGGCTCGGCCTTGCCATCCAGGCGGGAGTGCCTGACGTCTTTGACGACGCCGATAACAGTATAGATCCGCCCTTCGAGCTTGAAGCGGATGCCCAGCAATTCTTCGCCGTGCCAGAAGGTGTGCGCCGCAGCCTCGTTGATGATGGCCACACCGGGCGCTCTTTCGTCGTCGTCAGACGCGGCGAAATCTCGCCCCTTGACCAATGGAGTCCCGATTGTCCGAAAGTAATTGGCTGTGACCGGACGCCAGCCCGCTTCCCGCCACTCAACCGCAGGCTGTGGCGGGCGGCGTTCGATTTCGATGGTCCAGGAGTTGTTCGTCCCACTAAACGGTAAATAGGCCGCGGCGCCGACCGAGCGAACTCCGGGTAGTGCGGCTACCCGCTCGAGCAGTTGACGTTGGAAATTCAAAACCTGACGGCCATTTTTATAGTGAGAACCCGGCAAAGCGATATCAGCCGCCAGAACGTTCTCCGGCTGGAAGCCCGGATTCACCTGCCGCAGCCGCAGAAAGCTCTGAATCATCAGTCCCGCGCCGACCAACAGAACCAGCGCCAGCGCCACTTCGCCAACCACCAATGCTTGACGAAATCGCCGATCACGCGCGCCGCCGCTCGCCCACCTCCCGCCTTCCTTGAGTGCATCGTTGAAATCTGTTTTAGACGCCGCCAGCCCTGGAACCAGTCCGAAGATCAGCCCTGTCACAAGTGAAATCCCCAGCGTGAAGATCAGAACCCGGCCATCGAGACCGATCGCTTCCCCACGCGGCAAGAACGCGTTTTGCGCGAGGTAAGTCTTGAGAACTTGAACTCCCCAAAGCGCCAACAACAAACCCCCGAGGGCGCCAGCCCCGGCCAACAACGCGCTCTCGGTCAATAACTGCCGGATCAAGCGTGTGCGCCCTGCTCCGAGCGCCATGCGGACAGCCATCTCCTTGCGCCGCGTCACAGCCCGTGACAGCAGCAGGTTGGTGACGTTGGCGCAGGCGATCAAAAGTACGAAAGCGCCGGCTCCGAGCAGCACGAGCAAGGCTCGGCGCGATTCTCCGACCAGCTGTTCTTGCAACGGTACGAGGGTGACGCCCACGCCGGTGTTGGAATTCGGGTATTCCCGCTCGAGACGGCGCGCGATCTGATCCATTTCCCTCTGGGCTTGCGCCGGCGTCACGCCTTCCTTGAGTCGGGCGACGACGTGCAACGGATGAGTTCCGCGCGCCGTCGCTTCCCAACCGTCGAGGACCATCGGAATAAATATCTCGTATTCTTCAGGGAGAAATCGAAAGTCGGGAGGCAGAATTCCCACTACAGTGAAGCTCTGATCATTCAGGGACAGCGTCCGGCCAATCAATCTCGGATCGGCGCCGAAACGCCTTTGCCAAAGCCCGTTGCTCACCAACGCGACCTGATGACTTCCACGCCGCTCCTCCTCGTCAGTAAACGTGCGACCGACGACCGCCTCTACGCCCAGCAGTGGAAAAAGGCCGACGGAGACGCGGGCGGCTTGAACTCGCTCCGGCTCCCCAATGCCTGTCAGATTGAAGCTGGGAAAATTGTCGTAAGCGGCCATCCCTTCGAACGACCGGTTGTATGCTTTCCAGTCGAGGAAATTCGCCGGGGCGACTGAACTGCGGGGCCTATTCTTCGGCCGATTGTGTTCCCAGACTTGCGCCAGCCGGTCGGGCGCATGATACGGGAGCGGGCTGATCAGCACGGCGTTGACGACACTGAAAATAGCCGTGTTTGCGCCGATGCCCAGCGCCAGCGTCAAGACAGCGATCAGGGTAACCCCCGGTTGTTTTAGTAAAATTCGCGCGCCGAAGCGTAAGTCTTGCCAGAGCGTTTCTAACCATCCCCCTCCGCGAATGTCATAGCCGAGTTCAGTTTTACAGCCCAGGTTGCCGAAACTTTTGAGGGCGGCGGCTCGCGCCTCGTTCGGCGGCATCCCGCGCTTGATGTTCGTCTCCGTCTCCATCTCGACGTGAATCCGCAATTCTTCTTCAATGTCACGCAAGACTCTCTCGCGCCGAAACAGTGCGCGGAGCCGCGACTTGAAAATTTTGAGCCATCCCATCATCAACCTCCTTCGGATTGCATTTCTGCCCTGTGGCAAGGCGAGTCGATCTCAGCTCTCTTCCTCGGCGGTGAGTTGCTCACTCCATCCCCGTATGGCTGATGTGTCACACTTAGAAATTCTAGGTGTAAGGTAGGTAGAGAATCCTAGAATGTCAAGGCATAACGCGCGAGATCGTCTGAGAGTTCAACTGCCCCACAAGCTAAAAAGCCGGAGGCAGAATCGAAAGAGATCGCCGAGGAATATCGCCAGGCAGCAGAGCCATCTGACGCCGCACTTCGAGATCTCCTCCAATATCTACTCGCGATGGAGCCAACCGCAGCGACCCTCGCGGAACTTGGTCGCACGGAACGGCTCATTGAGGTGTTTAACAAAGAAAAAGAAGTGAGTTCGAGGCTGATCGATTACCATCAGGAACTGATCGATCGAAACGTTGAGCCAACCCGTAGTGAGAGTGAAGAGAAACTAGTTGGGATCTAACGCCGAAAGAGTTCGCCGCTGTCAGCGCTTGCGTTTCACGGCATTATTTACCGCAAAGACTTGAAGACCGCAATGCGCTTCTCGAATTCTTAACCACCGACAGTCGGACGATCACTATGCTATGATCAAAAAGGTGCGGGATGGGCGCTCCGGAACAACAAGTGTCCGGCGGTCCTTTCTCCAAGCCTTCATAACACATCTCCCCTGAGTCCAATCCTCCGACTTTGGAAGGTGCCAAATGGAAACTGATAAAAAACATATCCTCTACGTCGAGGACCACTCCGATACTTTCGAATTGGTCGTCGCCGTGCTCTCGGACTATCAAGTAGTGAGAGCCGCGAACTTGTCCGGCGGCGTGGAACTGGCCCTGGATGAGTACTTCGATCTCTATCTGAGCGATTACCAGCTTGGGGATGGCACAGGGCTCGACTTCTGCCGGCAGGTGCGCGCCTTTGACCCTGTGACTCCCATTCTCATCTGTTCAGCGAGTCCGGAGATTACTGAAAGCCAGGTGCGGGATGCCGGCGCGCAGAGTTTTATCAGTAAGGGGGATGGTTTTATCGACCAACTGGAGACGTGCATTCACTCGCTCATAAGTGAGGCGCGGATGAAAATTGACACGGTACATCAAGGCACAGACTTTAAGGCCCGGCAAGCCGAGTTCCTGGCTATCTGCGAGGAACTCGAAGCGCGTTATGCAGAGAGTGCCGCGCGTTTGGAGTTGGCGCGACAGATGCACGAGCGGGCCAGAGGGAGAGCATTGAAAGCCAAAGCTTGCCGAGCCTACATGGGCGAGAGCGGGACGCGGAGAGAGTTCGAACGGCTGTGGTCGATGTCGTTCAGAACCGACCTACTCCTTTAGCAATCCAGTATCCAATCTGTCATTTCTCACGCAGAGGAGACAAAAAGATTATCTCTCCATCGTACTACCAACTGAGGAAAGCGATTCTTGCCTGTCGGAATATGACAGTGTCCGTCGGCATGCTCACTTGCCGCGCAAATCCATAGCAACGACATCTCCCTTGGTGTTTCGCGCATAGACCTTCCCGTCGGCGAAAGCCGGGGCTGTGAAGACCCTGCCCTCGATGATGTGCGCTGTGCCGAGTTCCTTGTAACTGTCCGGCGACGCTTCAACCAGGACCAGATCTCCCACTTCGGTCAGCACCAGGAGCTTTCCGCCGACCGAAATCAACCCGTTAAATCCGAGCTTCGGCTCTGACCACTTGACTTCGCCGGTCTTCCAGTCCACACAACGCAGCGAAGTGGGCGAGCGCCCGGCGCCTTCGGAGTTGTTGCCGTCCGGACCATACAGAAAACCTTTCAACAGGACGCTTGAGTGCCAATGGCTGGACAAACCTTCCTGTTCCCAAAGCGCCTTCGTGTCACCGGTAATATCGAACAGCGCGCCACCGAATCCTCGTCCAGCCGTGACAAACACCTTGCTTCCATCCACCACCGGGTCGGGTGCGTTGACGCCGATCGGTTGGCGTCGAGACGTGCTCCACAGTTCCTTGCCATCGGCGGCATCGACGATCGTCAAGGCCCTGGGAGAGTGAATGGCCAAAAGAGTCTTCTGTCCCATCTGAAACGGCACCGGCGTCGCATGTCCACCGTTGCCGGTGCCCGACTTCCAGAGCGTCTTGCCGGTCTTGCGGTCGAGCGCCATGCCTCCGGGGCTGCCGTTGACGATTAACTTGTCACCCAACACCAGGGGCGAACCCGCGAGTCCGCCGAATCCCGGAGGTCTGACGCCGTCCTCCTTGATGATGTCGCGGGCCCAGATCACTTTGCCGTCCTTCGCATCCAGGGCGAAGAGATCCCCCTTGCGACTGAGCGTGTAGACGACACCGTCCGCGACAGTCGGCGTTGCAAATGGCCCGTCGTAATCCTTGATGCCTACCTTCTCATTGCAAAAGTATGAGTGCTTCCACACGACCTTGCCGGTGGCTACGTCGAGAGCGAAGACGGTGTCGGTCTCGTTGGCGTTGCCCATGGTATAGGCGCGGTTACCGACGACGGAGACCGCGGAGTGGCCAATGCCGACATTGATCTTCCAAACCTGCTTCGGACCGCTTCTGGGCCAGCTGATCGCCTCAGTTGAAATTCCATTATGATTCGGTCCGCGGAAACACGGCCAGTCCGCGCCCATGATCTTAGTTGCGGAAAATGAGCCAAAAGCGAGCACACCCGCCAAAACGGCGGCGACGCTGTTTTTGATGGTTGTCATCATGCTTCTCCGAGGTTATGCGGCGCTCAAGCGCCGGATGAACATCTTCGCACAGACGTCAACAACGGACGTGTACAGTAGCTTACAAATCAAACGTTATGCCGGAATAGCGATTGGCCTAAATGCGAATAACACTCGTTTTGATCCGGCTGATGCGCGTGAGACCGCTGAGGTCTGTTCGCTTCCGGGATTTTTTTTGTCCGAAATCGGAGAGCCATGTCAGGAGACAACCGGTAAGGACTTGCTTGTTGGATCTGATCGCCACTCCTTGATTGTGCTCGGCAGCCCGCTCCACCCTCACCGCGATTTTTGTCGTCCATCTGTGGACATTCCAATGGAAGAAGAGTATGTTCTTTGACATGTCCAAAGGAAAGAACACGGAAGCGCAGAAATCGGAAGTCCTCCAGGGAACGCTCGATTTGATGGTGCTCAAAGTTCTCGAGGCGCTGGGGCCGCAGCATGGGTATGGCATCGCCCGGAGGATCGAGCAGGTCAGCGAGCAGGTTCTGCAATTGAATGAAGGAACGGTCTACACCTCACTCCTGCGGCTCCAACAGCGGGGATGGATCGCTTCAGATTGGGGGACGTCAGAGAACAATCGCAAGGCGAAATACTATCTGATCACCAAGAGCGGCCGAAAACAGCTCGCGCGCGAGACTGCAGAATGGGAGCGGATCGCCGGAGTGATCGGACGGCTATTGAGACTGGAAGGGCAATAGTAGAAATGCTCCACTATTTACGCGCTTTGGCCGCGAGTTTACGGGGGTTATTCGGAGACCGCAGAGCGGATCGAGATTTCGACGACGAGATCGATGCGCATCTGCGCCTGCTCACTGAGCGCTATCTTCGCCAGGGGATGACCGGGGCCGAGGCCGCTCAAGCGGCCCGCCGCCAGTTCGGAAACATCACCTTGCTCAAGGAGGATCATCGCGAGATGCGTGGAATCAGATTGATCGAGACGCTCGTTCAGGATGTGCAGTATGGCGTGCGGGTGCTCGGGAAGAATTACGGCTTCACCTTTGTCGCCGTGCTGACGTTGGCGTTGGGGATCGGCGCGAACACGGCAATCTTCAGCGTGGTGAACAGTGTGTTGCTCCGGCCACTGAGTTATCCCGCCGCGGACCGAATCCTCACGCTTTGGGAAGATCATTCGCACCGTGACGGGCCGCAGCGCGAATGGACTTCACCGCCGGGCTTTGAGGATTGGCGTGAGCAACGAAATGTTTTTGAACATGTGGCGGCTGTTAACAGCTGGAGGCCGACGCTGACCGAAGCCGGCGAACCGGAGGTGCTGGCGGGCGCCAGTGTGTCACACGAGGCTTTCTCAGTATTGGGTATCGGGCCGATGCTTGGACGCGAATTCAGCGAACAGGAAGATAGACCCAATGCCGATAAAGTGGTCGTTATCAGCTATGATTTGTGGCAGCGGCGATTCGACGGCGACCGATCGGTTGTGGGCCGGTCGATACGGCTCGGCGGCGACAGTTACACTATCATCGGCGTCATGCCCGCAGGATTTAAATTTCCGGTCATCAACAAAGCCGAAATCTGGCGGGCGATTTCCCCAACGTTCACGCCGAATTGCCAACGCGGTTGTCACACGATCCGAGTGATCGCGCGGTTGAAACCCGACGTCACGCTTGGCCGCGCGCAAGCGGAATTGACGGCACTGGCCGGACGCATCGAACAACAGTACCCTCAAGCGAACAAAAACGTGGGCATGACGATCGTCCCATTGCAGGAGTTCACGGTTGGCGACATGCGCCCGGCGACGCTGGTGTTGCTGCTGGCGGTCGGGTTCGTTTTGCTGATCGCCTGCGCGAACGTGGCGAACCTGACGATGGTCAAGGCCGCCGCGCGCCATCGGGAGATTGCCGTCCGCGCCGCACTGGGCGCCAGCCGCTGGAGGATCGTTAGACAGCTCTTGAGCGAAAGCCTGACGCTGGCCTTGCTCGGTGGCGGGCTGGGACTAGTGGTTGCGTTCCAGATGGTTGACCTGCTCAAAGCCATTTCTCCTGACGGGACGCCGCGTCTGGATGAGATTCGCATTGACACCCGGGTGCTGCTCTTTGGCCTGGGCATATCGGCGCTGACGGGGTTGCTGTGCGGTTTGGTTCCGGCGCTGCAGGCGTCAAAGAGCGATTTGAGTCTGGTCTTGCGCGAAGCGGGCGCGGGAGCCAAGGCGAGCCCCGCCGGCAGTCGTGCGCGGGCAGCGCTGGTCATTGCCGAGATCGCCCTCGCGCTGACGCTTCTAGTTGGCGGGGGGTTGCTGATGCGCAGCTTTGTGCGCTTGCAGCGCGTTGATCCAGGCTTCGCACCGGCCGGCGTGCTGACCGCAAATATCGGATTGCCGCTTAATATGTATCCGAAGCCCGAACAGGTCATAGCCTTTTACGACCAGCTGCACGAACGGTTGAAGATGCTGCCCGGCGTCCAAGCCGTTTCGTTCGGCTCCTCCGTGCCGATGACGGGTGTGAACACCGACACCAGCTTCATCATCGAGGGCCGTCCCGCGCCCCCACCCGATCAACGACCGTCGGCCTGGGTCAGCACTGTCAGCCACGATTACTTCCGCGCGATGAACATTCGGTTGCTCGAAGGACGCGTGTTCGACGACCGTGAAAGCGCAACGTTGCCGAGCGCAGTGGTCATCAGTGAGTCGATGGCGCGCCGCTATTGGCCGCATGAGACGCCGTTGGGCAAACGCATCGGCTTCGGCGGGCCGCAGACGCGCTGGACCGAAATCGTCGGCGTCGTTGCGGACGTGCGCCACTTTGGGTTGAGCACCGACGCGCGCCCGACCTTCTATTTTTCCAGCCGCGAACGCCCACGAAATTTCATGACAGTGGCGTTGCGCACGAGCGGCGATCCATTGAGCTATGTCGCGGCGGTGCGCAAAGAAGTGCAGGCGCTGGACGGCAATCTGGCCGTTTCGAGTGTGCAAACGCTGGAGCGGCTCGTCTCCGATTCAATCGCAATGCCACGCTTCGTGTTGTTGCTCTTCGGCAGCTTCGCCGGCGTGGCGCTGCTGCTGGCGGGGATCGGCATTTACGGGGTGATGGCGTACTCGGTCGCGCAGCGCACGCAGGAGATCGGCATTCGCATCGCATTGGGTTCACCGGCGCGCGACGTGCTCCGGTTAGTGGTCGGGCAAGGAATGAAGCTGGCGCTGGCGGGCGTGGGAATTGGCCTGGCCGCATCGTTTGGACTGACGCGGCTGATGTCGAAATTGCTTTTCGGCCTCAGCCCCACCGACCCAGCGACTTTCGCTGCCATCACCGTCTTGCTACTGCTGGTCGCGCTGCTGGCCTGCTGGATTCCGGCGCGGCGGGCGACAAAAGTCGATCCGATCATCGCTTTGCGGAGCGAATAGCAATTGAATCACACTTATTTTCTGTCACTACTAAATCTCGGAGGCGGCCTGGCAAGCCTTGAGCTTACGTTCGAAAAAATTGGTTTCGGACCGGCTGCGGGCTAGCTGCAGAGCCTTTTCGAAGTATTGGGCCGCTTCATCGGGGCGGCCGGCAAGAAGGTGGAATTCGCCCTGGGCCGCCGGATAGAAAGGATAGTCCTTGAGTTTGGCAAGATCGGAAATCTTCTTTAGTTCAGCCAATCCTTCTTCCGGACCGAGAGCATTGCCGAGGGCAATCGCCCGGTTCAAGGCGACAATGGGCGAAGGCTTCAACCGGTAAAGCAGATCGTAAAATTCCGTGATTTTCGCCCAGGCGGTCTCTTCATAGGTCAGAGCCGCACAATGCTGAGAGGCAATAGCCGCTTCGAGGTGATATTCGCTCAGCTCATCTCCCGCGAACGATTTTTCCAGAAAATGGAACCCCCTCCCGATCAAATCAGGGTCCCACCTGGAGCGGTCTTGTAGCTCCAGTTGGATCAGATCGCCATCTTCGCCCATCCGGCCGGAGAGACGGGCCGCATGAAAACAGAGGAGCGCCAGCAGGGCATGGGTCTTCGGCTTGTTCCCTTCCGGGTGCTCGCTTAAAAGTAGCGCCAGGCGGATCGCCTCGGAGCACAGCTCTTCCCGCACAGTCTGTTCGGATCTGCTGCCGTGATATCCCTCGTTGAAGAGAAGGTAGATGGCCTGGTAGACAGCCTCCATGCGTCCGGGGATCTCTGAGGCGGTAGTGATCTCCACGAAAGGTCCCGAGAGCCGGAACAATTTCCGCGCCCGGCCCAATCTTTTCTCGATGGAATCCTCGCTGGCCAGGAGGGCATGAGCGATCTCGGAGACGCTGAAACCGCAAAGCGTCTTGAGGATCAGCGTGACCTGAGCTTCGGTTGAAAGCTCCGGATGGCAGCAGGAGAACATCATGCGGAGCTGATCGTCCCGGATCTCTTTTTCAAAGGCCGGCGTTTCCGGCGACATCTCCTCGCGCAGCCTCAAAAGGTAGGTCAGCTCCGGGGCAACGTAACGGAATTGATCGTCCCGTCTCACGAGGTCGATCGCCCGGTTGCGGGCGACTCGCATGAGCCAGGCGGAAGGATTGTCGGGAAGACCCTGAAGCGACCACGTTTCGAGGGCCCGGCAAAGGGTGTCCTGAACCACGTCCTCAGCCAGATCGAGGCGGCTCATCCCGAAAAACCTGGTTAAATAAGAGACCATCTTTCCCGCCTCCCGGCGGAAAAGATGATCAACCAACCCTGGTACGTCTTCCATCATGGATATCTTATCAGGTAGAGAGTCTTCTGACCCCTGATCTCCGGCCCCTGATATTGATACAAAGTATCAGGGATCAGAGATCAGGCGTCAGTTTTCGGGTAAATCTTGAATACTCGCTACATTGAGACGAAGGGGCGGATCTCCACCGTCCCGTCTCTCTCCAGGATGGGGCAGCCCTTCGCCAGTTCGATCGCCTGATCGAGATCCTTGGCCTCGACGATGGTATATCCCTGGATGAAGTCTTTGACCTCGATGTAAGGGCCGTCAGTGACGGTCTTGGCCTTGCCCCTCACAACCTTGCCCGATCCATCCAGCCGTTCTCCGAACTGGTTGACGTGGCCGTTCTTCTCCAGGAAATCCTTCCATTCCATCCATTTCTTGATGGTCTGTTGCATCTGCTCGGGGGACATCGATTGATAAGACTCCGGGTTGTTCCGGAAGAGATAGATAAATTTAGCCATTTGTTTCTCCTTTTCATCTTTCATTTGCGACCTTCACCAAGATGACGAATGGAAAGATCGAACCCGGACATCCGAACTTAAAAAAATCTCCGATTTTCTGACCCCTGATCCCTGATCCCTGATACTTTTTTATCAAGATCAGAATCTGAAGTTCAGATTCCACGTCCTGGACTGGGAGAATGACGCTCCGTGACGCGCTGACCGGAATCGGGTTGCCTTGCTAAAATGCAACGTATGCAATGGTTTAGAGGCGGGGGGACTCGTCCGGTATGCTGTGGCCCGCCGGTTGCAAATACAGAAATCAGCCAACCCAGAAAGCGAATTAAGCACGACAGCTCGGACATCACCGGCAAGTGATGTGAGGGTCGTAGTACATCCATCAAGATAATTAAAGATAACCGCTCAAGCATCACCGGCAAGTGATGTGAGGGCATAGTACGGCCTCGCCTCAGCATTGCGTGAAGATGCATCGTTGAGAACACACATTCGATCGCAAGCCAGCGGCAAAGCCTCAACCAACAAAAAATACTTACATTGAGGAGAATGATATGCCGTCAGCATTGCGTGTCGTCGTGTGCCTTTTTGCCCTCGCCATCGTTTCAGTGAGCAACGTTTCAGCCAAATCATATAGCGAAGATATCGAAGATTCTCTCTATCAAGCGGTCAGCAGCCGGATGGGCATCCCATATCGCTGGGGTGGGACCGACGATCGTGGTTACGATTGTTCCGGGTTTGTCTGGAGAGTCATGAACGATGCCGGCATCCCGATGGAGCGCGCTTCTGCTCGCGACCTGTGGGCGACGCTGCCGGAAGCTTCCGCACAAGAGCAAGCGCAATTCGGTACGTTGGTCTTCTTCAGGAACCTCGGTCACGTCGGAATCGTTCGCGATGGAAATTCGTTCTACCACGCCTCGACGTCGCAGGGTGTGACGGTCTCCAGTTTCCATGGGTATTGGGGGAGCCAGATCGTCGGTTTCCGCCGGGCCTCGGCGCCGAGAAGAGCAGCGGGAACGCAACGCCTTTCCGAGCGGCGTACCGTTGAGTATCGCTCCGAACAACGTCCCACCGAGTATCGTTATGAGCAGCGTTCTACTGAATACCGTTCCGAGCAGCGCCCCACCGCGTACCGTTATGAACAGCGTTCCACCGAATATCGTCCCGGCCGCCCCGCTGAATATCGTTCCGAGCGGCGGACGGTTGAATACCGCGATTCCAATTTCAATCAAGACCGGGAGACAACCGAACCCCGAGAGGGTCAACGAGACGTCCGGAAGGGCAAGAAAGGTAAAGTTACGGAAGATTAATGAGGGTCAGGTAACGATTGACAGCATCCCCAAAACCGGCTGACCAAGCAGACTTTGATCAAGTCTCTCAAGCATTTAGGAAAACTCAACCTGAGCGTGCCATTAATCAAGCGCAAAGTCTTAGGCCGGGATGGAATTGCAGTATACAAGCCCGCGCCAGACTTGAGACGGCTCCGACCTGAAGGGTGTTTGGCTCTCAACCTTACTTTCTTCGGGCATTGGCGGATCTCGTCACAAATCGCAAATGGTGGGTGGCGGAGAGGAACAAGATGTTCAACAAATGGTTTGGCGCGGTGCATGGCGTATTATCTTGTCTCCTTCCCCATCAGTTTTACGGCGGACTATACCTGACTCAAAAGATTTATGGAGTATTGTACCTGGCCGTCACAGTTGCACGGTGGTGCGGTTATGTGGTGTTGTTGAGCATCATCACGGCTCACGTGCAGGCCGAGAGATCGACACCGGACCTTTCCTTGACGAGACTGATGAAGATCGAGACGGTTTCGGTCTCGAAGAGGAGAGAGCATCTTTTTCAGTCCCCCTTCCAACCT